>Ga0315281_10000277_pt1 | contig 69291 bp, 66 predicted proteins | sample YL17G07_0_MG_FD_204540 | JGI IMG/M metagenome (GOLD analysis project Ga0315281, IMG submission 204540) | Sediment microbial communities from Yellowstone Lake, YNP, Wyoming, USA - YL17G07_0 | ecosystem: Environmental > Aquatic > Freshwater > Lake > Sediment | place: USA: Wyoming | collected...
TCGAACGTCACGCTCTCCACGCCGCCCCGAACGACCACGTCCGTCAGGAGGTCGCCGAGCTCGTTACCGTCTGACCGTCAACCCGAAGACCGCCGTCGAAGTTCCACGACGATGCGGGCATCCTCGCTTGACTACTTCTGCCCCGCCACGAATAGCAACGGCTCTCGCTTCTCGACCCAAGGCGGCTCCGCTGGAGCGATGCCTGATTGCTACGGGCTAACGGTTAGCGAGTGCGAATCAGCGATCACCACGGCGCGCCCCGACGCGACATTCACCATCACGACCGCGACCACGCCCGATCCAAACGTTGCGGACGGGCGGGTGATCGCGACAACGCCCGGCGCGACGACAGATCCGCTGCCCAAGGCTGTCACCGTCACAATCAATCCGAGCACCGGGAAAAGCGAATCCTGCGTGTCAGGCACCGACAATCCGCACTGGTCAGATAACGGAAACACGATGCTGTCGAAGGGGTGGGTGAAGTGCGACTTCACCGATGTCGTGCTGGTGTCCGGGCGCATGTGGGAATGTTCGGAAGCACCGCTTGCGGATAGTGCTGCGCTGGATACAGGTAGTTGGGGCTGCAGGCGCGTCTTTACGGTGACCGATCAGCCGATCTCCGTCCTCGCTGGGGCTTGGAGTCAGCCCTTGTACATCGGTTCGGGCGTGCCTTATACGATCCAAGACGGTTATTGGATCGCAACGACATTCGGCATACAGGTCGCGCAATCATGGTCGCAGGAAGGCTGGCAGCCCGCACCGCCCCCGTAGGTCTTTTCGTAGGACGACGGAAGAAGGAGTGAGAAAAAGAGATGAAGATCGAGCCCGGCGATCCGTTCGACGGACGATGGGAGGAGGAAGCTCGAAAATATCGCATCCGGTTTTGGGCCCCGAAGACAGGCCAGATGCGTACAGATCCTCCGTTGGTCTACGAATCGTACGAAGTCGAACTCTCGGATGTCCGAGACGTCACTAAGGTAGTCGAGTGGGCACGCGCTAATGCCGAGGAGCGCACGTACACGATCTACGCAGTCGTCGACCGGGGGCCGGATCGAGGTCTTGTACTCCTCTTAGGGATCGATCCGACGCACCACGATTAGCACGGACGCTCTACCTCAGTGCGGCGGCGACAGGGTGCGTATCCGGGCGGTGGCATCTCGCCGGCCGAAAAACCCGCAGCGAGGGCTATAGGTGCGAGGTCAGGCCAGCGCCGGGTATCCCAACGGGTAACCCAGGTGGCGGTGAGTAGCCGTTAGAGGAGTAGAGCACCGAGGCCCGAAAACCCGTGGGTGCCGGGACACGTGAGCATCCGTGAGCGGCTACTCCTAACAAACCTTTTACCGCGCGGCCCGCAATTTCCTTGCAGAGCGGGCGTAGCGTCACCGATATGAGCGCCCTCGCCATCGATCTCCGCCGGACCGCCGGCTACATCGTCGCCGACCGACAGGGACGCATCGTCGGGAAGGTCGAATGCCCGATGTACGGCACCGCCCCCGACGTGCCGGACGCCCTCTCGGTCAAGTCCGGGCTCTTCTCGCGCCGCCGCCGGATGGTTCCGGCCGACACGATCGACCAGATCGACGGCTCGAGCGGCGTGATCGGCCTCCGGGTCGACCGCGAGAGCATCCGCAGCTTCCTTTAAAGGGGTAGCCGGTTCCGTCCAGTGGCGGCCGCTTCTTTCGTCGGCCTCTGCCGCCGCCACGCTGCGATTCTCCCAGAGCCTGCGCCCGCTGGCGCCGGCCGTGAGCAGTGCGCCCAAGCAACGACAAAGCCGGAGACCAAGGCAGCCGAAAGGCGCCTTGGACGGAGGCGAACCCTTCGAGGTCGGCATGGCGAAGCCACGCCGACCAGAGCCACGACCGGTTCGTCCTGGACGGTTCTTGGTGCGCCCAGCGCCCAAAGAGCGAAGGCCAGACCGCGCTCTGGCCGCAGCGCGTGACACACACCGCCGCCCGCCACCGAGAAGGAGGGGTCCCGCAGGGGAACCCTGGGTTCCCCTGCCCCCCTAGAACGACCACAGGGTGCCATGGGCACCCCGCGGTCGGCCGTCAGTTGGGCTCGTCTCCGCAGGGACGAGCCGGCGTCAATTGTGTCACCCCCGAGGCCGGAGCGGTAGTGGACCTCGTACTCCTATAGGACCGGGAGGTACTTCTTCATCTCCCAGTCGGTGAGCTGGACGCGGTACTCGTCCCACTCCTTGCGCTTCAGCTCGATGTAGCGGTCGAAGATGTGCGGCCCGAGCGCCTTGCGGGCGAGCTCGGAGCGCGACAGCTCGTCGATCGCCTCGCCCAGCGTCTCGGGCAGGGAGACGATGCCCTGCTCGCGCCGCTGCTCGGGGGTCAGGTGGTAGAGGTTCGTCTCCATCGGGTCGGGCAGCTCGTAGCCCTTCTCGATCCCCTCGAGCCCGGCGTGGAGCAGGCAGGCGAAGGTGAGGTACGGGTTGCACGCCGGGTCCGGGCAGCGGAGCTCCGCGCGGGTGGCGTTCTCGGAGCCCGGCTTGTAGAGCGGGATCCGGATCAGCGCCGAGCGGTTGCGCTGCGACCAGGCGACGTAGACCGGGGCCTCGTAGCCGGGGACGAGCCGCTTGTACGAGTTCACCCACTGCGCGAACACCGCGGTGATCTCGCGCGCGTGCCGAAGCTGGCCGGCGATGAACGCCTTGCCCGTCTCCGAGAGGTGCCACTTGTCGTCGGCGTCGTAGAAATTGTTGCGGCCGTCGGTGAAGAGCGACTGGTGCGTGTGCATGCCCGACCCGTTCTCGCCGAACAGCGGCTTCGGCATGAACGTCGCGTGATACCCGTGCTGCTTCGCGACCTCCTTGACGATGAGGCGGTAGGTGAGCATGTGGTCGGCCATGTCGGCCGCGTTCGTGAACCGGATGTCGATCTCGTGCTGGGACGGGCCGACCTCGTGGTGGTGGTACTCGACGGGGATGCCCATCTGCTCGAGCGCCCGGATCGTGTCGCGGCGGATCGTGGTGGCCGCGTCCATGGTCGTCTGGGCGAAGTAGCCGCCCTCGTCGAGGGTCACCGTGCCCTTGTCGTCCTCGAAGAGGAAGTACTCCGCCTCGGGCCCGACGTTGAACGTATCGAAGCCCATCGACTTCATCCGCTCGAGCGCGAGCCGCAGCACGTGCCGCGGGTCGCCGCCGAACGGCTCGCCGTCGGGCGTCACGACGTCGCAGATCAGCCGTCCGGTCTGGCCGTCGGGCATGACGCGGAAGGTCGCAGGATCGGGGATCGCGACCATGTCCGACTCCTCGATCGCGTTGAAGCCGGTGACGGACGAGCCGTCGAAGCCCATGCCGTCGTCGAGGGCTCCCTCGACCTCGCTCGTGGTGATCGAGAAGCTCTTCAGGTGACCCTCGACGTCCGTGAACCAGAGCAGGACGTCCTCGATCCCACGCTCCTTGATCTCCGCCAACACCTTCTTGCGGGCGTCCGGATTCGACGTTGCCCGGTTCTCGCTCTCGACCTGCGTCATGACATCCTCCTCGTCGCTCGACGCGAGGAGCCTACACCGGGTCCGGGGCTACTCTCGCAACATGGAATCGGCGCTCGCCCGCCTCGCCGCCGCGGTCTCCCGCCGCCGGCGGGCGGTCGTCGTCGCCTGGCTCGTGCTGCTCGCCGCCGGAGGCTGGTTCTCCCTCCACCAGAACGACCATCTCTCGGGCGGAGGCTGGGAGGTGCCGGGAAGCGCGTCCGTCAGGGTCGCCGGAATGCTCGGCGACTTCCCCGGCGTGACGCCGCCCGCGTTCACCGTCTTCGTCACCGACCCGGAGGGGCCCCGCGCGCACCTCCAGCGGGCCCGCCGCCTTGTCGAGCACGAGCCCGACGTGCGGGCCGGGCTACCCGTCATCCTCGACGGCGGCAGGGCGGCGTTCCTCCCACTCGCGTACACCGGCAAGACCTCGGGCTCGATCGACGAAGCCACCCGCCTGCGCCACCTGCTCGTCGACGCGCACACGCGCGTGCTCGGCGAGCCCGCGATCTGGTCGAACTTCCAGACCGTCTCGAAGCAGCAGCTCGCGCGCGGCGAGTCGATCGGCTTCCCCCTCATCCTGCTCATCCTGCTGGCAGGCTTCGGCACGGTCGCCGCCGCCGCCGCCCCGGTCGCGCTCGGCGCGGTCGCCGTGTTCCTGAGCGGCGCCGTCATCTACTGGCTCTCGCGCTCGTTCGCGATCTCCGTCTACGTCACGAACATGGCGTCGATGATCGGGATCGGCGTCGCCGTCGACTACTCGCTGTTCATCGTCAGCCGCTTCCGGCGCGAGCTGCACCGAGGAACGTCGCAGGATGCGGCGCTGCGGCAGGCGCTCGCGAGCTCGGGAACCGCCGTCGTCTTCAGCGGCGCGACGGTCGCGATCTCGCTCGCCGCGCTCTTCGCGATCGACGTGAACGCGCTGCGGTCGATGGCCGTCGGCGCGATCGTCGTCGTCTGCATCTCGGTGCTCGCGTCGGTGACCCTGCTGCCCGCGCTGCTCGCGACGGCGGGAGCCCGCGTCGACCGCTTCCGCCTGCGCCTGCCGTGGCGGACCGGCGAGGAGGGCAGCGACGCGTTCTGGACCCGCTGGGCGCACGCCGTGATGCGCCGGCCGATCACGGCCCTCGTCGGCGGCGCCGCCGTGATGCTCGCGCTCGCCTCCCCACTGCTCGCGATGAAGACGTTCAACCGTGGTCTCGACGAGCTGCCGGCGAATGCCGAGGTGCGCGTCGCAACCGAGCGCGCACAATCGCTCGCGGGCGCGGGCTTCGCATCGCCCGTGCACGTCGTCACCTCGACGAAACCGGGCTCGCTCGCCCGGCAGCTCGCGGCGATGCCGGGCGTCGCGGCGGTCGCCCCGGCCGTCCGCAGCGCCGACGGCACGCGCTGGCTGCTCGACGCCCGGCTCACGGCGCAGCCCGAGTCGCAGCCCGCGCGGGACGTCGTGCACCGCATCGAGCGCGCAGCCGGCCCGGGCGCGATCGTCGGAGGCTCGACGGTGTTCGACCTCGACGTGCAGCGCGCGATCTTCGGCGGCCTCTGGAAGATGCTCCTCTTCATCCTCGCAGCCTGCTACGTCGTGCTGCTCGTGCTGCTCCGCAGCGTCGTGCTGCCGCTCAAAGCCGTGCTGATGAACCTGCTCAGCGTCGGCGCGTCGTACGGCGTGCTCGTCGGCGTCTTCCAGTGGGGGTGGATCGACTGGACCGGCTACCGCTCGCCGGGGTACGTCGACACGATCGTGCCCGCGCTCGTGCTGGCGGTGACGTTCGGCCTCTCGATGGACTACGAGGTCTTTCTGCTGACGCGCATCCGCGAGCGCTGGCTCGCGCACGGCGACAACGAGCGCGCGGTCGCGGAGGGGCTCGTCGGCTCGGCGCGCACGATCACGAGCGCGGCCGCCGTGATGGTCGCCGTGTTCGCAGCCTTCGCGGTGGCGGGCGCGCCGTCGCTCAAGGAGCTCGGCGTCGGCCTCGCCGTGGCGATCCTCCTGGACGCCACGCTCGTGCGCCTGCTGATCGTGCCGGCCGCGATGCGGCTACTCGGCGGCTGGAACTGGTGGCTGCCGCCGCTCCTCGCACGCGTGCTGCCCGCCGCCGGCGGCGGCGCCCACTAACCTTGCCGGCGTGAAGATCCTCGTGACCGGCGGCGCCGGCTTCATCGGCTCGCACTTCGTCAAGCGGCTGCTCCGCGCCGGCCACGAGGTCGTCGTGCTCGACAAGCTGACCTACTCCGGCAACCGCGCGAACCTGCCCGGCGACGTCGAGCTCCACCACGGCGACATCGCGGTGCCCCACGACGTGGCGCGCGCCGCGGCAGGCTGCGAGGCGATCGTCAACTTCGCGGCCGAGACGCACGTCGACCGCTCGATCCTGACCGCCGAGGACTTCGGCCGCACGGAGTTCCGCGGCACGCAGGTGCTGCTCGAGCATCTGCGCGAGGCGGGAATCCGCCTGGTGCAGGTGTCGACGGACGAGGTGTACGGAGACCTCGAAGCGGGAGGCTCGTCGAAGGAGACGGACGCGCTGCGTCCGTCGAGCCCGTACAGCGCGGCGAAGTCCGCCGGCGACCTGCTCGTGCCCGCGTACACGCGCACCTTCGGCGTCAACGCGTCGATCACGCGCGGCTCGAACACCTACGGCCCGAACCAGTACCCCGAGAAGTTCATCCCGCTCTTTGCGACGAACGCGCTCGACGGCGAGCCGCTGCCCCTCTACGGGGACGGCCGGCAGATCCGCGACTGGCTCTTCGTCGAGGACCACTGCTCGGGCATCGAATGCGTGCTGCACGAGGGCGCGCCGGGCGAGATCTACAACGTCGGCGGCGGCGACGAGCACGAGAACATCGACGTCGCCGGCCGGATCATCGAGCTCGCCGGCGCCGACCGCTCGCTGCTCCGCCGCGTCCCCGACCGTCCCGGCCACGACCGGCGCTACTCGCTCGACACGTCGAAGCTGCGCGGCCTCGGCTGGGCGCCGCAGACGCGCTTCGAGGACGGGCTGCGCGAGACGGTCGAGTGGTACCGCTCGAACCGCTCCTGGTGGGAGCCGATCAAGTCGGGGGAGTACCGCGAGTACTACGAGCGGCAGTACGCCGAGCGGCTCGCCGCTTCCACCGCCGTCTGACGGCCCCGAGCCGGGATGAAACCGGCCGTCCGCGGAGAACTCGGACCCTCACGGATCCCGAAAAAAGGACTCTGCTAGCGTGGCTCGGCCTCCGCTCGGGTCGGTGGAGACGGCCCCGCGGGGACAGTCATGATGCGTCGCGCGATCACCCTCGTCATTCTCGCCACAGCCCTTGCGGCGGGCTCCGCCGCGGCCGCGACCGGGGCGTCGGTGTGCACCGGCACGTGCTTCGCGGCCCCTGCGGGCTCCGGGCCGCTCCTCCTCTTCACCGGCCACGGCTGGGGGCACGGGGTCGGCCTGAGCCAATACGGCGCCTTCGGCTACGCCCAGCACGGCTGGTCGGCCGGGCAGATCCTCTCGCACTACTACCCCGGCACGACGATCGGCAAGGCGCCCGTCTCGCGCGTGCGGGTGCTGCTCGCCGACAGGAAGAGGGCCCTGACGCTCACCTCGGACGTGCCGTTCAGCGTCCGGGACGGGCTCGGCACGACGCACACGCTCGCGGCGGGATCCGTGACGCTCGACGCGACTCTGACGCTCGCGGTCGACGGCCTGGCGACGCCGCTGACGCCGCCGCTGACGTTCCGCGCGGGAGCGGGCGCTCCGCTGACGCTCAAGCTGCCCTACCGCGGGCAGATCCAGGTCGACGTCGTCGACGGGAAGCTCCGCGCGATCAACGTCGTCGGGCTCGAGCAATACCTGTACGGAGTCGTCCCGTCGGAGATGCCCTCGTTCTGGGCGGGCGAGGCGCTGAAGGCGCAGGCGGTGGCGGCACGCTCGTACGCGATGGCCACGCGCCAGGTGGGAGCGCCGTACGACCTCTTCAGCGACACACGCAGCCAGATGTATCTCGGCCTCTCGCACGAAGACCCGGCGAGCAGCGCGGCGGTCGACGCGACGAAGAGTCAGGTGCTCTACTACGGGGGCCGGGTCGCGACGACGTACTTCTCGTCGACGTCCGGCGGCCAGACGGAGTCGGCGGCGGACTGGGGCGGCCTCGCAGTGCCGTATCTCGTTTCCGTGCCCGATCCGTACGACACGATCTCTCCGTACCACGACTGGGGGCCGGTGCCGGTCACCGGCAAGACGGTCGTCGCGGCGCTGAAGCTGCCGGGGCCCTTCACCGACGTCACGACGACGCGCAACGGAGCGGGGCGCGTCGCGACGGTCGACCTGTTCGCGCAGGCGCTGGACCTGTCCGTCGCCGGCACGAAGCTCCGGGACGCGCTCGGCCTTCGCTCGACGTGGTTCGACGTCGGCATCCTCTCGCTCGTGCCTCCCTCGCCGAGCATGCCCGTCGTCTTCGGCTCGACCGTCTCGCTCAGCGGCCTCGTTCGCGGCGTCTCCGGCGTCTTCCTCGAGCAGCGCCCGTCCGCGACGCCGTGGCAGGCCGTCGGGCCCGTCGTTCCCGCAGCGGACGGGTCGGTGCAGCTGACGGCGACGCCGACGATCACCACCGACTACCGGCTGGCGACGCCGACCGCCGCCGCGGGCTTCGTGCGTATCCGCGTCGCGCCGCTCGTCCGCATCGCGGCGGTCACCGCCGACCAGGTGCAGGGCGACGAGCTGCCGCTCCTCCCCAACGCGCCCGTACAGGTGCAGCTGCAGAACCCCGATCTCACCTGGACGCTCGCGGCCGAGAGCACGGTCAACGCCGACGGAACCTTCTCCGTGCCGGTGGCGCTGCCGCCCGGAAGCGTCTACCGCGTCGTCGTGACTGCGGGACGCGGCTATGCGCCCGCGACGACCACGCCGCTGACCGTGGCCCGCTGATGCGCCGCCTGCTGCCGGCGCTCGCCGTCGCTGCGCTCCTCGCAGCAACTCCGGCGGCTGCGTTCGCGCCGACCGACCCGCTCGCGTCCAGGCAGTGGTACCTCACCGACGATCACGCCTTCGACGCGTGGGCGACGCCGCCGCCGAACCTCCTGCCCGTTCGGATCGCGATCGTCGACTCCGGGATCGACGGATCGCTGCCCGACTTCGCCGGGCGCATCGTCGACGCACGGAGCTTCGTCGGCGGCGACCCACGCGTCGACACAGAGGGCCACGGCACGTTCGTCGCAGGCGAGATCGCCGCGAACCTCGACACGCAGGGGATCGTCGGCATCGCGTACACGTCGCAGTTGCTGATCGCGAAGGTCGTGAAGCCCGACGGCACCATCCCCCTGGAGGCGGAGGCGGCGGCGATCCGCTGGGCGGCCGACCAGGGCGCGCGTGTGATCAACCTCAGTCTCGGCGGCGTGCGCGACCCGTTGCACCCCAGCCGCGACACGTACTCGGCGATCGAGGCGAGCGCGGTCGCCTACGCCTACGCGAAGGGAGCGCTGCTCGTCGCGGCCGTCGGGAACGGCGACGAGTCGTTCTCGCAGCCGTGGCAGTTCGCGAGCTATCCGGCGGCGCTGCCGCACGTCGTCGGCGTCAGCGCGCTGACGCGTTCCGGCAACGTCCCCGAGTTCTCGAACCGGGACGCGGTCTACAACGACCTCTCCGCTCCCGGCCAGGGGATCTTCTCGACCTTCCCCGCGGCGATCACCGCGTTGCGACCCACCTGCGTCGACCAGGGCTACTCCGACTGCGGCACCGACGAGTACCGCGACCCGGAGGGCACCTCGTTCGCCGCGCCCCAGGTCTCCGCCGCCGCGGCGCTGCTCCTCGCGCTGAACCCCGACCTGACGAACAGCCAGGTCGCGGCGCTGCTCGAGCACAGCGCCGACGACGTGAACGCCGCCAACGGCTGCACCCGGTGCGGCCTGCTCCGTGACCCGCTGAGCGGCTGGGGACGCCTCGACATCGCCAAGGCGATCGAAGAAGCGCTCGCCGGCCCACTACCGCCCCCGGACCGGTACGAGACGAACGACGACGCGGGCACGCAGGCCCGGACGCTGTGGGGGAAGAAGTACAGCTTCACGGCGACGGTCGACTACTACGACGACCAGATCGACGTCTACCGCATCGCGCTCTCCGGCGGCGAGCGCGTGACCGCGAGCCTCACGGGCGCCTGGCCGGGCGCGAACGTCGATCTCGTCCTCTGGAAGCCCAGCACGCGACGCGTCGACGACCTGCGGACGCAGGCTCTTCGCGCCGCGCAGTCGATCGGGCCGAGCCGCACGCAGCACGTGGCGTTCAGGGCACCCGGCCGCGGCTGGTACTACCTCGAGGTGAAGGTCGCGTCGCCCGGCTCCGGGCCGTACACCCTCACGTTCACGAAGACGACGCCGTAGGGCCAGACCCCGGGCGTTGTTTGAAGTCGTCCGGGGACCCCGGGGTCTGGCCCTCCGGTTGTGCTTGATCGGGGCCGAGCCCTTAGCTCGCGCGTGACCAACACTCGTCCGCTTGGACGGCATGCGGCGGTACCGGTCTCGGCCCCAGCCCCAGCCCCAGCCCCGGCCCCGGCCCCGGCCCCGGGCCTACTGGTTCTCGAGCAGCTCGTCGTCGTTCACGGCGCGCAGCACGCGGGCCGGGTTGCCGACGACGAGCATGCGCGGCGGGACGTCCTTCGTCACGACCGCGCCCGCGCCGACGAAGGCCTCCTCGCCGATCTCCACGGCAGGACACAGGATCGCCCCGCCGCCGATGCGGGCGCCGCGGCGGATCGTCGGGCCCTTGATCAGGTCGTGACGGCGTTCCGTGCGACCCATGAAGTTGTCGTTCGTCGTGACGACGCACGGCGCGATGAACACATCTTCCTCGAGCGCCGAGTACGCGGTGATGTAGGCGCCCGCCTGGATCTTCGTGCGCGCGCCGACGCTCGAATCGTTCTCGATCAGCGAGCCGCGCCCGAGCACGACGTCGTCGCCCACCTGCACGCGCTCGCGCACGCAGGACTGGTCGCCGAGGATGACGCGCGCGCCCACACGGGCGCCCGCGAAGACGATCGCGCCCGTCGAGACGATCGTGCCGTCACCGAGCTCCGCCGGCGGCAGCGCCTCGCGCTTCGTGGTCGAGCGCGGCGAGAGCGTCGGCTGCTTGCCGACGACGGCGCCCTCTAGCACCTTCACGCCCTCGCCGAGCACCGTGCCGGGATAGACCGTCGCGGTTGGGTGGATCTCCGCGGCCATCAAACCCGCGCGCCGGTGAGCGTCGCCTGCAGCGCCTCGAGCGCGCGGACGACCGCGAGGCCGTCGCGCGCCTCCTTGTGGTCTCCGGGGCCGCCGGCGACGAGGCCGAGGAAGTGCGCGCACTCGAGCCGCAGCGGCTCGTCGTTCGGGATGCGCGGGCTGAAGATGTCGCCCGTGCGCGTGCGCCACTCGCCGTAGTTCTCGGCCGGCTGCCACGGGCCCTTCTCGTAGACCGTCACCTTCCGCTCGAGCGCCATGTCGTCGAAGACGACCATCTTGTCCTTGCCCACCACGGTGATCCGCCGCATCTTGTGCGGGTCGAGCCACGACAGATGCATGTGCGCGATCCGCCCCGACGGGAAGCGGAGGTAGCAGAACACGACGTCCTCGACGCCGGGCGTGAGGAACGCGTTGCCGTGCGCCCACACCTCCTCGGGCTCCTCGTCGAGCAGGTGGAGGATCACCGAGAGGTCGTGCACGCCGAGCGACCAGAGCGCGTTCTCGTCCTTGCGGATCACGCCGAGGTTCTGGCGGTTGCCGTAGATGCAGAGGATCTCGCCGAGGTCGCCCGCGTCGATCAGCTGCTTCACCTTCTGCACGCCGGGGTGGTAGAGCAGGAGGTGCCCGGGCATCAGCACGAGGTCGCGCTCCACGGCCAGCGCCACGAGCTCCTCCATCTCGGAGGCGCGCATCGCGGGCGGCTTCTCGACGAAGACGTGCTTGCCGGCCTCGAGCGCCTGCCGCGCGAGCGCATAGTGCGTCGGCACCGGGGTCGCGACGACGACGGCGTCGACGGCGGGATCCGCGAGCAGCTCGCCGTAGTCCGCGACCATCGGCACGTTCGGATAGCGCGCCGCGAGCCGGTCGCGCAGCTCCGGGTCGAGGTCGCAGAGCGCGCCGAGCGCGCCGAGCTCGTCGAAGTTCCTGGCGAGGTTCGGCCCCCAGTAGCCGAGGCCGACGAGACCGACCCGAGGGCTCACAGCTTGAAGACCTTGTCCGACGCGGTGCCCTTGTCGCCGGTCGCGTTGCGCAGGTCGACGACGAGCCCGGCGTCGTCGACGAGCCGGTCGTAGTCGATCTCGGAGTGATCCGTGACGATCACGACGCAGTCGTACGCGGCCGGCTCGTACGGCACGCACTCCATCTCGAGCCCGTGCTCCGCGAACTTCGGCACGTGCGGGTCGTGATACGAGACCTCGGCGCCCGCGTTCTGGAGCAGGGAGATGAGCTTCAGCGCCGGCGACTCGCGCATGTCGCCGATGCCCGGCTTGTACGCGACGCCGAGCACGAGCACCTTCGAGCCCTTGAGCGAGCGCTCCTTCGCGTGGTTCAGCGCCTGCGAGACGAGCGAGCGGCAGAAGTACGGCATCTCCTCGTTGACCTTGCCGGCGAGCTCGATGAACTCGGTGTAGAAGCCGAACTCGCGCGCCTTCCAGGTCAGATAGAACGGATCGATCGGGATGCAGTGGCCGCCGAGGCCGGGGCCGGGGCTGAAGCTCATGAAGCCGAACGGCTTCGTCGAGGCGGCGCCGATCACTTCCCAGATGTCGATGTTCATCCGGTCGCAGAGGATCGCGAGCTCGTTGACGAGCGCGATGTTGACCGAGCGGAAGATGTTCTCGAGCAGCTTCGTGAGCTCGGCCGCCTCGGGGGTGGAGACGCAGTGGACCGTGTCGATCGCGCTGCCGTAGAGCTCCGCGGCGCGCTCCGTGCAGGCGGGCGTGATGCCGCCCGCGACCTTCGGCACGTTCTTCGTCGTCCAGTCGGTGCGGCCCGGGTCGACGCGCTCGGGGGAGAACGCGAGGTGGAAGTCCTCGCCGACCGCGAGGCCGCTCGTCTCGAGGATCGGCAGGATCTCCTCGCGCGTCGTGCCGGGGTACGTCGTCGACTCGAGGACGACGAGGTGGCCCTTCCGCAGTCGCAGCGCGACCTCGCGCGTGGCGTTCAGCACGATCGAGAGGTCCGGCTCGCGCTGGCGCGAGAGCGGCGTCGGCAGCGCGATCAGGATCGCGTCGGTCTCACGAAGGACGTCGTAGTCGCTCGTCGCCGAGAGCACGCCGCCGGCGACGAGCCTGCCGAGCACCTCCGACGGAACGTCCTCGATGTAGCTCTCGCCGCGGTTCAGCGCGTCGACACGGTCCTGCACGACGTCCACGAGCACGACGCGCCGGCCGGCGTCGGCGAAAACCTGGGCGAGCGGGACGCCGACGTAGCCGGCGCCGATGATGGCGATCTCGGGTTTCACGACCGGGCAAGGCTAGCGCGGAGAGCCGCAGCCACCCTGGCCGAGGCGTTGCCGTCACCGTAGAGCGGGGGCCGCTCGTCGGGCATGCGCGCGGCCTCGACGGCCGCCGCGAGCCGCTCTGGATCGTCGTCGACGAGCACGTTCGCCCCCACCTCGACGGTGTCGACCCATTCCGTCGAGGGCCGCGCCGTGACGCACGGGACGCCGTACCAGTACGCCTCCTTCTGGAGGCCGCCGGAGTCGGTGACGATCACGCGCGCCTGCGAGGCGAGCGCGGCCATGTCGAGATAGCCGAGCGGCTCGAGCAGGCGGACGTTGCGCGGCAGCTTCCCGAGCCGCGAGCGGGTGCGGGGATGAGCCGGGAAGAGCACCGGCCCGTCGACGCGTCCGAGCCCGTCGACGATGCGCGCGAGCCGCTCCGGCCGGACGTTCGCCTCCCGATGGATGGTCGCGACGACGTAGCCCCCGGGCGCGACGCCGAGCCGCGAGAGGATCTCCGACCGCTCCCGCGCGATCGGCGCGAACCGGCGCGACGCATCGGCCATCACGTCGCCGACGACCTCGATCCACCCGGGAACGCCTTCCCGCTCGAGCGTCGCCCGGGAGCGCTCGTCCGGCGCCAGGAGCAGCTGCGAGGCCCGGTCGACCGCGATGCGGTTGCGCTCCTCGGGCATCGCCAAGTCGCCGCTGCGCAGGCCCGCCTCCACGTGCGCCACCGCGACCCCGGCCGCGACGCCCGCCTCCGCGCCCGCGAGGGTCGAGTTCGTGTCGCCGTAGACGAGCGCCCAGTCCGGCCGCTCGCGCTCGAGGGCGTCGACGATCCCGGGCCGCATCGCGGCCGGATCGGCGGTGTGCAGGTCGAGCCGGTACGTCGGCGGGGGGAGCCCGAGCTCCTCGAAGAAGACCTCGGACAGCTCCCGGTCCCAGTGCTGGCCGGTGTGGAGGACGACCTCGTCGGCGCCGGCGGCGCGCAGCGCCTCGGAGACAGGGCCGGACTTGATGAACTGGGGCCGGTTCCCGACGACGGAGAGCACCTTCATCGTGCGGAGCCTACGTGGGGCAGGTCAGCGCGGGCTCCCCACCATCATTGGTCAATATTGGTCAAGGCCGCCTCGGGCCCAGACGCGACGATCACGCGATGAGCCCACGCGAGAGCTTCCCGACAGAGCTATAACATCCTCTCGGGACATGAGCACGCCCCTTCCAGAGTCCTCCAGCTCCACCCGTGTGCTCGTCGCCGCAACCGCAGGATTCACGGTCTTCTTCGCCGTGTGGGTGATGTTCGCCATCGTCGGCGTCCCGCTGCGCGGCGAGCTCGGCCTGAGCGACAGCCAGTTCGCGCTGCTCGTCGCGATCCCGATCCTCACCGGCTCGATCCTCAGAATTCCGTTCGGCATCCTCACCGACCGTCTCGGCGGGAGACGGCTGTTCACAGCGCTCCTCGTGGTGACCGCGGTGCCGACATACCTCACCAGCAGGGCCTCCAGCTACAACCAGCTCCTCGTGCTCGCGGCGTTCATCGGGCTGGCGGGAGTGTCGTTCGCCGTCGGGATCGCGTGGGTGTCGGCGTGGTATCCGCAGCGTCGCCAGGGGTTCGCACTCGGCATGTTCGGCGCCGGCAACGTCGGGGCCTCGATCACGAAGCTCCTCGCCCCGACCCTCGTCACGATCGGCGTGGCAGGCGGGATTGCCGGCAAGGTGATTCCCGGCGGCTGGCGGTTCGTCCCGTTCGCGTACGCGATCCTGCTCCTCGCGACGGCGGTCATGACCTGGACGGTGGCACCGGCGCACGACCATCGGCCCGCCCAAGGCCGCACGTTCCACGAGGTCAACCGGCCCCTGCGCGACCTCCGTGTATGGCGCTTCGGCCTCTACTACATCGTCGTCTTCGGCGCTTATGTGGGTCTGGCGCTCTGGCTGCCGAAGTACTACGTGGACGTGTACGGCGTCGACCTGCGCACTGCCGGCTTCCTCACGGCCCTCTTCATCTTCCCGGCCAGCCTGCTTCGCCCGTTGGGCGGCTACCTGTCCGACCGGCTCGGCGCGCGGGCGGTCACCTACACCGCGTTCATCGTCATGTGCTTCGCCCTGGGCCGGCTCAGCTTCCGCCTGGGGATCGTCCAGTTCACCGCGTTGATCGTCGTCGTCGGCATGATGATGGGGCTCGGCAAGGCGTCCGTCTACAAGTACATCGCCGACTACTACCCGAAGGACGTGGGTGCCGCCGGCGGGGTCGTCGGCGCAGTCGGCGGGCTCGGCGGGTTCGCCCTGCCGCTGCTCTTCGCGTGGGCGCACCAGGAGAGCGGACGACCCGAGAGCACCTTCCTCGTCCTGTTGGCCTCAGCGCTGTTCAGCCTGATCTGTCTCCACGTGGTGGTTGTGAAGATGCTTCGCGACCAGCGCCGCCGCGTCGACATCATCGACACAAGGGGGGCCATCTGATGCAACCTGACCCGAACTCTGCGCGGCGCGGCCGCTCCGGCGCCTGGATCGAGCAGTGGGAGCCGGAGGACGAGACCTTCTGGGAGACGAAGGGCAAGTCGATCGCCTGGAGCGCGCTCACGATCACGACCGCCAACCTGATGATGGCGTTCTCGGTCTGGTTCGTCGTCAGCGCGCTCGTCGTGAAGCTCAACAAGATCGGCTTCGGCTTCTCGACGACGCAGCTCTTCTGGCTCGCCGCGATGCCCGGGCTCGCCGGCGGCACGTTCCGGATCCTCCACACCTTCCTCATCCCGGTCTTCGGCACCCGCCGGGTCGTGAGCCTCTCGACGGCCGCGCTGCTCGTGCCGCTCGTCGGCTGGTTCTTCGCCGTTCAGGACCCCGGCACGCCGTACTGGCTGTTCCTCGTCCTGGCCTTCGCCGCCGGCCTCGGCGGCGGCAACTTCTCGTCCTTCATGCCGTCCACGAGCCTCTACTTCCCCAAGCGGCTTCAGGGCACCGCGCTGGGCATCCAGGCGGGGATCGGGAACTTCGGCGTCAGCCTCGTCCAGTTCGTGACGCCGTGGGTGATCGGCTTTGCGCTCCTCGGCAGCACCCAGGTGACCGACAAGGGCAAGGACGTGTGGCTCCAGAACGCCCTGCTGATCTGGATTCCGTTCGTCGTGTTCTTCGCGCTCGTCGCCTGGCTGCGGCTGCGCAGCGTCCCCGTACACGCGAACGTGCGGGAGCAGGCGGACATCTTCCGCGACAAGCACACCTGGCTGATGACGTCCCTCTACCTGATGACGTTCGGCTCGTTCGCAGGCTTCTCCGGGACATTCCCGCTGATGATCAAGGAGGTCTACGGCGGCTTCGAGCACGCGCCGGACCCGCTCAAGTACGCGTTCCTGGGGCCGCTGGTCGGCTCGATCTCGCGCGTGGCCGCCGGCCCGCTGGCGGACCGCTTCGGCGGCGGCCGGCTCACCCAGATCTCGGGCGTGGGGCTCGTCGGGTCTGCGATCGGCGTGACGTTCTTCGTGCGACCCGGCTCGACCGGTGAGTTCAAGTGGTTCGTGCTGACCATGCTCGCGGTGTTCCTGTTCGCCGGGATCGGCAACGCCTCGACGTTCAAGCAGATTCCGATGATCTTCCAGCCGCGCCAGGCGGGCGGGGTGATCGGCTGGACGGCTGCGATCGCCGCCTACGGCCCGTTCATCTTCGCGGTGCTCATCGCCGCGGTGATCTCGGCCTCCGGCTCGCCGATGCCGTTCTTCATCGGGGCAGCCGTCTTCTACGCCGTCAACGTCGGGATCAACTGGTGGTACTACCTGCGTCGCGGAGCCGAGAGGCCGTGCTGAGCGGGAACTGATCAATTCTGAGCATGCTTCGACCCCGGCGTCCAGGTTAGCGTCTTGATATGCCTCTGCGCGAGACCGCGATGCGAACGGTTCGTTCCTCACATCGCGGCGGCGCAGCACTGATCGTCGTGGCGTTTGCCCTCACGGCGCTGGCAGGCCCGCCCGGCGCAGCGGCCGCCGGCGGGGACGGGAAAGCGGTCTTCGAGAGCCTCTGCAAGGGGTGTCACACGATCGGCGGCGGGAAGCTCGTCGGTCCGGATCTCCAGGGCGTCGCCGAGCGTCGCACGGCCGACTGGGTGCGAGCCTTCATCCTCAGCCCTGACAAGGTGATCGCCGCCGGCGATCCGATCGCCAAGCAGCTCGTCAGCGAGAGCAACAACGTCCAGATGCCGAATCTCGGCGTCACGGAAGCGCAGATCGGCCAGCTGCTGACCTTCCTCGGATTCACGGAGTCGACGACGACGACGGCGACGACCGCACCCTCGACCACGACGCCGCAGCCGGGTGCGGCGTCCGGCAACGCGGAGCGGGGCAAGGAGCTGTTCAAGGGCGGCGTGCGTTTCAGCGCCGGCGGGCCCGCCTGTCTGTCCTGCCACTCCGTGGCCGGCGTGGGCGCGCTCGGCGGAGGAAACGTCGGCCCGGATCTCACCGGCGCCTACACGAAGTACGGCGGAGCGCAGGGTCTTCTCTCCTCCCTCAAGACGCTGCCGTTCCCGACGATGGCGCCGATCTTCTCGCGCAGGCAGCTGACGGTCCGCGAGCAGGCTGACCTCGTCGCGTTCCTCCGGACGGCCCCCGACCAGACCAGGCCGGGGAATGCCGCAGGAAAGCTGACCGGATTCGCGCTGGCCGGAGTTGCCGTGCTCGGCCTGCTCGCGCTGGCCGTCTGGCGACGCCGACTGCACGGCGTCCGCAAGGCGCTCGTCAACCGCTCCAGAGGGAAGTGAGGCTGTCGTGGGCTGGATCCAGGATCTCGTGAAGCCGAAGACCCGCCAGTGGGAGGACTTCTACCGGAATCGCTGGCAACACGACAGCTCGGTGCGCTCGACGCACGGCGTCAACTGCACCGGCGGCTGCTCCTGGATGGTCTACGTCAAGGAGGGCATCGTCACCTGGGAGATGCAGGCCACCGACTACCCGCTGCTCGAGTCGAAGCTGCCGCCCTACGAACCGCGCGGCTGCCAGCGGGGCATCTCCACCTCCTGGTACGTGTACAGCCCGATCCGGGTCAAGTACCCGTACATCCGGGGCGCGCTCGCGGACTACTGGCGCGAGGCGCGACGCACCCTCGAGCCGGTCGAGGCGTGGGCCTCGATCCAGGACGACCCGGTCAAGCGCGGGCGCATCCAGACGGCTCGCGGCAAGGGCGGCTTCCGGCGGACGACCTGGGACGAAGTGCTCGAGATCGTCGCTGCATCGATGCTCCACACCGCCGAGAAGTGGGGTCCGGATCGCGTGTTCGGCTTCTCGCCGATCCCGGCGATGTCCTACCTCTCGTACGCCGCGGGCTCGCGCCTGCTCCAGCTCTTCGGCGGCGTGAACATGAGCTTCTACGACTGGTACGCCGATCTGCCGAACGCGTTCCCCGAGGTCTGGGGCGATCAGACCGACGTCTGCGAGAGCGCCGACTGGTTCAACTCCAAGTACATCGTGGCCATCGGCTCCAACCTCAGCATGACCCGGACGCCCGACGTCCACTTCATCTCCGAGGCGCGGCACGAGGGCGCGAAGTTCGTCGTCGTCTCGCCCGACTTCAGCCAGGTCTCGAAGTACGCCGACTGGTGGCTGCCCGTCGAGGCCGGCCAGGACACGGCTCTCTGGCTCGCCGTCAATCACGTCATCCTCGAGGAGTTCCACGCGAAGCGTCAGGTCCCGTACTTCACGGACTACCTCAAGCGCACGACCGACAGCCCGTTGCTGGTCGAGCTCGTCGAGACGCCTGACGGGCTCACGGCCGGCCAGTTCCTGCGGGCCAACACGATCGACCGCTACGCAGCGGTCGAGAACGGCGACTGGAAGCTGCTGATGTGGGACGCCCGCGCGGACGAGCCGCGGATGCCCAAGGGATCGGTCGGCTTTCGCTGGGCACAGGAGGACGCCGAGAAGGGCAAGTGGAACCTCAAGCTCGAGGACGGGCTCGACGACACGCCGATCGACCCCGTGCTCTCCTTCCTCGGCACGGCGGGCGCCGAGGTCGCGCAGGTCGCCTTCCACGAGTTCGCTGCCGACGAGACGAGGCTCCGCGGCGTGCCGGTGCGGCGCGTGCGCACCGCCGACGGACGCGACGTCATCGTCGCCACGGTCTACGACCTGCTCTTCGCGCAGTTCGGCGTCGGGCGCGGCCTCGCCGGCGACTACCCGGGAAGCTACGACGACATCGGGCCGTACACCCCGGCCTGGCAGGAGCAGTTCACGAAGATCGGGCGCGACACGGTCATCCAGCTGGCGCGCGAGTTCGCCGGCAACGCCGAGGCGACGAACGGGAAGTCGATGGTCATCGTCGGCGCCTCGATCAACCACTGGTACAACAACAATCTCTCCTATCGCGCGCCGATCACGGCGCTCATCCTCTGCGGCTGCTGCGGCGTCAACGGCGGCGGGATGAACCACTACGTCGGCCAGGAGAAGCTGACGCTGTTCGCCCCCTGGACGGCGCTCGCCTTCGCCCTCGACTGGCAGAAGCCGCCGCGGCAGCAGCAGTCGCCGACGTGGCACTACGTCCACTCCGACCAGTGGCGCTACGAGGGCGACTTCACCGACTACGCCCCGGTGCCGGCAAACGCGAAGTGGGCGAAGGGCCACGCCATGGATCTCGAGGCCCGGGCCGTGCGGTCGGGCTGGATGCCCTTCTATCCGCAGTTCGACAGGAACCCGCTCGACCTCGTCAACGAGGCGCAGGCGGCGGGCCAGAACTCGAACGAGGAGATCCTCGGCTGGGTCGGCGAGAGGATCGCGGACGGCGAGGTCAAGCTCGCGGTCGACGACCCGGACGCGGAGGAGAGCTGGCCCCGCATCTGGCTGATCTGGCGCGGCAACGCGATCGCCTCGAGCGCGAAAGGCCAGGAGTTCTTCCTGCGCCACTACCTCGGCACCCACGACAACGTCGTCGCCGAGGAGCACGCGAAGGACAAGGTCAAGACCGTCACCTTCCGCGAGCCTGCGCCGCGCGGGAAGATGGACCTCGTCGTCGACGTCAACTTCCGGATGGACACGTCGGCGCTCTACTCCGACATCGTCCTGCCGACGGCGACCTGGTACGAGAAGAACGACCTCAACTCGACCGACCTCCACTCGTACGTGCATCCGCTGCAGGCGGCGGTGCCGCCGGTGTGGGAGTCGAAGTCCGACTGGGAGATCTTCAAGGCGCTCGCGAAGAAGCTCAGCGAGCTCTCGCCGTCGGTGTTCCCCGAGGGGACGGCGCGGGACGTCGTGATGTCGCCGCTCCAGCACGACACGCCCGACGAGCTCGCGCAGACGCAGGTGCTCGACTGGCGCGCCGGCGAGTGCGAGGCGGTCCCCGGCAAGACGATGCCGCACCTGCGGATCGTCGAGCGGGACTACGCGAACCTCTACAACCGCTTCATCTCGCTCGGGCGGGGTGTCCGCGACGGCCTCTCGGCACACGGCATCAACATCCCGGTTGCGGAGTTCTACGACGAGCTGCTGAAGAACCCGGTCGGCGGCACGCCCGACACGCGCCACCTGCGCTGCGTCGAGTGGGGCGGCGAGAGGTATCCGAGCGTCGAGGACGCCCTCGACGCCGCGAACATCGTCCTCCAGCTCGCGCCCGAGACGAACGGCGAGATCGCCTACGAGGCGTTCAAGACGGAGGAGAAGAAGACCGGGCTCGTCCTCACCGACCTCGCAGAGGGCAACCGCAACGTGCGCACGACGTTCGGCGACCTCGCGGCCCAGCCGATCCGCACGCTGACCAGCCCCTGCTGGACCGGCGACGTCAACAACGGGCGGGCCTATGCAGCCTGGGTGCTCAACGTCGAGCGGCTCATCCCCTGGCGGACGCTCGGCGGGCGCCAGCACCTGTACGTCGACCACCCCTACTACATCGACTTCGGCGAGCAGCTGCCGACGTTCAAGCCGAAGCTCGACCCGAAGCTCACCGGCGACATCGTCAAGAGCCCGACCGGCGCGGACTGCCTCGTCCTCAACTACATCACCCCGCACGGCAAGTGGCACATCCACTCGACCTTCGGCGACACCCATCGCATGCAGACGCTCTCGCGCGGCATCGAGCCGTGCTGGATCAACGACAAGGACGCCGAGCGGATCGGCCTCGTCGACAACGACTGGGTCGAGGTCTACAACGACAACGGCGTCATGGTCACGCGCGTGGCGGTCTCGTCCCGCGTGCAGATGGGCACCTGCATGATCTACCACGCTCCCGAGCGGACGCTGACGATGCCCAAGTCGCAGGTCCGCGGTGCGAAGCGTGGCGGCTCCCACAACTCGCTCACCCGCACCCGCATCAACCCGGTGCAGCTGGCCGGCGGGTACGCGCAGTTCACGTACGGCTTCAACTACTGGGGCCCGATCGGGGTCTTCACCCGCGACACCTACGCCGTCGTCAAGAAGCTCGAGAGGCTGGAGTGGTGATGGAGGCCGGGACGGAAAGGGGCGACATGGACATCCGCGCGCAGGTGTCGATGGTGTTCCACCTCGACAAGTGCATCGGCTGCCACACGTGCTCGATCGCCTGCAAGAACATCTGGACCGACCGCAAGGGCGCCGAGTACATGTGGTGGAACAACGTCGAGACGAAGCCGGGCACCGGCTATCCCACGCTGTGGGAGGACCAGGATCGCTATCGGGGCGGCTTCGAGCAGGACGGCGACGGCGTCAAGCTGCGCCTGCAGAGCAAGGGTGCCACGCTCGGCAACATCTTCGCCAACCCGAACCTGCCGACCGTCGACGACTACTACGAGCCCTGGACGTACGACTACCAGGAGCTCTTCGACGCCCCCGCGGGCGACGACCAGCCGACGGCCCGCACGATCTCGATGATCACCGGCAAGACGATGGACGTCGAGGCCGGCCCGAACTGGGACGACGACCTCGGCGGGTCGACGATCTACGCCGCGAACGACCCGAACCTCGAGGGCATCACCGACGAGGAGCGCACCCAGCTCAACGAGCTCGAGCGGATGGTCTTCTTCTACCTCCCGCGCATCTGCAACCACTGCGTCAACCCGGGGTGCGTCGCTGCCTGTCCGGCCGGCGCGGTCTACAAGCGCGGCGAGGACGGCATCGTCCTGCTGAACCAGGAGAAGTGCCGAAGCTGGCGCATGTGCATCTCCGGCTGCCCGTACAAGAAGACGTACTACAACTGGACGACCGGCAAGTCGGAGAAGTGCATCCTCTGCTACCCGCGGCTCGAGAGCGGCCAGGCGCCGGCGTGCTTCCACTCCTGCGTCGGGCGGATCCGCTACCTCGGACTCCTGCTCTACGACGCCTCGCAGATCGACAAGGTGGCCGCCGCCGCCGACGGCGACCTCGTCGCGGCCCAGCGGGCGATGATCAAAGACCCCTTCGACCCGGAGGTGATCGCGGCGGCGAAGGCCAACGGGCTCACCGACGGACAGATCGTGGCCGCGCAGGAATCCCCCGTCTACAAGTTCGTGATGCAGTGGAAGCTCGCGCTGCCGCTCCACCCGGAGTTCCGGACGCTGCCGATGCTGTTCTACGTGCCCCCGATGCTGCCCGTGATCGCAGAGGTGAGAAACGGCAGCTACGACGTGCACGGCACGAGCGGCGGCAGCGAAGCCGACAGCACCGGGATGCCGTCGATCTCGACCCTCGACCACGCCCGCGTACCGATCCGCTACATGGCGAGCCTCTTCTCCGGCGGCAACACGGCGATCGTCGAGGACGTCTACCGCAAGCTGATGGCCGTCCGCGTGCACATGCGGTCGAAGACGGTGGGCAACGTCCCCGCCGACGAGGTCACGCACGCGCTCGCCGACGGGAAGACGAACGCCGAGGAGGCGGAGGCGATCTTCAGGCTCACCTCGCTGCCGACCTACAAGGAGCGCTTCGTGCTGCCGCCGATGGCGCGCGAGCTCGCGATCGAGGCGCGCGTCGACCCGTTCCAGCTCAAGCGTGAGGGCGGCTTCGGTGTGCGCAAAGAGACGCCGGAGCGGCGGTTCTGAGCATGGCGATCTCGACGGCCGTTCTCAACCGCGCGCTCGCGCTCGCCTTTGCCGACGTGCTCTCGTACCCGTACAGCCCGATCGACGGCGACGTCCGGGCCTGCGAGGAGCTCGCCCGCGGAGAGAGCGAGGAGGCCGCGGCGCTGCTCGGCCGCTTCCGCGCCTTCGCCGAGGCGACCCCGCTCGGGGAGTTGCAGGAGGCCTACACCCTGGCCTTCGACCTCGACTCGCTTTCGGAGTCCGAGCCCACCTGCTACCCGTACGTCGGCCACCATCTGTTCGAGGAGAACCACAAGCGCAGCGCCTTCATCCTCGGCCTGCTCGAGCGCTACCGGGCGCACGGCTTCGCCGGCGATGCGGGCGACCTGCCCGACCATCTCGTCATCCTGTTGCGGTTCGTCGCCATGTGCGACGACGACGAGCTCGTGGCGGAGACCGTGGACGAGGCGATCCTGCCGGCGCTCGCCCGGATGCTGGGGACGGTGGGGAGCGCGGAGCCGGTGAACGGGCGCCAGCGCTACCAGCAGGTCCTGAATGCCCTCGCCCTCGCGCTCGGGGCGCGTCGCCCGGCAGTCGCGTTCGACGAGATCGAGCTGGCCTGGAGCCGGCCCGGCGACAGTCTCGGCATCAGCCGGGACACCTGCGGCCACTGAGGAGGAGACAGCGCGATGTGGAACACGATTCTCTTTGCGGTGATCCCTTACCTGGCGGTCGTGACCGCCGTCCTCGGGGGCATCTGGCGCTACAGGACCGACCGCTTCTCGTACACGAGCCAGTCGTCGCAGTTCCTCGAGAGCCGTGCGCTCTTCTGGGGCTCGGTCTCGTGGCACTACGGCATCCTGCTGATCCTCGGCGCCCACGTCGTGGCCGTCATCCTCTGGGAGCCATGGGCGTCGCTCGTCGACAATCCGACCCGGCTCTACACGCTCGAGGTGATCGGCCTGGCGTTCGCGATCCTGGCGTTGATCGGCATCGCGGTGCTCTCGCTGCGACGCCTGTTCGTCCGGCGGGTGACCGCCGTCACGAGCCGCATGGACTGGGTGCTCCTCGTCGTGCTCGTCGCGCAGGTGATCCTCGGCGTCTGGATCGCGCTCGGCTACCGCTGGGGTTCGGAGTGGTACACGGCGACGGCCGTGCCCTGGATCCACTCGCTGTTCAAGCTGAACCCGAAGGTCGAGTACATGGCCACGCTGCCGCTCGTGGTGAGGGTGCACGCGGTGCTCGGCTTCGCGGTCGTCGCCCTGTTCCCGTTCACGCGGCTCGTGCACATCGTCACCTTCCCGGTCACGTACCTCTGGCGCTCGTACCAGGTCGTGGTGTGGAACCGGCGACCGCAGCACTAGCTCCAAGGACGCCGGCCGGAGCCGTCGCGGAGGCCGGCAGGCGCGTCCCGCTGACCGTCCTGGCCGGGTTTCTGGGGTCGGGCAAGACGACGCTCCTGAACCGGATCCTCGCAGGCGAGCACGGGCTCAGGGTCGCCGTGCTCGTCAACGACTTCGGCTCGATCAACATCGACAGCCGGCTCATCGTGAGCCGTGACGCGAACGTGATCACGCTCGAGAACGGCTGTATCTGCTGCTCCGTGCGGGCCGACCTCGTCGCGCAGCTGACCGCCCTGCTCGAGGGCCCGGCGAGCCCGGAGCACGTGCTCATCGAGACGAGCGGTGTGGCGGATCCGGGCCGGCTGCTGGTGGCGCTTCGCGATCCGCATCTCCGTGGCCTCGCGCGGGTCGACGGCGTGATCACGCTCGTCGACGCAGCCGGCATCGAGGCGATTCCCCCGTCGTCGCTGGAGCTCGCGCGGCGCCAGCTCGCGAATGCCGATCTGATCGTCTTCAACAAGGCCGACCTCGTCTCCGAGGCCGACCTCGCGGCGCTGCGGCAGCGGTTGACGTATCCGAAGGCGCGCGTCGTCGAGGCCAGCTACGGGGACGTGCCGCTCGAGCTCCTGCTCGGGCTCGACGGCGGTCGCGCCGAACCGGGAGCCGGCGAGCCCGCAGGCTCCCCGCCGCACACCCACGGCGACCTGTTCGCGACGTGGACCTGGACGTCGTCGCAGCCGCTCTCGTATGCCTCCATGCGCTCGCTGCTGGGCTCGCTCCCGAGCGCCGTCTATCGGGCGAAGGGCTTCCTCTACCTCGCCGAGGCGCCGGACCAGCCGGTGGTCGCTCACGTCGTCGGCCGGCGCGTCGACCTGCGGCCCTCGGGGCAATGGGGCAGCGCGCCACCCCGGACGGAGCTCGTGTTCATCAGTCTCGAGAACGGCATCGACACGGTCCGGCTGCGAGAGCAGCTCGCGGCGGCCGTGGCCCCGGACGGGTCGGCCGGCGAGCGCGAGGTCGAGGCGGACGCGGTGCCGGCCCCGAGGACGGTTCACCGCCATCGGGACGAATTCGCCCTCCTGCCCATCTCGGCGGCGATCACGACACGCGACAAGGAGCTCGCGGTGGGGGACACCGTCGGGGCCGCGCGCCGGCTCTTCGCCTGTCACCCCGTCCGCGTGCTCCCCGTGCTCCGCGGGACGACCTACGTCGGCGTCGTGACGCAGGAGGCGATCGGCGACGACGTCCCCGACGCCGCGCCTGCTCGATCGTTCGCAGCCGACGTTCTTCCGACCGTCGGCTGCGACACGCCCGCCCCGGAGGCGCTGGCCGCACTCGACCGCGACGGCGGCAAGCGCCTCGTCGTCCTGGGCACCGACAACGCCACCTACGTCGGGCTCGTCTGCATGCGAGGCGACCGCCAGCTGCTCTGCGTCGCCGCCGAGGTGGGGAGGCTCGCGACGGCGCTCATTCCCGGTCGGTCGAGCAGCTCGAGCCGGTAGGCGACCGCCACCGCTTCGAGCTGCGAGTGGCAGTCGAGCTTCTTCAGGAGGTGGCGGATGTGGTTGCGCACGGTCGTCTCGGCGAGGTCGAGCCGGAGCGCGATCTCCCGGGCCGGGATGCCGTCTGCGAGCAGCTCGAGCACCTGGCTCTGACGTCTGCTCAGTCCGGCGGCACGGCGGGCCGAGACCGAAGACGCCTCTCCCTGTACCATCTCGCACGAAGCATGCGTTTCCCGGTTGGATCGCGCGTGACGAATACTTGTCAATCACTCCGGCGGTCTCTGCGCGCCGAACCTCGCGTTCCGCGCCCCCGGAACAGCCTGTGACCACGTCGCCGGGCGAAGGCTCGGAAGGCGGTTTCCACTCCGGGGCGGCGCTGTTCACCTTCGATGCGACGCGGCGTATCCGGTCGTGGAACAAGGCTGCCGAGGAGATCACCGGGATCGGCGCCGACGAGATGGTGGGCCGGTACTGCTGGGAGGCGCTCTGCGCCCACGACGAGGCAGGAGGGCTCGTTTGCCACTCCGGCTGCTCGTTCCACCGCTTGCTCCAGGAGCGCTGGCCCGTCTCGCCGCCCACGCTCGTGATCAGGACGTCGACCGGAACGCGGCGCGTTCGCGTCCCGATGATCACCGTGGACGACGGGAGCCTGTTCGCCGCGCTCCTGCTCGAACCGAGCGAGGCGCCGGCGCAGAAGGAGGCAGCACAGGTTCCCGCGCTCACACCTCGTCAGCGCACGGTGCTCGGGATGCTCGCGGACGGCAAGCAGGCGCGGAGGATCGCCGCCGAGCTGCAGCTGTCGGAGCTGACCGTTCGCAACCACATCCGGGCGATCCTGCGCGAGCTCGGTTGCACGTCGCAGCTCAGTGCGGTGGCCAAGGCCCGCCGGCTCGGGCTCGTCTAGCGAGCGACCCGGCCTCGGCCGGGTCGCGATGCGAGTGGGCCGTGAAGGGATCGAACCTTCGACCTTGGGATTAAGAGTCCCCTGCTCTACCAGCTGAGCTAACGGCCCGCAGCGGCGGCCATTGTAGCTCCCTCTCTTTCCGACCCGCCGGTGGTCGCGTCTTGCGAGAGCCGTATCCATTAGGCTCACGGCCGGATGCGCAGGGGTTCCATCGCGTCGCTAGTCGGAATCGGGGTCGTCGCCGGCGGAATCGCCGCCGCCGTGGCGCTCGCCTTTCCGTGGCTCCCGAAGCCCGCCTCGAACGAGGCGGGTCGCATTCAGCCGCTCATCTGGTTCGTGATCATCATCTGCATCGTCGTCTTCGCGATCGTGATCGCGGTGATCCTCTATTCGGTCGTCCGCTTCAGGGCCGCGCCGGACGACGACTCCGACGGGCCGCCGGTCCACGGCAACACCGGCCTCGAGATCGTGTGGACTCTCATCCCGACCGTCCTCGTGACCGTGATCGGCATCGTCAGCGCGATCGTGCTCGGGCGAAACGACGCGCTCGGCGCAAACGTCCTGCGGGTCGACGTGACCGCGCAGCAGTTCGCCTGGAGCTTCAGCTATCCGGACGCGAACGGTCTCACGAGCGGCACGCTGCGGCTCCCGAAGGACCGCTCGGTGCTCCTCACCTTCAGCTCGAAGGACGTGATCCACTCCTTCTGGGTGTCGGAGTTCTCGCAGAAGCAGGACGTGGTGCCGGGAATGACGACGACGCTCCACATCACGCCGAACCGGCTCGGAACCTTCGCCGTGATCTGCACCGAGCTGTGCGGCCTCGGCCACTCGGTGATGCGCACGCAGGCGATCGTGATGAGCCCCGCCGCCTTCGAGAAGTGGCTCCACGGGCAGGCGAAGGCCGTCTCGTCGCCCTCGAGCGGCGTCGCGGGAGCCGCGGTCTTCAAGAACAACCAGTGCGGCGCCTGCCACACGCTGAAGGCCGCCGGCACGTCCGCCGTGGTTGGGCCCGACCTCGACACGCTCCCGGCGCTCGCGCAGGGCGCGGGAATGCCGCTCGAGGATTTCGTCCGGCAGTCGATCGTCGACCCGAATGCGTACGTCGCCAAGGGCCTCCCGCACAACGTGATGCCCGCCACGTTCGGCAAGGCGCTCTCCAAGCAGGAGCTGGACGTCCTCGTCCAGTATCTCGTCAGCTCGAGCAAGAAGGGGTGAGTCCGAGAAGGTGACGGCAACGACGGTCGGCCACGAGGTGAGCCCGCGCTCGAGCGGGCGCTGGAGGTACCTGACTCGCGCGGGCTGGATCCGCGCGCTGTGGATGACCGCCCTCTTCGCAGCCTTCGGGTTCGGCCTGGTCGTCCTCCTGCGCTGGTGGGGCAACTGGCAGCCCCTGCTCGACTGGCCTCCGCTCGTGCTCGTCTCCTTCCTCGTGTGCGCGCCGCTCGGGTTCCTCGCCGGGCTCGGCACGTTCGACTACTGGGCCCGCTACGCGATCGGATCGCCCACGCGCCCCGACGACCATGCGAGTCACGGCGCGACGTCGTGGAAGGACTACTTCAAGGTCAACACCGACCACAAGGTGATCGGCGTCCAGTACCTCGTGACGACGTTCGTGTTCTTCATCCTCGGCGGGATGCTCGCGCTGCTCATCCGCGTCGAGCTCGCGAAGCCGGGCACGCAGTACTTCGATCCGCAGACGTACAACGGCCTCTTCTCCGTCCACGCGTCGCTGATGATCTTCCTGTTCATCGTCCCCGCCTTCGCTGGGCTCGCGAACTTCGCCGTCCCGCTGATGCTCGGCGCGGCCGACATGGCGTTCCCGCGCCTGAACGCGCTCTCGTTCTGGTTGCTGCCGATCGCCGGGATCATGATGCTCTCGTCGTTCGCCGTCCCGGGCGGCGCGTTTGCGTGCGGCTGGACCGGCTACGTACCGCTCTGCTCGACGCACCAGCCGCTCGGCGCGATCTTCTTCAACCAGGGCGTGCAGTGGGCCGGGGCGTCGTCGATCATGACCGCCCTCAACTTCCTCGTCACGATCATCACCATGCGCGCGCCGGGAATGACCTTCTGGCGCATGCCGCTCCTCGTCTGGGCGAACTTCACGACCTCGCTGCTCGTCGTGGTCGCGACGCCGTTCATCGCCGGCTCGCAGTTCTTCTCGATGTTCGACCACATCATGCACACCGCGTTCTTCGACCCCGCAAACGGCGGCTACGCGCTCGGCTACCAGCACATCTTCTGGTTCTACTCCCACCCGGCGGTCTACATCATGATGCTGCCCGGCTTCGGGATCGTGAGCGAGGTCATAGCCGTGTTCAGCCGGAAGCCGATCTTCGGCTACCGGCTCATGGCCCTCTCGCTCATGGCGATCGTCGTGCTGGGCTTTTCCGTCTGGGCGCACCACATGTTCGTGAGCGGCATGCAGCCCTGGCTGCGCGTGCCGATGATGATCACGACCCTGCTGATCGCTGTGCCGACCGGCATCAAGATCTTCAGCTGGCTCGCGACCATGTGGGGCGGGAAGCTCCGCTTCAACACGCCGATGCTCTTCGCCCTCGGCTTCCTCTCGATGTTCGTGATCGGCGGGCTCTCCGGCGTGATGCTCGGCTCCGTGCCGATCGACATTCACGTCAGCGACACGTACTTCATCGTCGCCCACATCCACTACGTGCTGTTCGGCGGCTCTGTGTTCACGATCTACGCGGGGATCTACTACTGGTTCCCGAAGATGACCGGGCGGATGTACAACGAGCGCCTCGGCAAGCTGCACTTCTGGCTGACGTTCGTCGGCTTCAACCTGACGTTCTTCCCGATGCACCTCGTCGGGATGGAAGGAATGCCGCGCCGCGTCGCCGACTTCGCGCCGAAGTTCGCAGGCCTCAACATGTTCATCTCGCTCGCGTCGTTCGGCTTCGGCATGTCGACGATCGTCTTCCTCTACAACATCATCACGAGCTGGCGCAGCGGCCCGATCGCGCCGAGCAACCCGTGGCGCGGGATGACGCTCGAGTGGCAGGTCAGCTCGCCGCCGCCGATCTTCAACTTCGACGAGATCCCGCAGGTCGTCGGGTCGCCGTACGAGTACGGCGTGCCGGGTGCGCGGCACGCGATCCTCGCGCCGGCGCGCGCGACGGGCGTCGAGGAGGTAACGACCTGATGTCCGCGCACGCCGAGCACCTGCCGCAGGGCCACGACTCGCACGACGGGCACCACGGCCCTCCCGTGCCGCACTACTCCTCGCGGATGACGCCGGGCGTGCTCGGCATGTTCCTCTTCATCGGCACGGAGATCATGCTCTTCGGCTCGTTCTTCTCGGCGTACTTCTTCGTGCGCGTCGTGCACGGGACGCCGTGGCCGACGCCGCCGTTCCACCTGCCGGTCTTCGTCGCGTTCGTGAACACCTGCATCCTCGTCACGTCGAGCTTCACGATGCACTGGGCGCTGACGTCGATCAAGCGCGGGAACGCCTGGGGCCTGCGGGCCGGGCTCCTGCTCACCTTCCTCATGGGGCTCACGTTCCTCGTCACGCAGGCGATCGAGTATGCGCGCATCGGCTTCAACACCGGCGACGGCGCGTTCGCCACGATCTTCTTCTGCCTCACCGGCCTGCACGGCGCGCACGTCTTCGTCGGCCTCACGATCCTGGCGTTCATGACGATCCGGGCCTTCCGCGGCCACTTCTCCGCCGAGCACCATCACGGCGTCGAGATCGGCGGCATCTACTGGCACTTCGTCGACGTGATGTGGATCGTCGTGTACGCGACGGTCTACGTTCTCTGAGAACGGGACCCCGGGAAGCGCGATGCGCAATCCGCTCCGCAGTGAAGCCGAGGCGTTCAGATTCCTCGTCGTCGTGATCGGCTGCGCGATCGTCGTGGTTGCGGCGGCCTACCTCAACACCTGGGTCGGCGTGGCTGCGGCGGTGCTCGTGATCGCCGGCGTCGGCGCCTGGCTGCTGCGCGCCTAGATGGTTGATGCCACGCTCTCGCGTGTCCGGGGCACAGACGACTTCGCGACATCAACCATCTAGAGCTGCGTGCGGTAACGGACGACCTGCACGGTGAGGCCGAGGTACTCGGACTCCGCCGACCCGTCGGCCTGCCAGCCCTCGCGCTCGTAGAAGCGCCGGGCGCGCGGATTGTCGGCGAGCACCCAGAGGATCGCCGCGGTCGCCCCGCGGTCGCGCAGCGCGTCGAGCGCGGCGTGCATCAAGCCCGAGGCGGCGGTGCTCCCCCAGGCCTCGGGGAGAGCGTAGATCGCGACGAGCTCGCGCGGCTCCCCCTCCTGCCCGGGCGGGCCGGTGGCGACGAAGCCGACGAGCCGGCCGTCCTCCACTGCGACGAAGGCGTCGTGCCCGGCGTCGGTCGCGAAGTGGCGCGCGAGGCCCTGTCGCCCGGGGACGTCGATGCCCGCGAGGCGCTCGGCCCCGAACACGTGCTCGTACGCGGCCTGCCACGTCCGCACGTGCACGTCCGCGATCGCGGCGGCGTCCTCGAGCCGCGCGCGCCTGATCTCCACGGGCTACCTGCCGGCGGAGTCGGCGACGAACTTCGCCACGGCGTCGATCTGCGGCTGCGTCAGCTTGCCCTTGAACGCCGGCATGACGGCCCCGCCCAGCTCGACCTGGCGCAGCACGCGCGCGAGCGACGGCTTCAGCTGGTCGAGGTTCGGGCCGATCGTGCCCGCTGCACCTGCCGCCTTCAGTGTGTGGCAGCTCGCGCACTGCGAGGAGAAGATCGCCTTGCCGTCGTTGCCGGGCTGCGCGACAGGCTTGGCGTTCGTGCCGCCCTCACCGGCGACCGCGGCGACGTAGCCCGCGACGTCGACCGCATCCTGGCCCCGCACGAGGTTCGCGGGCATCGGCATCGACGCCTCCCGGATCTGGTCGAGGACGACGTTCTGGATCGTGCTCTGCTTGAAGTGCTCGGCCTTGGACGCGGCGAACGCGTCGTCGAGGTTCGGGCCGAGCGTCCCCTGCGCGCCCGCAGCGGCGAGCACGTGGCAGCCGGCGCACTTCTCGGTGAAGAGCCTCTGGCCGTTCGCCTGGTCGCCGAGGGAGGCGGCCTTGCCGCCCGTGCCGCAGCCGCCCACCGTCAGCGCGGCAGCGGCGAGCAGGACCCCGGGAAGCGAGCGCCGCAGCACTATGCGGGAGTCTGGTTCGCGGTCGCGTCGAGCGTCGCGACCGCTTCGCGACGCGTCGGGAAGATGGTGAAGACACGATCGAGGCCCGCGATCTCGAAGATCCTGGTGATGTTGCAGTCGCTGCAGACGAGCGCGAGCCGGCCGTCGCTCGAGCGGAGCCTCTTCACACCGCCCACGAGAACGCCGAGCGTGGCCGAGTCGATGAAGGCCGTGTCGCTGAGGTCGACGACGACCTCCTTGCCCCCCCGGCCGATCACCCCGAGCAGTTGCTGCTTGAACTCCGGGGCGCTGTAGAGATCGACCTCGCCCGCGAGCGAGATGACGTACGCGTCGTCGCTCAACTGCTCGGTCTTGATGTCGAAGTTCATGCGTGACTTCCCCCGGATTCGTCCGTCGGTGTCGCGGAGTCTAACCGGACGCCTGACGCCGAGTCGCAGGAGGCGCGCTACTTCTTCGACTTCTTGGCGGGCTTCGCCGGCGCCGGGGAAAGCTGCTTGATCAGCTGCCGCACCTGCGCCGCCGTGGAGGAGCCCGGGTTGAGCTTCAGGAAGGCCTTGTAGGCGGCGATCGCGGTGGTCATGTCACCGGCGGTCTGGGCGGCCTGCGCGAGTTGGAACTGGGCGTCGGCGTTCGCCGGCTGGAGCTTCACGAGCGAGCTGTACGACGAGATCGCGCCGCTGTAGCCAAGCGTGACCCGCTGGTAGAGGTCGTTCGTCGCGGTGCTTGCGGTCGTCGCCGCGGCCTGCTCGATGGGGTCGGTCCCGAGGGCCGTGCCGAGCTTCCCGGACGGCCGGAACGCCTGGCTCGGCGCCGCGAGCTGCTGGTTCTGCGACGCCGCCTGATACTGCGAGACGGAGTCCTGCGCCTGCCCGAGCTGGAGGCCGGCGAGCTCGCTCCAGGCCTTCGCGTCTTTCGGCTTGAGCGTCGTGTACTGCTGGAGCGCACTGATCGCATTCGGCGTGTCGGCCTTCGCCTCGTAGGCGGTGGCGAGATCGCGAAAGCCCTTCGGGTCGCTCGGGTGCTTCTTCACCTCGTTCAGCGCCTTCGAGACGGACGAGCCGCCGCGCCCGAAGAGGTGGAGGCCGCTGAACAGCTGGTCGAGGCCGCTGTTCGCGCCGGAGCCGACGCCGAGGAAGGCGAACGTGACGGCGAAGAGGACGGCGAGGATCAGGTACGCGGGCTTCGCCTGGCGGCGAAGGCGCGAGAAGAAGAGCTGCTGGTTCGGGTTGCCGCCGCTGGCATGGCGCTTGCGCCCGCCACGGGCTTTCGCCGACCCCTTCGCGCCGTGCTGGCCCTTCTTGTCCTTGAGGCTCTGCGCCTGCTTCGCTTTGACTGCTCCGCGTGCCATCGGTCGCCCAGGGTAGCGGTCAGGAACCCGATACGCCGTCGGCGCGGGCCTGCCTGCGGTCGTGCAGGACCGCGAGCCAGATCGAGCCCTCGAACAGCGCCCACATGGGCAGTAGCTCGAGCGACGTCGTCAGTGGGTCGGGGCCGGGGAGGCCGAGCGCGACCACCGCGACGATGAAGTAGCCGATGCGGCGGTTCCGGCGCAGCTGCGCGGAGGTGATGACGCCGAGGTGCACGAGCCCGAGCAGCACGATCGGCAACTCGAAGACCACGACGATTCCGAGCAAGACGGTCGACGTGAAGGCGTAGTACGCCTTGGCCGAGATCAGGATGTTGAAGTGGTTGCTGTCGTAGTTCGTCAGCCAGTGCACGGCGCGCGGCAGCAGGATGAAGTAGCCGAACAGGAGCCCACCGCTGCCGAGCGCGGTCGCGAAGCCGACGAGCGCGAGCACGCGGCGCTCGCTCGCGGCGTCGAACGCCGGCGCGAAGAACGACCAGAGCTGCCAGAGGGTCACGGGCAGCGAGAGGAGGAAGCCTGCATAGAGGCTCACGGTCAGCGAGACGGTGAACGGCTCGGCGACCCCCAGGGTCACGGGTCGTCGCCGGCCGGCCGGCAGCGCATGGTTCAGCCAGTCGAGGACGTGCGCGTGGAAGGCGAACGCGACGACCGTGGCGACCGTGAGGGCGCCGAGGACGATGAAGAGCCGCCAGCGCAGCTCTTCGAGGTGCTCGACGAGCGTCGCCTCCTCGCCGTGGTCGAGGCGGCGGGGAAGCCGTCTCATCCGCGGGCTAGACGGACTCGCGCTCGCGCTCGGACGCGGAGGTGGCGGTGGTCGTCTCGGGCGGCGTGAGCTGGTGCGGCTCGGGCGGGGTCATGCCCGTCACGGAGTCCTTGAACTCACGCATGCCGGTTCCGAGCGACCGTCCGATCTCCGGGAGCCGCTTCGCGCCGAAGAGCAGGAGCGCGAGCAGGAGCAGGATGATGATGTGCGTCGGGCTGGTCCAGCCGGTCATTGCCACGAGCGTAGCACCGATTCGGGCCGCCGACCATTCCCGGCCGGGGCGCAGCCTCGGACGCGTCCGCTAGACTGTGACCCGTTGCAAGTAGTCAAGAAAACCCGCAATTTCGAGGGAAACCGAGGCCCCTAACGTGGCGCTACTGAAGCTCGAGAACCTCCACGTCTCGCTCGAGGACGGCACCGAGATCGTCAAGGGCGTCGACCTCGAGGTCGACACGAACGAGGTGCACGCGGTGATGGGGCCGAACGGCTCCGGGAAGTCGACGCTCGCCAACGCGATCATGGGCCACCCGGCCTACGTGATCACCGAGGGGACGATCCTGCTCGACGGCGACGACGTGACGGAGCTGGGGGCGGACGAGCGCGCGCAGCGCGGCCTGTTCCTCGCCTTCCAGTATCCGCATGCGATCCCGGGCGTGACCGTGACGAGCTTCCTGCGGGCCGCCATCAACGCGGTGCGCAAGGCCAGGAACGGTGGAGCAGACGACCCGATCGCGATCCCCGTGTTCCGCAAGGAGCTGCTCGCGCAGATGGACCGTCTGAAGGTCAGCCGCGAGCTCGCCTCGCGCTACCTGAACGACGGCTTCTCGGGCGGCGAGAAGAAGCGCGTCGAGATCCTCCAGATGGCGATGCTGAAGCCGCGGATGGCGGTGCTCGACGAGACCGACTCCGGCCTCGACATCGACGCGCTGCGGGTCGTCGCGGGCGGCGTGAAGGAGCTCATCGGCCCCGAGATGGGCGCGCTCGTGATCACGCACTACCAGCGGATCCTCGACTACATCACCCCCGATCACGTGCACGTGTTCGTCGACGGGCGCATCGTGCGCTCGGGCGGCGCCGACCTCGCCAAGGAGCTCGAGGCGGACGGCTACGACCCGTTCATCGCCGCGACGGTGGGAAGCGAGGCGTAGTGGCCGAGACCGAGAGCGAGATCGTCGAGGGGATCGGCTCCGACTACGCGATCAAGTACGGCTTCTCGGTCGACGAGGACTACTTCTTCAAGTCCGGCCGCGGCCTGTCGCACGAGCTCGTCGACGCGATCTCCTCGCACAAGAACGAGCCGGACTGGATGCGCAAGTTCCGGCACAAGAGCCTCGACTACTTCTACGCACGCCCGCTGCCGGAGTGGGGCGGCAACGTCGCCGAGATCGACTTCGACAACATCTTCTACTACATCAAGCCGACCGAGAATCAGGCGAATTCGTGGGAGGACCTGCCGGCCGACATCAAGGACACCTGGGACAAGCTCGGGATCCCGGAGGCCGAGAAGAAGTACCTCGCCGGTGTCGGCGCGCAGTACGAGTCGGAGGTCGTCTACCACAAGCTCCAGAAGCACCTCGAGGACCAGGGCGTCATCTTCCTGGACACCGACACGGCGCTGCGCGAGCACGAGGATCTCTTCAAGCAGTACTTCGGGACGATCATCCCGCAGAACGACAACAAGTTCGCGGCGCTGAACTCGGCCGTGTGGTCGGGCGGCTCGTTCATCTACGTCCCGAAGGGCGTGAAGATCGAGATGCCGCTCCAGGCGTACTTCCGCATCAACGCGGAGAACATGGGCCAGTTCGAGCGCACGCTGATCCTCGTCGACGAGGGTGCGTACGTGCACTACGTCGAAGGCTGCACCGCACCGATCTACTCGACCGACTCGCTGCACAGCGCGGTCGTCGAGATCGTCGTCAAGGAAGGCGCCCGCTGCCGCTACACGACGATCCAGAACTGGTCGAACAACGTCTACAACCTCGTCACGAAGCGCGCCGTCGCGCACAAGGACGCGACGATGGAGTGGGTCGACGGGAACCTCGGCTGTCTCACCGGTGACACACAGGTCTTCACGAATCCCGCGGGGCCGGTCTCGATCGCCGAGATCGAGCCGGGCGAAAAGGTCTACGCCTACGACATCGACTCGCTCCAGCCGGTCAAGCGCCGCGTCACAGCCGTGAAGGACAGCGGCGTGCAGGCTGTCTACGGCGTCGAGACGCGGAACTACCGTCGCATCAAGGCGACGGCGAACCATCCCTTCCTCGTGCTCGGGCCGAGCTCGCCCCACGGCGCGGCGACGCTCTGCTGGAAGATGCTCGTCGACATCAAGCCCGGCGAACGAATCGGCGTCGTGCAGGGCCTCCCGGACGACGGCGCCGTTCGAGACCTCCGCGCGTACGAGCACGGCCGCACCGGCCGTTCGCAGCCCCGCACTTCGGTGAAACTTCCCGATGAGACGAGCGAGGCCCTGCTCTGGCTGCTCGGCGCCTACATGGGCGACGGGTACATGGAGCGCAGCAGCGCAGGTGTTCCGAACCGCGTGTACTTCGCCGTCCCGCCGGCAGACCGAGTGCGGGCGAAGCTCGAGCAGCACCTCGAGGACGTGTTCGGCGTCCGGGGCCGCCAGAAGGGGCCCGTGGCACTCGCCGTCAACTCCACCCTGCTCGCCGATTTCCTGCTCTGGCTCGAGCTCGGAGGGACTGCGCGGACGAAGCGGATTCCCGGATGGGTCTTCGGCTTGCCTGCCGAGCAGCGACTCGCCTTCATCGAGGGCTACCTCAATACGGACGGCCACGTACGCAACGCGAGCAAGCGCGACGGCGTTCAGTACGGCCAACTGACATTCGTTTCGGCGAACGAGGAGTTGCTGAACGATCTCAAGCTCCTCGCGATCACGTGCGGGCTCACGCCGGGCAAGATCGCCCGCCATGTCAAGGACGTGAAGCTCACGCTCGGCAAGGAGCGAAAGGAGTACGTGAGCTTCGCCCTGACGATGAACCTCCGTGACAACCTCGACGCGATCCGCTCGCACGAGCCGCGCGAGTCGCGGCTCGAGTTCACGCCGGTTCGCGAGATCACGCCGCTCCCGTGGGAGCAGACGTACGACATCGAGGTCGAGGGCGCACACAACTTCGTCGCGAACGGCCTGCTCGTACACAACTCGAAGCTGACGATGAAGTACCCCGCCATCTGGCTGATGGGCGAGCGAGCGCACGGCGAGGTGCTGTCGATCGCGTTCGCCGGCAAGGGCCAGCATCAGGACGCGGGCGGCAAGTGCGTCCACGTCGCGCCGAACACGACGTCGATCATCACGTCGAAGTCGATCTCGAAGGACGGCGGCCGCGCCGGGTATCGCGGACTACTCGAAGTCGGCAAGGGCGCGCGCGGCGCGAAGTCGAAGGTCGTCTGCGACGCGCTGATCCTCGACGAGCACTCGCGCTCCGACACGTACCCGTACATGAAGATCGAGGCGGACGAGGTCGACATCGGCCACGAGGCGACGGTGTCGAAGATCGGCGCCGAGCAGCTCTTCTATCTCATGTCTCGCGGCCTCTCCGAGTCGGAGGCGAGCGCGATGATCGTGTCGGGCTTCGTCGAGCCGATCACGAAGGAGCTGCCGCTCGAGTACGCCGTCGAGATGAACCGGCTGATCCAGCTCCAGATGGAGGGCTCGGTTGGCTAGAGCGGAGGCCGTCGAGGCCTACCGCAGCCTCCCGATCCCGGACACGACCGAAGAGCACTGGCGCTTCACCGACCTCGCCGGGTTCGACCCCGAGTCGTTCGTGGGCGGAGGCGCGACGGAGATCTCGACGATGCTCGATCTCGACGTCGCGGGGTACGCGACGGTGACCGAGAACGGGATCGAGATCGAGCGCGCGCCGGAGGGCGTGCGCTTCGAGCCGCTGCCGGAGGACTTCGAGCGGCTGTACTCGCTCGTCGGCTGGGACGAGAAGTTCGCGGCGCACAACGCCGCGATGTGGAAGCACGGGCTGCTCGTCGTCGTGCCGAAGGGCGTCGTGCTCGAGAAGCCGCTGTACGTGCGCATCGCGGTGACGGGTCAGACGTTCTGGCGTCTCGTCGTCGTCGCCGAGGAGGGCGCGCGGGCCTCGCTGATCGAGGAGTACGCGTCGCCGAGCGCGGACACGGAGGCGTACTCGAACGCCGTGACCGAGCTCTTCGTCGAGCAGAACGCGAAGCTCGAGTACGTCTCGCTCCAGAACCTCTCGAAGCGCTCGTGGCACTTCGCCACGCATCACGCGCGCGTCGAGCGCGACGCGGAGCTCGACTGGGTCGCCGGCGGCTTCGGCTCGAAGTGCGGCAAGACGCGCATCCAGAACGACCTGAACGGCCCCGGCGCGACCTCGCGGGTGACGGGCGCGTACTTCGCCGACGGCGACCAGCACCTGGACTACGACACGTTCCAGGAGCACATCGCGCCGAGCTGCGAGAGCGACTTCGCCTTCAAGGGGGCGCTGCGCGACAACGCGACGGCGGTATGGCGCGGGATGATCCGCGTCGAGCCGGAGGCGCAGAAGACGAACGCCTACCAGGAGTGCCGCAACCTGATGCTCTCGCCGACGGCGCACGCCGTGCCGATCCCGGGCCTCGAGATCATGGCGAACGACGTGCGCTGTACCCACGGCGCCACCGTCAGCCGGGTCGACCGCGAGCAGCTCTTCTACCTGATGACGCGCGGCCTACCGCGTGCCGAGGCCGAGCGCATGGTCGTGCGCGGCTTCTTCCAGAACGTGCTCGATCGCATCGAGCTCGAGCCCGTGCGCGAAGCCGTCACGGCCGCGCTCGAGGCCCGCATCCCGCAGGCGTAGGTCTAGATCGTCGATGCCACGGCATCAACGATCTAGGCTGGAGCGGCGGCACGGTCGATAATCGATCGATGCGGGGTCTGGCCGTCGCCCTTCTGAGCGCCTTGGCGGTTGCCGCACCGGCGCACGCGAAGCCGGTGCTCGGGATCACCGGCGACCTGCCGCGCTTCCAGACCCTCACCGGGCAACAGTCGATCGTCCACCAGGCGTTCGTCGGATGGGGACAGGGCCTCTCGTACGGATCGCCCTTCGTGACGCTTTTCGGAACGTTGGAGCCGGTGCCGATGATCCACCTCAGCACGGGTGCGCGACCGCCGAGCAAGCAGGAGGCGATCACGCCGGCGCAGATCGCGTCGGGCACGGGCGACTCGTACCTCTTCGCGCTGAACCAGACGATCTCGCAGTGGGGGAAGGCGATCTACGTCCGTCCGATGGCGGAGATGAACAACTACGGGAACCTGTGGTCGGGCTTCACGAAGAGCGGCGCCGCGAAGGCCGGACACTCGCCGACCGACTACCGCAAGGCGTTCGCACGGATCTACCTGATCCTCCACGGCGGCTCCGCGGCAACGCTGAACGCGAAGCTCAGAAGGCTCGGTCTGCCGGGGGTCGCGCCGGACCTCGCGTCGAACCCGTTCCCGCGGCTGCGCGTCGTCTGGAGCCCGCTCGCCGGTGGCAACCCGCGCATCCCCGCGAACGCGGCGCAGAACTACTACCCCGGCGCCGCCTATGTCGACGTCGACGGCGGCGACATCTTCGAGGAGGGGCTCGGCGACACGGCGCCGTGGCGCGACCTGGAGGCGTTGTACACGGCCGCCGTCGCGCACCACCGGCCCTTCTCCGTGCCCGAGTGGGGGCTCTTCGGCGTCGACGACGACCTCTTCGTCACGCACATGTGCAGGTTCCTGAAGGGCCACGGAAGAACCGAGGAGGCCGGCTTCTTCGAGAGCAAGCCCGGCGCGCTCTTCGACATCGCGCCGAAGCCGAAGAGCAAGCGGGCGTACCACGACTGCATCACGCCGTACGGGGCGGCGCTGCCGAGCTGGGCCCAGGGCGCGGCTGCGTCAGGCCCGGCGACCCCGGACGGCCCGAGCGTCGCCTTCACCCTGCAGGGGCAGGCGATCGCGAGCTCCGGCGTCTCGGCACCGGTCGGCGCAAACGGCCTCGAGGTCAACATCGCTCCGGCAACCGGGGTGATCGGCTCCGCGTTCTGGATCCGCGACGGTCACTCGCTCGGGCCGATGACGGTTCCATCCGGCGCGACGGGTCTCGCATTCCAGACGAAGCCCGGCGCCGCCTCGCCGCCGATCGTGCGGCCCACCGGAGGGACCGACTTCCACGTCGTGTGGAACGCCTCGGACGTGATCACCTCTGCGTGGTGGACGCGCGTCGGCAAGATGCTTGCGCAGATCCCGGTCGCCGCCGGCCAGACGGCGATCGCGATGACGCAGGGATAGCTCGCGGCTAGTTCTTCGGGTCGAAGTCGACCGCGATCACGTGGCCCTGCGCGTCGCGCAGCGAGTCGGGACCCGGCACGTACGGCTCGGGCGCGCTCGGCCCGCCCTCGGGCTCGTTACGGGCGGCCTCCTTGCGGAGCCGCTTCTGGGTGCGCTTCTCGAGCACCGCCTGCTCGCGGTCGCGCTTCGCCATGGTCTGCTGCCTCTTCGTCGCCATACGCGTTCCTCCCAGCTCGGCCCCTCGATCTGACACACCGCGGGCTCGTGCGGGGGCGGGGGCACGGGAACGCTAGGGCCAGGATAGCGGCGGCGGCCGGCCGGCTACAGAATCCGCGACAGGAACTGCTTCGTCCGCTCCTGCTCGGGCGCCTCGAAGAAGTGCTCCGGCGTGCCTTCCTCGATGATCTGGCCGTCGTCCATCATCACGACGCGGTCCGCGGCCTTGCGCGCGAAGCCCATCTCGTGCGTGACGACGATCATCGTCATGCCCTCGTGCGCGAGCTCCTCCATCACGGAGAGCACCTCGCCGGTCACCTCGGGGTCGAGCGCGCTCGTCGGCTCGTCGAAGAGCATCAGCGCCGGCTTCATCGCGAGGGCGCGCGCGATCGCGACGCGCTGCTGCTGGCCGCCCGAGAGCTTCGCCGGGTACGTGCCGCACTTCTCCAGCAGGCCGACGCGGTCGAGGAGCTTCTCCGCGTCCGCGACCGCCTGCTCGCGCGGGACGCCCCGCACGCGCACCGGCGCCTCGATCACGTTCTCGAGTGCGGTCATGTGCGGGAAGAGATTGAAGCGTTGGAAGACCATGCCCACCTCGACGCGCTCGCGGGCGACGTTCTTCTCCGAGTCCTCGACGAGCTTCCCGCCCTTCTCGCGGTAGCCGATCAGCTTCCCGTTCACCTCGATCCGGCCCGCGTCGATCTTCTCGAGGTGGTTGATGCAGCGGATGAACGTCGTCTTGCCGGAGCCCGACGGCCCGATGATGCACACGCTCTCCCGCGGTGCGAGCTCGAGCGACACGCCCTTCAGCACCTCGAGGCGGCCGAAGCGCTTGTGCACGTCGGTGGCGCGCATCACGACGTCGCTCATCCGCGTATCCTCCACCACGCGTTCCCGACAGGCGCGAACGCGTGCATCCAGCGTTCTCGGAGTGACAGGTCGTCGGCGTACTCACCAGCCGCGAGCTTTCGCTCGATCCACGCCTGGATGAAGCTCCAGATCGTCGTCAGCACGAGGTACCAGAACGCGACGGCGGCGAAGTACTCCACCGGCTTGAACGTCGTCGAGTAGTGGATGTCGGCGTCCTGGAACATCTCCGTGACGCCGATGAACGCGAGCAGCGAGGTCGTCTTGAGCATGTTGTTGAACTCGTTGCCGAGCGGCGGGATGATCACCCGCGCAGCCTGCGGCAGCACGATGCGCCGCATCGCGAGGCCGGGCGACATCCCGAGCGACTTCGCGGCCTCCATCTGGCCCCTGTCGATCGAGTCGATGCCGGCGCGGATGATCTCCCGCATGTACGCGCCCTCGTTGATCGAGAGCGCCGCGATTCCCGCCATGATCGCCCCGCTGACCGCGAACGTGCCGAAGCCGACCGTCCGCGGGAACAGGTCGAAGCCGAAAAGCAGGTTCGCGCCGAAGTAGACGAAGAAGATCTGGACGATCACCGGCGTGCCGCGAAAGACGAGCACGTAGAGCCCCGACAGGAGCCGCAGCAGGCGAAGCCGCGACATCCGGGCGAGGGCGGCGACGAGCCCGAGCAGCACGCCGATGATCTGCGCTACGACGGCGATGTAGACCGTCTTCCAGAGTGCCGACACGAACGTCGAGTCCGGATGCAGGATCCGGTCCTTGATGATGGTCCAATCGACGGCCGCGAGGACACCGTTCATCTCGCCTACTTGCCCTTCAGCACGAAGTCGCTCATGTGCCACTTCGCCAGGATCTTCTTCATCGAGCCGTCTGCGTACAGGGCGTCGACCGCCTGCCGGATCGCGGCCGTCAGCGCGGCGTTCTTCTTCTGCACCGCGATGCCGACCGGGAGCGGGTTGATCGGCGAGCCGCCGAACCCGAACGACTTCGGATCCTGCTGGATGTAGTACGCGACGACCGGCGAGTCGCCGAAGTACGCGTCGACCTTCCCGGTCTTGAGCGCGTTCGCCGCGTCGGTGTCGTGCGGGAACGAGACGATCGTGATCTTCTTCGAGAGCTTCTTGTTGGCCGCATCGAGGAAGTCCTTGTTCGTCGTGCCGACCTCGACCGAGACGCTCTTGCCCGCCAGACTGCTCAGCGTCTTGATGTGCTCCGGATTGCCGCTCTTCACCATCAGCGACTGCCCGACGGAGATGTAGTCGACGAACGAGACCTGCTTGGCGCGGGCCGGGGTGTCGTTCATGCCGCTGATGATCGCGTCGCACTTGTTCGAGAGCAGTGCTGCGATGATCCCGTCGAAGCCCGTGTTGTCGAACTGCGCCTTGACGCCCATCTGCTTCGCGATCGCCGTGCCGATGTCGATGTCGGAGCCGATCGCCGTCGTGGTGCCCTTCTTGTACGACTCCTCGGGCGGGTAGGTGATGTCGCTGCAGTAGACGATCTTCCCTGCGCTCTTGATGTTCGGCGGCGGCGTGATTCCGCCCGCCTGAGCGGCGGTCGCCACGGCGGCGAACGCCACGACCGCGGCGGCGGCCGCCACGACGGCGCGGGGAGGTCTGACGAGACGGTGCATGCGCTGTTCCTTTCCTCGGTGTCTGCCTGGAGTCTGGTGGCGGCGGGCGCCCAATGCAATGAGCGAGCCTCTCACGGCAGCGCCGTGGACGAAAGTCTCACGCGCTCCTTACCGTCGCCCTCGGGACGACGGGCGCCTACGCGAAGCTCGGCTCGAGCCTCGGCCTGACGCGTGGCCGCATCGAGGTGACAGACGTCTTCCTCGCAGTCGGTGCGGCGCTCCGGTCGCCGATCTGGTGAAGTAGCGGCCGTGGATCTCGCCTCCGCTCTGCCGGTCCCGCGCTGCCTCGGCCCCCGCCATCCCGTGCTCGACAGCGTGCTGCCCGTCGTCGCCGAGTCGAAGGACGTGACCACCGACACGGCGCGCGTGCACGACGTGGCACAGTGGCTCGCGTACGAGGAGCTGCCGTTCCCCCGCTTCCTCCTGCCGTTCCCACTCGAGCTCGACCGCGAGGGGATCGTCGACTTCATCCTCGCCGCGAGCCTCCTGAACTTCGCGTACACCGACTTCGCGACGGGGGTGCGCTTCGACCAGGTGACGGAGGACGCCGTGTACGCCGACTCGGACGCCCTGCTCTACTGCCTGCACCGCGCGCTCGCCGAGGGCATCGACGTGCTGGACGGGGCATACCTCGCGCAGGTGACGACGGACGACCTCCGCCGGCTCTTCCGCGGCGGGACGACCGAGCTGCAGATGCTCGACGAGCGGGCGGCGATCCTGCGCGAGGCGGGAACGGCGCTCGTCGAGCGCTACGAGGGCCGGTTCCACAACCTCGTCGCCGCCGCGTCACCGGCGTTGTACGACGACGGCAACGGCCTGCTGGAGCTGCTCGTACGCGACTTCCCGCGCTTCGACGACAGCGTCGAGTACAACGGGCACACGGTCCGCTTCTACAAGCTCGCCCAGCTTGCGTTCTGGTTCCTGCACGTCTCGCTGCCGGGAGGCCTCGGGATCTCGGACCTCGACCGGCTCTCTGCGTTCGCCGACTACATCGTCCCGGTCGGGCTGCGCGTGCTCGGAATCCTCCGTTACAGCGACGCCCTGGACCAGGCGATCGACGACGGGAAGCTGATCGAGGCGGGCAGCCCCCGGGAGGTCGAGCTGCGCGCACACACGATCTACGCGACCGCGCTCCTCACCGACGAGGTGAACGCGCTCCGCCCGCCGGAGCTCCAGGTGATCGTGCCCCAGATCGACGCCCGCTTCTGGGTCCCGTTCCACAAGACCCACCACCCGCACCACCTGACCCGAACGATCTACTACTGACGCTGCGCCCCGCTCTCCGTCGCGGAGCGGAGCTTGCCTCCGCGCAGCAGTGACCACGCCCACCGGCAGCGGAAAAGAAGGGGGCCCATGGGGGAAACATGGTTTCCCCCATGAAGCGAGCGAAGCGAAGCGTTAAGCGCGCACGAGGGGCTTGTACCTGATGCGGTGCGGCTCGAGCGCCTCGGCGCCGCGGGTCTCCTTGACCCACTCCACGTAGTCGCCCCAGGTGCCCTCGAACCAGGTCGTCTGGCTGTCGCCCTCGAACGCGAGGATGTGGGTGGCGACGCGGTCGAGGAACCAGCGATCGTGCGTGATCACGACGGCGCAGCCGGCGAAGTCGAGCAGCGCGTCCTCGAGTGCGCGCAGCGTGTCGACGTCGAGGTCGTTGGTCGGTTCGTCGAGCAGCAGCACGTTGCCGCCGCTGCGCAGCAGCTTCGCAAGGTGCACGCGGTTGCGCTCGCCGCCCGAGAGGTCGCCGACGCGCTTCTGCTGGTCGGCGCCCTTGAAGTTGAACTGCGAGACGTACTGGCGGGAGTTGATCTCTTTCTTGCCCAGCTCGATGACGTCGTGTCCGCCGCTGATCTCCTTCCAGACGGTGCTCGCCGGGTCGAGGTCCGCGCGTGACTGGTCGACGTACGCGAGCTGCACGGTCTCGCCGATCGTCAGCGTCCCGCCGTCCGGCTTCTCCTGGCCGGCGATCATGCGGAAGAGCGTCGTCTTGCCGGCGCCGTTCGGGCCGATCACGCCGACGATGCCGGCCGGCGGCAGCGAGAACGTCAGGTCCTCGACGAGCAGCCTGTCGCCGAAGCCCTTCTGCAGGTGCTCGGCCTGGATGACGAGATCGCCGAGGCGCGGGCCGGGCGGAATGTGCATCTCGACCCGGTCGAGCTTCACGTTCTGCTCCTCGGCGAGCAGCTTCTCGTAGGCCCCGAGGCGCGCCTTCGACTTCGCGTGCCGTGCACGCGGGCTCATGCGCACCCACTCGAGCTCGCGGGCCAGGGTGCGGTGCCGGGCGGATTCCGTCTTCTCCTCGATCGCGAGCCGCGCCTGCTTCTGCTCGAGCCACGACGAGTAGTTGCCCTGGAACGGGATCCCCTTGCCGCGGTCGAGCTCGAGGATCCAGCCGGCGACGTTGTCCAGGAAGTACCGGTCGTGCGTGACGGCGACGATCGTGCCCTTGTAGTCGGCGAGGAAGCGCTCGAGCCACGCGACCGACTCCGCGTCGAGATGGTTCGTCGGCTCGTCGAGCAGCAGCAGGCCGGGCGACGAGAGCAAGAGCCGGCAGAGCGCGACGCGGCGTCGCTCGCCGCCCGAGAGCGTCGTGACGTCGCGATCGCCGTCCGGGACCCGCAAGGCGTCCATCGCGTGATCGAGGTGCTCCTCGAGTTGCCACGCGTCGGCACGGTCGATCGCGTCCTGCACCTTGGCCTGGTCGGCGAGCAGGGTGTCGTAGTCGGCGTCCGGCTCCGCGAACGCGGCCGAGATCTGGTTGAAGCGGTCGAGCAGGTCGCGGAGCTCGCGCACGCCGTCCTCGACGTTGCCGCGCACGTCCTTCTCGGGGTCGAGGTACGGCTCCTGCTCGAGGAAGCCCACCGTCGCGCCGGGCGCGAGCTCCGCGACGCCGGACGACGGCTCCTCCTTGCCGGCCATGATGCGCAGCAGCGTCGACTTGCCCGCGCCGTTGGGGCCGAGGACGCCGATCTTCGCTCCGGGCAGGAACGAGAGCGAGATGTTCGCCAGCACCTGGCGGTCCGAGCCGTAGAACTTGTCGGCCCGGTACATCGTGTAGATGTAGTCGCTGCTCATGGGAGAGCCACTGTAGTGCGAGTACGCTTCGCCTCGTGGCGGGTTGCTGCACGCAGTCCGAGGTCGGCCGGTTCTTCAACGGGCGGGTCGCTACGAAGGACGCGCGGCGTTACCGCCGGCGCGGCCTCACCGGAACGGCGCGCACGCTGGCGAAGCTCGCCGGCGACGTTCGCGGCGCAAGCGTGCTCGACGTCGGCGGCGGGATCGGGGCGATCGAGCTCGAGCTGCTCCAGGCCGGAGCCGCGCAGGCGACGAGCATCGAGCTCTCCGGCGCCTACGAGACGGAGGCCGAGGCGCTCTTCGCCGAGCGCGGCTTTGCCGGCCGGGTCGACCGACGGGTGGGAGACTTCGTGACCGACGGCGCGTCGATCGAGCAGCACGACGTCGTCGTGCTGCACCGGGTCGTCTGCTGCTATCCGGACGTCGACGCCCTCGTCGGCGAGGCGTCTGGCCACGCGCGGCGGACGCTGCTGCTGACGTATCCGCAGGACCGGCGGCTCATCCGCACGGGCGCCCGCGTCCTCAATCTCTTCCTCCACCTGTCGGGCTGTGGGTTCCGGACGTACGCGCACCGAGTCGAGACGATCGTCGCGATCGCGGCCCGGCACGGCTTGACGCTCGAGACGCGCGAGCGGGCCGGTTTCCTCTGGGAGTCGGCGGCCTTCCGGAGCTAGCTGCGCAGGTTCGCGAGCGCTGCGTCGAGCTTCGGCTTCTGCGCACCGCCGAAGTTCGATGCGACGACGATCACGTTGCCGTCGATCGCGCGGGTGATCTTCCTCTCGCCCGCGCCCCACTTGGCGAGCGGCAGCGCCTGCACGGCCTTCTGGGCGCCGGCGTCGGTGTCGAAGACCCACACGACCCAGCCCGCGTGGGCGCTGAGCGTCGATCCGCTGAGCATCGACAGCACGTGCTGCTGGAGCTCGCCGCCGTTCAGCTTCCCCGGCAGGTAGACCTGCTGCCCCTTCACGTACGGATTGGAGGTGACGGCGGCGTCGAACGGTATGCCCGCGTCGGAGAACGCCTTCGAGGTCTCGATCACCGTGTGCGACGCGGTACCGGCGGCGCCGCTCTTCCCGCCGCAGCCGGCGGCCGCCAGCGCGGCAAGCGAGCAGAGCAGGGCGACCCGGAGCACGGGCCGGAGGATACCGGCAGCGGCCAGACGCAGAGCACGTGCGGGCCGCGACCGACGGGGATCGTCTTCGCCGGACGTTCTTCTCTCCGACGAGCCGCGGCGCACCCGGAAGCGCGGCGATCGTCGCGCGGACGGCGCCCTACGGGAGAAGCTCGACGATGCTCGCGACCGTGCCGGTCGCCGACCTGCCGCCGGCGACGAGAATGCCGTGCGCGGTTCCGACGGCCGCGAGGTCGGACAGCGGTTGCCGGAGCGCGCCTGCGACGACGACCTTCCGCCTCGCGACGTCGATGCCGACGATCCGGTCGGTCGGCGTGCCGATGATCGCGCTGCGGCCGCCGACGACATACGCGATCGACCCGAAGGTCGCGGCGGCCGCGTGTGTCGTCGGCGCAGGGAGACGACCGATGCGGGAGACGCGACCCGTGGCGGGCGCGTACTCGTACACGGCGTCGGTCGCCGAGCCGGACGGAAGCGAGCCGCCGGCGATGACGAGCCGGCCGCCGACGGCCGTCACCGCCGCATAGCGGACGGCCGACGGGAGATGCGCGACGACGTGCGCACTGCCGCCCGGCTTCCAGGCGACGATCGTGTCGAGCCAGCGCGAGCCGGTGTAGCCGCCGACGATGTACGCGGTCCCGTCGATCGCCGCCCCGGCCTGGTCCGAGCTGCGCGAGGGCAGGTGGCCGATCTCCTCCGCGGCGCCGGTGTGGGGATCGACCCTCACGATCGTGTCGATCTGGGAGAAGCTGCCACCGCCGAAGAGGTAGGACAGCCTGCCGATCGTGACGGCCGCGGCGTCGTGCACCACCCCCGGCAGATGCCCGACCCGACGTGAGCCTGCGCGCGAGAGGGTGACGATGTCGTCGCGGGAGGTGTCGGCCGCGGTGAGACCGCCGAGCAGCACGGCGCCTTCGCCGAACGCCGCCGCGGCGGCATCCTGCACCGGCAGGTCGAGTGTGCCCGCGTCGACCGGGACGAGCCGGCGGATGGGAGGCGGGCCTGCGGCGCCGTTCTGCCGGAACGTCGTCGCCTGAGAGCCGCCGGCGGCGGCTGAAGCCGCCGCGGCCGCGAGCAGGAGGAATGCAGGGCGAAGGAGCCTCATCCCGCAAGCATGACGGCCCGATCATGAGACGAGCGTGAACACCGCTCGCTCGCCGGTGTCAGGCCCCTCGAGCCGAGGGTCGAGCCGAGGGAGATTGCCACCCGCCGCCTCGCATGTCACATTCGAGGCATGCGTCGCATCGCGCTCCTCGCCACGGGCCTCGGCCTCGCTGTGACGCCTGCGGCGGGTGCCTGGACGACCCTGGCCGGCGGCGTGCAGAACACGGTCGTGCCGTCGCTGCTCGTCACCCAGGCGGGCACGGAGCTCGCCGCGTACGACTCGCCGGCGGCAGGCGCGATCTCCGTCTCGCGCGGCCGGGCCGCGCCGAAGGTGGTCGTCGCCGGCGACCCGAGCGCCGGCCGGGCGCAGCTCGTGCAGCAGCCGAGCGGCGCGATCCAGCTCTACTTCCCGAACGCGCAGGGCGTCGGCCGGTTGACCTCGACCGACGACGGCGTCTCGTGGACGGGGCCGATCCAGACGCAGTCCCACGCGACCGGTCCGGTCGAGAGCGCGGCCGTGCTGCCCGACGGCACGCCGCTCTTCGCCCAGGACGCCGCCGGCTCCGTGAACGTCTTCCGCGGCCTCGACGGCGAGACCGTGAAGAACGTCTACACGCGCTGCTGCGGCGCCAACGAGTCTCTCGCCGTCGACACGGCCGGCCTCGTGCAGATCGCCTTCTTCTCGAACGCGGATCCCGACTGGGCCACGGTCTACGAGCCGCTCGGGCCCGACCTCGGCCCGACCGCGACGATCCCGCTGAAGCCGGTCGACCTGCGCGAGGCGCCGCTCGTCGCCGACCACTCGGGCGCCACCTTCCTCGCCTGGGCCCCGGGCCACCTCGCAGCCACCGGCGTCTCGGTCGTGCCGTTCCGAAACGGGGCCCCGGCGGGCGACGGGGTGATCTTCCGCGGCCCCTTCGACGGCGGCGAGCCGCACATGGCTCTGAGCGTCGACGCCCAGGACCGGCTCTGGGTCGTCTGGACGCAGGCCGGATCCGTCCGTGCGGCGCGCTCCCGCAGCCACGGGATGCACTTCGGCGCCACGGTCTCCGTCGCGCTCCCCGGCAGCGCCTACCAGGTCTCCGTCCTCGGGCTCGCGGGCGATCCGGGCACGGCCGACGTCGTCGTCAACACGGGCGCGAGCCTCGTCGAGCAGGCGCTCCGGCCCGGGCTCACCGTCCGCGTCTTCAGACAGACGAAGAAGGTGCGCGGGAAGAGCGCCGTCACCTGGTGGGCCCAGGCGCTCGACGACGGCGTCGGCGTCCCCAGCGTGACGTTCTCCGCGCCCGGCCACCGCGCCCACGGCGACGCCTCCGGAACGGCGCAGCTGACCGGTGCGGGTTTCAGGCGCGGCTCGGCGAACGCTGCTGCGCCCGGCTACGTGCGCGCCTCTTTCCGAGTGCCCTAGCTGGCTACGATGGCCGAATGGCAGTGATCGCCGGCCCGAAGAAGCTCGACGCGCACACCGTGCGTGCGGACTTCCCGATCTTCGAGCAGAAGATCCACGGCAAGCCGCTCGCGTTCCTCGACTCGGCCGCGAGCTCGCAGAAGCCACGCCAGATGATGGAGGCGATGACGGAGTTCTACTCGACGTCGTACGCGAACGTGCATCGCGGCGTCTACGTGCTCGCCGAGCGGGCGACCGCCGCGCTCGAGGGGGCGCGCGAGAAGGTGCGCGTGCTGCTGAACGCGCCCGACGTGCGCGAGATCATCTTCGTGCGCAACGCGACCGAGGCGATCAACCTCGTCGCGTACTCGTGGGGGATGAACAACCTCGGTCCCGGCGACCTCGTCGTCGTCACCGAACTCGAGCATCACTCGAACTTCGTGCCGTGGCAGTACGTCGCCGGCAAGACCGGCGCGCAGCTCGCGATGATCCCCCTCGACGAGCAGGGCGAGCTCGACCTGTCGGCGCTCGCCTCGATCGCGGCGAAGGGCAGCGTGAAGGTGGTCGCGACGAATCAGGTCTCGAACTCGCTCGGCACGATCAACCCGGTCGAGAAGCTCGCCGCGTGGGCGCACGAGCAGGGTGCCATCTTCGTGCTCGACGCCGCGCAGTCCGCGCCGCACATGAAGGTCGACGTGCAGGCGCTCGGCGCCGACTTCGTCGCGATCTCGGGACACAAGATGTGCGGCCCGAGCGGCGTCGGTGCGCTGTGGGGACGCGCGGAGCTGCTCTCTGCGATGGAGCCCTTCCTCACCGGCGGGCACATGATCAGCTCCGTGCGGCTCGACAAGACGACGTGGGGCGAGCTGCCGCACAAGTTCGAGGCAGGCACCGCGCCGATGGCGGAGGCCGTCGGCCTCGGCGCGGCCATCGACTACCTGACGGCCGTCGGCTTCGACTCGATCGCCGCGCACGAGCACGAGCTCGCGGTCTACGCGCTCGGCCGGATGAGCGAGATCCCGGGCATCACGCTCTACGGCCCTCCGGCCGAGCGGCGCACCGGAATCGTGTCGTTCAACATCGACGGCGTCCATCCCCACGACGTCGCGCAGATCCTCGACATGAGTGGCGTCGCGGTCCGTGCGGGTCATCACTGCTGCCAGCCGTTGATGCAGAAGCTCGGCGTCGCGGCGACGAACCGCGCGAGCTTCTACCTGTACACGGTGCAGGAGGAGATCGACCAGCTCGTCGACGGGCTCGTCACCGTCCGTAGGGTGTTTGCGTGAGTTCACTCACGTCTCCGGGGCGGCGCTGGCGCCGCGATCCATCGTCCGGCGGCCCGACGACAGTACGAGTGGGTACGGCTTCGGGCCGGCGGACCTCGGAGCGTGGCGCCGGCGTCGTCAGCCTTTCGCGGGGCCCGGCTCCGCCGGGCGGGAGCGAAAGGCGGCCGGTGGCGTGAGCGAGTTCGACCAGATGTACCGCGAGGTGATCCTCGACCACTACAAGAATCCGCGGGGGCACGGGGTGCTCGATCCGGCCGACGCGCACGCGGAGGGCCAGAATCCGCTCTGCGGCGACGAGGTCTCGATCTACGTCGCGTTCGCGGAAGACGGCGAGACGATCGAGGAGGTCAAGTTCTCCGGTCGCGGCTGTGCGATCTCGCAGGCGGCGACGTCGATGCTGACCGAGATGGTCGCCGGCAAGACGGCGTCCGAGGTCGCCGTGCTCGACAAGCAGGAGCTTCTCGACGAGATCGCCATCCCGCTCACGCCGGTGCGCCTCAAGTGCGCGCTGCTCGGGCTCACGACGCTGAAGGTCGCGCTGCACAAGGCGAAGGGAACACCGCTTCCCGACGGGCTCGCCGGGTTCGGCGAGCTGGAGCTCACATAATGGCCGAGATCTGATGGCACAGATCGACGTCGCGCCCGCCGACAGGTTCCCGCCCGGCTCCGTCAAGCTCGTCGCCGCAGGGCCGGGGCGCATCGTCGGGGTCTACAACTGCTCCGGCTCCCTCTACGCGATCGAGGACCGCTGCTCGCACGACGACGGCCCGCTCTGCGAGGGCGACTGGGACCAGGAGAGGTGCCGGGTCGTGTGCCCCCGTCATGGAGCGGCGTTCGACCTCGCGACCGGCGCGGCGCTGTCGCTCCCGGCGTACGAGCCGGTCAAGGTCTTTCCCGTGCAGATCGTGGACGGCGTCGTTCGTGTCGACGTCGGCTGACGCGCTCCCCCGCTGCTGGCCCACGAGCGACCCGCTCTACATCGCCTACCACGACGAGGAGTGGGGGCGGCCGGTCACCACCGAGCAGGGGATGTACGAGCGTCTCTGCCTCGAGGGCTTCCAGGCGGGGCTCTCGTGGCTGACGATCCTGCGCAAGCGCGAGAGCTTCCGCAGCGCATTCGCCGGCTTCGACCCGGAGAGGGTCGCGCGCTTCGGCGAGCGGGACGTCACACGGCTGCTCGGCGACGCGGGCATCGTGCGGCACCGCGGCAAGATCGAGGCGGCGATCGCGAACGCGCGCGGCGTGCTCGAGCTGCGCGCAGCGGGAACGCCGCTGCACGAGCTCGTCTGGGCACACGCGCCCGAGCGCTACGGGCAGCCGCGCACGACGGCCGACTGGCACGCGCAGACGCCCGAGTCGAAGGCGCTCTCGAAGCGTCTGAAGACCGCGGGCTTTCGCTTCGTCGGGCCGACGACGCTCTGGGCGGCGATGCAGGCCTGCGGCGTCGTCAACGACCACCTGGCGGCGTGCCACGTGCGCCGAGACGTGCAGCGCGAGATCGACGCGGCTACTCGACCGGCCTGAGCGAGGCCGCGAGGCCGACGAGCACCTCGACGTCGGGCGGGATGCGGCGGCGGCTCGGACCAGAAGCGGATCGGCTCCTCGTGCACGCCCGGCAGCTCCTCCCCGGACCGTAGAGGAGCTCCAGCAGCTCGCCGAGCTCGCTCACGACTCGAGCAGCCTCTTCAGCCGCTCGAAGTCCTTCCTGAACTGCTTCTCGGCGCGGCGAGCCACGATCGCGTCGGCGAAACCCGGCAGCAGGCGGGCTTCGCCGACGCCCGTGACGGTGAGCAGCGTTCCGCCCTCGTGCGGCTCGAGCTCGTGCCGCACGGTGAAGGGCACGGGACTGTCGAGCGCACGCAGCGAGAACACGCGCGGCGCGTCGTACTCCGTGATCTCGAGCGTCATGCCCAGCTCGCGTCCGAGCATGTGCCGCGACTCGCGAATGCGCGCGCCGACCCTGGGAGCCCCGGCATCCTCGATCTGCGCGGTGTGGACGCCCGACTGCCACGCGGGCAGGTTCGAGACGTCGGTGAGATAGGCGAAGACGTCTTCCGGCGTCCGCGCGACCTCGATGGTCAGCTCCGCCCGCACGAGCGGGAGCATATTCTTCGGCCGATTTTCCGGCCGAACACGTGCGGGCTTGCGCCGACCACCGGACGCGCTACTCTCCCGATACCGCGGAAAGGAGGTGGTCCGGTAGTGCATTCAGACTCGAGTACGGGCAGTGGAGGTACCAGCGGGTAGAGGCGCAGTCCCCGGGACCTACGGGGAATCGCCTAGCCAGCGTAGGGGACGACGCGACTCGCGCCGCCCGGCACTCGCCGGAGCAGGAGGCGCCTCTGCCGAATCCAGCCTGGTATCCGGAGCGGGGGCCGCGCGAGCGGCCCTCGCTTTTTTCCGCCGCACCGCAGCAGCTATATTTGCGCTGTCAACTATATGGGCGGATGAAACGTGCCTGACCAGGTGTTGAGCGCTCGAACAGCCGCGGGGCCGGACCTGGAGGCCTGGGTGAGCTTCCTGCGGGCCCATGCCTCGCTCACGCGGCGACTCTCGGCGCGCCTCGAGGCCGCCCACGGCCTGACGCTCAACGACTACGACGTGCTCGTCCAGCTCGCGCACGCGCCCGAACGACAGCTCCGCCGGGTCGACCTCGCCCGCAGCGTCCTGCTCTCCCCCTCCGGGATCACGCGCCTGCTCGACGGCCTCGAGCGCGAGGGCTGGGTGGAGAAGGGCCGGTGCCCGGAGGACGCCCGCGTCACCTACGCGGTGCTGACCGACGGCGGCCTGGCCAAGTTCAAGGCCGTCCGCAAGACCCACCTCGTCGACGTCGAGGCGGTGTTCGGGTCACGCTTCAGCCCGGAGGAGCTCGAGACGGTCTCGTCGCTCCTGCGCCGGCTGCTCGACTCCGACGAGCCCGCCGAATGCCTCAAGGAGGCCCCATGACGCACACGTTCTCCTCACTGGACGAGCTGGGCGACGGCCCCGGCTTTCGGAAGATCCGCGAACCGCTCGGCGTCACCGCGTTCGGGGTGAACGCGCTCGTCCTGCCCCCCGGCCACGAGGGGTTCGAGCATTACCACGACACCCAGGACGAGCTCTACCTCGTCCACCGCGGCCGCATCAAGGTCGACGTCGACGGCGAGAGCCGCGAGCTCGGCGAGGGCGGGCTCTTCCACGCCGAGGCGTCGGCGCGCCGGAGCATCTCGAACCCCTTCGAGAAGGAGGCGGTCGTCTACGTCGTCGGCGGCAAGGGCGGCTACGTCGAGCGCGACGGCCACCTCGTCGATCCCGCCGACCTCGAGCGGCGCCGCTCCTTCGGCTGACGCGACGAGGCCGCGCGTCACGAGGCTGCGCGGCGGAGCTGCTCGTCGAGCGGCACCAGCGGCAGCTGGAACGTCGCGCCCGCGTCCGTCGCGGTGACGACGTTGTCGCCGAGCTCGAGCATCCTCAGCTGGTCGCGCGTCACCGGCGCGCCCGGGAGGCGCTCGGTGAGCGTCGCCTGCAGGCGCATCAGGCCGAGCGGGACGTGCAGCGACGGCCGCCGCACGCCGAGCACGCGCTTCAGCCGGTCCCAGAACTCGTTCCACGTGGGGGCGTCCGGGCCGCCGAGCTCGAACGTGCGTCCCGCCGCCGCCGGCAGGTCGAGCGCCCCGGCGAAGTGCTCGGCGAGGTCCTCGACCCAGATCGGCTGCAGCCGCTGCGTGCCCGGGCCGACGATCGGCGTCACCGGGGAGAACCGCGCGAGCCGGACGAAGGTCGGCAGGACGCCCCCGTCGCGCCCGAAGACGAAGCTCGGCCGCAAGATCACGTGCTCGACCGCGGACTCCTGGACGGCGCTCTCCATCTCCCACTTCGCCGCGAAGTACGGCACCTGCTCCTTCGAGCGCTCGTTCAGGCCGAGCGCGCTCGCGAGCACGAAGCGGCGGACGTCCGCCTCCTCCGCCGCCGCGACGAGGTCGCGCGTGCCCTGTGCCATCACGCGCTCGAAGTCGGCGCGCGAGCCCTTGATGATCGAGACGAGATGGATCACGGCGTCGGTCCCGGCGACCGCCGCGCGCAGGGAGCCCGGGTCGGTGACGTCGCCCTCGACGAGCTCTGCGCCCCAGGCGACGAGGCGGGAGGCGTGGCTGCGGTCGCGCACGAGCGCTCGCACCGGGATCTCCCGCGCGCGCAGCGCGTGCACGACGTGCCTGCCGATGAAGCCGGTGGGGCCGGTGACGAGGACGGTCACTCGAAGTTCTTCCAGTAGCGGCTCGCCGTCGGGCCCTTCTGTCCCTTGTACTTCGACCCGATCTCCGACGAGCCGTACGGCTTCTGCGCGGGCTCGGTCATCTGCATGAAGGAGATCTGCCCGATCTTCATGCCGGGGTAGATCGTGATCGGGAGGTTGGCGACGTTCGAGAGCTCGAGCGTCACGTGGCCGTCCCAGCCGGGATCGATGAAGCCCGCGGTCGAGTGGATGAGCAGCCCGAGGCGGCCGAGCGAGCTCTTCCCCTCCAGGCGCGCGACGAGGTCGTTCGAGAGCCTGACCCGCTCGAGCGTCGAGCCGAGCACGAACTCGCCGGGATGGAGGACGAAGGGGTTGTCGCCGTCCACCTCCACGAGCTCCGTCAGCTCCTCCTGCTCGACCTTCACGTCGATGAAGGGGTACCGGTTGTTGTGGAAGACCCGGAAGAACCGGTCGACGCGTACGTCGACGCTCGAGGGCTGCAGCAGCGCCTCGTCATACGGGTCGATCTCGATCCTGCCCTCGGCCAGGGCGCGGGCGATCGTCGCGTCGGAGAGGACCACCAGACGATTCTAGGGATCCGGGCCGGGACCGGTCTCGACCGGGGTCTGGCCCCCGCGGACTCGCGGATCGTCGCGGCAGCATCTACGATCCGGTCCCCCCAATGGCGACTGCAACCAACATCGAGGTCACCGAGCTCCGCCGGCAGCGGCGGGAGGCCCGCCGGCGGCAGGTCCGGCGCCGCCGCCTGTCTGCGCTCGGCGTGCTCGTCGCCCTTGCCGCGGCCGCGCTCTTCGGCCTCGGCCAGCTGCTCGTCGGGGCGAGCTCGGCGTCGGTGACGCTCACCCCGGTCGCCTCGGCGGCTCCCGTGAGCCCGTTCCGCTCGTCCGCGCCGGAGGAGATCCGCGGCATCCACCTGACGGGCCCGCTGATGACCCTCACCGGGAAGCTCGACTCGTACCTCGCCATGAAGAAGGACGGCCTGAACACGATCGAGCTCGACCTGAAGGACGAGAGCGGCAACGTGACGTTCAGGCGCGGCGCGCCGGTGCTCGCCCTCGGGGAGGGCGCGGCGGTGCGCTACTTCGACCCGCGCGAGGTCGTCGCGAAGGTCCACAAGGCCGGCGTGTACCTGATCGGCCGGGTCGTCAGCTTCGAGGACCCGATCACCGCTCGGGCGCACCCGGAGCTCGCCGTCCACCAACGCGACGGCTCGCTCTGGCGCACGAACACCGGTCTTGCCTGGCTCAACCCCTATTCGCGGGCGGCCTGGCGCTACAACGTCGACGTCGCGGTCGCGGCGGCGAAGGCCGGGTTCGACGAGATCCAGTTCGACTACGCCCGCTTCCCGAGCGACGGGGACGTCTCGCTCATCCGCTACCCGGGCACGCACGCCCAGCCGATGGACGAGACGGTCGCCGCCTTCCTCCGCTACGCGGCCCACCGGCTGCACCCGCTCGGCGTGCGCGTCTCGGCGGACGTCTTCGGGCTCTCGGCGACGCACGACCTCGGCATCGGGCAGCACCCCGGCCAGGTCGGCGAGGTGGTCGACGCGATCTACCCGATGGTGTATCCGTCGCACTACAGGCCCGGCGAGTACGACCTGCCCGACCCGAACGCCGTCCCGGGGACGACCGTGTCGCACTCGCTGGACGACTTCCAGGTGAAGCTCAGCGGCGGCCGCGCGGTGATCATCCCCTGGCTCCAGGACTTCTCGCTCGGGCGCACGTACTCGCCCGCCGACGTCGCCGCCCAGGTCGCGGCGGCGCGCGCGCACCACACGGGCGGCTTCATGCTCTGGAACGCGGCCGGGGTCTACACGCCCGAGGCGCTCCGCGGCGGCCCGCCGCCGCCGCTGCCGCCGCTGCCGGCGCCCCAGCTGTAAGCGTCTCTGTATCGGCGCTATACGCCTATGCGTCCCGCTATCGTGGGAGGCATGGCCACCACGCGCGCCATCCATCTGCACACCGAGGTGCCCGGTCCCCGCTCCCGCGCGATCGTCGAGCGGAAGGAGCGCGTGATCGCCAGGCCGATGGCGCTCTACCTGCCGATCGTCGCCGCGGAGGGACATGGGGCGACGCTGACCGACGTCGACGGCAACTCGTACATCGACTTCACCGGCGGCGTCGGCTGCCTCAACGTGGGCCATGCTCACCCGAAGGTCGTCGAGGCCGTCCAGGACCAGGCGGCGCGCTTCCTCCACACCGACTTCACGATCGTGCCCTACGAGGTCTGCGTGACCCTCGCCGAGCGCCTGCTCGCGCTCGCGCCGTTCAGCGGCCCTGCAAAGGCGGCGTTCTTCAACGCCGGCACCGAGGCCGTCGAGAACGCCGTCAAGTTCGCACGCTCCTACACGGGCCGCCCCGCGGTGATCGGCTTCGAGGGCGGCTTCCACGGACGCACGCTGCTGTCGCTGTCACTCACGTCGAAGACGCACCCGTACAAGGCGGGCCTCGGCCCGTTCGCGCCCGAGGTCTACCGCGTCCCGTTCCCGAACGAGTACCGCGGCATCACGAGCGACGAGGCGCTCGCCGCCCTCGAGCGCGCCTTCCTCACGCAGGTTGCCGCGGACGACGTCGCCGCGATCGTGCTCGAGCCCGTGCAGGGCGAGGGCGGGTTCGTCGTCGCGCCGCAGGAGTTCGTCGCGGGAGTGCGCGCGATCTGCGACCGGTACGAGATCGTGCTCGTCGTCGACGAGGTGCAGACCGGCTTCGGCCGCACGGGCCGCATGTTCGCGATCGAGCACTACGGCGTCGAGCCGGATCTGATGACGGTCGCGAAGTCGATCGCCGCCGGACTGCCGCTCTCCGGCGTCCTCGGCAGGGCGGACATCATGGACGCCCCCGCCGACTCGGCCGTCGGCGGCACGTTCGTCGGCAACCCGGTCGCCCAGGCCGCCGCCCTCGCCGTCCTCGACGTGTTCGAGGAGGAGGGCCTCGTCGAGCGCGCCGAGCGCATCGGCGAGACGATTCGGGGCCGGATGCTGGCGTGGCAGCAGCGCCACCCCCGGATCGGCGACGTTCGCGGCCTCGGCGCGATGCTCGCGATCGAGTACGTCCGGGATCCGGCGACGAAGGAGCCGGCGCCCGAGCTCGCGACCCGCGTGGCCGAGGAGGCCGCCCAGCGGGGACTGCTGCTCCTGAAGGCCGGCACCTACTCGAACTGCAACCGCGTCCTCTGCCCGCTCGTGATCACGGACCCCGAGCTGGACGAGGCCCTGGACGCCTGGGAAGCCGCGCTCGACGCGGTGCTCGCGAACTAGTACTCGAGCTTCGAGCGGCGCTCGGCGCGCTCGAGCGCGAGCCCGATCAGGCGGTCGAGCAGCTCGGCGTACGGCACGCCCGACGCCTCGAAGAGCTTCACGTAGACGCTCGTCTCGGTGAAGCCCGGCATGGTGTTGAGCTCGTTGACGATCACCTCGCCGTCGTCGCGCACGAAGAAGTCGACGCGCGCGAGCCCTTCGCAGTCGCCGGCGACGAACGCGTCTACGGCGCGCTGCTGCACGAGCTCGATCGTCTCCTGCGGCAGCTCCGGCGGGATCACGAGCTCCATGCCGCCGGACGCGTACTTCGACTCGAAGTCGTACCACTCGTGCTCGAGCGTGTCGATGCGGCCGGGGAGCGACGCCACGGGCGGCGGCACGCGGTTGCCGAGCACGCCGCACTCGACCTCCATGCCGCGCACGAACTCCTCGACGAGCACCTTCTCGTCATGGCGGCGCGCGAGCGCGACCGCCGGGCCGAGCTCCGACTCGTCGTGCACCTTGGAGATGCCGACGGACGAGCCGAGGCGGGCCGGCTTGACGAACACCGGGTAGCCGAACGGGTTCTCGACCGGGTCGCCCTGGCGGAGCGTGTGATGGCGCGCGACCGGGATGCCGCTGTCGCGCATCACCTTCTTGAACAGGTCCTTGTCCATCGCGAGCGCGGAGCCCGCGACGCCGGCGCCGACGTACGGCACGCCTGCGAGCTCGAGCAGGCCCTGCACCGTCCCGTCCTCGCCGAACGGGCCGTGGAGGATCGGCAGCACGACGTCCGCTGCGCCGAGCGCGGCGAGCGTCCCGCCCTCGGCCGGCAGGGGCAGCGTCTCCGCGGGACCTGCCCCGGGGTCTGACCCCCTGAGGGCCGCGGCGCCGGCGTCGAGCGCCCAGCGCCCGTCGCGGCCGATCGCGACGCTCACGACGTCGTAGCGCTCGGGATCGAGCGCGGCGAGGACCGAGCGAGCGGAGGCGAGCGAGACGTCGTGCTCGCTCGAGCGGCCGCCCGCGAGCAGCGCGACGCGGAGGCGCCGGGTCATCCGGCCGTCACGGAGTGGTCGTCGGGACGGTCGTCGGCGGCGGCGGCGTCTCGGGCCGGTAGCGCCCGACGGTGAGGGTCACGCTGGAGCCCGGCTTGAGCTGCGTGCCGTCCAGCGGCGCCTGCGAGAGCACGAGCCCGTCGCTCTGCGGATCGGTCGTGTTCTCGTAGACGACGGGGGCGCTGAACCCGGAGTCGTGCAGCGTCTGCGCGGCCGCGCCGAGGTCGAGGCCCGTCACGTCGGGCACGGTGGACGTCTTCGGCCCCTTCGAGACGGTGAGGCTCACGACCGAGCCCTTCCCGGCCGACTCCCCCGGGGCCGGGGTCTGGTTGATCACGGTGTTCGCCGGCGAGGTCGAGTCGACGAAGGTCGGGATGGCCTTGAACCCGAGCGCCCGGAGCGCGGAGGTCGCGGTGGCGATCGGCTCGCCCAGGACGCTCGGCACCAACACCGGCGTCGGGCCCTTCGACACGTTGATCCACACGGCCGACCCCTCCGGCTGCTTCGTGCCCGGCGGCGGGTCCTGCGCGGTCACCTCGCCCGCGGGCTTCGCCGACCGCACCTCGTGCACGTCGGGCTTCAGGTGCGCGTCCTTCAGCGCGGCGACCGCGTCCGTCGACTGCTTGCCGACGAGGGAGGGCACCTCGACCTTCGCCACGCCGGTCGAGACCCAGATCCTGACCGGGTCGCCCTTCCTGATCCGCTTGCCGTTGATCGGGTCCTGCTTGAAGACGAAGCCCGCCGGCGTCTTCCGGCTCGAGTGGTGGTTCACCATCGGGCTGAACCCGTCTGCGCTGATCCTCACGCGCGCCTGCGCCTCGCGCATGTCGAGGTAGAGCTTGACGGGGACGACCTGGTTCGAGGCGAGCTTGTTCGAGACCTGGGCGTAGAGGAACCAGCCGCCGAGCGCCGCGCCGAGCACGAAGAGGAGCGCCGCGACCCACGGCCAGACCGGCCTGCGGTGGATCGGCTCGTCGAGGTCGTAGTACACCGGGGGCTGCACCGCCGCGTACGCCCCGCGCCTGGGCGGCACGATCATCGTCGCCGCGGTCGCCGACATCGGGCCGGTGGGCGCCTGCATGATCTGCGTCGCCGACTCCTCGGTCTCCGCCGACACGGCGGCGCCGCGCGCGAGCCGCTCGAGGTCGGCCTCCATCTCGTCGGCGCTCTGGTAGCGCTCGTCGGGATCCTTGGCGAGCGCCCGCGTGACGACGAGGTCGAGCTCGTGCGGCAGCTCGGGCCGCGTCGCCGACGGGAGCTCGGGCAGCTGCGACAGGTGCTTCATCGCGATCTCCACGGGTGTGTCGCCGTTGAACGGCAGCGCGCCCGTCAGCAGCTCGTAGAGGACGATCCCGAGCGAGTAGAGATCGGAGCGCTGGTCGACGCCGGTGCCGCGCGCCTGCTCGGGCGAGAGGTACTGCGCGGTGCCGACGATCGAGCCCGCCTCCGTCATCTGGCTCGCGCCCGCGCGCGCTATGCCGAAGTCCGTCACCTTCACGCGGCCCTCCGCGTCGACGAGCACGTTGTGCGGCTTGATGTCGCGGTGCACGATGCCGTGGCGATGGGCGAAACGCAGCGCGGAGAGGATCTGCCGCACGTACTCGAGCGCGACGTTCAGCGGAGCGGGGCCGCGCGAGACGATCAGCTCCTTGAGCGACCGGCCGTCGAGGTACTCCATCGCGATGTAGTACGTGCCCTCCGCCTCGCCGCGGTCGTAGATCGAGACGATGTTCGGGTGCGAGAGCGCGGCGGCGTTCTTCGCCTCCCGGCGGAAGCGCTCGACGAACTGCTCGTCGTTCGCGTGGCGCTCGTTCAGGATCTTGATCGCGACGCGCCGGCCGAGCTCCTGGTCCTCGGCGAGGTAGACGTTCGCCATCCCGCCCGCGCCAAGCTTGCGCACGACCTGGTAGCGGCCGTCGAAAAGGGTGCCGATGATCGTGTCCGAGACGGGCACGGCTACAGGGTAGTCGGCGGCTCAGCCATGGAGGAGGGCCTCCAGCACGAGCTTGGCGATCGGGGCGGCGACGACGCCTCCGAAGCCGTTCGCCTGCTTCTCGAGCACGACGGCCACCGCCACCTGCGGGTCGTAGGCCGGCGCGAAGCAGACGAACCACGCCGTGTAGACGTGGTTCACCGCCGTCTCCGCGGTGCCGGTCTTGCCCGCCACCTGGACGCCCGGGATCTGCGCCGCAGTGCCGGTGCCGCCCTGGACCGCCGCGACCATCATCTGCGTCAGCTCGGCGGCCGTCTGCGGCTTGATCGCGCGGCCGAGATTGCCCGGCTTCGTCTCGCGCACGGTCGAGCCGTCCGGAGCGACGACCTTCTGGACGACGTACGGCTTCGGCACGACCCCGCCGTCGGCGACGGTCGCGGCGACCATCGCCATCTGGAGCGGCGTCACCAGCAGCGTGGTCTGGCCGAAGGCCAGTCGGCCCGGATCGACGGCGTTCGGATCCTTCGGATCGTCGAGCCTGTGCGTGATCGGCGTGTAGAGGCCGCTGGGGGAGCGCTCGTCGGCCGGCGTCTCGAGCGGCGGCGTCTTGTAGAAGCCGAACTTCTTCGCGTAGTCGAGGATCGTCTTCGCGCCGAGCTGCTTGCCGATGTTGCAGAAGACCGAGTTGATCGAGTGCTGGAAGCCCTGCACGAGGTTCACGTGCCCGAACGTCTCCGGGCCTTCCGGGTTGCCGGCATTCGAGACCTTCTGGCCGTACTCCATGCAGTAGCCGGGATCCTCGAACGTCGAGGCCGGCGTGAACGCGCCGGTGTCGAGCGCCGCGGCGGCGGTGATGATCTTGAACGTCGATCCCGGCGTGAACAGGCCCTGCGTCGCGCGGTTCAGCAGCGCGGAGCCGTCGCCGCAGTCGCCGCGGATCTTCAACACCTTCGCGTAGTCCGTCTGGATCAGGTTCGGATCGTACGACGGCGTCGACGCCATCACGTACACCGCACCGGTGCGAACGTTCATCGCGACGACGGCGCCGCACCGGCTGCCGAGCTGCTCCTGCGCGATCCGCTGCGCGCGGGCGCGAAGCGTGAGCAGCAGGCTGTTGCCCTTCACCGTCCCGCCGCCGAGCTTGTCGAGCGCGCGCTTGAACGCGTTGCTGAGGTTCGTGTTCGAGCCGGTGAGGTAGTCGTTCATCGACTGCTCGAGGCCCGCCTGAGAACGCGACGCGGTGGAGTAGCCGATCGTCTGCGCCGCAAGGTCGTGCTGCGGATACCGGCGGTAGTAGAGCGTCTGCCCGTGCGCCTTCTTCGGCCTGTTCGCGGCGAAGATCGCCTGCTCGCCGCTGCTCTCGATCAGCCCGCGCTCGATCGTGAGCTGGACGACGCGCTGGATCGCGTTGTCCTGGCGGTCCTGGAGCCCCGGGGCGGCCCAGGCCTGCCAGTACGTCGTCGCCACGACGAGCGAGACGAGGAGCAGCACGGCGACGACCGCGAGGCGGTTCAGCTGGCGGTTCAACGCACTCCCTCGACTTCGGCGTTCGCACGGTTGGAGACGAGCATCAGCCCGGCGAGGACGACGAAGTTGGAGACGATGCTCGAACCTCCGTAGGAGACGAGCGGCAACGTGATGCCGGTGAGCGGGATCACGCGCAGGATGCCGCCGACGATGATGAAGGTCTGGAGCGCAAAGCCGAAGGTGAGGCCGGCGGCGAGCAGCTTCGAGAACCCGTCGACCGCGAGAAACGAGACGCGGAAGCCGCGCAGCACGAAGACCATGTAGAGCAGGATCAGCGCGGCGGCGCCGATGAGCCCGAGCTCCTGCGCGAGCGCCGAGTAGATGAAGTCGGTGTTGAGGTACGGGATGATCTGGCGTCCGGACGAGGACGTGAACGTGCCCGCGCCGAGCCCCGTGCCGCCGAAGCCTCCGTGACCGATCGAGTAGAGCGACTGCACCTCCTGGTAGCTCGCGCAGTCCTGGCGCAACGTCTGCGTCCCGGTGAGCGGGCAGTAGACCGTCCCGGTCGTCCAGGGGTGCAGCCAGTTCGTGACGCGCTCGCGCACGTGCGGCGTCCCCTGGTACACGGCGGCGGAGCCGGCGAGGAAGAGCCCGATCGCACCGGCGACGTAGGCGAGACGGGCGGTTGCCGCGTAGAGCAGCGCGAGGAAGATCCCGTAGTAGAGGAGCGCGCTCCCGAGGTCGCCCGTCGCGAGCAGCACGAGCATCGCGCCGCCCCAGATCAGGAGCAGCGGGCCCCAGTCCTTGCGCCGTCCCTGGGCGAGCACCTCGCGCTTCTCGCGCAGGTACGCCGCGAGGAACACGATCAGCGCGATCTTGCCGAGCTCGCCGGGCTGGAACTGGAGGCCGCCGGCGTGCACCCACAGCCGCGAGCCGTTGACGGTCTGCCCGATCACCGGTAGGAGCGGCATGAACAGGAGCGCGATCGCTCCGAGGCCGAACAGGTACTTGTAGTTCTCGAGCAGCCGGTAGTCGCGGCGCAGGCCGAGCAGGACGAGCGCGAACACGGCCACGCCGATCACGACCCACAGCCCCTGCTTGAACGCGTCCGACGGGCCGAGCCGATAGATCTCCGTCAGCCCGACCGCGGTGAGGAGCGCCGCAATCGGCAGGAGGTACGGATCGGCGTGCGGCACCGTGTATCGCGCGACGAGATGTGCGACGAGGTAGAGCGCGAAGAAGAAGGCCGCGTACGTCAGCGACGCCGCGGAGATCTCGGACTTGCGCGCGATGTAGACGCTCGCGAATCCGACGCCCGTGAGGACGCCGGCGACGGTGAGGTAGACGAGCTCGCGATTGCGATTGGTCAGTCTCAGCGCAGCAGCCCCCAGACGAGGAGCGCCGCCGCGATCCCGAGTAGCGCGACCATCGTCAGCACGAGCCGAACGCGCGCCGCGGGCGCCGCCTCGGCTTCCTCTGGGGGGCCGGGAAGAACCGGCGCCGCACCGTCGAGCGCTTCGTCGTCCTCGCGCAAGGTCGCTGGCTCCGCCGTGTCGCTGCCGTCGGCGGTGATCGTGAACGCGACGACGGTGATGTTGTCCTCGCCGCCCGCGCTGTTCGCGGCGGCGACCAGCGACTTGGCGGCACGGCCGAGGTCGTCGTGATGGCGCCCGAGCAGCTCGAGGATGTCTTCGTCGCCGACCATCGACGTCAGCCCGTCGGAGCAGATGAGAAAGAGATCGCCCTCCCGCGCCTCGACGACGAACGTGTCGACGTCGACGTCGGGATCGGTGCCGAGCGCCCGCGTGATCACCGAGCGCTGCGGGTGGGTCTCCGCCTCCTCCGGCGAGAGCTTGCCGCTCTTCATCAGCTCGTTGACGAGCGAGTGGTCCTCGGTGAGCTGCTCCATGACGCCGTCGCGCAGGAGGTACGCGCGCGAGTCGCCGACGTGCCCGAACGTGACGTGTGTGCCCTCGACGAGGGCGACGGTGATCGTCGTGCCCATGCCGGAGACGGCCGGATCCGTATTCGACCGCTCGTAGACCCGGCGGTTCGCCTCCCGGATCAGCGCGAGGACGCGCTCCTCGCCGCCGGCCGAGCCGGCATCGGCGCCGGCGTCCTCGAGCGTGGCCACGGCCAGCTTCGAGGCGACCTCGCCCGCCTGGGCGCCGCCCATCCCGTCGGCGACCGCGAAGAGCGGCGGGGCGACGACGAACGAATCCTCGTTGCGGCGCCGCTTGTTGCCGGTGCTCGACTCCCGGCCGACCGCGCCGACGCTCATTCCTCGAACCTCAGCTCGGTCTCGCCGACGCGCACCACGTCGCCCTGCACGAGCTTGCGCGGGCGGTCGATGCGCACACCGTTCACGTAGGTGCCGTTCGTCGAGCCGATGTCGCTCACCCAGGCGCCGTCGCGGCGACGCTCGACTCGCACGTGGCGCGCCGACGCGAACTCGTCTCCTTCGATCGACACGTCGTTCTGCGCGCCGCGGCCGACCGTGAGCTGCCCCGAGCCGAGCCCGAACTCCTCGCCGACGGTGAGGACATGGCTCTGTACGACGACGAGGCGTCCCGGCTCGACGGCCGTGCCGACCGCACCGCCGGCGAGCGCAGGCCGGAGGACGAAGCCCTCCTGCGGGAGGCGCAGATCGCGGCCGGCGGTGCGCACGATGCGCCAGATGAAGAGGTAGAGCAGGACGAGGAAGGCGATCTTCAGGACGAGGAGGACGGACTCGTACGTGGTGCCCGCGAGGATCATCGGCGCTCCGTCGTGAACGTCACTTCCGTCGCGCCGACGGTGAACGAGTCGCCGGGCTCGAGCTTCGCACGCTTGACGCGACGGCCGTTCACCTCGATCCCGTTCGTCGAGCCGAGGTCGACGATCCAGTACGCCGTCCCTTCCTGGCGGAGCTCGGCGTGGCGCCGTGAGACGTTGGCGTCGTCGACCTCGATGTCGCATTCGGCAGAGCGCCCGAGCACGACGCTGCTCTGCTCCACGCGCTTTGTCCGGCCGTCCCACGAGAGAACGGCGACGTCGCGCTCGAGCGGGGCGTCAGCCGCCGAAGCGTCCTCGGCGGGCTGCTCGACGGGCTTGTAGATCATCGTCGCGCCCGGCGCGACCTCCTCGGCAGGCTCCTCCGGCGCCCGCTTGCCCCAGGCCGGCTGCACCATCCGGGTCGCGATCCCGAACTCCCCGACCGCGAGGTCGCCGTCGGTCTCGAGCAGCACCTTCGGCGGCGTGAGGAGCGCGTAGCTCTCGCGCGCGGCATGCTCGGCGATGTACTCCTCGAGCTCGGCGATCAGCGAGCCCTGATAGTCGGCGAACTGCGCGCGGTCGGAGGCGGAGAGGTAGACCGTGTACTCGTTCGGGACGTACACCCGGGAGACGGACACCGTCTTGTGGTCGTCCATCTCCTTCGAGAGCTTGCGCGCGAGCTCGACCGGCTGGACGTTCGTCCGGAACGCCCGTCCGAAGATGCCCTCGAACAGCGCCTCGATCTTCTGCTCAATCGCCCTGAGGACCACTGCCGGGTGACCTTACCCCGCGCACGCGGGAATCAACGCTGCTCGGAGCGGATCGCGAGCAGCACCGCGGTCGCCCAGGCGGCCGCGACGAGCGGCGCGATCGCCGTCGCCGGCACGAAGGGAACCGTGAGCAGGAGCATCGCGGCGCCGGCCGCGGCGGCGCCCCAGCGGCCGTGCCGCCGGGCGAGCGGGAGAGCCGCCGCGAGCGCAGCGAGAGCGGCGGCTTCGGCGAGGAGCGCCGGATGGGCCGCTGCCGCGCGGGCGAGCGAGCCCGCGACGTCGAGCGGGTCGCCGGCGCCGGCGACGCCGAGCCCGAGCGGGGCCGGCCCGCCGGCGAACGGGAGGGACACGCCCCGCAGCCCGGCGACGAGCGCCGCGACGAGCACTGCGAGCGCGGCGTGTGCCGCGCGCCGGGGCGCAGACCGAAGGCCCGACACGGCGAGCGGCAGCAGCCCGAGCGCCGCGGCCGGCGCGAGCACGGCGCCGAGCGCGAAGAGCAGGCCGCCGCGCGGCTCCCGCCACGAGAGCGCGAGCCAGGCGGCGGCGAGCACGGCGTAGACGGCCGCGAGGCCGAGGGAGACGTTCCCGAGCGGCAGGACGGGCACTCCGAGGGCGACGGCCAGCCCGAGACGCTCGCGCAGCGCCGCCGCGGCCGCTGCTCCCGCGGCGAGCCCGACGGGCCAGCCGTGGGGGAAGAAGGGCAGGGCGCTCGCCGTCCACCCGGCGAAGCCCGCTGCGAGGACGGCCGCGCCCGCCCGGCCCACCTCGGCCGGAACGGCGAGGCCGCCGCTGCGGGAGCGCTTCGTGCGCCGCGGAGACGCGGCGCCGCGAAGCTGCGCCGCCAGCTCCTGCGCCGCGGGCCGCCGGCCCGGCGCGAGCGAGAGCGACCGGTCGACGAGCGCAAGCAGGGCCTTCGGCAGGTCGGGGCGTAGCACCTGAAGCGACGGAGCGCCGGCCTCGATCGCCCGCGCGGTCTCGAGCATCGAGGTCTGCCAGAACGGATGCCGTCCCGACAGGGACTCCCAGAGCATCACGCCGACGGCCCAGACATCGGCGGCGTCGGTCGCGTCGTCACCCGCGAGCCGCTCCGGCGCGATGTAGGCGAGCGTGCCGGGCACGTCGCCCTGCGCCGTCAGCGTCTCGGCCTCGGCCATGCGCGCGAGCCCGAAGTCGAGGATGCGCACCGAGATGCGGTCGCCGTCGGCGAGCAGGACGTTGGACGGCTTCACGTCCCGGTGGAGGATCCCCGCGCGGTGGGCATGCGCGAGGCCGTCGCAGATCTGCGCGCAGGCCTCGATCGCGGCGCGGTCGTCGAGCTCGCCGGCGCGGAGCACCTCGCGGAAGGTCCGGCCGGGAACGAACTCGTACGCGATGTAGACATGCCGGGAATCGCGGACGAACGCGTAGGCGCGCAGGCAGCTCGGATGGCGGAGCCTCGCGGCCGCCTGGGCCTCGCGCTCGGCCCGTGCCGCGGCCTTCCCCTCCCGGGGCACGATCTTCAGGGCGACGTCGAGCCCCGTCTGCTCGTCCCGCGCGAGCCAGACCGACCCCGATCCGCCGCTTCCAAGCGGGCGCAACGGCCGATAGCGGCCGAGCATGAGCCCGCTCCCTTCGAGCGCGAGAGCGGTGTTCGACATAGGTCTTCCCAGGTTGGCGGCCGGAGGGTTGTTTCCTCTCTGGGCGAAAGCCCGAGTACAGTCTCCCTACACCGGATGAGCGCATGAGCACGCACGACGACGACGACATCGAGTTCGACTTCTTCGACGAGCCGGAAACCGTCGAGGCGACCCAGCGTGGCCGCAGGCTGGCGCGGCGCGACCGTGGCGGGGAGGGAGGCGGCGAGGGGCCGCGGCGGCCGCCGCTGCGGACGCCCACGGGCCTCGTCCCGCTCGCCCGGCTCGTCAGCCTGATCGCGCTCGCGATCGCCGTGGTCGTCGCGCTCGTCTTCTGGGTCGGCGCCTGCCAGGGAAAGTCGAAGCACGCCGACTACGTCGCCTACGCAGCGAAGGTGAGGACGATCGCGCTGAGCTCGACGGAGCTCGGCGTGGAGCTCGCGAACAAGCTGATCGCTCCCGGGCTGAAGCAGGCCGACCTCGAGCAGGCCCTCCAGCAGTACGCGCAGCAGGAGCAGCAGGCCTACGACCAGGCACAGCAGATCCGTCCGCCCGGGCCGCTGCGACGCATCCACCAGAAGCTCGTCGACGCGCTCGAGCTGCGCGCGAAGGGGCTCGCGGGCCTCGGCGACGCGCTCGCGCAGACGGCCTCCGTGAAGGACGCCTCGACCGCCGCCGCGACCCTCGCCGAGAAGGCGCAGCTGCTGACCGCGAGCGACGTCGTCTGGGACGAGCTCTACAGGCTGCCGGCGAGCCGGCAGCTGACGACGCTCGGCATCACCGGCGTCGTGATCCCCGAGTCGCACTTCGTCACGAACACGGAGCTCGTGAGCGCGCGCTCGTTCAGCCTGGTCTTCGGGCGCCTGCACCCCGCCTCGACGGGCGGCGTTCCGAGCGGCAAGCACGGCGACGGGCTCGTCTCGGTCAAGGTGCTGCCGCAGGGTGACACCCTGGCGACGGCGACGGCGACGACCGTCAAGGTCTCCGCCGACCTCTCCTTCGTCGTCACCGTCGAGGACTCCGGCGACTTCCAGGAGGTCAACGTGCCGGTGACGCTGACCGTCGGCGCCGGCGGCACGCCGATCGTGCGGCGCCGGTCGATCACGCTGATCCAGCCGGCGCAGCAGCAGACCGTCAGCTTCGGCAACTTCAACCTGCCGAACTCGGCGTTCGGCGCGAAGGCGACCGTCAAGGTCGAGGTGGGCGCGGTCGCCGGCGAGATCAACACGGCGAACAACTCCGCGACGTACGCCGTCTTCTTCACGCTCGGCTAGATGGTTGATGCCACGAAATCGTCTGTTCCGGGGCGTGAGCTGGTCGCTCTGGGGCGCACCGGCGTGCCGGCGGCGATGGCAGAGCCATCGGGGCCGGTGCGACGGGGCGAAGCGGACGGA
>Ga0315281_10000278_pt1 | contig 69278 bp, 59 predicted proteins | sample YL17G07_0_MG_FD_204540 | JGI IMG/M metagenome (GOLD analysis project Ga0315281, IMG submission 204540) | Sediment microbial communities from Yellowstone Lake, YNP, Wyoming, USA - YL17G07_0 | ecosystem: Environmental > Aquatic > Freshwater > Lake > Sediment | place: USA: Wyoming | collected...
ATTCCGCCGCCGCCTCTTCGGCACCGGTCTCCGGCACTACGCGTTTGCTGAGCTTTTCGCGGATGCGCGCCGACTTTCCGGAACGGTCGCGCAGATAATAGAGCTTGGCGCGGCGCACATCGCCTTTGCGCTTGACCTCGACCGAGGCGATCAGCGGCGAGTAGGTCTGGAACGTCCGCTCCACGCCTTCGCCCGCGGAAATCTTGCGCACGATGAAAGACGAATTGAGTCCGCGGTTGCGCTTGGCGATGACCACGCCTTCGTATGCCTGCACGCGCTTGCGCTCGCCCTCGACCACGTTGACGTTCACGATCACGGTGTCGCCGGGGGCGAACACGGGCACGGTCCTGCCCAGGCGCGTGATTTCTTCCTGCTCCAGATTGTCTATCAGGTTCATGACTCGGCTCCTTGTATCTAAGGACACGTGGAGATATCCCCTCGTGCGCCCTACTCGTTCTCTTCCCGCTTGAATTCCTCAAGCAACTTCGTTTCGTCCGCGCTCAAGGCGCGCTTTGCCAGCAGATCCGGCCGTCTCAGCCAGGTCCTGCCCAGCGCCTGCTTCAGGCGCCAGCGTTCTATCTCCGCGTGGTTGCCGGAGAGCAGCACCGGCGGCACGCGCTCGCCCGCATATTCCTCGGGCCGAGTGTAATGCGGACAATCCAGCAGTCCGCCCACAAACGAATCCTGCGACGCCGAATCCTCGTCGCCCAGCACGCCGGGCAACTGACGCACCACCGCGTCGATCAACACCATCGCCGCCAATTCCCCGCCGGAGAGCACGTAGTCGCCGATGGACATTTCCTCGTCGACCGCGCGACGGACCAATCTCTCGTCCACGCTTTCGTAGCGCCCGCACAACAATACTGCACCAGGCCCCGCCGCGAGTTCCATCACTTTATCGTGATCGAGCCGCCTGCCCTGCGGCGTAAGGTATATCACCTTGCGCTCACTACCGGCAACGCGCGCTTTGGCCGCGCGAATCGCCTCATCCAGCGGTTCGGCCAGCATCACCATGCCGGGCCCGCCGCCATACGGCCGGTCATCCACCGTGCGGTAGTTGTCGCCGGTGAAGTCGCGCGGATTCCACAACTCCAGACTGTAGCGCGCCGCTTTCAGCGCGCGGCCGGTAATACCCGATTCAGTGAGCGCCGCGAACATCTGCGGAAACAGCGTCACGCAATCGAAGTGGATCACCAGTCCAGCTCCCACTCCACACGGATCCGGCCCTGGGCCATATCCACTTGGCGCACCACCTGCTCGACGAAAGGCAGCAGGCGCTCGGTCTCCCCCTCGACGACGCGCATCACCGGATGCGCGCCGTTGTCGAAAAGTTCGGCAACCACGCCGAGCTCCTCGTCCTTCACGTTCACCACCTTCAGGCCGACCAGGTCAGCCCAGTAAAACTCGTTCTTCGCGTTCTGCGGCAGCGCCTCGCGCTCGACCGCAACTTCGCTACCCTTTAGGGCCAGTGCCGCATCGCGCTCCGCGCAGCCCTCGAAGCGCGCCACCAGGCTGGCCCCATGCTGCAATACGCTCTGGGCAACTTTCAGTTCGCGCCATTCGCCGCCCCTGCCCACCCACCACGAAGGGTAGGCGCTCAAACTGTCCGGTACCGCAGTGTAGGGCTCTATCCTGACCCAGCCCTTGAGGCCGTACGGGGCGACGACCCGCCCCATCACGATCAAGCGCGCAGCTTGCTTACCCTGCTGCGACAGCGGCGGTTCCGGCGACTTTCTTGCCAAACTGCTTGACCAGCCTTGCGACCGTGGGCGAGAGCTGGGCACCTTTGCCTTGCCAGAAGGTCAGGCGATCCATGGCGACACGCAAGTTCTCACGGCCTTCGGGCGCCTTGGGATCATAGAAACCGACGCGCTCGATGAACTTGCCGCCGGCGGCACGGCGCGAGTCCGCCACCACCATGTTGTAGAAAGGGCGTTTATGCGCGCCACCGCGGGCGAGGCGAATCACAACCATGTTCTTGTCCCGAAACTCGAAAAAGAGGGCGATTCTACGATGTTTCGGCACTCATTGGCAAGGGTTTTGTGCGGCCGGATTCATGTGGCCGATCGTGGATTTTCCCAAGCTTTCAATGAAATAAGGGATAGGCAAATCAATGCGGCCGCGAAGTTGAAATGCCCCGTCGGCGCGCCGCAATCCGGTAGCAGAACCCGCCCCGGACCTCGCACAATGCATCCACATGCATCTTATGTTAGTTTCGCTCCGCTACGCAGCCTTGGCGGGGGAGCGATGGCCTAATAGCGGAATGGCCGGCTTGCTAATAGTGGTTTGGACGGGTATAAACTCGCACCATGGACGCACCCGCCGACTGGTTCCCGCGCCACATGGCCGCGCCGCTGGTCGAGGCCATAACGGACACGCCAGTTGTCTGCCTCCTCGGCCCGCGGCAATGTGGCAAGTCCACGCTTGCCCGGCGTGTCTTTCCCGATCGGCCGTATTACTCCTTCGACGACGACACCCTGCGCGATCGGGCGGCCTCGGACCCGCGGGGGTTCGTCGCCGGGCTGCCAGATCGCGCCACCCTCGACGAGATCCAGCGGGTGCCCGCGCTGCTCTCCGCGATCAAGATGGCCGTCGACGAGGCGCGCCGGCCGGGGCGCTTTCTCCTGACCGGCTCCGCCAATCTGCTCCTTCTTCCGTCGGTCAGCGAGTCGCTGGCGGGGCGCATGGAGGTCGTGCGCCTGCAACCGCTCACCGAGGCGGAAAAGGAACGCAAACCCGGGACGCTGCTCGAGGCGATGGTCGCCGGGCGCCTGAAGGGCAGCGTCCGGCCGGCAAAGGTGGTCCCCTCCGATCTGATCGAACGCGTCCTGCGCGGCGGATATCCAGAAGCAATCCATAGGGCACGGATGGCACGCGTGAGGCAGTGGCACCGCGACTATCTTGCGGCCGTCATAGAGCGGGACGCGCGTGACGCGGCGAATCTGCGGAATTTCGATCATCTCGAGAAGATGCTCACTTATCTCGCGCTGCAGACGGCGCAGTTGCTGAGTATCGAGTCTCTGGGCAAGCATCTAGCCGTGCGCCGGGAAACGGTGCAGAACAACCTCGCGGCGTTGGAACGACTGTTCCTGGTCCGACGGCTCCCCGCCTGGCACACGAGCGACGCCCGGCGTCTGGTGAAGGCGTCTAAAATCCACCTCGTCGACAGCGGCATCGCGAGCACGCTTGCGGGGCTCGTCGAGGCCGACTGGCTGACTAACATGGATCGCTTCGGGCACTTGCTTGAATCGTTTGTGGTGCAGCAGTTGATGGCCCAGGCCGGATGGACCGATCCGGACCTGCGCTTCTGGCATTATCGCGACAAGGATCAGGTCGAGGTCGATCTCGTAATCACGCGGGGGCGGGAGACGTGGGGGGCCGAAGTGAAGGCCGCAGCGACCCTCGCGCCCTCCGACGGTCAGGGCCTGCGGCGCTTGGCCGAGCAGTGCGGACGCCACTTCAGGGGAGGAATGATCCTGCACGCGGGTGCGAGCATCTTGCCGACTGCCGATAGCCGCGTGCTGGCCGTGCCGCTGTCGGAGTTGTGGACGCGATGAGGGAGGGATAGGGAATAGGCAAATCAATCCGGCCGCAAATCGGCCGCAGCATACGCGGCACGGTGAAGACGTATTGCCGGTGCGGCACTGGCGCAAGCACGTTTCCCTCGACCCAATCTCCATAGGCGAGCACGCGTTTCTGGTGGCAGCTCGGGCAGAAATACCGAGCCTTGCAGGAAAACGCGAGCAGGTTGTCGTGCCGGCATTCGGGACAATAGATTCGCGCGAACCCGTAGTGCGGGTCCCCGCATTTCAGGAAACGATCGATGACGCACTCTTCGAGCAGCCGCTGCAAGCGCCCCTCGGATCGCAGTTGCACCATGTGGCGATCGGCGCATTGGTAAAGCGGGCTCGCACAGGGCTTGCGCGGGCGATACACACCGCCTTGCGGTCGGATGTCTGTCCGATTGTTGTCCGACCGACAGTCGCTGCGCGCAATGTCGCTGCGTGCAAGCATGCGTGCAAGCATTGCCCGTTTCATTCGATTGTGTTCCCATACGACCCTCAAGCGCACCCGAAAAGAATCGCCCATGATCGAAATGCACACCGGCCGCCCGCCGACACTCGCCCCGCGCGGCATGGTCGCCTGCCCGCACGCGCTCGCTTCGGAAGCAGGCGTTGAAATCCTTAAAGCCGGTGGCTCGGCGGTAGATGCGGCCATTGCCGCCAGCGCCGCCTTGAGCGTGATCTATCCGCATATGACGGGCCTGGGCGGCGATGCGTTCTGGCTGATCTACGATGCCAAACAAGATCGCGTGCGCTATCTGGACGGCGCCGGTTGCGCCGCGGCAAGCGCTTCCATAGAAACCTTTCGTGAGCGCGGCATGGGGGAAATTCCGTTCCGCGGCATCCTGCCGGCGACGCTCACGGTGCCGGGGGCGGTGGCGAGCTGGTGCGAAGCCCACGCGGCGCACGGACGCCTGCCGCTCGCGCGCAATCTGGCGGCAGCCGCCGGCTATGCGCGTGAAGGTTTTCCGGTGACCGAACGCCTTGCCAACTGGATCGCCGCTACGGCACCGGAACTGGCGCAGAACAAGGAAGCCGCGGCGATTTTTTTGAAAAGCGGCGAAGCGCCGCGCGCGGGACAGAGCCTGGTCAACGCCGATCTCGCGCGTTCCATCGAAGCCGTCGGCCTCGGCGGGCGCGAAGCCTGTTACGAGGGCGAGATTGCAAAGGAGCTCGCGCGCTATGCGGGCGCAAACGGCGGTTTCTTCACCGAAGCGGACTTTCGCGCGCAACGCGCGCAATGGCGCGAGCCGATCTCGACCGACTATCGCGGCGTCAGACTGTACCAGACGCCGCCGCCCAGCCAGGGGATCTCAGTGCTGCAGATGCTGAACCTGATCGAGCCCTATGAGCTTGCGGCAATGGAATATCTGGGCGCGGACCACGTGCACCTCCTGGTGCAGGCGAAGCAGCTTGCCTACCAGGACCGCGATCGCTGGATCGCAGATCCGGCTTTCGCGAACGTCCCGGTCGAGCGCCTATTGTCGCGCGCCTACGCCGACGAGCGGCGAGCGCTGATCGATCCGGCCCGCGCGCTGCCCTGGGACAAAGTGCCTTCCTACGGCAGTCTCGCCGGCGATACCGTGTACATCTGCGCGGTCGACCCCGACGGCAATGCGGCCTCGCTGATCCACAGCCTCTATGGCGTGTTCGGCTCGTGCGTAGTCGCGGGCAGGAGCGGCGTCGTGCTGCAGAACCGCAGCGCCTATTTTTCGCTCGATCCCGCGCATCCCAACAAGCTTGCGCCCGGCAAGCGCCCGCTGCACACGCTCATCGCCTCGCTCGCCTTCCGCGGCGACAAGCTGTGGCAGGTGTTCGGCTGCATGGGCGCGGATGGCCAGCCGCAGATCCAGCTCCAGGCCTATGTCGCCATGATCGACTTCGGCCTGAACGTGCAGCAGGCAATCGAATCGCCGCGCTGGCTCTCCGGCCGCTTCGCCCTGGGCGAACCGCGCGACCTGCTCAACATCGAGGGGCGTTACCCGGAGGGCACGTTGAAAGAACTCGAGCGCAGGGGCCATGTGCTGAACCGCTGGGGGGCATGGAACGAACTCGCCGGGCATGCGCACGGCATCACGATCGATCCTGTCACCGGCGCGCGCTGGGGAGGTTCAGACCCGAGGAGCGATGGCGCGGCGATCGGGTATTAGATAGTGCATTTCCGATTGCTGCCGCTTGCCACGAAAGCCTCGCGCACTAACCTTGTCTGAAAGCGGCCATTGCGCGCTCTGCGCGCCAACCGTGTCTTCCATACGGATGAAAGGCGCATCCGTATGGAAAACGCGGTTATTGATAAAAGCAAGGGCGGTTCGGGGTGGCTTTTATCCAAGATCGTCGATGGCGCACGAATGTGCTTTTCATCCGTGCGCCATCGATGATCCGCGCGGACGGGCCGCCGTCCGCGCAAGTGCGAAGACAACGACCGCCACAGCCCTAGCGCATGCCGGGCATCATCCCCTTCATCCCGCGCATCATCTTCGCCATGCCGCCTTTTTGCATCTGCTTCATCATCTTCTGCATCTGCTCGAACTGGTTCAACAGGCGATTGACCTCCTGCACCTGCACCCCCGCGCCCGCGGCAACGCGGCGCTTGCGTGTAGCCTTCATCAGTTCCGGGCGCGCGCGCTCCTGCCGGGTCATGGAATTGATGATGCCTTCGATGCGGCGCATCTGTTTCTCGCCCATGTCGGCCGACTGTGCCTGCGCCGCCTGCGCCAACTGCGCCGGCAGCTTGTCGATCATGGAAGAGAGCCCGCCCATTTTGCGCATCTGGCCGATCTGCTGCTTGAAGTCCTCCAGGTCGAAACCTTTTCCGCGTTTGATCTTGTCGGCGAGCTTTTGCGCCTCCTCGATATCGACGCTTTTTCTGGCCTCCTCCACCAAGGACAGCACATCGCCCATGCCGAGAATGCGCGCGGCCATGCGCTCCGGATAGAACGCTTCCAGAGCAGCGAGCTTCTCGCCCACGCCGGCGAACTTGATCGGCTTGCCGGTGACGTGGCGCACCGACAGGGCCGCCCCGCCGCGCGCGTCGCCATCGAGTTTCGTCAATATCACACCGGTCAGCGGCAGGGCATCGCTGAAAGCCTTGGCCACGTTTACCGCGTCCTGGCCCTGCATCGCGTCAACCACGAACAGGGTCTCGACCGGATTGAGCGCGGCATGCAGTTGCGCGATCTCCTGCATCATCGCCACGTCGATGGCGAGGCGGCCGGCGGTGTCGACGATCAGCACGTCGTTGTAATGTCTCTTCGCGTAATCGAGCGCGGCCAGCGCGATTTCCAGCGGTTTTTGCCCTGGCGCCGAAACAAAGAAATCGACCCCCAGCTGCGCGGCGATGGCGCGCAGCTGCTCGATCGCGGCCGGCCGGTAGACGTCGCAGCTCGCGAGCAGCGGCTTTTTTTTCTGCTCGGCAAGAAACCTCGCCAGCTTGCCGCTGGTGGTAGTCTTGCCCGAGCCCTGCAGGCCGGCCATCAGGATCACCGCGGGCGGGGTGACGGCAAGCTTGAGCGCGGCGTTCTCCCCGCCCATCAGGAGAGCGAGTTCGCGTTGCACCACGCCGACCAGGGCCTGGCCGGGGGTAAGGCTGCCGATCACCTCCTCGCCCATTGCCTTGAGCTTCACCGCGGCGATAAAGTCCTTCACCACCGGCAGCGCGACGTCGGCTTCGAGCAGGGCCATGCGCACCTCGCGCAGCGCCTCGGCGACGTTGGATTCGGTCAGGCGCGCCTCGCCGCGCAGGGTCCTGATGACCCTGGACAGGCGGTTGGTCAGATTATCAAGCATTCTGTGGTGTAAAATTTGGGCATGTCCGACATTTTACTCCATGCAGTCACCTCGCTCCTGTACGCGGCGCTGGGGTGGCACTTCTGGAACACGCGCTGGAGGGCCGGCGCCGAAGCTGCGGGCGGCGGCGGGAACGGCAGCGCCTCGTGGGAGCGGCCGGCGATACTCGCGCCGTTTGCCCTGCATTCATACCTGCTTTACACGGAATTGCTGGCCGCGCCAGAACTGCGCTTCGGCTTTTCACAGGCCCTGTCGGTGATGCTGTGGCTGACGGTGCTGATCTACTGGGCAGAAAGCCTGATCTACGACGTCAAAGGCATGCAGGCGCTGGTGCTGCCGCTGGCGGCGGTGTGCGCACTGCTGCCGGCCTACTTTCCCGGTCCGGAGACGCCCGCATATACGCAAACCTTCCAGTTCAGAGTCCACCTGCTGGTGGCGATGCTTGCCTATAGCCTGTTCACCATCGCCGCGCTGCATGCCGCGCTGATGACGGTGCTGGAGCGGCGCCTGCACGGCGGCAAACTTGCCGGGCCTGCCGGCGAATCGCTCGCCGGACCCTGGGCCTCGCTGCCCCCGCTGATGACGCTGGAAGTGCTGCTGTTCCGGATCCTCACCCTGGGCTTCGTGCTGCTGACCTTTACGCTGGGCACGGGTTTCGTGTTCTCCGAGGATTTGTTCGGCAAAGCCGTGCGCTTCAATCACAAGACGGTGTTCGGCATCGTGTCCTGGTTTATTTTTGCCGCGCTTTTGGTCGGCCGCTACGGCTGGGGCTGGCGCGGGCGCACGGCGCTGCGCTGGACGCTCGCCGGATTCGTCACGCTGCTGCTCGCCTACGTCGGCAGCATGTTCGTGCTGGAAGTCATACTTGGAAAGGTATAGGTGCAAAGCGCAAAGCGCCGCGAGATGACGCGCAAGGCCTGGCGCGGGACCGCCGGCCCTGGCCTGCACGCTTAGCGCCCGGCGGTTGACGCCTTAGACATGGACGAACTCTCCCTTTCGGCCCAGTTCGGCGCGCTGGTCGTTCTGCTCATCCTCTCGGCGTTCTTCTCGCTCGCCGAGACCAGCATGATGGCGCTCAACCGCTATCGGCTGAAGCACCTGGTAAAGCAGGGGCATCGCGGCGCGAGGCTGGCGCATGCGCTGCTCGCGCACACTGACCAGCTGCTCGGCGTGATCCTCCTGGGCAACACTCTGGTCGCAGCGGGCGCAGCGACTTTGGCCGCCATGATCGCCCACCTCATGCTGGGCGAACACAAGTGGGTTCCCGGGGTAAGCGCAATTGCGGTCACGCTTGCGCTCCTGGTTTTTTCCGAGATCACGCCCAAGGTGATCGGCGCCGCGCATGCCGAGCGCATCGCGTTTGCGGTGAGCTACGTCCTCACGCCGCTGCTGAAGCTGCTCTATCCAGTGGTGTGGTTCGTCAATCTGTTCGTTTCCGCACTGCTCACGCTGCTGCGCATCAAACCGCCCGCGGGCGGCGAGCCGCAGCGCCTCTCCGCCGAGGAACTGCGCTCGCTGGTGCTGGAAGCGGGCCACTACATTCCGAAGAAACACCGCAGCATCCTGGTCAACCTGTTCGATCTGGAGCGCATCACGGTGGAGGATGTAATGACTCCGCGGGCGCAGATCGAGGCCGTCGATCTGGAGGCGCCGGTGGAGCGCATCGCCGAACAGCTCGCCACCAGCTATCACACGCGGCTGCTGGTCTATCGCAACGAGCTCGGCAACATCGCCGGCATTCTTCACTTGCGCAGGGTGCTGGCGCTGATGCGCGATGGCGAACTCGAGCGCGACAAGCTGGCGGAGCTGCTGACCGAGCCCTACTTCATTCCCGCGAGCACGCCGCTATTCGCGCAGCTGCAGTACTTCCAGGAAAACCGCCAGCGCTTTGCACTGGTGGTGGACGAGTATGGCGAACTCCAGGGCCTGATGACGCTGGAGGACATCATCGAGGAGATCATCGGCGAGTTCACCACCAGCGCCCCCTCGGTCGCCGCGATCCGCGCCTGGGACAAAAACGACAGCGCGCTGGTTGAAGGCGCGAGCCCGTTGCGCGAGCTCAACCGCAAGCTCGGCCTGGCGCTGCCGTTGGACGGACCGAAGACCCTGAATGGCCTGATCATCGAGCATTTTCAGGATATCCCGGAAGCCGGCGTCAGCCTGAAGATTGCCGGCGTGCCGCTGGAAATCGTACAAACCCAGGACCGCGTGGTAAAGACCGTACGCCTGTTCAAACCCAAGCGGCAAGCGCTCCCCGAGCCCGGAAAATCCTGAACCTGTGATAGGGTTGAAATAGTCGATCTAAGCTTGTATGTATCCAGCCAAAATATTATTGTCTTCAATATATTAGATGAATGTCCTCAGGCTTTACAAAAAGCGTCGGGCAGTGCATCATGAATAAAGCGCTAAGATCATAAGCGGGATGCATCGGAGGATTACATGGCTACAGCCACGACCGCAGCGGGAAAAAGCAAAGTCAAGGAGTTTACCTTCGCATGGGAGGGGAAGGACAAGTCGGGAAAAATCGCGAAGGGGGAGATGCGCGCCCAAGGCGAGGCCATGGTCAATGCGACCTTGCGCCGCCAAGGCATCCTGGTCACCAAGGTCAAAAAACAAAAGGCGGGCGGCAGCGGCGGCATCTCGGAAAAAGACATCACACTGTTCACACGCCAGCTCGCCACCATGATGAAAGCCGGTGTGCCGCTGCTGCAGTCTTTCGACATCGTCGGCAGGGGCCATAGCAACGCGGCAGTCGCGCGGCTGCTGATGGACATCAAGACCGAGGTCGAGACGGGTTCCAGCCTGACCCAGGCATTCCGCAAATATCCCCTGTATTTCGACCCGCTGTTCTGCAATCTGGTGGGCGCCGGCGAGCAGGCCGGTATCCTGGAGTCGCTGCTCGACCGCCTCGCGACCTACAAGGAGAAGACGCAGGCAATCAAATCCAAGATCAAGTCCGCGCTGTTCTACCCCGTCGCCATTATCGCGGTAGCCTTCATTATCACTGCGGTGATCATGATCTTCGTGATTCCCGCGTTCAAGCAGGTGTTTACCAGCTTCGGCGCCGACCTGCCCGCACCGACCCTGTTCGTGATGTCAATCTCAGACGCCTTCGTCGCCTACTGGTACATCATCTTTCCGTTGCTGTTTGGCGGCATCTACGGTTTCATGTACTCGTGGAAGCGCTCGCTCGCAGTGCAGATCTTCATGGACAAGCTGATGCTGAAGGCGCCGGTGTTCGGCCATCTGATACGCATATCGACCATCGCCCGCTGGACGCGCACGCTCTCGACCATGTTCGCAGCCGGCGTGCCGCTGGTCGAGGCACTCGACTCGGTAGGGGGCGCCGCGGGCAATTACGTCTACCTGGTGGCGACGAAGCAGATTCAGCAGGCGGTCAGCACCGGCTCCAGCCTGACGGCGGCCATGATCGACGTCGGCGTGTTCCCCAGCATGGTGGTCCAGATGGTGCAGATCGGGGAGGAATCGGGCGCGCTCGATGGCATGCTGTCCAAGGTTGCGGACTTTTTCGAGGCTGAGGTGGACGACGCCGTGGAGGCACTGTCCAGTCTGATGGAACCGGTAATCATGGTGGTGCTGGGCACACTGATCGGCGGCATGGTGATTGCGATGTACTTGCCGATCTTCAAGATGGGCCAGGCTGTCTAGAGCCGAAGGGGAGAGGGTGAAGCGAGCAGGAGCGCAGCGGGTGACCCGAACGATTCCGCTCGCATCCGCTTTCCCTTCTCGCCGCTCATGACGTCCCTGGGGTCGCTGACCCATCCCGCTGTTTTTCCCTGGTTCTGTATCGCCGCCGGCCTGTGCATCGGGTCGTTCCTCAACGTGGTCATCTACCGCCTGCCCAAGATCATGGAGCGCGACTGGCTGGCCCAGTGCGCCGAACTGCGCGGCGAGGAGCTGCCCAAACAGGAAACGTTCAACCTGGCGCAGCCGCGCTCGCGTTGTCCCGCCTGCGCTCATCCGATCTCCGCGCTGGAGAATATTCCAATAGTGAGCTATCTCGCGCTGCGCGGAAAATGCTCGGCCTGCGGCACGCGCATCAGTCCGCGCTATCCGCTGATCGAAGGCCTGAGCGGACTGGCGGGCGCCTGCGCGGCGTGGCACTTCGGTTTCGGTCTTGCGGCATTCGCGGCAATGCTGTTCCTGTGGTGCATGATCGCGCTGTCGTTCATCGATTTCGACACCCAGCTGCTGCCCGACTCGATTACGCTGCCGCTCCTCTGGGCCGGGCTGTTGCTCAACCTTCGCGGCACTTTCGTCGACCTCGGATCCGCGGTGATCGGCGCCGCCGCCGGCTATCTCGCGCTGTGGAGTGTGTACTGGGGATTCAAGTTCGCCACCGGCAAGGAAGGCATGGGATTCGGTGACTTCAAGCTGCTTGCGGCGATCGGCGCCTGGCTCGGCTGGCAGATGCTGCCGCTGGTGGTCCTCGCCTCCTCTTTTGTCGGTGCCATAGTCGGCATCTCGCTCATGCTGATCGCCAAACGCGGGCGCAATGTTCCGATCCCGTTCGGGCCTTACCTCGCCGTGGCGGGCGCGGTCGCGCTGTTCTGGGGCAAACCCCTCACGTCCGCCTACCTGAAGACGCTCTAATTCCTGCCGCGTCTGCTTCCTGTCCATGACGTTTATCGTAGGCCTCACCGGCGGCATCGGCAGCGGCAAGAGCGCCGCGGGGCGGGTGTTCGAGGAGTTGGGCACGACGGTGATCGACACCGATGCCCTTGCGCATGCGCTTACCGGCCCGGGCGGGGCGGCGATCGAGCCGGTCCGCGCCGCCTTCGGCGCGGACTACATGACGCCTGACGCGGCGCTAGACCGCGGGCGCATGCGCCACCTGGTGTTCGCCGACGTGGAAAAAAAACGTTTGCTCGAGTCGATCCTGCATCCCATGATACGGGCGCAGACGAACGCGCTGGTCCAGGCCGCGCGCGGCGCGTACGTCATCCTGATGATCCCGCTGCTGATCGAGTCGCACGATTACCGCAGGCGCTGCCAGCGCATCCTGGTCGTCGACTGTCCGGAGGAATTGCAGGTCGAGCGCGTCATGGCCCGCAGCGGGCTTGCCGCCGAGCAAGTGCGCGCCATCATGTCAAATCAGGTCACGCGCGCGGTGCGCCTCGCGGCGGCCGATGATGTGATCGACAACAGCCGGGAACCGGCGCATCTTCGCCGTCAGGTCGAGGCGCTGCACGCGCGCTATCTGCAACTCGCCGCCGCGGGCGGATGAAGTTGTAAATTACTGACGAATCGGTCAAAATCCGCAGAATTGACCCTTATCCTGGGCGGCGGGCGCGATAGTGATCACTTACGAGTACCCCTTCAACGAGCGCATCCGCACGTTGTTACGCCTGGAGGATCTGTTCGACCGCGCGCGTTTCTTTCTGGCGCGCCAGGAAGCGCTGGATCACCATGCTGCGCTGCTCACGCTGTTCGAGATTCTCGAGGTCGCAAGCCGCGCCGATCTGAAATCGGATCTGCTGCAGGAACTCGAACGGCAGAAACAGGTGCTGCTGTCGTTCCGCAACAATCCGGAGATCTCCGAAGAAGTGCTGAACCAGGTGATTGCCGAGATCGAGCAGTCGAGCTCGGCGCTGTTCGGCATGACCGGAAAGATCGGCCAGTATCTGCGCGAGAACGAATGGTTGATGTCGATCAAGCAGCGCACCGGCATCCCCGGCGGCGTCTGCGAATTCGACCTGCCCTCGTATCACTACTGGCTGCATCGCGATTCCGCCTCGCGCGCGTTTGACCTGCACGGCTGGATCAACCCGCTGTATCCGGTGTGCGACGCTTCGGCCATCGTGCTGCGGCTGCTGCGCGAGAGCGGCAAACCGGCCAAGATCGTCGCCCAGCAGGGCCTGTTTCAGCAAATGCTCGGCGGCAGAGTGGTGCAGATGGTAAGCATACGGTTGCCGCAGAGTTCGGAATTCATTCCGGAGATCAGCGCTAACAAGTACGCGCTCAATATCCGCTTTGCGATCTTCGGCGACGATTCGCGCCCGCACACCAGCAGTTCGAACGTGGAGTTCGAACTCACGCTGTGCAACCTCTAGGCTCGTTCATTAACGTCCAGCAACATCCGGACGTTTCGCCCAACGCCCTGGCCTGACAACATGACCTTCAACGCGAAAATCCTCCTGTTCTTTTCCTTTCTAATGGGGATCGTGCTGCTGGTGGTGTTCGTTGTCGGACTCTATACCATGCGGGAATTCTCCCTCTACACGGCAGAGCGCCACGCTCGTTCGGTAGCCGAAGCGGTAATAGCGAATCTGACCGAAAGCATGGTCAACGGAACGATCGATAAACGCACGCAATTTCTGGACCGCCTCAAGGCCGTGCCGGGTGTCCAGAGAATCCGGGTAATCCGGGCAGCTTCCGTCGAAAAACAGTTTGGCCAAAGCCTTGGCCCGGAACCTATGAAAGACAAAGGCGAGGCCGATGTTCTTGAACGAGGTCAAGCGGCGTTCCAGACCACCGAGTACGATGGCGCGCTGGTGTTTCGAGCCATTATTCCGTATATCGCCACGGACCAGGGCACGCCAAACTGCTTGCAGTGCCATGCTGCCAACTTGGGGGCCGCACTCGGCGCCATTAGCATCGATATTCCCATGAACGACGTAAGACATCAGGCCATTGCCACGGTTTCCAAGCTTGGGCTGTTCGTGTTCATCATCATTCTGTTTGCACTGTTCTTATTGCGGCGGCTGCTTCAACCACTGCTTGAGACCGCAAATGCCGTGACCGGCGCGGTCGCCCAAGCGGTCGGCGGCGTGTTCAGTGGACGGATCCAGCAACGCACCACGGACGAGGTGGGAGAGATAGCCAAGCAACTAAATCGATTGATGGAATTCCTTGATGTCGGCATCACCACCATCGGCAGACGCGTAAGTGAATTGGTTGGCCATCATTATCAGAACAGCGGCAACCAACTCGTTACCACTATCGAGATGGTGGAAGGCCTGGTGGAAGCATCCCATTTCAAGCAGGCGATCGAGGAAGATCAGAGCAAGCTTGAAGTCTACCAGCGCCTGGCACGTGTGCTTGCCGACAAGTATAACTTCCGCCGTTTCTCTATCTACGAAGTAAGCTCGAGCAAGAATCCGATCACACCGATCGTGGTTGATGACGTACTCGACGCGAACTGCCGCTGGTGCGACAAGCAAATCCTGATCGATGGCAATGCCTGCCGGGTAAAGCGAACGGGCCATGAAGTGAACGCAGTCGACTTCCCAGGCATCTGCACCATGTTCCGCAATGCCGACGACGGCGAAATCCGAACCCACATATGCTTGCCGATAACCCAGTCCGGCTCCGTCGGCTGCGTCGTACAAATGGTTTTCACAAGCGAAGAAGCGCAACTGGTCAAGTTCATGATCCCGTTCATCGCCGTCTATCTGCGCGAAACCGCTCCGGTGCTTGAAGCGAAACGGCTAATGGAGCATCTGCGGGAAAGCTCGTTGCGCGACGCAATGACCGGCCTGTACAACAGGCGCTTTCTGGAAGAATACGCCACCACCCTGATCGCCATTAGCCAACGCCGGAAAAGTTCCTTCTCTGTACTAATGCTTGACCTGGATTACTTCAAGCAGGTTAATGACACTTTTGGCCATGAAGCCGGCGACAAGGTCCTCAAGACCCTGGCGGAAACCCTGCTCAAAAGCGTGCGCTCATCGGACATGGTGATTCGCTACGGCGGCGAGGAATTCCTTATCATCCTCATGGACATGGTTGCCGAGGGTGCGGCTAAAGTCGCCGAGAACATTCGCGCCAAGGTTGAGGAAACCAAGATTTCACTACCGGGCACAATGCTTCAAAAGACCATTTCCATCGGCATATCCGAATTCCCGTCGGATGCGGACACCTTCTGGCAGGTTGTTAAGTATGCCGATGTGGCCCTATACCAAGCCAAGGAGAAAGGCCGCAACCGCGTTATTCGATTCCTCCCCAGCATGTGGCAGGAGGATAAGAATTATTGAGCGCATCCGCGGAAAAATGACAGCAAGCGGCAACTCCGAGCCGGTAGGGCCCGCATGGCCTCTCCTAACCGGTCAGGCCCTGGAGCCCCTGCTTGCCAACGGCGCCACTGCCCTACGAAATCACGCCGGCAGCTGGAAACGACCTTCGCGGAACATTCGCAGGCAGGCGTCGACGACGACCAGGTCATAGGCGGTGGCTCGTCCGTTCTCGATTTCGGTCAAGGCCATTTCGATCCCGCGCCCGGCACGGTAAGGCCGGTGCGAGGACATCGCCTCGACCACATCCGCAACCGCCATGATCCGCGCCTCAAACAGGATGGCTTCGCCCTTGAGGCCTTGCGGATAGCCGCTACCGTCCATGCGTTCATGATGCTGCAGCGCGATCTCCGCCAGCGGCCAGGGAAACTCAACGCTCGCTAGCACATCGTAGCCCGCTCGCGGATGAGCCTGAATCAACTGGTACTCGATCGGTTTGAGCTTCCCCGGCTTGGACAATATCTCCGCCGGGATAGTGATCTTGCCGATGTCGTGCAGATAGCCTGCCACCCGGAGGCCCTCGATGCGATGGTCGTCGAATCCCAGTTCGGCGCCGATAGCACTGGCAATCGCTCCTACGCGCTTCTCGTGACCGGCGGTGTAGGGGTCGCGCATCTCGCCCAAGGCCGTCGCGACCTCGACCGTGCTCATTACGGCGGTTCTGAGTTGCGCGACGTAGCGCTGGATCTCTTCCTCGGCACGCTTTTTCTCGGAGATGTCCTGCACCATGCCGATGACAGCGGGCCGGCCCTGGTGCGTCGCGCGAGCGGCGTTTGCGCCGACCTGGATGATAACCCCGTCCGCGCGCCGGACGCCAAATTCATACGCGATGTTCTGCGCCTCGCCATCGAAGAGGCGGCGGATGTTCTCCGCGACCCCCGCGCGCTCGGCCTTGATAATCCACCGCAACGGATTGCTGCCGATCAGTTCCTCCGTCGAGCCTTGGCCGATAATCTCGGCAGTGCGCGAATTCACATATTTCAACACGCCGTCCTGAATAATGTAGATGCCGGCAATCGACTGCTCAACCAAGCCGCGGAACTGCTCTTCCGCCCCGCGCAGTTCGTTCTCCGCTCGCTCACGCGCCGCTTCACGGGCAAAATTATCGAGCGCAAAGCTGATATCCGTCGCCATTTCAAGCAGCAGGTCGCGCGCGGCTTCGTCGAACGCGCCGACCTCGCCGGCATACAGGTTGAGGGCGCCAAAGGGGACGCCATTGCGATACAGAGGCAGCGCGGCCGACGCGCCCCAGCCGAAACGCGCCCGGCTCTCCCGGCGCCACGGCGGGACGAGCGGGTCATTCTGGAAATCCTGACACCAGACCGGCTCACCTGCGCGAATCGCTGTACCGGTCGTACCCTGCCCCAGTGGACTGTCGGCATCCACTGAAATCTTGATATCTCGGGTGTACTCTTCGGCGCGATCGCCAACACCGGCGACCGGCCGGACCATCCGGGTATCCGGCTCGATTACGCCGATCCACGCCATTTTCATGCCGCCGAACTGCACCGCGGCGCGGCAAATTTCCGCAAACAATTCTTTCTCGCTGCCGCAGCGCACGATGGCCTCGTTGCACTGACTGAGCGCGGCATAGAGTTGCGTCTGTCGCTGCATCCGCGCCTCGGCCATCTTGCGCTCGGTAACGTCACGGAATATCCCCAACAGACAGTCCTTGCCGCTAACACGAATGCGCGAAGCCTTGATATCGGCGTAAAACACCGAACCGTCCTTGCGTAACACCGGCATTTCGGAGGCCAACCGCAGGTCACCGTGCAGCAGTCGTTCGAAATGCTCCGCCACGCGCGGCAGATCCTGCGTTGGGTGAATATCCGAGACGCTAACGCGGGTAATCTCCTCAGGCGTGTAACCGAGCATGCTGCAGATTGCCGCATTTGCCCTGAGAAGCTGCTTCGTCTCTGCGTCTGCAACAAGGACGCCATCGAGCGCACCATCGAATATCGCGCGGAGCTCTGCCTCGGACTCGCGCATGGCGCGATCGCGCTGCTTGCGCTCCGATATGTCGACAGCGACGCCCCGGTAGCCTTTGAATGCGCCGGTGGCACCGAATACGGGGTCGCCGCTGATCACGATATGGTGCGCCTCGCCATCGGCCCCAAGGCGCGAGAACTCAAAATTCCGAAACGGGCGATGCGCATCCAGCTCTGCGCGATGGGCCTGCCAGCCGACTTCGTCAGGCGAAAGATAGGGACTCTCCCAGCGGCGCTTTCCGATCTGCGCACCACCCCGGTCCGCGGTCACGACGCTCAGGTTCGGATCCTCCGAAATGCGGGACACGAGCCGATGTTCGGCGTCGCTCTCCCAGTAGTAGTCCGAAGCCATATTCGTCAGGCTGCGAAAGCGCGCTTCGCTCTCGCGCAACGCGTCAGTCGCGATCGTCAGTTCCGCCGTGCGCTCCGCAACGCGGCGTTCAAGGTCATCGTTGGTTGCGATCAATGCGCTTTCCGCCCGCGTTCGCCTCATCACTTCGCTTTGCAACTCCCGGTTCACGTTCTCGAGCTGGGCGTGGCTGGGAATTGTGATGGCCTTGGGTATCAGTGGCCAAAGCAGGATCGCGGTCGCAATGGACACGCTCGCGGTCAGCGCTTTGATCCCCGCATCAGCCCAGTAATCGGCATGCCATATGTTCCACAGCGCGAACAGGTGGGTAGTGCCGCACGCCATTACAAACGCTCCGAACATCACGAAAATCCAGCGAAACGGAACATCCGGCCGCTTCTGCGCGAAATACCATAGCGCGAACGGGATCGAAAAATAGGACGCCGCGATGGTCAGATCGGATACGACGTAGATCCACAGCAGCGATGGCGACCAAAAAAAACAATGACCATGCGGCATGAAACTGCTGGTATCAAAATAATTTGCGATGGTTTCTAGCATTGAATTCCCCTCCCTCACGGGATCGGCTACGTCAACATTTGATTCTACGAGAATTCTCGCGCGGCCGTCGGTGCCAACGACCTCGAATCGCAGGCGCGGCGAAACTCAGTCTAGGCCATGGCAGGCATCGTGGATGCCATCCGCGCGCTTATAGCCCCGTCCGAACCCAAGCGATTTATCTATGGAAAAGGAGCGCGGGGCGCACGGCGTTCACCTCGGCCCGGATCTCCTTCATCGACATCGGCTTGCTGCCTGACAGCGTAGCGCGTGCCGCGCCGGCGAGCAGCGCCTGGCCGGCGCGTCGGCGCATTGCGTCCTTGAGCATTTGGGCCAGCGCCTCGGGCGTGAGCAGTCCGGCGGCTTGCGCCTCGCGCGCCGACTTTCCAGATAAGTCAGATAGCGGCACTCATTTCAAGTGCCCACTCGCTGCCAGTTCTTCTTGTTCAGCTTCAGCAGACGCCAGAAGACGCGCGTAAGTATTGGCTCGCAGGCCGGTTGACGAATGTCGGAGGCAGAGCGCAAATGTGAACACGACCCCTTTGAGTTACCTTTGAGTTAACATGGAACGTACGCAGGCAGCGGGCGTATGCGTTAGAAATCAATGCGAACACGACCGCTTTCTATTTAAGGAGACGACCATGGCCGCGATCGAACCGACGTTGATCGAGAAGCTGCAGAAGCTGCCGCCGCAGCGTCTGGCGGAGGTCAAGGATTTCGTGGAGTTTCTCGCCGCCCGCGAGGAACGCTCCGCCGCCGGCGCGCGCCTGGGGGAATCGCTCGCCAGGCTCGATGCCTTGAATTTGTCGCCGCTGTCCGATGAGGAAATCGCGGCGGAGATTCAGGCGGCACGCCAGGACCGCACGGCGCCGCCCGTCTGACCGTGCGGGTGGTACTGGATACGAATACACTTGCATAGAGGACGACGCGCAATGAACACTACGGACGACATAAACAAGTCCGAATGCGACATCAACGAGCGGCGCTTGTGCTATGTGCCCGGCGAAGAGTTTCTGAGCGCAAAGATCGTGACGCATGGAGAGCGCGCCACATGTTTCTATTACGACCACGCAGGCAAGACGTTTTCAGTCGATGACATGGCGGGTGAAAGTATGACCTCTCTAATTCGCGGGCCCGAGCTTTTTCCTTAGTCGTAGTGGAAACGGCATTGGGCTATGAAGAGAATTCCCGTTTCCACGCGATATATCAAACGGTGCTCTTTTGTAATCCGCCTCGACCAGTATCCTGACCACTCATGGCGCAGTGGTTCCGGTTTGCCGATACCAATGAAGGGGTTTTCTTGTATGTCCGCAATTAATTTTTCGATGCGGACCAAGGCGCGACGATCATGCTTGTCCCAAAACTCACGGTCCTGCTGCGCCTGCGAGGTCCAGAAAACTTCCAGATCAGGCCGCTTGGCGCTTGCGCCGGGCAATCTCAGCCTCGATCTCGGCATCTGCGGCGCGCAGACGCCGAACGTTGGACCGCGTACTGGTCACATAAACTGTTTCGCGGTGCGAGCGCACGAATTGACTCAAGGCCTCGTCCGCAAGCGCCAGCATGTCCTTGTTCGATTCAGCGGCAATCTTGCCCAGTTGACGCGCGAGAGTGGGTCGCAATCGTAAAGTCGTATTCATAGGCAGCATTTTATCATCATCGAATATTCAACGTAGCTTTTCCGAGCTACCGTTTTCTCGCTCGCGCACTGGCTGCGCGGTAGGCGGATCCTCTTCAGCGATCCGCGCGAGTGTGGCGTGGTAGGCCTCAAATGCGCGGCGAGCCCATTCAAGCGGCCTGTTTGCGGCGCTGCGCGTGCGCAGACTGGATCAGCGCGCTCACACGGCGCTGAACCTCGTCGTTCGGAATCGTTCCATTGCGCGTCGCTTCGGACTCGGCCGCGATGGATTCGCGCACTTCCCATTCGCAACAATCGAATCCGTCGCGCAACACAAAACGCAGAGTTTGTTCGGGCGTACGCCCGGCGTCCCGCGCAAGTTTCTTCAGGCGACGCTGTTGAGCGGAGCGGAGAAGCAGCGTGGGCATGGGCGGCTCCCGGCGTAGTCGGTTTGTATATCTTATCACTACTGTCCGGTTAAACTAGGGAGTATCGGCTTGAAAGCCAATGCTGATGCGCCTTTCGGGGTGATTGGGAGTGTCTCCGACTTGAATCGGAAACAGCCTTTTGCGGTAGCGTTCGGGGTTTTGACAACCCGGAGGCGGTATGTATCTCGGCAAGACGCTGTTCGCGCAGGTCATGGACTTCCTTCCGTGGAAGACCTTTCACCGCATCGTGGCTCGCTTCGGGGGCGATCACCACATACGAACCCTCAGTTGTACGGAGCAGTTTCGCGTGATGGCCTTCGCGCAGCTTGCTGCCGCAGGCAGCGGAGTCTTTCGATTATCCGATGATCGTGAATGCTTGATGGCGCGGCTGTCGGGCTCTCGCGTTCGGGAGATCGTCAAGCGCTTAAAGTAACTGGGCTTCGAATTCGACCATGACGTTCGCTTATTATCGTATCAACCGCAGATCGGTGACGAACTCCTCCGGCTTGCCGATCACTATCCTGGCGAATGAAGGGTGCAATGGGTTGAGCAGGTAGTTGGTTTCGGTCGGGATGACCACGCTCGGAACCGCCAGCACTGAGCTCGATCCACGCTTGGCCCAGTCTATGCCTATAGCCTGTAGTTGCCCCCGCGCCCCGAGGTCGCGCCAATCGGCAGGCAGTTGATCGGGCGTGACCCGATCGATTTTCAGATTCCTCGGCAGCGTGGCGGGGACCATTACGTACCGGGCACGCAGCGGCTCGTCCTGCACCAGCATCTCCAGCATGGCCAGAGACTGGCTGCCGGCGGTGTACACCATCGGCATGCCTTTGCGGTTCCAGCGTCCGCCGTACAGACGTGCTCCCTCGCCCGAGAACGCGGACTGCGCGAACCGGGCGGTGAGCAGCCGCCAGACGGTGAGCATCAGGCAAAGACGCCGTGCTCGATGCGGCCCAGCGTGTCCATCACGCTTTCCGCGCCGATGTCGGTGTCCAGCAAGGAAAGCGGGGTTGCGCCGGACAGAGCGGCATTCGGGGACTTTAACCAGTCCAGGGCGGTATCGAGATCTTCAAATGTTTCCTTGGCTCTCCCGACGACACGAGCGAGCCGCACCAGCTTGGCCGATTCCTCGCTGTTGAGCGTGCCCTCTTTTTTGCGCCGAGCCAAAGTGCGCTCGGGGATACCCAAGGCCACGGCCAGTTCGGATTGTGTGACGCGTAGGGTCTTGGCCAGGGAATCGACCGCCGCCGAGGAAAGGCCCTGACGAATGACCAAGACCCAATCCAATGCGCTACGCTGCTTGACCTGCAACACCTTCCTGCCGCCGAGCAGGGATTCAATCGACAAGGTGGGCTGTGAAATTGCGCTGGCTGTACTCATGACCTCGCTCCATTGTTTGCCATATGGCAGTTATTGTAAGCAAATATGGCGTAAATAGCTATACGCATTGCTGAGGCCGAATAATTTGCGTCCGTACAGCAATGACGTAGAATTTGGCCATGCCAAATGCCATTGAGACCTGCGCTGTCGGGGGTGCAACCTGTGACCCAGAATAGCCCCACCGTCAGCTGCCCGCGCTGCGCCAAGCCGGTACGCTGGGGACTGGAATCACCTTTCCGTCCGTTTTGCTCCGAGCGCTGCAAGATAATCGACCTCGGTGCCTGGGCGAGCGAAGAATATCGGGTAGCGGTCAAAGACAAAGACGAGGATCCGGACGCGAGGTCCGCCGGATCGGAACACGACGCGCCTTGAGTTCCGTGGCGCTCCGGTCGTCTTCTACTCGCTAAGCCCCACCGACCCACCAGCTCCCGCGCACCATGGCGATACCCTGCGCGCCGCCGCGCCAGGCGGTTTCCAAATCGCCCGGCTTCATTCCGCCCAACGCAAAAACCGGCAGAGTGGCCCCGCAAGCAAGCGCGGTAAAGCCTTCCCAACCCAGCGGCATCGAACCGGGATGCGAAGGCGTCGCCTGCACCGGACCGAGCACCGCAAAATCGACTCCGAGCTGTGCCGCGCGCGCGAGTTCCTCTGCGTTGTGGCACGAGGCCGCGCACCAGCCGAGCGCCGGCCTTTGCTCCAGACGCGCCAGTTGCGCCGCGGCCAGATGCACGCCGTCCGCGCCCAGGCGCCGGGCCAGCTCAATGTCGGAATTGATCAGCACTCGCGCGCCGTGCGGCCGCGCTAATGCGATCACCGTCGCGGCAAAGCGCTCCAGCTCAGGCCGAGCCATGCCCTTCTCGCGCACCTGAATCAGTCTCAGGCCCTGCGCCAGGCGCTCGTCGATCCGTCGCAACTGCTCCGCCGCTCCAATCTCACGCGCATGGGTGATGGCGTACTCGAACGGTAGCTGCAGCGCGCGCAGCACCGGCGCATTGGCCGGCAACAGCGGCGCCACATCGACAGCCGATGCCCTCTGCCACGCAAGTTGCTGCTCTTCCTTGCCGTGCGGTTCGCCATGCCAGGCGCGCACGCGAAAAAAATTCAGGCGCACGGTCGCATGCGCATAGGCGAAAGTCTGCAAGATCCAGGGATATGCGACATCGACGTCGATGCCGAGTTCTTCGTGCAGTTCGCGCGCGAGCGCCGCTTGCAGCGGCTCGCCCGGTTCCACTTTGCCGCCGGGAAACTCCCAGTAGCCGGCATACATCTTGCCCGCAGGGCGTTGCGCCAGCAGGAAACGGCCGTCCGGCCGCTCGATCACCGCGGCTACGACCTCGACTGGTACGGTGCTCAACCGCGCTTCGCGCGCGCAGCGCCGGCGGCGCGCATCCGGCCGGACACGTCGCGCGCGAACTGCCAGGCGACGCGGCCCGAGCGCGAGCCACGCGAAAGCGCCCACTGCAGCGCTTCTTCGTGCGTGGCCGCAATCTCCTTCGGCGCGTATCCCAATTCGGCCAGCCAGTGGTCGACGATGCCGAGGTAATCGTCCTGGTCGAAGGGATAGAACGACACCCACAGGCCGAAGCGCTCCGACAGGGAGATCTTCTCCTCCGAGGTTTCGCCCGGATGGATCTCTTCGCCGACGTGCTTGTACTCGAGATTTTCCTGCATGTACTCGGGCATCAGGTGGCGCCGGTTGGAGGTAGCGTAAATGAGCACGTTTTCCGAAGTCGCGGCGATCGAGCCGTCCAACACCACCTTCAGTGCCTTATAGCCGGCCTCCGCCGCTTCGAACGACAGATCGTCGCAGAATATGATGAAGCGCTCCGTGCGGACGGAAATCTGATCGACGATGTCGGGCAGGTCGATCAGGTCGTGCTTGTCCACTTCGATCAGGCGCAGGCCCTGGCGATGGAATTTATTGAGCACTGCCTTGACCAGGGACGACTTGCCGGTGCCGCGCGCACCCGTCAGCAGCACGTTGTTGGCCGGAAGCCCGGTCACGAACTGGCGCGTGTTCTGCTCGATCAGGTGCTTCTGCCGGTCTACGCCGCGCAGATCGGACAAGCGGATCTTGTGCGGATGCGCAACCGGCTGCAGATGGCCGCGTCCGCCGGCCTTGCGCCAGCGAAAGGCAATGCTTGCGTTCCAGTCCACCGGCGGCTGCACCATGGGCAGCAACACCTCCAGGCGCGCCACCAGCGCTTCGGCGCGTTCGAGAAATTTGGACAATTCGCTCATGGATGGAAAACTGGCGGGGCTAGCTGCGATAATCCGCGTTGATGGAAACGTAATCATGCGACAGATCGCAGGTCCACACCGTGGCCTGCGCAATGCCGCGGCCAAGTTCCACGCGCACCGTAATCTCGCTTTGTTTCATCACGCGCTGGCCATCCTCTTCGCGGTAGGCCGGATTGCGACCCCCGTCCTTGGCCACGAGCACATCGCCCAGATACAACTGCACCCGGCCGGTGTCGAGGTCCGCAATGGCGGCATTGCCGACGGCGCAAAGCAAGCGCCCCAGGTTGGGGTCCGAAGCAAAGAATGCGGTCTTGACCAACGGAGAATGCGCGATGGCGAAAGCGACTTCGCTGCATTCCGTTTCGCTCCTGCCGCCTTCGACCTCTACGGTAATGAACTTGGTCGCCCCTTCGCCGTCGCGGATGATCGCCTGCGCGAGCCAGACTGCGACCTCGGTGACGACTTCGGCGAGAGCCGCGTAGTCCGGGTGGCGCTCGTCGACGATCATCTGCGTGCCCGCGGCGCCGGTCGCAATCAGCATGAAGGAATCGTTGGTCGAGGTGTCGCCGTCCACGGTGATGCGATTGAACGAGCGCGCCGCGGCCCGGGCCAGCATCCGCTGCAGCGCCGCCCGGCTTACTGCCGCATCGGTCGCCACAAAGCCCAACATGGTCGCCATATCGGGATGGATCATGCCGGCACCCTTGGCAATGCCGGTCACGGTCACGACTTTGCCGCCTACGCTCAGCCGTCGCGAGCAGGCCTTGGGCACGGTATCGGTGGTCATGATCGACTCCGCGGCCCTGGCCCAGTTGTCCTCGCTACAGTCGGCCAGCGCATGCGGCAGCGCGGCAACGATGCGCTCAACCGGCAAAGGCTCCATGATCACGCCGGTGGAAAACGGCAGAACCTGCGAACCGTCGCAGCCGAGCCGCAGAGCCAGTTCGGCGCAAGTCTGGCGCGCGCGCGCCAGGCCGTCTTCGCCGGTGCCGGCATTGGCATTGCCGGTATTCACCACCAGTGCGCGCAGCGGCCGGCCGAGGGCCAGGTGCTCCCTGCAGAGCATTACGGGCGCGGCACAGAAACGGTTCTGCGTGAACACGCCGGCCACCGTCGCGCCCTCGGCCAGCCGCATGACCAACAGATCCTTGCGCTGCGCCTTGCGCACGCCGGCCTCGGCGACGCCCAGCATCAGTCCTCTGACCGGCAGCAGATCGTCAGGCTTCGGCGGCGCTAAGTTCACAGGCATGGCCGTACCCGGTTCAAGTCAACTTTCCATGACAGTGCTTGTACTTCTTGCCCGAGCCGCAGGGACAAGGATCGTTGCGGCCGATCTTACCCATCTCGCGCACGAACGGCCGTTCCTTGGCTTTTTCGTCGGCCGCGTCCGCGGCCAGCGCCTCGTCATAGCCCGCATGCTGGTATTTGACGTTTTCAACCACCGGCGCCGTTTCGGCCGCCACTTCGGCCAGCTCGGCTTCGGAGGTCACCTGCACCGCAGTCAAGGTCTTGGTGACTTCCAGTTTGACGCTTTCCAGCATGCTCGCAAACAGCTCGAACGCCTCGCGCTTGTACTCCTGTTTCGGGTTCTTTTGCGCATAGCCGCGCAGATGGATGCCCTGGCGCAGATGGTCGAGCGCCGCCAGATGCTCGCGCCAATGCTGGTCGACGCTGGTAAGCATGACCCAGCGCTCGTACGGGTGCAGCGCTTCGCTCGGTGCGAGCGAGAATTTCTCCCGGTACAGGCGATCGGCTTCGGCAGCCGCTTTTTCGAGCAGCGCATGATCGTCGAGGCTGGGGTCAGAGTCGAGCCAGGATTTCACCGGAATCGAAAAATTCAGCTCCGCCAGGAAAGCCTTCTCCAAGCCGGACACATCCCACTGCTCCTCCACGCTCTCCAGCGGAATATGGGCGCGGAATATGTCGTTAACCACGCCCTGGCGCAACGAGGTGATGGTTTCACTGACATCCTCGCTTTCGAGCAATTCGTTGCGCTGCTCGTAGATTACCTTGCGCTGGTCGTTGGCGACGTCGTCGTACTCGAGCAACTGCTTCCTGATGTCGAAGTTGTGCGCCTCGACCTTGCGCTGCGCGGATTCGATCGAGCGCGACACCCATGAACTCTCGATCGCCTCGCCTTCCGGCATTTTCAGCCGCTGCATGATCGATTTCACACGATCGCCGGCAAAAATGCGCAGCAGCGGATCCTCGAGCGACAGGTAGAAGCGCGACGAGCCCGGATCGCCCTGCCGGCCGGCGCGGCCGCGCAACTGGTTGTCGATGCGGCGCGACTCGTGGCGTTCGGTGCCGATGATGTGCAGCCCGCCGGCGGCGATGACCTTGGCGTGCAGCGCCCGCCATTCTTCCCGCAGCACTTTTGTGCGGTTCTCTTTCTCCGCATCGTCCACGCCTTCGGTGGCGCGCAGCATATCGATGCTTCTCTCGACATTGCCGCCTAGGACGATGTCGGTGCCGCGGCCCGCCATATTGGTGGCGATGGTGACCATCTTAGGCTGGCCGGCCTGCATCACGATTTCGGCCTCGCGCGCATGCTGCTTGGCGTTCAGCACCTGGTGCGGCAGCTTGTCCTTCTCCAGCATGCCCGACAAGAGCTCGGAATTCTCGATCGACGTGGTCCCGACCAGCACCGGCTGGTCGTGCTCGTAGCAATGCTTGATCGCGGCGACGATGGCGTCGTTCTTTTCCTTGAGCGTCTGGTAGACGAGGTCCTCGCGGTCGTCGCGGACCATCGGCTGGTGCGTCGGCACCACCAGTGTTTCCAGACCGTAGATCTCCTGGAACTCGTAGGCTTCGGTGTCGGCGGTGCCGGTCATGCCGGCGAGCTTGCGGTACATCCGGAAATAGTTCTGGAAGGTGATGGTGGCGAGCGTCTGGTTTTCGTTCTGGATCGAGACCTTCTCTTTCGCCTCCACTGCCTGGTGCAGGCCGTCGGACCAGCGCCGCCCCGACATCAGGCGTCCGGTGAACTCGTCGACGATGATGACTTCCCCGTTCTGCACCACGTAATGTGTGTCGCGCAGGAACAGGTGATGCGCCCGCAGCGCCGCATACAGGTGGTGCATCAGGTTGATGAAGGAAGGTTCGTACAGACTGCGGCCCGCCGGCAGGAGGCCGACGCGCGCCAGCAACTCCTCGGCATGCTCGTGGCCGGCCTCCGTCAACAATACCTGGCGCGATTTCTCGTCCATGGAGAAATCACCCGGGCCCTCCTCCTCCTTCTGACGCACCAGCAGCGGCGCCACTTCGTTCATGCGGTGGTAAAGGTCGGTGTGATCTTCGGCCTGGCCGGAGATGATCAGCGGCGTGCGCGCTTCGTCGATCAGGATCGAGTCGACCTCGTCGACGATGGCGAAATTCAGGCCCCGCTGGTAGCGGTCCGCCACTTGCATTGCCATATTGTCGCGCAGGTAGTCGAAGCCAAACTCGTTGTTGGTGCCGTAGGTGATGTCGGCGGCGTAAGCCTGGTGCTTCACCTCGGAGGCGCTCTGCGACAGGTTCACCCCGACCGAGAGGCCGAGGAACCGGTAAACGCGGCCCATCCAGTCGGCGTCGCGGCTCGCCAGGTAGTCGTTCACCGTGACAATGTGCACGCCCAGGCCCGATAGCGCATTCAGGTAGGCCGGCAGGGTCGCCACCAGGGTCTTGCCCTCGCCGGTGCGCATCTCGGCAATCTTGCCGGCGTGCAGGATCATGCCGCCGACCAGCTGCACGTCGAAATGGCGCATGTTGAGCACGCGCCTGCCGGCCTCGCGCACTACGGCAAACGCCTCCGGCAGCAGGTCGTCCAGCACCTCGCCCCGTGCCAGCCGCTCCTTGAATTCCGCGGTCTTGGCGCACAGCGCGTCGTCCGCCAAAGCGGAGACGGCGGGTTCCAGCGCGTTTATGCGCTGCACGGTCTTGGTGTAGCGCTTGATCAGGCGGTCGTTACGGCTGCCGAAAATACGGGTCAGGATGCGCGTGATCATTAAAAGAAGGGGAAGATCCGGGGAAAAGACGCGAATTTTACCACGCCCGCAGCGCCCAAACGGCGGCAGGAGCCGGCTGGCGCAGCGGCGGGAACCGCGAGCCGGCTTGTCCTCCGGCGTCCCGCCATCAGGACGCGCTTATTTTGTCCTGGCGGTGGCGGCCGAAACCTGCAGGAAGCGATTCGGGTTCTGTGCCACGCCCTTGTAGCGCACTTCGAAATGCACGTGCGATCCGGTTGAGCGGCCGGTGGACCCGGACTCGGCGATGATTGCACCGCGCTGTACCAGGTCGCCGGCCTTGACCAGCAGCTTGGATGCATGAGCGTAGCGGGTGCTAAAGTCGTTGCCGTGGTCGACGTCGACCACATTTCCATATTGCGGATGGAATTCGGCGACCACGACCAGGCCGTCAGCCGCGACGTGGATCGGGGTGCCGGTATCGACCAGAAAATCCACACCTTCGTGCAAGGCGTTCTGCCCGGTGATGGGATCGATGCGCCAGCCGAAGCTGGAGGCGTTCCAGTCCACGTCGACCGGCCTGACCGTCGGCAGAAGTTTCTTCTTCACTTTGGCATCGAACAGCCGGTTTTCGAGAATACCCATGTAGTCGTAGCGGTTTTCCATATGCCGCGAGAGCAGATCGAGTTGCCCGGTGAGCTCGTTCATGGACAGATCCTGCGCCGGGATGCTTGCGGGCAGCGCACCACCGCGGCCGGGCGGCTCGTTCATGCGGAATTCCTGCGGCTTGATGCCCGCGAGCGCCGACAGGCGCTCACCCAGCGCGTCCAAACGTATCAGCTGTGCCTGCATTTGACCCAGCCTGACGGCCATGGCGTTCAGGTTCTCGCGCATGAAATCCTTGGCATTCTGGGTCTGCTGTTCCTGCGCCGACAACAGCAGCGTCTGCAGCAGCGGCAGCTTGACCTCGGCAGCGTGGCGGACCGCCAGATAGAACATGGAACTGGAAAGAACCAGGACGGTGACGGCCAGCAGCGTCACCCCCAGGAACAGGTGGCGAACCGTCAGCGAAATCGATTTGGCCTTTGCCAGCCGGTTCGATAGGAGAATAATATGCATGATCCGCTCCGAAAGATAACTCCATGCATTCCAAGAATCTTCGCACCTACCTGGACTCGGCCGCCGGCATTGCGGCCTTGCTGCCTCAGGCGGAGCGGCTCATCGAATTGCGGCGCATATACAGCGAACTCGTGCCGCAGCAGTTGTTGCGATGTTCGTCGATCGTGAATTACAAGCAGGGAAATGTCGTTATTTTCGCCGAAAACAACGCTATTGCAGCCAAGTTGAAATTGCTAAGTCCGCGATTGGTCAACGATTTTTCTAGACGCGGGGTGCAGATTACCGGAATTAGACTTCAAGTGCAACCCCGCCAGGAACCTGGCATGGCGCCTGCGGCAAAGCAGGCAAAGCTCAGCGCAGCGGGGTCCGAAAGCCTGGACGCCCTGGCCAAGCGCCTGCCAGATTCGAGACTGAAACAGATCGTCGCGGAAATGGCCGCGCGAAAAAAAAACTAGAACAGCCGGCGGATCAGGCGGGCTGGGCGAGAAAACGCGTGAGCCCGGCCGGCGCGTCCTCGGCGTGCTCGAAGCTCATGTACTCCCAGGTATCGGCCTGCGCCAGGGTGGCGCGCAGCAGGGCATTGTTCAGGCCGTGGCCCGATTTGTGGGCCGAAAACGCCCCGATCAAAGGATGGCCCAGCAGATACAGGTCGCCGATTGCGTCCAGAATCTTGTGTTTCACAAATTCGTCGGCATAGCGCAGGCCGTCGGCGTTCAGGACCCGGTACTCGTCCATCACCACGGCGTTGTCCAGGCTTCCGCCCATCGCCAGGCCGCTGGCGCGCAGGGCTTCCACATCCTGCATGAAACCGAAGGTGCGCGCCCGCGCCACCTCCTTGACATACGAAGTTTCGGCGAAGTCGACTACCACCTCCTGGCTCGACTTGTCGAACACCGGATGGTTGAAAACGATGGAAAAAGACAGCCGGAAGCCGGCGTAGGGCTCGAAACGCGCCCATTTGTCGCCGTCTCGCACTTCGACCGCCTTCCTGATGCGGATGAAGCGCTTGGCTACGGGCTGCTCGACGATCCCCGCCGACTGCAGCAGGAACACGAACGGCGAGGCACTGCCGTCCATGATGGGCACCTCGGCCCCGGTCAGGTCTACATAGGCATTGTCCACGCCCAGCCCGGCGAAAGCAGACATCAGATGCTCCACCGTCGCCACCTTTGCCATGCCGTCTTCGAGCGTGCTGCACAGGCGCGTGTCGCCGACCTTGTAGGCGTCGGCGCGCACGTCCGCGGGTTGCGGCAGATCGAGGCGCCGAAACACAATCCCGGTGTTTGCCTGCGCCGGACGCAGCGTGAGTTCCACCTTCTCGCCGGAATGCAGCCCGACGCCGGTGGCGCGGATCACGGATTTCAGGGTGCGTTGCTTCAGCATGAATGCATTATTGTCAGGTGATCCACAGGGGCGGATTTTAACATAAGCAGGGACAAGCCCGGCCGCGCGACCCGGAGCGCGGCCGGCCTGATCCAGTCGAAACTCAGTCCGCCTGCTTGCGCAGGAAAGCGGGGATATCGTACTTGTCCACCCCGTTTTGTTGCAGCGCTTCGATGGTCGAGGCGCGGTTCTTGCGAATTACCGCCGGCATCGCGTCCAGCTCCCTGTAGTCAATGGCCGTGACAGGCATGTTGTCGGTGCCGTTCTTCATCACCAGTTGCGGCTTGGTCTGGCGTATCGACGCGGGCTGCCCGAGCCCGGTCGCCACCACCGTCACCCGCAGTTCGTCCCCCATGTTCTCGTCGTAGACAGCGCCCAGGATCACGGTGGCATCGTCGGCGGCGAAGCTGCGTATCGTCTCCATCACCTCCTTGGTTTCGCGCAGCTTGAGGCCGGATTTGGCGGCGGTGATGTTGACCAGCACGCCGCGCGCGCCGGACAGGTTGACGCCCTCGAGCAGCGGACAGGCCACAGCCTGCTCGGCCGCGATGCGCGCCCGGTCCATGCCGGAGGCGGAGGCCGAGCCCATCATCGCCATGCCCTGCTCGTGCATGACAGTCTTGACGTCCTGGAAGTCGACGTTGATCAGGCCGCGGATATTGATGATCTCGGAAATGCCCGCGACCGCGTTCTTCAGCACATTGTCGGCGGTGCTGAACGCCTCTTCCATCGACACCTCGCCGCCCAGCACTTCTTCCAGTTTCTCGTTGAGAATCACGATCACCGAGTCGACGTTCTGCGCCAGTTCGTCGATGCCGCCTTCGGCTGCCTGCATGCGTTTCATGCCTTCGAACGAGAACGGCTTTGTGACCACCGCCACCGTCAGGATACCCAACTGTTTCGCCACCTCGGCCACCAGGGGCGCGGCGCCGGTGCCGGTGCCTCCGCCCATGCCGGCGGTGATGAACACCATATGCGCGCCCTGCAACGCCTCTTCGATATGGTCGCGCGCCTCCATTGCCGCGGCGCGCCCGGCCTCAGGCTTGGCCCCCGCGCCCAGGCCGGAAGCACCGAGCTGGATCTGGTACTTCGCCTGTCCGTGCGCGAGCGCCTGGGCGTCGGTGTTCATGGCGATGAACTCCACGCCCTGCACGGCGTTGCGGATCATGTGGTCGACGGCGTTGCCACCGGCGCCGCCCACGCCAACCACCTTGATCACGGTACCGTTGTTTTGTACATCCACGATTTCAAACATAATGCCTCCTTCCGGGTCTTAGTTAAGAAACAAACTGCAAATTCACCGCTGACTCTGGCCGGCGCCCGCAGACCGCGGGATTGCCGGATACCGATGGCGGCACCTTTCCCCCGCGCCTGCAACCCCCGGCGCTAAAAATTGCGCTGGAACCATTGCCTCATCCTCGACATGACCTGCCTGAACGACGCCCCCTGCAGCGCCTGGATTCCGCGCTGGGTCTGCGACTGGCCTTCGAGCAACAGCCCGATCGCGGTGGCATAACGCGGGTGTCGCACCATGTCCGCGAGCCCGCCCGCGTAGCGCGGCGTGCCCAGGCGCACCGGCATATGAAAGATCTCCTCGCCCAGCTCGACCATGCCCCGCATCACGCTGGAGCCGCCGGTGAGCACCAGGCCCGAGGACAGCAGTTCCTCGTAGCCCGACTCGCGCAGCACCTTCTGAATCAGGGAATACAACTCTTCCACCCGCGGCTCGATCACTTCGGCCAGGGTCTGGCGCGAAAGCTGCCGCGACCCGCGATCGCCGATGCCGGGTACCTCCACCAGTTCGTCCGGATCCGCGAGCTGGCGCAGCGCGCAACCGCTTCCGATCTTGATTTCCTCGGCCTCCGCCGTGGGAGTCCGCAGCGCCATGGCGATATCGTTGGTAATCTGGTCGCCGGCAATGGGGATCACGGCGGTATGCCGGATCGCGCCCTCGCGGAAGATGGCGATGTCAGTGGTGCCGCCGCCGATGTCTACCAGGCACACGCCCAGTTCCTTTTCGTCCTCGGTTAGCACGGCGATCGACGAGGCCAGCGGCTGCAGGATCAGATCGTTCACTTCCAGGCCGCAGCGCCTCACGCACTTGACGATGTTCTGCGCCGCCGATACCGCGCCGGTGACAATGTGCACTTCCACTTCCAGCCGCACCCCGCTCATGCCCAGGGGCTCGCGCACGCCGTCCTGGCCGTCGACCACGAACTGCTGGGTGAGGATGTGCAGGATCTGCTGGTCGGTGGGAATGGGCAGCGCGCGCGCGGTCTCAATGACGCGTTCGACATCGAGCGCCGACACCTCCTTGTCCTTGATCGCCACCATGCCGCGGGAATTGAAGCTTTTGATGTGGCTGCCGGCGATTCCGGTATAGACGCGCGCGATCTTGCAGTCGGCCATCAGCTCGGCCTCCTCCAGCGCGCGCTGGATGGCGTTGACGGTGGCTTCGATGTTGACCACTACGCCCTTCTTCAGGCCCTTGGACTCGTGTCCGCCCATGCCGATGATGTTCAGCCGGTTGTCCGGCAGCAGCTCCGCCACCATCGCCACCACCTTGGAGGTGCCGATGTCGAGACCGATGACCAAGTTCTTGTTTTCCTTGCTCATGCCTTCTCCCTACGGCCGCTTTTTTTTCCCGTATTTCCTGGTTTCGAGACCGGATGCACGATCTCCGGCACGCGCAGCGCAAATCCGTTCGGATAGCGCAGGTCGACGTAGTCGAGCCTGCGATTGAGGCTCCCCAGCGTCTGCGCGTAGAACGTGACAAAGCGCGACAGCCGCTCCGATACCGGTTCCTTCAGTTGATCCCGCCCCAGTTCCAGCGTGAGGCCGTTCGACAGCCGCACCTGCCAGGCATAGCGCGGCGAGAGCAGTACTTGGCGCGGCTCGAGCTCCAGCGGCACGAGCGCCTGCCGGAACGCGCCGTAACGGCGGGTCAGTTCCTGCGCGGTTCCGCTCGGGCCGGCCAGCTGGGGCAGGCGAACGGCATCGGGCAATTCGCCCTCGAACACTTCGCCGTAGGTGTTGACCAGGCGTTTGGCCTGGGTATCGCTGCCCCAGCGCGCCAGCGCCACGTGCTCTTCTATCGCGACCTGGATGCGGTCGGGCCACAGCCGCCGCACCTCGACTTTGCGCACCCAGGGCAGCGCCTCGAACGCGCGCCGCACCGCCTCCAGATCGACGCTGAAAAAGGTGCCAACGGCACCCAGGCGCGCGCTGCCCTCCGCCTGTTCGCGCGTGACGTGCTCGATCACACCCTGCAGCACAAGCTGGCGCAGCGGCAGCAGCGGCGAATGTATCGCCGCCTGGACGCCGGCATAGATCAACGCGGCCGCGGCGAGCGCATAGAGCGCGTTGGCGCAGCCGTTCAGAAGATCGGCGTTATCCCACATGCGCAAGTTCCAGGATGCGGACCACCAGATCTTCGAACGATAGGCCGGCATGGCGTGCCGCCATCGGTACCAGCGAGTGGTCGGTCATGCCGGGCGTAGTATTCACTTCGATGAACCAGGGTTTGCCTGCGGCGTCGAGCAGCAGATCGACGCGCCCCCAGCCGTTGCAGCCGAGCGCGTCGAATGCGGCCAGCGCCTGCTGCCGCACGGCCGCTTCCGCGCCCGGCGCGAGGCCGCAGGGAATGATGTAGCGCGTGTCGCTGGCGATGTACTTGGCCTCGTAATCGTAGAACTCGCGCGGCGTTTCCACTTTGATCAGCGGCAGCGGCTCTGCTCCGAGCACGGCGGCAGTAAGCTCGATGCCGTCGATGAACTGCTCGGCGAGCACCGTGCGGTCGTAATTGGCCGCGAGCGCGTACGCCTCTTCCAGATCGGAAGCGGCGCGCACCTTGCTCATGCCTATGCTCGAGCCCTCGCTCGCGGGTTTGACCATGATCGGCAGCGCAAGCCGCGCAGCCACGGCGCTGAGATCGCTCGCCGGAGTAAGCAGTTCGCAGCGCGGCGTCGGAATGCCGGCCGCCTGCCACAGAAGCTTGGTGCGCCACTTGTCCATCGCGAGGGCGCTCGCGAGCACGCCTGAGCCGGTGTAGGGAATGCCGAGCAGTTCCAGCGCGCCCTGAATCGTGCCGTCCTCGCCGTAGCGGCCGTGCAGTGCGATGAACACGCGGTCGAATTTCTCCGCGATCAGCGCCGCCAGATCCCTTTGCTGCGGATCGAAAGGATGCGCGTCTATGCCCCTCGAGCGCAGGGCACCCAAAACCATGGAACCGCTCTTGAGCGAGACTTCGCGCTCGGCCGAACGGCCGCCTAGAAGCACTGCGACCTTGCCGAAGGGGCCGGCGCTCATATTCTTTCACCCACGATGCGCACTTCGGTTATGAGCTCGACACCGTGCTTCGCCCGCACGGTATTGCGTACGTGCTCGATCAGGTTTTCGATGTCGCCGGCGCTGCCGCGGCCCTTCGCGTTGACGATGAAGTTGGCATGTTTTTCCGATACACGCGCACCGCCGATGGCATGCCCCTTCAGGCCGCAGGCCTCGATCAGGCGCGCGGCGTAGTCGCCGGGCGGATTGCGGAACACCGAGCCTGCGTTAGGCAGGGCCAGCGGCTGCGCGCTGATGCGCTGTTGCAGCAGCTGCTTGATGCGGCGCAGCGCCTCCGCGGCGTCGCCACGCTCGAAACCGAACCAGGCGGCGGCAAACCATTCGTCCACGCCCAGTCCGCCATCTCGCAGTGCGACGTGGCGATAGCCGATATCGAAATCCCCGCGCCTGCGCTCGCGCAATTCGCCCCTGCGCCCGAGCATGAGCACTCGTTCCGCCGCATCCCAGGTTTCGCGGCCGTAACAGCCCGCATTCATCGCCAGCGCGCCGCCCACGGTTCCGGGGATACCGGCGAGGAACTCGGCGCCGGCGTAGCCGTGGGTCGCGGCAAAGCGCGCCACCTTGGGGCTGGCCGCACCAGCTTCTGCATAGACGAGCGCACCGTCCATGTGCACGGCCGCTCGGCGAGAATGCATCAGCATTACCGTGCCGCGGATGCCTCCGTCGCGCACCAGCATGTTGCTGCCCAGGCCGATGAAATAGACGGACTCAGTCGCCGGCAGGCTGCGCAGGAACTGGGCCGCATCGTCCAGGTCAGCCGGGACGTAAGCGTGATCTGCGCTCCCGCCGCTGCGCCAGCTCAGGTGCTTGCGCATCGGTTCGTCGACCAGCAGCCTGCCGCGCAGCCCCGGGTTTGAGAGATGTTTCGCCTCAGTCATGTGCATCTCTCACTCCGTGACCTTGACGAGCGCCGCCGGCACGCCGCCGATCGAGCCCGCGCCCATGGCTAACACGACATCGCCGTCCTTCGCCACCGCGCGGATTGCCACCGGCATATCGGCGATGTTCTCGACGAACACCGGCTCGACGCGGCCGGCGACGCGCACCGCGCGCGCCAGCGTCCTGCCGTCAGCCGCGACGATCGGCGCCTCGCCCGCGGCATAGACCTCGGCCAGAAGCAGCGCATCCGCGCCCGAGAGCACCTTGACGAAGTCTTCGAACAGGTCGCGCGTGCGCGTATAGCGGTGCGGCTGAAAGGCAAGCACGATGCGCCGGCCGGGAAAAGCGCCGCGCGCAGCGTCGAGCGTCGCCTGCATTTCGGCCGGATGGTGGCCGTAATCGTCGATCAGGGTGAAGCTGCCGCCGCCTTTGGCGGCGACCCCGTCGTAGCGCTGGAAGCGCCGCGCGACGCCGCGGAACTCCGCCAGCGCCTTGACGATGGCTGCGTCCTCCAGACCCAGTTCAGTGGCGACGGCGATCGCGGCGAGCGCATTCTGCACGTTGTGCCTGCCCGGCAGGTTGAGCGTCAGCTCGAGCGCGCCGGGTCTGCCTTCGCGCACCGCCTGGAAGCGCATCCTGCCGCCGCAATGGCTGATGTTTTCGGCGCGGACCATCGCATCGGCGCCGAAACCGTAGCTCAGGATGGGCTTGGAAACGAACGGCTGTATCTCGCGCACGTGCTTGTCGTCGGTGCACAGCACCGCCGCGCCGTAGAAGGGCAGGTTCTGCAGGAACGCGACAAACGCCTGTTTCAGCCGCGCAAAATCGTGCTGGTAGGTCTCCATGTGGTCGGCGTCGATGTTGGTGACCACTGCGATCACCGGCTGTAGATGCAGGAACGAAGCGTCCGACTCGTCGGCCTCGACCACGATGAACTCGCCCGCACCGAGGCGCGCGTTCGCGGCCGCGCTGGTAAGCCTGCCGCCGATGACGAAGGTGGGATCGAGCCCGGCCTCCGCCAGCACGCTCGCGACGAGGCTGGTGGTGGTGGTCTTGCCGTGGGTTCCGGCAATGGCGATGCCCTGCTTCAGGCGCATCAGCTCGGCCAGCATCAGCGCGCGCGGCACCACCGGGATGCGCCTCGCGCGCGCCGCCATCACTTCCGGATTGTTGTTGCCCACCGCGGTGGACACGACCACGACGTCGGCGTCCGCCAAATGTTCTGCCGCGTGTCCGGCATGCACCGCGGCGCCGAGGCCGGCGAGGCGCCGCGTCGCGGCGTTGGCGCCCAGATCGGATCCGCTGACCTGGTAGCCGAGATTGAGCAGCACCTCGGCGATGCCGCTCATGCCACTACCGCCGATCCCGACGAAATGGATACGCTTAACTTTATGTTTCATACCCGGTCCAGTCGGGAACGGCGGTTCGAAAAAGCCGGTTCGCCGATCCCGACGAAATGGATGCGTTTGACTTTGTGTTTCATCGCGCCAGCTCCACACAGGCGCGAGCCACAGCCTCGGTTGCGTCGGGCTTGCCCAGCGCCCTTGCCTTCTCGGCCATTTCCAACAAGCGCTCGCGCGTGAGCCCGCGCAGCAGATCGGCGAGCCGCTGCACCGACAATTCGGCCTGCGGCAACAGAATTGCCGCGCCGTGCGCCGACAGGAATTTCGCGTTCGTCGTCTGGTGATCGTCCACCGCATGTGGGAACGGCACGAGAATGCTGGCGACGCCGGCGCAGGCGAGTTCGGCGACGGTGAGCGCGCCGGCACGGCAGAGGACGACATCGGCGTCGGCATAATGCGCCGCCATATCGTCGATGAACGCGACTAGCTCGGCTTGCACGCCCGCGCCAGCGTAGCCGGCGCGCAAGGCCTCGATGTTCTTCTCTCCGGCCTGGTGCGTGACTTCAGGACGCTCGCCCTGCGGCAGCAGCGCCAGTGCCTGCGGAACGGTCTCGTTCAATATTTGAGCACCGAGGCTGCCGCCCACCACCAGCAGCCTGAGGCGATCAGAACGCACGGCGTAGCGCGCGCCCGGAGCGTCCAGCGCGGCAATGTCCTTGCGCACCGGGTTGCCGCTGAATTGCGCAGTCGGCAAAGAGCCGGGAAACCCTTGCAAAACCTTGTCGGCCAAGCGCGCCAGCACCTTGTTTGCAAGGCCGGCGACGGAATTCTGCTCGTGGATTACCAGCGGGCGGCGCAGCAGCGTAGCCATCATGCCGCCCGGGAAACTGATATAGCCGCCCATACCCAGCACGACGTCAGGGCGCTGCGCGAAAATCGCGCGCGCGCTCTGCCAGAAAGCGACAAGCAGGTTGAACGGCAGCATCGCGACACGCATCGGGCCTTTGCCGCGCAGCCCGGAAAAGCGCACCCAGGCGATTTCGTAGCCGTACCTGGGCACCAGCGTCGCTTCCATTCCCGTTTTCGCACCCAGCCACACCACCCGCCACCCCTGCTGTTTCAAATATCCCGCCACCGCCAGCGCCGGAAACACGTGCCCGCCGGTCCCGCCCGCCATGATCATGATCGTGCGCGCCATGCTTCTGTCGTTGCTCTCATGCGGGTTGTCCGCGCATGAGCGCACGGTTCTCGTAGTCGATGCGCAACAGGATCACCAGCGCCAGGCAGTTGGCGAGAATGCCGCTGCCGCCGAAACTCATCAGCGGCAGAGTGAGGCCCTTGGTCGGCAGCACTCCCATGTTCACGCCCATGTTGATCAGCGTCTGCACCCCGAGCCAGATCGCGATGCCCTGCGCCACCAGCGCCGCGAAGTAGCGTTCCGACGCGGCTGCCTGGCGGCCGATGGCGAACGCGCGCAGCACGATCCAGGTGAACATCGCCACCACCGTCACCACTCCGACCAGGCCCAGCTCCTCGGCAATCACGGCGAGCAGGAAATCGGTGTGCGCCTCGGGCAGGTAGAACAGCTTCTCCACGCTTGCGCCCAGTCCAACGCCCAGCCATTCACCGCGGCCAAACGCGATCAGGGCATGCGACAGCTGGTAGCCTCTGCCGTAGGGATCGGCCCACGGATCCATGAAACCGAAGATGCGCTGCATGCGGTACGGCGAGCTGAGGATGAGAACGAGGAAACCGCCGAGCGCGAGCACGAACAGCCCGGCAAACCATTTGCCGTTCATGCCGCCGAGGAATAGGACCGCCATCGCGATCGACGCGATCACCACAAATGCGCCGAAATCGGGCTCGCGCAGGAGCAACCAACCCACCACCAGCATCACCGCAAGCATCGGCAGCAGGCCTTTCTTGAAGCTGTGCATCAGCGCCGATTTGCGCGCCGTGTAATCGGCGGCGTAAAGCACCGCGGCGAGTTTCATGAATTCCGACGGCTGGAAATTGGCCAGGCCGAGGGAGAGCCAGCGCTTGGCGCCGTTCACCTCGCGGCCCACACCCGGGATCAGCACCAGCACCAACAGCAGGATGCCAATCAGGAACAACCATGGCGCCAGGCTTTGCCAGATGCGCACCGGGACCTGAAACGCGCTCAACGCGGCGACCAGGCTCAGCCCGAGAAAGATCCCGTGCCGCACCAGGAAATAGGCCGGTTGATTGCCGGCGTAGCGGCTCGCCTCGGCGGTGGCGATCGAGGCCGAATACACCATTACCATCCCCAGCACCAGCAGGACGAGCGCGGTCCATACCAGTGCCTGGTCGAACTCCGCCATGGACCGGCGCTCGGCCTTAATGTAATTGAGCACGGGCCAATGTCCTCACGCAGGCGGCAAACACGTCGCCGCGGTGCGGGTAGTTGCGGAACATGTCGAAACTGGCGCAGGCCGGTGACAGCAGCACCACATCGCCGGACTGCGCCTGGGCGCGGGCCTGCGCCACGGCCTCGTCCATGCTGGCGGCGCGCAGCAGGGCAGTTCCGCTGCCGTCGAGAGCGCGCGCGATTATTTCGGCATCGCGGCCAATCAGCACGACCGCGCGGGCGCAGCGCGAAACCGGCTCGGCGAGCGGCGCGAAATTCTGCCCCTTGCCCTCGCCGCCGGCGATCAGGACCACGCGCGCGCCGCGCGCGCCGAGCTCGGCAAAACCGTTCAGCGCCGCCACCGTGGATCCGACATTGGTTCCCTTGGAGTCGTCATAGAAACTAATGCCATCGATTTCCGCCACTTTCTCCAGCCGGTGCGGCAGAGCCTTGAAATCGCACAGCGCGGCCAGGAGCGACGCATAGGACAGGCCCAGCGCGCGCGTCAACGCCAGGGCAGCAAGCGCATTGGCCGCGTTGTGCAGGCCCGCCAGAGACAGTTCCCGCACCGCCAGCAGCGGCGTCGCGCCTTGCGCGAGCCACAGTTCGCCGTCAACGCGCAGCAGTCCGAAATCCTCGGCGCGGCTTGGCGCATGCAATCCAAAATTCACCTGCTTGCGGCCGGCCACGGCCATACCCATGCTGCGCGCGTCGTCGCGATTGAGCACCTGGATGCCCTCGCCCCTGAATATCCGCGCCTTGGCGTGCGCGTAGGTGTCGATGCCGTTGTAGCGGTCGAGATGGTCTTCGCTGAGATTCAGCACAGTCGCCGCGACCGGATTGAGCGTGCGCGTGGTCTCGAGCTGGAAGCTGGAGAGCTCCAGCACCCACACCTCGGGCTTGTGCCTGACATCTTCACACTGAAGCAGCGCGTCCAGCGCCGCCGGGCTGATATTGCCCGCCACTTCGGTCGCCAGCCCGCCGCGCCTGCACATCGCTCCTGCGAGAGCAGTCACCGTGGTCTTGCCGTTGGTGCCGGTAATCGCCAGCACCTGAACCGGCGAGCCTGGCGCGCTCGGCGCACCGATGCTGCCTTCGCGCAGCGCCTGAGCGAAGAGTTCGATGTCGCCGACCACCGGCACACCGCGCGCCGCGGCGGCGCGCACCTGCGGCGTCGCCAGCGGCACGCCCGGACTGATGGCGATGAGATCGATGCCCGAAAAGGATGCGTCGCCATAGGCGCCGAGCACAAGCTCTGCCTGCGGTACTTTTTCGCCCAGCGCCGCCAGCCTGGGCGGATCGTCACGGGTGTCGGCCACGCGCACGTGCGCGCCGCGGCGGGCGAGAAAGCGCGCCATCGACAGGCCGGTTTCTCCCAGACCCAGAACCAGCGCATTCTTGCCCGCCAATTTCATCTCAGCTTCAAGGTCGACAATCCGAACAACACCAGCATCATCGTGATGATCCAGAAGCGCACGACGACCTGGGACTCTTTCCACCCTGACAGTTCGTAGTGGTGATGCAGCGGCGCCATGCGGAAGATGCGCTTGCCGCCGCTCCACTTGAAGTACAGCACCTGCAGCATCACCGACAGCGTCTCGGCGACGAACACGCCCCCCATGATGAAGAGCACGACTTCCTGGCGCACGATCACGGCAACGGTGCCGAGGGCCGCGCCGATTGCGAGCGCGCCCACGTCGCCCATGAACACTTCGGCCGGATAGGCGTTGAACCAGAGAAAACCCAGGCCCGCGCCGGCAAGCGCGCCGCAGAACACCGTTAACTCGCCCGCGCCCGGGATGTAAGGCAGCAGCAGATATTTCGAATACACCGTATTGCCGGCAACGTAGGCAAAAAGACCGAGCGCGCCGGCAATCATCACCGCCGGCATGATCGCCAGGCCATCCAGGCCGTCGGTGAGGTTGACCGCGTTGCTGGTGCCGACGATAACGAAGTACGTGAGCACGATGAATCCCCACACACCCAGCGGATAAGCGATGTTCTTGAAGAATGGCAGGATCAGGTCGGCCTTGGGTGGCAGGGTCATCGACAGGCCGCTGCTCACCCAGGCAGTAAAGAGATCGAAGATCTTGGCGCTGCTCGGCGCCGACACGGCGAAAGCGAGATACACGGCCGCGATCAATCCGATCAGCGACTGCCAGAAGAACTTGGTTCGCGCCGACAGGCCCTTGGGATTGCGCCGCACGACCTTGCGGTAGTCGTCGACCCAGCCGATCGCACCGAAGCCCAGCGTCACCACCAGCACCGCCCAGAGAAAGCGGTTGGACAGGTCTCCCCAGAGCAGCGTGGTGATGCCGATCGAAACCAGGATCAGCGCCCCGCCCATGGTGGGCGTGCCGGCTTTGGTGAGATGCGACTGCGGGCCGTCGTCGCGCACCGACTGGCCGATCTTGTAGGCGGTCAGCTTGCGGATCACCAACGGCCCGGTGATGAACGATATCGCCAGCGCCGTGAGACAGGCGAGCACCGCGCGCAGCGTGATATAGCCGAACACGTTGAAGGCGCGGATGTCCTTGGCGAGATACTGGGCCAATTCGAGCAGCATCAGCTTCTCCCGCCTGCGTGACAGCGCGGCAGGTCCGCGCGCCGCGCTATTGCCTGCAGGGACGGGAACGGGATTTGCATGCGGCCAGGAGCAAGCGCCATTCAGTGCCCTCCCGCCTGGGCGCCGCCCAGCGCCTGCACCACCCGCTCCATGCGCATGAAGCGCGAACCCTTGACGAGCAAGGTCACGCCGGCGCCGAGACAGGGTTCGAGTGCGGCCAGCAGGGCATCGATGTCGCCGAAGTGCCGGGCGCCATCGCCGAACGCCGCCGCCGCATGCGCGCAGAGTTCACCGATGACAAACAGGCCGTCGATTCCGGCGGCGCGGGCGTAGCTACCGATCTCGGCGTGGAAGGCCGTGCCGTGGGCGCCGACCTCGCCCATGTCTCCCAACACGAGGAAGCGCCTGCCGGTCGCGCCGGCCAGCACGTCGATCGCGGCGATCACCGAATCCGGATTGGCGTTGTAGCTGTCGTCCAGGATGACGCTGCCGCGTTTGCCAGTCTGTTTCTGCAGCCGCCCCTGCACCGGTTCGAAACCGGCGAGCGCGCGCGCAATCGCGTCCAGGCCGACACCGGCGGCAGTGGCAGCGGCAGCGGCGGCAAGGGCATTGCGCACGTTGTGCACCCCGGCCGCGCGTAGACTGACCGCGGCCTCCCCCCCGGGTGCACGCACTAGGATTTCGCTGCCGAAATCGCGCAGTTCGAAGCGGCCGCCCACTGCCGCGGGCCGCTCGAGCCCGAAGTCCAGCACCCGCCTCGGCGCGCATACGCCGCGCCAATATCCGGCATAGGTGTCGTCGGCATTGATTACCGCGACGCCGTCCGCGGGCAGGGCCGCGAACACCGCGCCGTGCTCGCGCGCCACCTCCGCCACGCTGTGCATGAACTCCTGGTGCTCGCGCTGGGCGTTGTTGACCAGGGCCACCGTCGGCTGCGCGATGCCGGCGAGATAGGCGGTCTCGCCCGCATGGTTCATGCCCAGCTCCACCACGGCGCAGGCATGTTCGGCGCGCAGGCCGAGCAGCGCCAGCGGCAGGCCGATGTCGTTGTTGAGATTTCCCGGCGTGGCGTGGGAGCGTCCGGCCCCCGCGTGTTCGGCAAGAATGGAGGCGATCATTTCCTTTACCGTGGTCTTCCCGTTCGAACCGGCCACGGCGATCAGCGGCAGTTTGAATTTCCCGCGCCAGTAGCTGGCGAGCCGTCCGAGGCCGAGCCGCGTATCGTCCACGACCAGCAGCGGCAGCGGCGGCTCGCCGACGGTCGACGACGCGCGCTGGTCGACCATCGCGGCCGCGGCGCCGCGCGCGCGCGCGGCGGCAAGGTAGTCGTGGCCGTCGAAGCGCTCGCCGCGCAAGGCTACGAACAGCGCGCCCTCCTTGATCGTGCGCGTGTCGCTCGACACCGCGGCAAAACGTGCGTTGGCGCCCCTCGTTTCGCCGCCGGCGCCTCGCGCCGCCTCGCGCAGATCCATCATCGCTTCCATATCCGCAGTGCCTCAGCCGCCACCGCCGCATCCAGGAATGGAATGCGCCGGCCGGCGCTTTCCTGATAATCCTCGTGGCCCTTGCCCGCAATCAGCACGACGTCGCCGGGGGCCGCGCCCGCGATCGCCGCGACGATCGCTTCGCGGCGGTCGGCGATGATCAGCGGCGTCTGCGAGGCTAGTGACTCGCCCATCACCCCTTCCAGAATGTCGGTTATGATCGCCAGCGGGTCTTCGCTGCGCGGATTGTCGCTGGTCAGCACCACCTGGTCGGCGTTGCGCGCCGCGATCGCCCCCATCAACGCGCGCTTGCCGCGATCGCGATCGCCGCCGCAGCCAAAGACGCAAATCAGCCGGCCACCGTCCGAATTCTTCAGCGGGCGCAAACCAATCAGCGCTTCCTCCAGCGCGTCCGGGCTGTGGGCGTAATCAACCACTGCAAGCGGCTTGCCGGCGCCGCCCAGCCGCTGCATGCGCCCGGGCGGGGGTGTGAGTGTCGCCAGCGCCGCAACTGCAGGCTCAAGCGCCACCCCGGCGCCGAGCAGCACGCCCAGCACGCCGAGCAGGTTGGCCACGTTGAAACGCCCGAGCAATCGGCTCGCCACTTCGACGCGGCCCCAGGAACTCACCACGCCGAAAGCGAGGCCCTCCCGCGTCGTCCGGATATTCTCGGCCCCGAGAAAAAATTCCAGTCCGGCGGCACTGGCGACCCCGGCGTGCACGCTGTAGCCGGCGCACGCGACCTTGCCGCCGGCGAGCTTCTGCGCGACGCGTACCCCCAACACGTCGTCCATGTTGAGCACCGCGCCAGAGAGTCCCGGGGTATCGAACAAGCGCGCCTTGGCTGCGGCGTAGCGTTCCATGTCGCCGTGATAATCCAGATGGTCGCGCGACAAATTCGTGAGCAGCGCCACATCGAACTGGGCGCCGTTGACCCGCCCCTGATCCAGGCCGATGGAGGAGACTTCCATGGCTGCGCCCTGCGCACCCAGGCGGAGAAACTCGGCCAGCCGGCGATGCAGTTCGATCGCGTCCGGCGTGGTATTCACCGCGGGCGCAAGTTCTCCGTCCGATTCACGCCCCGGCGCGGGCGGGAAACCGCTGCCGAGCGTGCCGATCACCGCGGTCCTGCGCCCGAGGGAACTGAGCGCCTGTGCGATCCATTGGCTGCACGAAGTCTTGCCGTTGGTGCCGGTGACTCCCGCCAGCCACAGTTTCTCGGATGGACGGCCGTAGACCTCATGCGCGATATCACCGGCCATGGCGCGCAGGCCGTCAACGGCAATATTTGGCACGCGCCAGGCTTCGTCCCAGGAAAAACCATGGCGTTCCCACAGTACCGCGGCTGCGCCGCGGGCGACGGCGTCGGCGATGTAGCGTCTGCCGTCGGCATTCGCTCCTGGATAGGCAACGAAGGCGTCGCCCGCACGCAAAGCCCGGCTGTCGGCGCAAAGACCGCCGATAGTCGCCCCTTGCTGCCGCAACTGGCCGAGTATGCCGATCGCAGCCTTAGTCATGCAATTTCACTGATACATGGCCCGCAATTCGCCCCGCGATGACGCGGGGCCTGGATTTCGCGATGCGCGTTGCTGGTCTCATTTCACACGTCTTCCTTGATCTCGGTGTTCTCGGGCGGCAGTTCCAGCGGCTTGAGCGGTGCATCCGGCGATACGCCCAGCATGCGCAGCGCCCCGCCCATCACCGCGGAAAACACCGGCGCTGCCACTGCGCCGCCGTAGTACTGGCCGGCGGAAGGTTCGTCGATCATCACCGCGATCACCAGCCTGGGGTCGGAGGCCGGCGCAAATCCGACGAAAGAAGACACATATTTGTGCTCGGCGTAGCCCCCGTTTTCCTCTTTGTGCGCGGTGCCGGTCTTGCCCGCCACGCGATAGCCCATCACGCGCGCCCTCGGCGCCGTGCCGCCGGGCTCGACCGCGAGTTCCAGCATGTCGCGCAGCTTGCGCGCGGTGGCCGGTGAGATCACCTGCTTGCCCGCCAGCGGGGCATCGACCCGGACGAGCGACAAGGGCATAAGTTCTCCGTCGCGGGCAAACATGGTGTAGGCGCGCGCCAGCTGCAGCAGCGACACCGAGATACCGTGGCCGTAGGCCATGGTCGCCTGCTCGATCGGGCGCCAAGTCTTGTGCGGCCTCAGCTTGCCGCTCGCCGCCCCCGGGAAGCCGAGCCGCGGCGCGCTGCCGAAGCCCACCTTGTCGAACATGTCCCACATTGCGTCTGGCGGCAGGCCGAGAGCGATCTTGGCAGCGCCGACGTTGCTCGAGCGCTGGATCACCTGCGCCACGGTCATGTCGCCGAAACGGTGCGCATCATGGATGGTTGCCCTGCCGATGGTCAGGCTGCCCGCCGCTGTCGCTATGTTCGACTCCGGCGTGAGCTTGCCCGATTCGATCGCAACAGCCACGGTAAACGGCTTGAGGGTAGAGCCGGGCTCGAAGGTGTCGGTGATGACGCGGTTGCGTAATTGCGCACCCGACAGGCGGGTGCGGTTATTGGGGTTGTAGGTGGGCAGATTGGCAAGCGCCAGCACCTCGCCGGTCTTGGCGTCGAGCACCACGATCGCGCCGGCCTTGGCTTTGTTGCTCTCCACCGCAAGCTTCAATTGTGCAAACGCGAGGTTCTGCAGCTTTGCGTCCAGGGCCAGCGCCAAGTCGCGGCCATTCTGCGCCTCGCGGATCGATTCCATATCTTCGACGATCTGCCCCAACCGGTCCTTGATCACGCGTCGGCTGCCGGACTTGCCCGCTAGCGTCGACTGAAATGCGAGCTCGATGCCTTCCTGACCCGCATCGTCCGCGCCGGTGAAGCCGAGCACGTGTGCCATCACCTCGCCGCCAGGGTAGTAGCGGCGGTACTCGCGATTCTGGAACAGGCCCGGTATCTGCAGCTCGCTCACGCGTTCGGCGATTTCCGGCGGGATCTGGCGCTTGAGATAGACAAATGACGTCGATTCGTTCAGGCGCTTGTCGACTTCCTGCGGCGGCAGCTCGAGCAGCGCCGCGAGTTTGGCGCGCTGCTGCGAAGAATATTGAACCTCCTCTGGAATCGCCCAGACCGACTTCACCGGCGTGCTGATGGCAAGCGCCTCGCCGTTGCGGTCGGTGATCCTGCCGCGATTGGCGCTAATCTCGAGCACGCGGCTGTAGCGCGACTCGCCTTTCTGCTGCAGAAAATCGTTGTTTAAACCCTGCAGGTACACCGCGCGGCCGGCGAGCACAAGAAAGCCACCCGCGATGAGCGCGAGCAGCAGGCGCGAACGCCACAGCGGCAGCTGCAGGGCGAGCACCGGGCTAGCGGCGTAATTCACCGCGTTACCTCCGTCGGCGCCGCGGGCATCACCATCTGCGTGCGCTTCGCATCGGGCGTGCTCATGCGCAGGCGCTCGCGCGCGATCTTCTCCACGCGCGCATGCATCGCCCAGGTGCTCTGCTCCAGTTGCAGCTGCCCCCACTCTACATCGAGTTGCTTGGCGCGTTCCTGCTCCCGTTCCAGCTCGGCAAACAGCTTTCTCGCCTTGTGCTGCGAGGTCACCAGGCCGAGCGCGCAGGCGGTGAGCGCCAGGAGCAGGATGAGGTTGATTCGCGCCAACTCAGGCCCCGGTGCGTTCGGCAACGCGCAGCGTGGCGCTGCGCGCGCGCGGGTTGGCCGCAATTTCGTCCGCCGACGGGCGCACCGGCTTGCCGATCAGACGCAACCTGGGCTGCGGCAGCTCGCGCTCGCGCAAGGGCAGGCGTATCGGCATCTCGGCGTGCGCGGCGGCGCGCATGAACTGTTTCACGATGCGGTCCTCGAGCGAGTGGAAGCTGATGACCGCCAGCCGCCCGCCCGGTGTCAGCAGTTCGAGGATCTGCGGCAGGGCTAACGACAAGTGCGCAAGCTCCTGATTGAGGTAAATCCGTACAGCCTGGAAGGTGCGCGTCGCCGGGTCCTTCCCTTGCTCCCGCGTGCGGACGGCCGCACCCACGATATCGGCAAGTTGCCCCGTGGTGACAACGGGCCCTCTTTGGCGAGCAACAACAATCGCCTTTGCAATCTGTTTAGCAAACCGTTCTTCACCATAATCGCGGATCACCTCCCTGATCTCGGCTTCGCTGGCCGTATCGAGCCACTGTGCGGCGGTTTGCCCCCGGCCCGTGTCCATGCGCATGTCGAGCGGGCCGTCGCGGCGAAAACTGAAGCCGCGCGCGGCGTCGTCGAGCTGCGGCGAGGACACCCCCAGGTCCAGCAGCACCCCATCCACACCCTTCAGGCCGAGACGATCGAGCACCCCGGCCAGTTCGGTGAAGCTCGCGTGCAACATGTCGAAGCGAGCGTCGCTTATTCTTGTTGCAGCCGCGACCGCTTCCGGATCACGGTCGAGCGCGATCAGGCGCCCGCCCGGACCCAGCCGGTCGAGGATCAGGCGGCTGTGTCCGCCGCGGCCGAAGGTCCCATCGACGTAGGCACCATCGGCACGAATTGCCAAAGCATTGACCGCCTCCTCCAGCAATACCGTCTTGTGCGAGTCCTGCGCCGCCACCGCGCGCGCGTCCTCAGCCCCAGAGGCGGTCACAGAGCAAAATCTTCCATCCCCGGCGGCATCTGGGTTTGCGCCGTCAGCTGCTGCAATTGTTTATCCCAGGCAGCGTGGTTCCAGATCTCGAAATGGCTGCCCTGGCCGACAAACATCACGGGTTTGTCCAGGCTGGCGAATTTGCGCAACTCGGGCGAGATCAACACGCGCCAGACGGCATCGATTTCGACTTCTTCGGCAAAGCCTACGAGCAGGCGCTTCCACACCGAAAAGCGCGGGTCGAGCGAAGGAAAGGCCATGACGCGATCGCGTATTGGTTCCCACGCGGCCATCGGATAGAGCAACAGGCAACCGTCCGGATGCGCGGTGAGCACGAGCCTCGGGGTGGCGGGGACCGAAGTTCCCTGCAGCGAGTCTCGATGGCGCGAAGGGACGGTAAGACGTCCCTTGGCATCGAGGCTTAAAGCTGCAGCACCCTGAAACATTGCATCCCCTTTTTCTTTCCCAAGCTTTAGTGAAGAAATCCCATAATTCCCCACTAAACGCTACTATTTCCCACTTTAGAGGAGTTAATTTTTCAGGTCAAGCATTAAATTAAAGGTTTCTCCAATCGCGACAAAGACTTAAAAGCGATTCTAAGTGTTGCCATGAAAAAATAAATATCTTATAAAACAATTATATAAATAACATACTGGAAGTGATTTGTTACATCAAGCGTCCCCCACAGCTGTTCGCCTGTTCACCACAGAATGAAACCTCGGGCCGAAATCGGTCTCCCACTTTCGACGGGAACATGCGCCGTAATCGCACGCTCTTCTTCGAGCAACAGTGTTGGTTCGAGCACGCGGCACCTTCGGCGCATTCGCCTATAATCGTTTGTTCTTTCAACCGACGAAGACGATCATGACCCTCAGCCAAGAAGATATGGACCTGGTCTTCCGCAACGCCCGCAGCCAAAACGGCTGGCACGCGAAGCCGGTAAGCGACGTGCAATTGCGCGAGCTCTATGAACTGATGAAGTGGGCTCCCACCACCATGAACACACAGCCGGGGCGAATACTGTTCCTGCGCAGCCGCGAAGCGAAAGAGCGGCTGAAGCCGGCGCTCAGCCCGGGCAATCTCGACAAGACCATGGCAGCACCCGTGACCGCCATCATCGCCTACGACACGCAATTCTACGAACTGCTGCCGAAAGTGTTTCCGCACAACCAGAACGCGCGCGCGATATTCGCCGGCGACGAAAAGAAAGCGCACGCGGAAAGCACTGCGTTCCGCAACGGCTCGATGCAGGGCGGTTATTTCATACTCGCAGCGCGCGCCGTTGGCCTCGACTGCGGCCCGATGTCCGGATTCAACAACGCCAAAGTCGACGCCGAGTTTTTCGGCGGTACCGGCATCAAATCCAACTTCCTGTGCAACCTCGGCAGCGGCGACGCGTTGAAAGTTATGCCGCGCAGCCCGCGGCTCGCCTTCGACGAGGCGTGCAAGCTGCTGTAAGCCGCACAATACCGGATCCGCTCCACCCGGCGACGACGCGCGATGCCCAAACGAGCAGCGACATCGAAGGCGGTGGGCGCGAAGAAACCGCGCAAGCCGGTGAAGCGGCGCCCGGCGCCCGGCGTCCACACCGGCGCGCAAAATCGCGCGACCAAGGACGATCTGCAGAGCAACATCGAGCGCATGGAGGCTTCCAACGAGGAGCTGCAGTCGCTGAACCAAGAGTTGTCCACGGTCAACCAACAGCTGCAAGGCAAGGTAGTCGAACTCGAGACCACCAACGCCGACCTGAAGAATCTGCTCGCCAGCAGCGAGGTTTCGACCATCTGCCTCGATCGCGGCTTCCACATCCGCTGGTTCACACCGGCGATGAAGAAAGTGTTCAACGTAATGGACTCCGATGTCGGCCGTCCGATCAGCGACTTCGCCGCCGCGCTTTCGGGCGACGCCCTGCTCGACCAGGCCGCCGCGGTGCTGGAAAAACTGGCCCCGCAGCAACGCGACCTGCAGCTCGAAGACGGGCACTGGTACCTTCGGCGCATCGTCCCCTACCGCGGAGACGACGAGCGCATCGACGGCGTGGTCGTCACCTTTGTCGACATCACCGAGGCCCGGCTGACCGCCGAGACTGCGGTCGCGGCGCAAAGGAAAGCGAACGAGTCGTTGGAGCAGAAAGTGCGCGAGCGCACGATGCAGCTACGCGCGCTGGCGGTCGAGTTGTCGCTGGCGGAGGAGCGCGAGCGGCGCTCCCTGGCGCAGGATCTGCACGACGACCTCGGCCAGGTGCTGGCGATCGTCAAGCACAAGCTGACGGCTCTGCACGGTCGCGAACGCAGCAGCGGCCTGAAGGGCGAGTTGAAGACGATCGAGGACCTCGTCGACAGAGCCAACAAATCGATGCGCACGCTCGCGTTCCAGCTCAGCCCGCCGGTGCTGCACACGCTCGGACTGATTCCGGCGCTGGAGTGGCTGACCGAGGAAATGGAGCGGGTCTATGGCCTGAAGGTGCGCCTCAGCGATGATGGCGCGCCCAAACCCCTGGACGAGCCGTCCCGCACGACGCTGTTCCGCGCCGCGCGCGAGCTCCTGATCAACGTCGCCAAACATGCCGGGGCGCGCATGGCGGAGGTCACCAGCTTGCGCTCGGACAGTAGCCTGACGCTGGCTGTGCACGACGACGGCGGCGGCTTCGATTACCAGAAGGCGCTGGACACGGCGCCGGGCTCGCGCGGGCTCGGCCTGGTCAGTATGCGCGAGCGCATCGAATTTATCGGAGGGGAAATGCATATCGACAGCCGTCCGAACGAGGGCACCACCATCACGCTGATCGCACCGCTTAGCGATGCTGCGGCAGGCGGGGCGACATGAGCAGGGAGCAGGGGCCCCGTGTAGCGGGGATGCGACCGCCCGCGATTGTCGCCGGCCGCCGACAGCGCTTGCGTTCGAAACCAAATAAGGTAAAGGAGGCGGCGCTATGAGTATCCGGCTGATGCTGGTGGACGACCACAAGATGCTGCGCGAAGCGCTGCGCGAGATCCTCGAGAAGGCCGGCGACATCGAACTGATTGCCGAGGCGGACGATGGCCCTGCGGCGCTCAAGCTCGCGCGCGAGCTTGAGCCGGACGTGGTGGTGATGGACATCGGGCTGGTCGGAATGAGCGGCATCGAGGCGACCCGCCGTCTGGTCGCTGAATATCCCGCGATCAAGGTGCTTGCCCTGTCCACCTTTGCCGACCGGCGCATCGTGCTACAGATGCTGGAAGCGGGCGCCAGCGGCTACGTCGTCAAGTCCGCCGGCAGCGAGGAATTGCTGCGCGGCATACGCGCCGTGGCGCGGGGCGAGACCTATCTGTACGCGGAGGCCGCGGCGGCGATCGTCGACAGTCTGCGCACGCAGTCGCAGCAGGGCAAGCAGAACCAGACGCTGGGCCGGCGCGAACGCGAAGTGCTGCAGCATCTGGCCGGCGGCCAGACTTCGGCCCAAATCGCCGAAAATCTGGGCATCGCGACCGGCACGGTCGAAGTGCACCGGCGCAACATCATGCGCAAGCTGGACCTGCACAATGTCGCGGAATTGACCAAATACGCCATCCGCGAGGGCCTCACCTCGGCCTGACGCAGGAAACGGTCAGCCGCGCGTTGTCCCGGTTCAGCGAAGCCGGAGTGATGCGGGTGCATAACAAGGAGCTGCAGATTCTCGATGCGGAGAAACTGCATGAGATCGTCGCGCATTCGCGCCGCCTGATCTAGGACCATCACGTCCCGGCCCGCGGCGCGGGTCAAGTGTCCCCTGTTTGATCAAACGCACAACCGTCGTTTCCGCTTCGGGTAGATTCCAAAGCCTGTCCCTGAATTGCAGGAGTTGAGGCCGTGTTTGCGGACCGAATCGATGCGGCGCAACGCCTCGCCACGGCACTGGCGCCCTACCGCGGGCAGAACCCGCTGGTGCTGGCCATACCGCGCGGCGCGGTGCCGATGGGAAAGGTCATCGCGGCCGCGCTGGAGGGCGAACTCGACGTAGTCCTGGTAAGGAAGCTGCGCGCGCCCTTCAGCCCGGAATTTGCAGTGGGTGCAATCGATGAAAGCGGATGGGTTTATGTCGCCCCGCACGCGCGCGAGGCCGGCGCGGACGAGGCCTATCTTGCGCGCGAACGCGAAACGCAGCTCGCGCTGTTGCGCCAGCGGCGCGCGCAATACACGCCGGCGCGGGCACCGATCGATCCGGCCGCGCGCGTGGCGATCATCATCGACGATGGGCTGGCCACGGGCGCAACCATGATCGCGGCCCTGCATTCGGTGCGGGCCAGGCGGCCGCGCCGCCTGATCTGCGCCGTCCCGGTCGCCGCGCCGCAGAGTCTCGACGCCGTCGCGCCCTATGCGGACGAGGTCGTGTGCCTGCAGTCGCCGGCCGAGTTCCATGCCGTGGGACAGTTCTACCGCTCGTTCGCGCAGGTCGAGGACGAAACCGTCATCGCCGCCCTGGCCGAGAGCGGCACTGCGGCAGCAGGGCGCCGTACCTGACCCGGGTCGCCTCCGACGATCCCTGGGATTTCGCCGCGGTAGTGTCGCGCGGCGGCCGGCCCGCGGCGCGGCCGGAGCTCATCCCGCCGGCGGACTCAAGCGGAATGCTTGCGAATTTCCAATGACAGATCGAGGTTCGCGTGCGCGGCATCGAGCGGCCACGCCAGCGTCAGCGTGACCGACTGCATGATTTTCTCGAACCCGGCTTCGGATTGCGACACGGTGCAGCACGGCCGGGCGCGCAGCGTCAGCGGCAAATTCGAGCGCAGCACGAGGCTGCCGCCCATGAAATCGTCGACCAGCACCAGTTCGCTCACATCCTTCAGCTCGAGCAGCTGTCCGAGGCCGCCGAGGACAGCGCCGCCGTAACGGTAGTGTGCGCCGGGACCGTCGCAGCTCGGCATGGCGAGATCCAGCGTGCATTCGAATCCGTCAATCCCGGCAGCGGCAAATGCGCCGGTGAAGCGATAGCGGATGCCGATGCAATTGCCTTCGACGCCGATGTCCTTGTGCACGGTAGTGCCGCTGCGCTCGATCGCAAACACCGCGTTGGTGCCATCCACCCGGCGCAGTTCGTAATCGAGCAGCGGCTGCAGCGTCCCGTCGGCACCGAGCCACGCGTCGCGAAACAAGGTGCGCGCGGCGGCGTCGGTTTCCAGATCGGCGCCGTCGATGTCGTGCTTCAGATCGACCCGGTGGTGGGCGGAGGCGATACCGTCGCCCTGGTGCACCGCCGCCGGCCCGCCGATGACGCGGCGGTGATAGTGCTCGGCATGGCGCCTCAGACTGTCGCCGAAGTTTTGCGCCAGGGCATAAGCGTCGAGCTCGATCAGGGCCGCGCAGCCATCGAGCTTCACCACCGCCTGCAATTCCGCATTGCGCAGGAACAGCTCGTCGATGCCGTCCAGATCCAGGTCGAGACATTGGTTCGACGCACGCGGGTCGAGCCGGTCGAGCATGCGCTCGAGCTGGAGCAAGGACGCATACACCGCGCGACGCAGGTGCGGCAGATACAGGCCGCCGAACAGACCGTGCCAATAAGCGTCGTTGGCCTGTGCCGCATACAGCAGCGAGTGCATCTCCTCGGTGCGCTGCGCCGAAGGCACGCGCGCCAGACGCTCCGACAGCGCCAGCATGCGCTTGTGCATCCAGTTCGCCTCGGGATAGCGCGATACAAAGTTCTTCCAGATGCCTCCGCGCAGAAACGCCTTGCTCAGTTCGTAGCTGCCGCCGCGCTTTTCGCGGTCCACCAGATCGGCGTAGGCATGCGCCGCGGGCGCCGGCAGCGTCCACTCGTTCATTTCGATATAGGACGTGGTCGGCAGATAGACGACGCCGCGCGCGCGCACGCGGTCGCGATATTCGCCGAAGGTCTGGGTCGAGATCATTCCGGATCCGAGCACGCGTTGGATGAACTCGCGCAACCAGCCCTTCTCGTATACCCATTCGTAGGTCTCCGGCCAGATGCCGAATTTTTCGATGTCGTCAAAATAGATCGCCGCCGCGGGGCGGAGCTCGCGCGCGAGGCTTTCGACATAGGCGACCGTATCGGCGGCCAGGGCGAACGGAATGCGATAGCGCAGCGCCTCGGAGATGGGGAACAGGTCGAGGCTGCGCCCGTCCTCTTCGGTGGTGAAATAGCCGTCGAGTTCCGCCGCGGACTTGCCGCTCGCGAGGAAGTGGTAATCGTCGACCGTGACGTAGCGGATGCCGCAGTCGACCAGCGCGGGCACCACCGTCGCTTCCCATACCCGCTCGGTCAGCCATGCCCCCTGAGGCGCGCGGCCGAAGCGGGCGGCGAGCTTCTGGCTCAGCCTGGCGATCTGGCCCAGCCGGTCGCGGTTCGAAATCGCCGCGAGCACCGGCTCGGCGTCGCCCGCCCCGAACAGCTCGATCTGCCCGCGCTCCACCATGCCGGCGAGCAGCGCCATGTCCTCCGCATGCTGGCGGAACAGGTAATCGAGCAGCGGGCCGCTGAAATGCAGCGCAAAGCGGAATTCAGGATAGCAATAGCAGGTTTCAAGGAACGGCCGGTAGCAGCGCGCATGCGCCTCCTCCAGCACCTGCGGGAAATTGCCCGCCGGCTGATGCGCGTGCACGCCGAACAGCAATGCCACCGATGCGCTCATGTCGCTGCCTCCGTTCCCTTGTCGTTCTCCGAAGGCAAGCACTGTCGGCGGCCGGCGGCAATCGCGGGCGGTCGCATCCCCGCAAAGCGGGGCCCCTGCTCCCTGCTCATGTCGCTCGGCGCATGCTGCCGCCGCCTTCGGGGGCACCATGCCCATGGGAAATGGGTTCGGCGAGCGCTTCCGGCACCGGCAAGTCGATCAGCCGGTACAGGTTGGCCAGCTTGGTGCGGTACAGGCGGTCGAAGCTCGCCACCGATGCGCTGGGGTTGTAGTCGCCGAACCACCAGAACCAGTCCGAACCTTCGCAATCGGCCAGTTGCCGCTCGGCCGCGGCCAGGCTCTCCGCGCCGAGACGCCCGCTCGCTTTCACCAGGTCGAAACTCTGCTTCGCCGCGCATAACAGATCCCAGGCCCGGTTCTTATCGTGCGATCCGATCCAGGTCGCAAAATTGCCGTGCACCCAGCTTCCGGCGACCAGCCGCTCGAGCTTGTGCATTGCGGCAGGCGCCGGACCCGCAGCCGAGCCGTCGTTGTCGTTGTTTGTGTTCGAGCGCGCGCGCAGGAACGCGTCGAAGGTCGTCGGACGGATCGAGGGGTGCGATTCCAGCCCCTTGTACAGCGCGCTCAGAAAATAGTAGGCGTTATAGGGGTAATGCTCCCACGCGTTTTCGCCGTCGAGGATCACGCTCACCAGCGGACGCTCGCCCTCTCCCGCGTCGGCCGCGATGCATTCCAGTTCGCCGATGAAATTCGCCGCCGCGTCGCTGCCGTGCCATTTCTGGTAGTCGAATCCGATCCGGTCGGAGAGCCTGTCGTCACGGAAGAACAGGGCCAGGTCAGGCGCGCTGCCGAGCCGGTACGGACGGTACAGATAGCGCCCCCGCGGCGACCCGCGGTGCCCCGGACCCAGGCTGTTCACCAGCACCTGTTCGCTGCTCGCCGCCCAGCTCAGACCGTTGCCGCTGAGCACGCCGAGCAGGCCCTGAGACACCGAGCCTTCGGCCGGCCAGACGCCGCGCGGCGGCGCGGCGAAGCGGCGCGCATGGCTATCGAGCGCAGATTGCAGTTGTACCATCACCCGCTCGCGGCCGCCCGGATAGATCGTCGCCTCGGGCAGTTGCGCCTTCGGTTCCGCCTCGCGCGCGGAATGGAAATCCAGCAGCAGCGGCGCCAGCGGATGATAGTGCGGCGTGGTCGAGAGCTCGATGCGCCCCGCCGCCGCCAGCCGCGCATAGCGCCCGACCACCCCGCGCACCAGGTCGCCGATCAGCCGGAACAGCTCGCGCCGGTGATCGGGCTCGAAATGCTGTCCTATCGCCATCAGCCGGGGCACGAGCTCCGACTCGCGCCGCACGGTTTCCCCGGTCCAGGCGAGGTGATACCAGATGAGCAGGTCGTGGATGAAATGGTCCGACAGGTAACGCAGCGCGGAGCCGCCTTGCGCCTCGAGCGTGCGGAATAATTCGAACATGCGCTTGTACGCCGGGTACGGCTCGATCATTTTCACATTCGCCGTGCGCAGGCACTGCTCCAGCACCAGCGCACGCTCGCCCTCGGCGAACGCAGTCCCGTCGTCGCGGGCGAGCAGCCGCAGCAGCGGATCGCGCAGCCGCCCGCTCGCGAACTGACCGGCGTAGTCCTCCAGCTGGTCGAGCAACACCGGCACCCAGTTGACCACAGCGCGCATGCCCGGGTGGTGCTCCAAATGCCAGGCCATGTCGGTGTAATCCTTGATCGCATGCAGATAGACCCACGGCAGCATGAACTCGCCGCTGGCGTGGTTGCGATAGTCCGGTTGGTGCAGGTGCCATACCAGCACGAGATCGAGGGGGCGGGGGTGTGTCATCGCAGGTGGTGCACTCGTTGGCCCAGGCTCTCGGGGACAATAACGGTGACGCCCCGGTCGGTTACATGAAAGCGTTTGCAGTCGGCCGCGGGATCGACGCCTGCCTTCAGCCCGTCGGGCAGCCGGCAGCGTTTGTCCACGATCACCCGCCGCAAGGTGACATTATTGCCTATTTCGACGTTCGGCAGGATCACGCTGTCCTCGATTTCGCAGTAGTTCTGCACGCGCACATTGGTAAACAGCACCGAGCGGCGCACCTCCGAGCCGCTGACGATGCAGCCGCCCGATATCAGCGAATCGACCGCCATGCCGCGCCGGCCGTCGTCGTCGAACACGAATTTCGCCGGCGGCATCTGCTCCTGGTAGGTCCAGATCGGCCATTCGTGGTCGTACAAATTGAGGTCGGGCACGACGCGCGTCAGCTCCATGTTGGCTTCCCAATACGCATCGAGCGTGCCCACGTCGCGCCAGTAGGGCATGCCCTTGCTCACGTTGACACAGCTGTCCTGGAAGCGATGCGCATGCACCGGCAATCCGGATGCAACCAGCCACGGAATGAGATCCCTGCCGAAATCGTGGCTGGAGCCGCCGTCTTCGGCATCGCGGATCAGTTGTTGATACAGAAACGCCTCGTCGAACACGTAGATGCCCATGCTGGCGAGCGCCCGGTCGGGACGGCCCGGTGTGGCAGCGGGCTGCGCAGGCTTCTCCGCGAAGGCGGCGACGCGCGAGCTGGCATCCACGGTCATCACTCCGAATTGGCTCGCGTCGGCAACAGGCACCTCGATGCAGGCGACGGTCATGACCGCACGGCTGGCCACATGATCGGCGAGCATGCGCGCATAGTCCATTTTGTAGACATGATCGCCGGCGAGGACCAGCACGTATCGTCTTTCGTGCCGGCGCAGGATGTCGATGTTCTGGTACACCGCGTCGGCCGTGCCGCGGTACCAGTCGGCGGTGATGCGCTGCTGCGCCGGCAGCAGTTCCACGAACTCGCCGAAGCGGCCGTCGAGGAAACTCCAGCCGCGCTGCACGTGCCGGATCAGGCTCTGTGCCTTGTATTGCGTGCAGATGCCGATGCGGCGGATGCCGGAGTTGACGCAATTGGACAAGGCAAAATCGATGATGCGGAATTTGCCGCCGAAAGGCACCGCCGGCTTGGCGCGCCAGTCGGTGAGTTCGGCCAGCCGCGAGCCGCGGCCTCCGGCGAGAATGATCGCCAGCGTGTCGTGCGCGAGGTCCTTGGCCCTCGATTGCACGGGCTCCCTCGTTCGCGCGCGCTCGACCGCCTGACCGCCCTGGTCAAAGCCGTCCATGTGACCCCGGATCTCAACTTCGCCTATACTCATGGCCCTGAACCTCTGTCGCATCGAGCCGGAACCTCCGCCGCCGGTATAACCGGCGCATCACGCCATGCCTACCGCACCCGCGATCGGATCCGAACCGCAACTGCTGCTGCTGGCCGAAGCGCGCCTGCACGATCCCTACGCCTGTCTCGGCGCGCAGCGCCGCGGCGACAGATGGAGCATGCGCGTCTACAACCCGCATGCGCGCGCGGCCGCGCTGGCGACGGCCGACGGCTGGATGCCGCTTGCCCGCGGCAGCATCGCCGGGCTGTTCGAAACCCGGCTCGACGCGCCTCCTGCTTCGCCCTGCCGCCTGCGCGTCGAAGACGAGCACGGCCCGCACGAATGCTTTGATCCCTACTCGTTCGCGCTCACGCTTTCCGCCGATGATCTGTATCTGTTCGGCGCCGGCCGCCTGCACCAGGCTTATCTCTGCCTCGGCGCACAGCCGATGACGCTCGAGGGCGTGCAGGGCGTGCGCTTCGCGGTATGGGCGCCCAACGCCGAGCGCGTCAGCCTGGTCGGCGACTTCAACCGCTGGGACGGGCGCATGCACCCGCTGCAATCGCGCGGCGCCAGCGGTGTTTGGGAACTGTTTCTTCCCGGACTGGGCGCCGGTACTCTGTACAAGTACGAAATCCGCAACCGCAAGAGCGGCGCCATAGTGGTGAAAACCGATCCCTACGCCCAGAGTTTCGAACTGCGCCCGGCAACGGCGTCGCGGATAAACCACACCGCACGGTATGCGTGGGGTGACGGCGCATGGCTCGAGCGGCGCGCGCGCACCGACTGGCTGCACGCGCCGGTGAACATCTACGAAGTGCACGCCGGTTCCTGGCGGCGCCATCCCGACGGCCGCACCTACTCTTACCGCGAGCTCGCCGACGCGCTGATCCCCTACGCCGCCGATATGGGCTACACCCATGTCGAACTGATGCCGATATCGGAGCATCCGCTGGACGAATCCTGGGGCTACCAGGCGACGGGCTACTTCGCCGCCACCAGCCGTTATGGCAGCCCCGATGAGCTGCGCGCCTTCATCGACCGCTGTCATGGCGCCGGGCTCGGGGTCATCCTCGACTGGGTTCCCGGACATTTTCCGCAGGACGAGTTCGCGCTGGCGCGCTTCGACGGCACCGCGCTGTACGAGCACGAGGACCCGCGCCTCGGCCTGCATCCGGAATGGGGCACGCATTCGTTCAACTACGGCCGCAACGAAGTGAGGAGCTTCCTGCTCTCGAGCGCACACTACTGGGTGTCGCAGTTCCATTTCGACGGGCTGCGCGTGGACGCGGTGGCCTCCATGCTCTATCTCGACTACGCGCGAACCGCCGGGCAATGGCTGCCCAACCGCTACGGCGGCAACGAGAACCTGGAGGCGGTCGAGTTCCTGCGCGAGCTCAACATCATGCTCCACGGCGAATTCCCCGGCGTGCTCAGCATCGCCGAGGAATCGACCGCGTGGCCGATGGTGTCGCGGCCGGTGTATCTCGGCGGCCTCGGCTTCACACTGAAGTGGAACATGGGCTGGATGCACGACACGCTCGACTATTTCGCCCACGACCCGGTGCACCGGCGCTTTCACCACGACCAGCTCACCTTCGGGCAGTTGTACGCCTATACCGAAAACTTCGTCCTGCCGCTGTCGCACGACGAGGTGGTGCACGGCAAGGGCTCGCTGCTGGGAAAAATGCCGGGCGACGCCTGGCAGCGCTTCGCCAACCTGCGGCTGCTGTTCACCTGCCAGACGACCTCGCCGGGCAAGAAACTCAACTTCATGGGCAGCGAATTCGGGCAGCAGCGGGAGTGGGCAGCGCAGTCCGAGCTCGATTGGGGCCTGCTCGGCGACCCTGCGCACGCGGGGATAACACGGCTTGTGCGCGACCTGAACCGCCTGTATCGCGACAGCCCGGCTCTGCATGAACTCGACCATGCCGCCGAGGGGTTTGCGTGGATCGATTGTCATGACGCCGAGCAGTCAATAATTTGTTTCGAGCGGCGCGCCCGCAACGGCGCAGGGCTGATCGTTATCCTCAACTTCACGCCGGTCCCGCGCATCGAGTACCGCATTGGGCTGCCCTTGCCCGGCGCCTACGACGAGATTTTCAACAGCGACTCGCACTATTACGGCGGCAGCGACGTCGGCAATTGCAGCCGCACCCGGGCCGAAGCACGCCCCTGGATGAATCGGCCCTATTCGGCCGGCATCACCCTGCCCCCTCTGGGAGCCATCATTCTGGCACCGGCCGGGCGCTAAACGCCGCCGATCAGCCGCATCACTTCCGCTTCTGCCTCGATCCAGTCTTGCAGCTCGGCGCCTGGTGCAAAGCCCCGCTTTTCGGCGCGGAAATACGCAGCCTGCGCGACCAGCCTCTCGCGCTCTTGCGCACTGAACGCCGGGCCCGCGCCCGGACGAACATCCGAATTGCCCCGCTTCGACCGGACCGGGACCGTTGCGCCGCGATTGCCCGCCTTTGGCGTCGCCTTGGATTTCTGCGAACGTACTTGTGCAGTTGGCATAATCCCTCTCCTTTCAAGAACCGCGCACACGAACCAAGCATAGCCGCTGAAGGCTTGCCGGCATTGACAATTGTCAATCGGGGATGTTTAACGCCGTGCGGCAATCAGCGCAGCGCCGAGCAGTCCGAGGCGCTCGGTGATGACCGCGTGAACTGGAATCCTGAGATTCATCTGCGCGTGTGCGGCCTTGGCGTTGAACGCCGCCATGAATCCGCCGGCTGCCAAGCGGCCGAGAATTTTCGGGACGATGCCGCCGGCGAGGTAGACGCCGCCGCGCGCCGTTACCGCAAGGGCGTGATCGCCCGCCACCGCGCCGTAACACGAGATGAGCAAGTCCAGCGCGCGGCAGGAAAGCGGATCGCCCTGTTCCAGGGCACGGCGGCTGATCGCGGCCGCGCCCCCGGCGAGCAGGCTCTCGCGCAGCGCCGGCGCATCCGGCATTTCAGCGCGCAAAAATTCGTAGATGCGCACCAGGCCCGGTCCGGAGACCACGTGTTCGACGCTGACGCGGCCGAACTGCGCGTGCAGCGCGCGCCACAGCCGCATTTGCTCGTCATCCGCGGGAGCGAACCCCGCATGCCCGCCCTCTCCCGCGATCACCCGGTAACGTTTCCCCTGCGGCAGCGCATAGGCCACTCCCAGCCCGGACCCGGCGCCGATGACCACGCGCGCAGCGCCGGGCAGCGGCTCGCCGCGCTGCAATATCGCGCTATCGCCCTGACCCAGCACCTCCACACCCTCTGCGGCGGCCTCGAAATCGTTGACCAGCCGCACGCGCCCGATGCCGAACTCCGCGGCGATCGCCGCCGCATCGAGACGCCACGGCAGGTTGGTCATCTGGATGCAACCGGCCGACACCGGGCCCGCGGCGCCGAAACAAGCGCTGGCGAGGCGGGCATCGCGGCCGCGATGCCGGCGGCATTCATCGAGAAAGCGCGCTAGCATGGCGGAAAAATCGGCGAAGGATGCAACGGCGTAACGCCGCTCCAGCACCGCCGCCGGCCTGCCCTGACGCAAGGTCGCCAGCATCAGCAGCGCCTTGGTTGCACCGATGTCGCCGGCGAGTATCATCGGCGTCCCGCCGCTGCAAAGGCTGGCTTCTGCATCCGGACCCCTGATAACATTGAAAGCGCGATGCGCGCCTTGACCGCGCGCCGCGACCCGAACCCGTGACACTCTCCGCTCCCGACACCGCCGCACAAACCAGCCCGCTGCGCATCCTGTTCGCCACGCCGGAGTGCGCCCCGCTGGTGAAAACCGGCGGCCTGGCCGATGTCAGCGCCGCCCTGCCCGCCACGCTCGCGACGCTTGGCGTCGATGCCAGGGTCCTGCTGCCTGGCTACCGCCAGGCGCTGGCGCAATTGCCGGAGCGCGGCGAGATTGCGCGCTTCGCGGCAAGCGCGGTTCTGCCCGCTTCGCGCCTGCTGCAGGGCCGCATGGCCTCGGGTGTGCCGCTGTACCTGCTCGACTGCCCCGAACTGTACGACCGTCCGGGCGGGCCCTATCAGGACGAAGACGGCAGGGACTGGAGCGACAACGCGCTGCGCTTCGGCCTGTTGTCGCGCGCCGCTGCGCTGCTTGCCAGCGGGACCAGTCCGCTCGACTGGCAGCCGCACGTGCTTCACTGCAACGAATGGCAGACCGGCCTCGCCCCCGCCTTCCTGCGCTACACTGCCGGCCCGCGGGCGGCGACCGTGCAGACCATACACAATCTTGCCTTTCAGGGGATATTCGAACCGGAGCTCGTCGCCGCGCTCGGCCTCCCGCCCGAATCCTTCAGCACGGACGGGATCGAGTATTACGGCAAACTCGGTTTTCTCAAGGCCGGCCTGCAATTCGCCGACGCCATCACCACGGTCAGCCCGGGCTACGCGCTGGAGATTCAAAGCGAAGCGCTCGGCTTCGGCCTGCAGGGACTGCTCGCTACGCGCAAGGACAGCCTCTACGGCATCCTCAACGGAATCGATACCGACCTGTGGAATCCTGCCACCGATCCCCTGATCGCCAGCCGCTACGATGCCGATACGCTCGCAGCCAAGGCCGGCAACAAACGCGCGCTGCGGCAGCGCCTCGGTCTCGCGCCCGCGCCGGACCAGCCGCTGTTTGCCGTGATAAGCCGGCTCACCGAGCAGAAAGGTCTCGACTGGCTGCTCGAGATCGCGCCGCGGCTGCTGGCGCTGCCGGCACAACTCGCGCTCCTCGGCGGCGGCGAACCCGCGCTCGAGCGCGGCTTCCTCGCCCTGGCACAACGCCACCCCGGACAGGCGAGTGCGACCATCGACTTCGATGAAGCGCTTGCGCACCTGATCGAAGCCGGCGCCGACGCCTTCCTCATGCCCTCGCGCTTCGAACCCTGCGGCATGAACCAGATGTACAGCCAGCGCTACGGCACGCCGCCGATCGTGCGCGCTACCGGCGGACTTGCCGACACCGTGGTCGACAGCACCGTGGCGACCCTCGCCGACGGCAGCGCCAGCGGCTTCGTGTTTCAGCGGCCGAGCGCTACGGCGCTGCTCGCCGCGGTCGAGCGCGCCGCCCGCGTCTGGCGCGACCGCCCGGCGTGGCGTGCGCTTCAGCGAAACGGCATGGCCAGGGATTTCGGCTGGGAGACGAGCGCGCGCCGCTACGCCGCGATCTACGTCCGGCTCGCGAAAAACCGGTGACCGACGCTTCAGATCCGAAAAACCAGCGCTCATCATTCCGCTCCGCGCGAACAGGCCGCCGCACCGGTTTTCCCCGGCGCTCAAACCCAGATCATCAGCCCCAGTTCGAAGGGGTGGGTCAAAAACTCGTGCCAGGGAAAGATGCGGATGCGGTAATCCAATCTGCCGCACAGTGTCGGGGAAAGTTCCAGGGAAAAACGGTGCTCGCCGGTCGCGTCAGGGCCCTGCGCCGCAAACCGGTGGTGTATCGGCCCGCCCTGGCCGAATTCGCCGGTCCGGCGCAGCAGCAATTCCACCGCCACATCGTCGGCATTCAGGCCGTTCAGCCGCACCGCGGTCTCGATCTGCACCGATTCGCCGAACTGGATCCGCTTCGTCGGCGAATTCAGCCGCCGGATTGTCACCCCCGGCCACGCCTGCCGGATGCGGGCCTTCCACGCGGCGATCGAGCGCGCCAGCTCGAACTGGTTCTCGGCATAACGCCGGCCCTGCCGCGCAGCCGGCAGATAGCAATTTGTCACGTACTCCCCCACCATGCGCGTCGAATTGAAGCGCGGCATGAGGCTCGAGATGGAGCGTTTCGCCAGCTTCACCCAGCCGGGCGAGTAGCCGCAGCTTTCGAGTTTGTAGTAGAGCGGAATCACCTGGTCCTGCAGAATTTCGTAGAGCGTGCGCGCTTCCTCGCGATTGCGGCTCGCCTCGTCCAGCCCGGTGGCCGCCGGCTTGATTGCCCAGCCGTTGCTGCCGTCGTAGCCTTCGCCCCACCAGCCGTCCAGCACCGACAGGTTGACCACGCCGTTGATCGCCGCCTTCATGCCCGAGGTGCCCGATGCCTCAAGCGGGTAGACCGGATTGTTGAGCCAGACGTCGACGCCGGACACCATGCGCCGGGCGAGACGCAGATCGTACCCCTCGACCAGCAGTATCTTGCCCTCGAATTCCGGCATCTGCCCGACCTGCATCACGCGTCTGATCAGATCCTGCCCCGGCACATCGGCCGGATGTGCCTTGCCGGCAAACAGGAACAGCACCGGGCGCAGCGGATCGCCTAACAACTGCCGCAACCAGTCGAGATTTTCGAACAGCAGCGCAGCGCGCTTGTAGGTGGCAAAGCGACGGCCGAAACCGATGATCAGCACGCGGGGGTTGTCCGGATCGGCGAGGCTGAGGAGCCGGTCCAGGTGCGCTTCGCTGCCCTGGTTGCGCGCATTCTGCTCGCGCAAGCGGTAGCGCACCAGGTGCAGCAACTGCGACTTCAGGTGCTGGCGGGTACTCCAGAAGAGATGGTCCGGGATCTCGCTGATCTGATCCCAGCACCTCTGGTCGCCCAGCCTCTGGCTCCAGCCGTAACCGAGAAAGTGGTCGAACACATCGGCCCATTCGGGCGACAGGAAGGTCGGCACATGCACCCCGTTGGTGATCGAGGTGATCGGATTCTCTTCCGGCGGGACCTGCGGCCACAGATTCCCGAGTATCCGCGCCGACACGTCGCCATGGATCTTGGAAACGCCGTTGTGAAAGCGCGAGCCGCGCACGGCAAGCGTGGTCATGTTGAATTCGCTCGCGCCCGGTCCCAATCCCAGCGACAGCAACTGCTCGCCCGGGATGCGCAGCTCGCGGCACCAGTCCTGAAAGTAATTCAGCAGCATCTGGGTGGAGAAATAGTCGTGCCCCGCGGGCACCGCGGTGTGGGTCGTAAACACCGTGTTGACTGCGACCGCCTCGAGCGCGCTGGCGAAATCCAGGCCCTGCTGCATCAGGTTGCGCAGGCGCTCCAGGATCAGGAATGCCGCGTGCCCCTCGTTGATATGCCAGACCGCGGGTTTGAGCCCGAGCGCGGCGAGCGCGCGCACTCCGCCGACGCCGAGCACGATCTCCTGTTCGATGCGAATGGAGCGGTCGCCGCCGTACAGTTGGTGCGCGATGTTGCGATCCTGCGGATTGTTTTCCTCGAGGTCGGTGTCAAGCAGGTACAGGGTGACGCAGCCGATCCGCACCTGCCACACTTTCGCCGTAACCCGGCGCCGCACCAGCTCGACTGAGATCTTGAGTTCCGATCCGTCTTCGCGCGGCACCGGGGAGATCGGCAGATCGTCGAAATCCGAATCCACGTACTCGGCCCGCTGGTTGCCCTGACTGTCGATGGTCTGGAAGAAATACCCCTGCCGGTAAAGCAGCCCGACGCCGACGAACGGCAGGCGCATGTCGCTCGCGGCCTTGCAGTGATCGCCGGCGAGAATGCCGAGGCCGCCGGAGTAAATCGGCAGGCTTTCGTGGAAACCGAACTCGGCGCAGAAATAGGCGACCAGATCGGACTGCGCGAGCGGCATTTCCGCCGCGTCGCGCATGGTCGGCGCTTCGTGATAGCTGTCGTAGGCCGAGAGGACGCGGCTGTAGCTGTTCAGAAACACCTTATCTTCGGCGGCGTCGATCAGCCGCTGCGCGTCGATGCGTTTGAGCATGGCCTTGGGACTGTGGCCTACCATGTTCCACAAGGCCGGATCCAGGCGCGAAAACAGCGCCCGCGTGGGCATGATGTCCCAGCTGTACCAGAGATCGTTGGCCAATTCCTGCAACCGGATCAGCCGCTGCGGGATTTTGGGATTGACCTCGAGATTGTAGGTGGTGCCTGGTTGCATGATTTCGCCTTTGCTGCGCCCGGCGCGCGAAGCGCCGCTATTACGACCCCTGCTCGGTTTGGGACGGCACAAAGCCCCCCGCTACGCGAGAAAAATAGACTCTTGGCGCCGCGGCACCTTGACCAAAATCAACATTGTAATTCACGGCGCTAAGCGGCGATCATGCCGTGCACGCTGAACAGGCTGGCCGCGTCGGTCCAGATCTGGCCGGGCTCGAAACCGGCGCGGCGCGCCGCCGACTGGAACTCCTCGACACTGTATTTGCAGGATATCTCCGTTTGGATGGTTTCGCCTGCGGTGAAACGCAGGCGCTGGCCGCCGACGTGCACGATCTGCGAGGCGAGGCTTTCGAGGTGCATCTCGATCCAACCTTTGTCCCCGTCGTAAAAAGCCTTGTGGCGAAAACGCCGCAACTGAAAATCGCCGCCGAGTTCGCGATTGATGCGCGCGAGCAGGTTGAGGTTGAACGCGGCGGTCACGCCCGCTGCGTCGTCGTAGGCAGCATTCAGCAGCTGTTTGTCTTTTTTGAGGTCGACGCCGATGAGCAGCGCGCCACCCGGGCCAACCATGTCCCGGGCGAGCCGCAGGAACTCGATCGCCTCGTGCGGAGTGAAGTTGCCGATGGTAGAACCGGGGAAATAGACGGCCTTTCTGCGGATCGGCACGCCGACGAACTCGGGCAGTTTCAACGGCCTGGTGTAGTCGGCGCACACGCCATTGATGTTGAGCCCAGGGAACGCTCGAGCCAGGCCGGCTGCGGCCGCCCTGATCGCTTCGCCGGCGATGTCGACGGGCACGTACAGCGGCGGCGCGAGCCGCTCGATCAGGATGCGCGTCTTCGCGCTCGAGCCGCTGCCGAACTCGATCAGCTGGCAGCCGGGGCCGAGAAACTTCGCCATCGCGTCCGCATGCTCGCGCATGATCGCGAGCTCGGTGCGCGTAACATAGTATTCGGGAAGCTCGCAGATTTTCTCGAACAGTTCGCAGCCGCGCAGGTCGTAGAAGTATTTCGGCGGCAGCGTCTTCTGCAGCCGCGCCAGGCCGGCCAGCACGTCGTCGAGGAAGGAATCTCCCCCGGAAAGGAAATTGTAGAAGCGCACCACCCCTTCGGCGGGGCGCGGCTGCGGCTGCGCCATCGGTTCCTCGACAGCAGGTGTTCGTATGCGCCGGCCGGCTCTCAGGCCGACGCGGGCCTGCGGCTTTTCTGCGCGGCCTTGTGCACGCCGCCTATCTGCGGCCTCGCGTTCGCCTCGAGCCAGGCGCGGATGCGGTTGGCGTCGCCGATACGCGAAAGTTTTCCCCACGAATCCAGGAGCACGATGATCACGTTGCGCTCGGCGAGCTTCGCCTGCAGCACCAGGCAGCGGCCGGCGTCATTGGTGAATCCGGTCTTCGACAGGCCAATGTGCCAGCGGCCGTTCGCCACCAGCCGGTTGGTGTTGCGATAGGCGAGCGGCCTGCCGCCGACATGAACCTGTTGCCCCGTCATGGTCGTATAGCTGCGGATAAGCTCGTACTGATGCGCGGCGCGGACCAGTTTGACCAGATCCTCGGCGCTGGACACATTGGCGCTGGAGAGTCCGGTCGCGTCATCGAAGCGCGAACCGTTCATGCCCAGCATCTGCGCCTTGTGATTCATCGCGCGTCTGAACTCGTCGATTCCGCCGGGGTAGGTGCGTCCCAAGGCTGCCGCTGCACGGTTCTCCGAGGCCATGAGCGCTACGCGCAGCAACTCGTCGCGGCTGAGGCTGGCGCCGGGTTTCAGGCGCGAGTGCGTGCCGCGCAGCGCGTCCATGTCTTCGGTCGAAATGGCGATGGTTTCCTGCAGGTCGAGGCCGGCGTCCAGCACCACCATTGCCGTCATCAGCTTGGTGATCGAGGCGATCGGCGTCACCGTGCGCGCATTCTTGCCGTAGAGAATCTCGCCGGTTTCCTGGTCCTGGATGATGGCGGCGGACGAACGCAGCGAAAGCTTGCGCGCGGCGGGCGCCGCATTATCCGCGCGGCTGCCCGCTTCGGCGTTCCCGGCAGAGGCGGCCGACGCGAGTCCCAGGCCGAGGCAGGCACAAACCAAGATCTGGCGCATGGACAAGGGCATCTTGCTCCCGCTGGGTGAGTGGCGTTGGCGGAGTCTAGCCGCCAAGCTTTCATTTGGCAAGCAAAAATAACGGGATAGCGATGCTATCTAAACCGGAAATTGAACAGCATCGGGAACATCCGTCGATTCAGCCGACAGCCGCTACGCGCGGCCGTTGCGACTCCTCCTGTTGTTGCAAAGCCCACATCTGCGCGTAAGCGCCGTTCCGGTCCAGCAGTTCGCGGTGACTGCCGCGCTCGACGATGCGCCCCCCGTCCATCACCAGGATCTGATCTGCATCCATCACCGTGGACAGGCGGTGCGCGATCACCAGTGTGGTGCGCCCCTGCGCGATGCGCGTCAGTTCTGCCTGGATCGACTGCTCGGTTTCGGAGTCGAGTGCCGAGGTCGCTTCGTCGAAAATCAGGATGGAGGGATTCTTAAGAATGGCGCGCGCGATGGCCACGCGCTGCTTTTCCCCGCCCGACAGCTTGAGGCCGCGCTCCCCCACCCGCGCCTCGTACTTGTCCGGCAGACTTTCGATGAACTCGTGGATATGCGCCGCCCTAGCCGCCTCGATCACCTGCTCGTGCGCCGCTGCGGGCCGGCCGTATTGGATGTTGTAGTAAATGCTGTCGTTGAACAGCACCGTGTCCTGCGGCACGATGCCGATGGCGCCGCGCAGGCTCGACTGCTGCACCGCGCGGATGTCGTCGCCGTTGATGATGATCGCGCCACCGCCGACGTCGTAGAAGCGGTAGAGCAGCCGCGCCAGCGTCGATTTCCCCGAACCCGAATGCCCGACCACGGCGACCTTGCTGCCCGCGGGAACGTCGAACGACACGTCGAACAGGATCTGGCGCTTCGGGTCGTAGGAAAAATCCACGTGCTCGAAGCGGATGGAGGCGCTGCCCGCGGCGAGCGCCACCGCCGTCGGGCTGTCCTGGATTTCGCGGTTCTGTTCCAGCAGCCGGAACATTCGGTCGGTATCGATCAGCGCCTGCTTGATCTCGCGGTAGACCATGCCGAGGAAATTGAGCGGGATGTAGAGCTGGATCAGCAGCCCGTTGATCAGCACCAGGTCGCCCAGCGTCAGCGTGTTGTTCACCACGCCCTCGGCCGCGAGGATCATGAGCAGGGTCACCGCGATGGCGATAACACAGGCCTGGCTAACGTTCAGCAGCCCGAGCGACATTTCGTTCTTGACCGCGGCCGTTTCGTACTTGCGCAGGTTCTCGTCGTAGCGCCCCGCCTCGTACTCCTCGTTGTTGAAATACTTGACTGTTTCGTAATTGAGCAGGCTGTCGATGGCGCGGGAGTTGGCCGCCGTATCGAGCTCGTTGGCCTCACGCCGCAGATGAGTGCGCCAGTTGGTGATGAAGATGGTCAGGGTGATATAGACGATCAGCGTGGCGATGGTGATCAGGGCAAAGCTGATTTCGTACTTGACGAACAGGATCCCCAGCACCAGAGAAATCTCCACCAGCGTCGGCAGGATCGAATACAGCGTGTAACTGATCAGCGAGCCGATGGCGCGCGTGCCGCGCTCGATGTCGCGGGTCAGCCCGCCGGTCTGGCGCTCCAAATGGAATCGTAGCGAAAGCGCATGCAGGTGCTCGAACACCTGGA
>Ga0315281_10000280_pt1 | contig 69246 bp, 75 predicted proteins | sample YL17G07_0_MG_FD_204540 | JGI IMG/M metagenome (GOLD analysis project Ga0315281, IMG submission 204540) | Sediment microbial communities from Yellowstone Lake, YNP, Wyoming, USA - YL17G07_0 | ecosystem: Environmental > Aquatic > Freshwater > Lake > Sediment | place: USA: Wyoming | collected...
TAGCTCTGATATCCCAATATGCTAATGGACAAATTTCAACCTTCCCTGTCTGCGTCTGTTTAATTTCCACCCCTTCTCCAACTCTTTCTCCGACTCCAACTTCCGTTCTAACTCCTCCGGTTGGCCCTTATTTAATAAGCCAAGGTTTTTATCTCACCCGTTTTGTTGGCAATACCTTTTGGTTACAAACAACCAAGAGCGATTTTGACCAAGGATTTAAAGATAAGGTCGAAACGACTCAACCTCAACAAAGTGAGGTAGTTTTGTCAAAAACTGCCGGCAACAGACAAACCTTAGGCAATCAATTCATTGCTACGGCAAATTTAGCAACGCTCATTAATAACTCCAATATTTATCTGGCCCTTCGTTTTACCGCTCAATCATCAAAAACCACTCGAGAAGTGAGGTTTTATCAAAATGGAGAATTTCATTTTGGACAAGCAAATTACAGCGTTACGTTGCGAGCAGATAATAACGGCAACCCCGGTACAGTTTTAGCATCGGGAACTTACTCACCGTTTCAATCGACTCCGGCAAGATGGGTAACGGTTCCTTTAAATACTTCCGTTAAGCTAAATCCAGACAGTATTTACCATCTGGTTATCAGATGCCAGAGTACTTCTAGTTTTCTGTCTTTAAAGTCTACCTCGCCCTTAAATCGTCTGATACCATATGATAATAAAGCTGACCCGAACTCCAATTTTTTGATTTCCACCGATGCGGGAAACATTTGGACGGCAACCGGCCAACAGCCGATTTACCTCTTAGTTTTTACCGACTCCACAGTTGAGGGCAATCCTTTAAACCTAGCTTATGATGATAACGCAAGTCTTACCAGGATTTATGGCCAAAACGTTATTGGAGAGGAGTTTACTATTCAGACAACAGACCAGGAAGTAGAAAATGTTGGTTTTTATGTTCGTAGCTTAGGGACAGGAGGTTTGGCACCTGAAGCTGATCTTTTAATATCCTTATTTAATGTGACAGATAATGTCCCGATCATTACTAACGGAAAATTAGTCGATGCTAAAAAAGTGACAACCACTTATGGTTGGTATGATTTCAATCTACCACCCAAAACAACCTTGGTTGCCGGCAAGACTTATCGATTATTTCTTTCGTCGATTGGAACAACTACCAATCGTGCTTATCTGCTCACTGCTCAAGAAACTGATAGCACAACAGGTAATCCAGGTGCAACTTTTGACGGGACACAATCTTTTTATACAAGAAGTAACAACGGTGGTACGATTTGGACAGGATCGGCCAATCGTGATGTTCCATTTCATTATGTCGTCAGATTAGGGAAATATGAAACTTCCGGCACTTTTGAGTCGCAGACTTTTGACTCCACTCTTGGTACTACCGGTAGCTCAGGTTTTAATTATCTGACTTGGACAGCCAGTGAACCAACCGGAACGAATTTAAATTTCCAAATTGCCACAAACACTAATGGCACTACTTGGAATTTTGTTGGTCCAGATGGCAGTCCGATTACTTATTTTGATCTTCCTCAAGCTATTCCTTTAGCCAATGCTGAAGGAAAATATTTTCGGTTTAAAGCCTATTTTTATAGCGACAGCCAGGGTAAAAATACGCCAGTTTTGGCAGATGTAACCTTGAATTATTCGCCATAAGTGGATAACTGATGAAAGATTTTAGATCAAAAATCCAAAAATTATTCCGAGCGAAAAACCCTGGCATTCATGTCAGGAATGAAGCGAATTTCCCAGCGAGGAAAAGAGAACCACGGCCTTGCGGCCGTGGGAATCTATTTCAAAAGCAAAAGGGATTTACTTTAGTGGAAATTCTTCTTTACTTAGGTTTATTGTCAATTTTTTTACTGGTCGCAACTGACTTTTTTGTGACTACTGCCACCTTTACTGTCGAATCTCAAACAACAAATTTTGTCGATTTGGATAGCCGCTTAATTTTCTCCCGCTTGCGTTATGATCTTTTACGGGCTGATTCGGTATCGATACCCGCCGCGCCCGGCCAAACTTCACCATCCTTGAGCCTATTCATTAATGGTCAAAATTTTAGTTATTCGCTTGTTGGTGACAGTCTGACTTTACAAGAACCGACTGGTACCTTTGCTCTCCATAGTAATCAGACAAAGGTGACCAGTCTTATCTTTCAAAGAATCGGCAACCCAACCGGCTTGCCAACAATTAAATTTACTTTTACTATTGAATCAGCAAGACAAGATAATGGAGGATCAAAACAAAAAACTGTGACTTCAACGGTTTCGTTGCGATAACGATGAAAATTTACAAACGGGCAACATCAATAACTAAAACTCAAACCGGTCAAGCGCTAGTTTTAGTTTTGGTAGTGGCAGCAATTGTTTTGACTGTTTCGACGGTAGCGATTGGAGTAGCAATTTCTTCTTCCTATTCGACTCTTCGACAGCAAAATGATCTTTTAACTTTTGCAGTTGCTGAATCAGGCGCCGAGGAGTCATTAATTAGACTGCTTCGCAATCCGAACTATAGTGGTGGAAACTTGTTGGTTTCTGGCGGTAACGCTACAATTACAGTTGGAGGTGGTCAGTCACTAATTGTTAATTCAACCGGCGAGCAAAATAATCACCAAAAGAAAATTCAGTTAGAATTCAATCGGGCGCAAACGGTGATTACTGTTAGTAAGTGGGGAGAAATTAAATAATGTTTGCCAAAAAGTTTCAGGCTTTAACCTTTGATGACCAAAAACTTGTCTTAGTCAGGCTTGAAAAACATACTGGTACTTATGTTGTTAAAGAAATTGTCAATTGGGATTTGCCAGCTGGTTTGGTTGATGATTTTTTTATTAATGACCCTCAAAAATTTGCAGCATTCTTAAAAGAGAAAATTAAAGGTAATGTTAAGAAACTTGATGGTCAACATTTATTTATTGGTATTCCAGAAGAAAAATCGTATCTTAAAGTTTTTAAACCCTCAATGCCTAATATTGAAGAAGAGGTTTTAAAGATTGCTAAAGTTGAATTTCCTCTCACCCGAGATGACGGATTGTTTTTTTGGAGTAAGATAGGGGATAAAGTTCAGACTTTAGCGGTTGAGAAAAGGTTGCTCGAAAATTGGCAGTTAGCATTTAATTCCTTAAAAGTTGGTGTTTCCAACTTTTACCCAATTCCCCAAGCGATCGCCAGACTTATTATTGAATCAAAAGCTCCGATTCTTGCTTTAGTTGGTCAAGATTCAAAATTAAGGTATCTTGTAACTCAAAAAGACTTAGTGTATTTTTCCAAAAGTGCCGATTTTGATCAGACTATAACCGCCGAAACACTCAAAGTTATTGAGGAGATAAAAAAAATCTTTAAATTTTTAAAAAACGATCCAAAGATTGGCGAAATTGGCAGAATTTTACTTTTTGGCCAGATTCAACCGGCAGTTAAAGATAATCTTTTTTCAACCTTTGGACTACCGGTTGAAAATTGGGTTTTACCATTGGAGAATCAAACTCAAGCCGATTGGACAAAATTTACAGAAGCTGTTTGTCTGGCGATCGTCGCCACCAACAATCCTGTTCAATTTCAACAAGTTATTAGTCAGGATAGTAGTTTGAAAGGTGGTCGGACAGTTGCCAAAAAAGTTCAAGCCAAAAAGGAAGAATCATTAGCAGCATTAATTTTTTTCATCTTAGCAATGACCATTCTTGGCTATGTGATTTTGGGACTTTACGGACCTTTTCAACTGCCATTTTTTAATCAAGGAGGAAAAGTTAAAAAAACACCACCTCCTCAAGTAACTATTCAAAAGACACCAAAGCCTGCTCTTGAGGCGACTAAAACTGCTCAAGCATCACCAACGGCCAAAATTCTTGACCGAAGTGTACTAAAAATTAAGATTTTAAATGGTAGCGGTCGAGCTGGTGTGGCGACTGATGCTGGTGATTATTTAAAAGAAAAAGGTTGGCAAATTGTTGAAGTTGGCAATGCCGACCGGCAAAATTATCCAAAAACCCAAATCCAGTTTAAAAAAGATTTTGGGGAATTTGAGGAAATATTAAAAGCCGATCTTGCCAATCGATATCAGATAGAAAAAGGGCCAGATCTTGATGATAAAGAGGGTGTTGACATCGTTGTAATTATTGGTCTACAATAAAAATTGAACTTATTAAAAATGATCCTGCCCAAAAAGAAAACTGGTTTTACCCTCATTGAACTTCTAGTTGTCTTGGGAATTTTAGCCATTCTTTTTGCCATCGTTTTGGTTGCTATCAACCCACCCCATCAATTCGCTTTGGCTCGTAATGGCCAAAGACGAAGTGATGTTAATGCGACTTTAAATGCTATTCATCAATTATATATTGAAAGTAAATCTAAAGCTTTGCCCGCTGGAATTGATACCACCGAGAGGGAAGTTTGTAAGGCTGCTGTTCCAGCAAACACCTGCAAAACTGCCGTTGGGCAAGGTGGAGATACGGTTGATCTCTGTGCATTAGTATCCACCTATATTGCTGAGCTACCTTCAGACCCATCAAATGGTACCAAAAACCCTTGTGGGAGTGGAGGTGATTATGGTACCGGTTATACGGTCCAAGCTGGAACCGATAATCGGACTACTGTCAGAGCCCCGCTTGCCGAAGAAAGCGAATCAATCATTGTTACCCGCTAAAGTTATTTTTTCATAGAATGAAGATTGAAATCAAAAAATGATCCTGCCCAAAAAGAAAACTAAAATTTCAAGGCTTGCCCTGAGCCTGTCGAAGGGTTTTACCCTCATTGAACTTCTAGTTGTCTTGGGAATTTTAGCCATTCTTTTTGCGATCGTTTTGGTTGCTGTTAACCCTCCACGACAATTTGCTCAGGCCCGCGATACCCAAAGACAAAGCGATGTCAATGCGTTTTTGAATGCGATTCACCAATCTTATATTGAGAGTAAACCGTCCAAACTACCTGGAACACCCACAATTGATACCACACCAAGAGAAATTTGTAAGGGTACTTCTTGTGTATCTACCGATACCACTGATCTTTGCGCTTTAGCACCAACTTATATTGCCGAATTACCTTCTGATCCGTCAACAGGAACGAAAAATCCCTGCACACCAACGCCAAAAGCTAATTACACCACTGGTTATACAGTTGTTTCAACCGGTCCGGGCGGTGCAAACCGAATAACAGTTTCCGCAACCTCAGAAGTTACACCGGCAACCCCGATCAGCGTCACCCGCTAGAATTTAATTTTCTTTTTCAAAAATTTCAAGCATTCCTCTAAATTGATTTCATTTTGCCCTTTAATTGAGATTTAACCTCTTTTGGGTTAAAATACGACTGGAAAAATGAATCCGGAACGAGTTTTGACGCTCACGCAAATAAAACCTGAAAATCTTGAAAGACCAAAAAGCTTGGATCTTTTCGATAAAGCTGAAATTGTTAAACAGCTTTTTGTGGATTTACCGATTGCTAATGGGACAAATTTGGAATTTTTATCACCCTTGATTCCCGATGATATTGAGGAAGATAGACTTCGAGAGCAAGTCAATAACCGTTATCTTGATCTTTTGAACTTGCGAAAAAGTTTTGGTCAATTTGAACCGCCAAAAATTTCGATTGAGATGGCAATTTCTATTTTGGATGATAAACTTTTTGAGGCAGTCAAAAAGGAAACCAAAGCTGAAGGAAAAGTACTGGCAACCGCCAGGCACGAAATTGGCCATCAATTGGTGGCTACCAATCTTGGTTGGTCGACCCAACTGGTAACGGTAGTACCAGCCAGCTATTATTTGGGATTAACCGTAGTTTCACCACCCCAATCAAGAAATTTTGATGAGTTGTTATTGGAAAGTGCGGCGATCAGCTTTGGCGGAGCGATTGCTGCTCAAATGTCTGCCGATGAGGTGCGAGGGATTGGGGCTGATATGGCAAGTGCCCAAGCCAAAGCAAGAATTGCCGCCACCTTTTCAATCTACCCTTCAGAAGAATCATTTTTATCAGAGGCTGCCAAAATTGCCCATCAGGCCCTGCGAAATGTTGGTCCAAAAAGTCTCAACAATCAAGCTCAGCAATTGCTTGTGCGAAAGACAATCGCTTAATGCTACCAATTTACTTGAGAAATTTTTTTAGCCGTTTTTTCTATCAGGTAATTTTTAAGCCAATTTTCTTTCGAATTGATCCGGAGAATATTCATGACTGGTTGATTAAAACTGGTCAAATTCTTGGCGTCAATACCATTACCAAAAAGCTAACTGCTTGTCTTTTTTCTTATTCGGATAAAAGGCTGGAACAAAAAATATTGGGTATCACTTTTTTAAATCCCGTGGGTTTGGCAGCTGGATTTGATAAAGACGGGGTTTTAACCGACATTTTGCCTTCCATTGGATTTGGATTTGCCGAAGTCGGCTCGATAACTGGAGAACCTTGTCAAGGGAATCCGAAACCTAGACTTTGGAGGTTGAAAAGATCTAGGGGATTGGTGGTTCATTATGGTTTAAAAAATCAGGGTTGCGAAAAAATTTCCCAAAGATTAAAAAGTAAAAACTTTCAAATTCCAATTGGGACAAGTATTGCCAGAACCAATAGTAAAAAAACCATTGGATTGGATGGGGGAATAGCCGATTATCTCAAAGCATATAAAAAATTTACTGACATTGGAGATTATTTTGTCATCAATATCAGTTGCCCCAACGCTTTTGGTGGTCAGGATTTTGAAGAACCGAAACGTTTGGATAAGCTTTTGACAGAGATAAATAAAATTCCAACTAGAAAGCCAGTCTTTCTCAAAATTTCTCCAGATCTTGGGAAGAAAGAAATTGACCAAATAATCGGAGTTTCAAAACACCATAAAGTCGCCGGTTTTATTTGTGCCAATGTCACCAAAAAAAGAATTGGCAAAAAAATTCTTGACGATCTTATTCCCGAAAAAGGTGGAATAAGCGGTAAGCCGGTGGAGGAACTTTCCAACGATTTAATTGGCTATCTTTTCCGCCAGACTAAAGGGAAGTTTTTGATTATCGGTTGTGGTGGGGTGTTTTCGGCCGAGGATGCCTATCAAAAGATTAAATTAGGTGCCTCCTTAATCCAACTTTTTACCGGCATGATTTTTGAAGGGCCCCAGGTAGTCAGTGAAATTAATCAAGGACTGGTGAATTTGCTTCAAAAAGATGGGTTTTCAAATATTTCCCAAGCAATCGGAGTAGAAAACAAATAATTTTTTGATATGGACAATTTTCTTTTGCACCAGTTGAATCAATTCGCCGGCCGTTGGAATACGGTGGATTATTTAGTGATTTTTATTGCAGGGTGGCTACCTTATCTGGCTGCAATTTTACTTTTTTGGTTGTTTCTTAAAAAAGAAAATTTTGGCAAGACAGCTTTTTTTAAGATCGGCTTTTCGATAATTACTGCTCTTATCATCCGTTTTCCTATCGTTTGGTTTATTCAGCTTTTTGTCAATCGGCAGAGGCCATTTGTCGTCGATGAAAAGGTGGTCAATATTCTTTCTCACGATCCTTCCAAGTCTTTTCCTTCTGGCCATGCAACTTTCTTCTTTACCTTGGCTGCGATGTTGTTTCTTTTAGATAGAAAATTGGGATCTTTACTGTTTTTAGTAGTAATTTTGATGGGTATTGCTCGCATTTTTGCCGGCGTCCATTGGCCATCAGATATTTTAGCTGGAGCAGCAATTGGAATTGCCACTGGATCTTTGATCTATTTTTTTGCCAAACGTTTCCATTTGTTTCCCAAATGAAAACTTGGTAGAGTGAAAATTGATGAAACTTTCTCGCAAGGAATTTTTAGTGACTGCTGTCTTGACAATTCTGGTGACTTTCTTGAGTTTGGTTATTCAAGAACCCGGATGCAAGCAAGGTCAGTTGTGCGTCCCAGAATTTATCGGTTTTGGCGGTTGGCCTTTTTCATTTGTTCTTCGCTATATCGGTGGAATCAAATGGGATTTTTTGGCTTTAATACTGGATTTTATTATTTATTTAATTGCCATTTACTTTTTTTGGATTTTTTTCAGGTTTATTTTTCTCACTCTTCGCCAAAAGCTTTTTCCGCAAATTTACAAAGACAAAAATCTCCGCTAATTCAATTGCCTCAAAACCAAAAAGTTGATAGAGTTAAGGTGTGAGGCAAAAAGGTTTTGTACCGATAATCTTGCTTGTAGTTGCAGGTTTAGTTATAGCTGGGGTAGTTGCTTGGTCGTTTTTCCAGAAGGCAAAAATACCACCTCCTCCAAAACCAAGCACAAATGAAGTAATTGTCACAACCGATAAGACAGAATATTTACAAGGAGAGAATGTAAAGATAACGGTCAAGAACGGCCTGAATCAACCAATTTATTATATGGGAGATTTATGTGAACCACATCATTTCGAAATTGAAAGATCGACAGACAATAATTGGCAACCCGTGGAGAGAATTTTATGCGTAGTTCTTGGTGCAAAGTCTGACTCGATATCTTCTGAAGTTCCACCCCAAGATAATCTGATTGAAAAATTGCGAAAAATGTTATTTAAGCCAAAACCAAAAGGAACAAAGCTAGAGCCCAACAGAGAGATAAACGAAATATGGGAACCGTTAAAAAGAACAAATTTAGATGGGACTACCTTTATTGAAGCTGGAACATATAGAATCTCCTTTTCCTATGGACAAACTGCAAGTTCTTACAATGAAAAAACGGTCTATTCAAATGAATTTTCGATCAAGGGAAAAGAATATTCAGACTATGGCCCAATTATAGACGTAAATTTAACAATCGACCGAAATAATACTGTAACTGAGACAGAACCTATAGAAGTTACGGCAGGCAGACGCACTTCACCTTCAATACTTAAAAAATTAGAAGGAGATTATGTCTTAGAAGTAGGAACGAAAGTCGATCAGCTACGTATAGGAACGATTCTTTGGAGCCAGTCATTTCCCGTTGATTTTGGTTATACCGGCCCAATTGAGGAAGGAATAGACTATTCTAACATCAAATATGGTAGTCAATTGGTGAGTTTCAAAATACCCTATGCTCCTGAAATGAAAGCACTCCGTCTATGGTATCTTAAAGCAACAGTTGATTGGTCTAAGACTAAAGAACCGAAAATTATCTTCTTTAAAGAGTTGCCGAAATTTTACAACCTTCATGGAAAAGTAAAAGGCAATAAAGACTCTTTCATAGGTCAAGCATCGATAGAGTTATATCAAGGAGAAAAGATTGCAGGTAACACTCACACAGATGAAAACGGAGAGTATTTTTTCTCCGAGGTGAAACCTGGAGAATATAGAATTATCATTAGGCCACCAGCCTCCCAAAATGTACTTATTGGAGATAAAAAGAACGTAATTATGACCGATGATAAAGTTACTACAGTTGATATTACTCTTCAACCTTGCGGAAGTATTGCCGGGAAGATCACAGATCCTCAAGGAAAGCCTCTAGCCGATGCTTTTGCACAGATAGTTGGTTTCGAAACCCCACAAAATCATGTTTCCGATGATGGGACCTACATGATTCCTTATTTGGATCCCGGGGAGTATCGAGTAAAAGCCGAGGTGAAAATCGGTAAAGATTATATTGAAATTTCACCAAAGTCAATAAAAGTTGAGCTTGGCAAAACCAGCACTGTCAACTTTGTGTTTGGAGAATAAAAATATGAAACTTTCTTGGAAAGAAATTTTACTGATTTTTGTTTTGGCGGTTTTTGCTACCTATTTAAGTCCAGCTATTCCATTTGTTGGGCATGGTAGATGTCCTAAACATGAAATTCCACCAGATGTTCTTTTATCAATCATGTTATGTGCAAAACCGATGGGATTCCCACTTCGCTATTATGGCAGTTGTTCATGTCAGACTTTACTTCCAATAGCTATTCTCTACTTTATTGCTGACGTTCTATTTTATTTCTTTCTATTTTGGCTTATCTGGGCTGGGTTAAAATATCTGCTTCGAAGACGTTAAGGATAATTCTGATCCGCAAAGCGCCAAAGACAAAAATTTTTCCACAAATTTTTAAAGAAGGGGATCCCTCTTGACATTTTTGGCGAAAGTTTCATACTGGAATTAGAGGTATGAACAGCAGTTTTTTTCTTGGCGCTCTTTTTGTTGTCATTTTAGTCCTTTTTTATTTTGCCTACCGCCAAAAAGATAAGCTAAAGAATTTTACTTCCAAAGTTAAAGTTCCCACTGCTTCCCAAAAACTTCCACTGCCCAAAGGCAGACGGAAAATTGCCGTTTTAGCTGGAGCCCTCATCTTGGTTTTGGGAGTCATAAGCTATTTCTGGTTTAGTAACAAACCTGTCAGTAAACCGACAGTGATGGATGATCTTCCAATTTGGCTATTGAGGGATGGAAAAGTAGCCGTCTATCGGGAAATGGAAATTGGTAAAAATTCAATTACCACCAGTATTGTGGTTGACAATCTTGGCAATACTGACCAAACAGACCTTAAAGTTTACGAGACAATTCCCAAAGAATTTGCTCAAAGTGCTTCCGAACTTGAATTTAGCCTTGAGCCAGAAATTATCGAGGATGATCCGGTGGTTTTATGGAGTGTTGAAAGAAGGCCAGTTAAATCAGAGCCAGTAGGTTTTACCATCAAACATGAAAAGGATATTTTTGAAATGCTTGACAAGTGCAAACAAGAAGGAGTCGGTCTTGAAAAATTTGAAAAAGAGCAAAAGGCAAGAGAAGAAATAGCCAAAGAATGGGGTATGGATATGAAAAATGTTAACATTGCCTGTTTGCGTCATTGGCAATCAAAATATCAGTGGGCCCAAAAACAGACCGAAGAAAAATACCAAGCCCAAAGAGAAAAAATATTTAAAGTTTTGAACGTCAAAGATAGTGAATACAAAAAAATTCAAAATGAGGCGAAAAAGGTGATTAATGAAGAAAAGAAAAAAGCGACAGCTAGTACCCAAACCGCTGGATCAGTCGAGCAAACTATTCCGCTTTCCGAAAGTATTTTCCCAAAAACTCTTGTTGATTATTCCTTAAAAGAAACAAATTCACCAGCAGTTGAAAGTAGTTGTTACGCCAAAGCTTCGCCTAAAAAATACGTCTCTGCTTTTTATGGAAAAGGAGATAGTGCAATTGCTGTGGCGGTTACTGAGTATGACAATCCCCGTAATGCTCAAGCCACCGCCAGAATTTGCTCCAGCTATATGGAGGAGAACGTTATCAGACCGACCATGGGTGGAATTGCCACAGTTGAGAAGAAGGATGATGTTGCCGGTCACCCCTTTTACATAACCTATGCTGAAAAAAACGGTTCCAAGACTATTTTTGCTGCCTTTTCCTCGGTTGGCAATTATTTGATTGCGATGATGAAATCAGAAGAAGGTGGCGGAGTTGAGAGCGAATACCGAGGAGCAATCGGCACAATGATTGAGATTCTCACTGGAAAAGCCAAACCAGCCGAATCTGTTTTGACACCAACCCCAACCAATGAGTCAGCTCCTACCCAAAGTCCAGCCAGTGGTTTGGAAGAAGTTAGTTTGGCAAGCGGTTGGACCAATTATGTATTGTCAAAATCAGTTACTCCTTGCTCAAACTACAGTCGAAATCAATCAAGTAGCTTCTATAGCGTCCGCTGCGGCACTGGCGGTGCTGCCCAATGGCGAGAATATTCGGCCAAAGAGGTTTCGGCCAATGGGGCAGGAAAAATGGAGATCAGGGCAAATTTGGGACTTAAAGATTACGCGTCATTTTTTGGTACCGGTGTTAAGTCTGATGATTACGTTGATCTAATTGCTCTTTCTTCCGATCCCAGAGAGACTTTGGGTGCTGAATGCAACAGAACCGTTTCCGAAAGTGATTGGTCAAAATGTGGATTTACCAATCAAGGACCTTCAGTCCTAGGCCATTGCGGCGTTCCTGCCTATAGTGAATCAAAAAGTTGTGATTTTGAGGTCACAACGACAGGCTTGGATAATATTTATTTGGTTTTTCGGGTAGCTGATGCTTGGCTATCCGATGTTGAAGGCAGTCTTTCCAATCTTCAAATTAGCTACAAATAACTTTCAACGTTTTAATAAAGAAGCTTCTCATTTTCGCTTTAATATTGGCAGCAGTTCTTTTGACGGGTTTACTCTGTCAAAACTAAATAGGTCAATGGATATAGGGGCGGCTGTAATATCCTCCTAAGCTTTGAGGGAGAAGGAGAGCGATTTTGTACATTAGATAATCACCAGGCTCAACTTCCGCTTGAAAAACCTCACCAATCGGAAACGGTTGACCAAAATTTAAAATCAATTTTCTCTCTTGGCTTAAAATCCCAACCGGTTGAATTTGTGCACTTGGAGATATTTTGGCTATTTTTTCAAGCAGCACTTTTGAACCGGGCCAAGCAGGAACAAGTTGGTGGCTGGCGGCAGCTTCGGGATAAAACCCAACAACCCCTCCACTTTTTAGGGTTCGAAAAGTCGAAATTGGCAATTTAAAACCATCCCTTATTTTTTGCTTTGCTTCGGCTCGGTCAATTTTGAAAGGCGCCGTTACCACCGTTAAATCTGGGTCAAAAGCTTTGGCTATTTTTTCAATAAAATAAGCGCTGGCGGGCATCTCTTTCATAGTTCTTATTTTGCCCAGTCGAGGTACTTCGATCGAATCTTGGATCATCCATCTCACATCAACGTCCCGAATTTCTTTAACCTTTTCGCTGGCTAAAAAATGGCTCCACATTCCTTGCATTGGTCCTCCTTTCCAGTGGTTGCCGGCAACCACCACTGGCCCCGTTTTGGGAATATTTTCTTGTCCAATAATTTCTTGTTCGAATCCACTAAGGAGATTTTTAGCTGCTTCGGCCAGACTTAGTTTCTTTCCCGACGAAATTGCCTGAGCAAAATCATTGAAGAAGTATCCTTGAGCTTGAGGGGAAAGTTCACCAATTTTCCAATAATAGTTGAGGAAAATTTTAGCAAGCCATTCCTGAAACCGGCGTTTTTGAGTCTTTTTGCCCTCCTGGGCTTCTTCTAAAGAATATTCGCTAGTTTCTTTCATTATTGTCAAGACCAAAAGAAAGAAGAGTAACCGTTCAAAAAACTGCCATGGTTATTCTTCTTTAGAAATTGAGATTAAAGTGGTTGTAAATAACTTTTGTATTATATCAAATTTTGGCCAACCAATTTGCAATTAATTGTTGAGAAAAAGTAAAATTGTTTGGTCTTTGGAAGAATTGCGATTGTAGCCAAATGAAGAAGTTTTCATTATCAGAAAAAATTTACTTCGGTTTAATTCTCACTCTGGCAATCCTGGCTGCTATTAATGTTTTCCTGCCCTATCCGCAATTAATTGCTGGTGCAACAATGCCAGCCCCCAAACTGGTTTTGGCTATTGCTAATGTGGCAATGATCTTAATTCTCTATGGCGGACTTGGTTTTACAGGTCTTGTCCTTTCTAAAAAAATCGGCTTGCCCGAGATTTGGGACAAAAAAGTTAGCAACCGAGAGAAATTCCTCATCCCATTGATTGTTGGGGTTGGGTTGGGGATTTTTTTGATTGTTGCCGATATGGTTTTTGCCAATTTCAATACAATCGGCAGATTCGTCCATCCGCCGTTTCCCAATTCAATTATCGCTTCAGGTGCAGCCGGGATTGGTGAAGAAGTGATATTTCGCCTGTTTTTTATTCCTTTTTGGGTTTGGTTAATTTCGTTTGTAATTTTAAAAAAACGATTTTTCAATCAGTTTTTTTGGCTTATCAGTATTGCTTCGGCTTTGGCTTTTTCCCTAGGGCATACCGCTTCAATTATGATCTTATACAATTTTACAAGTTTTGGCCAAATTCCACTGGTTGTCTTTGGGGAAATGATCCTCTTAAACGGGACAATTTCCTTGTTTGCCGCTTATTATTTTAGAAGGTTTGGTTTTTTAGCGCCGGTGGGAATTCATTTCTGGACCGACATTGTCTGGCACGTCATCTGGGGGTTATTTTGATATATGTGTCTAGCAAAACCTTTAAAAATTAAAGTGATTAATAGTAAAGTAGGAAAGCTGGAAGACGGCAGGGAAGTGAGATTGGATTTAGTGCCTGAGGCTAAAGTTGGCGATTATATTTTGGCCCAGGCTGATGTTGCCACTCAAATTCTTGACAAAAGCCAAGTCAGGAGTATTAAAAGTGTAATAGAAAAAATTACTGCCCAATGAAAACCAAAGAAATTCCCAAAGGTGTCTATTTTGCTCTTGCCACTGCTTTTATTTCTGGCTTTTCAATTTTTGTCTCCAAAATTTCCGTCACTGTCCTTCCTGACCCAATTGCTTTTACCACTTTAAAAAATTTAATCGTCGCTTTGGTTTTAGTCGGTCTAGTTTTTGGCCGCGGTAAATTGGCCAAAATTAGAACTTTAAAAAGCCATGAATGGAGAAATCTACTCTTGATTGGTGCAGTAGGTGGCGGTCTTCCTTTTGCTTTGTTTTTTTCTGGACTAATCCTTACTTCGGCAGTTTCGGCGGCTTTTATTCATAAAACGTTATTTGTCTGGGTGGCAATTCTGGCGGTTTTCTTTTTGAAAGAAAGATTGGGGATTTTACCCGGCCTTGCACTTTTGATTTTGCTTTTGGCAAATTTGCTTTTTGGCGGATCTTCAAGTCTTCACTTTGGGTTTGGTGAACTTTTGGTTTTTCTCGCCACTCTTCTTTGGGCAATCGAAAACATGATCGCCAAAAAAACTCTGGCAACTGTCGATCCGGATTTGGTGGCTACTTTTCGAATGGGAATCGGAGCGATAATTCTTCTTTTAATCGTTGTCCTTCAAGGAAATTTGTCAATTTTGTTTTCCATTTCCCCAGGCCAAATTGTTTGGGTTTTGATCCCTTGTCTATTTTTAACTGGTTACGTTCTGACTTGGTATCGGGCTTTAAAATTTGCGCCGGCAACAATAGTCGCTTCAGTTTTAGTTCTTTCCACTCCAATAACCAACATTCTGTCGGCAATTTTTATCACTCAAAATTTCCCGGCCAGTCAATTTTTAAATCTTCTTTTGGTGGTAGTTGGTATAACCTTAATTGGAATTTTGGGAAAAAAGATTGCTTCGATCTCTACACCTCAATTAAAAACAACTTAAGATGGATGGACTTTTACTTTGTGCCCGTTATGCTTTTGCTCCCAATAAGCTTAAATATTGCGGTCCGGACAAAAATTTAGAGCTTTTCCAATACTGTGCCGAAAACCAAAAAGACCTAGGTCTCTCTCAACTCCTCAAAGAATTTGAAGTCCTTTATCCATATTTAAAGTTGATTGCTCGCGCCAACAATCTTGCCGATCCTTTTGACCTCCGGGTAGTAGAAGCTTATTGGTTGGGTAATGAACTTTTGGAAAACGTTTGGGCCAGAGATTTATATGATCATCTTTTAGAAAAACAGCAACTGAAAAGGAAAATTAACAAAAAATCATTGGAGTTGATTTTAGGCAAAATTCCCGCTGGAGCCAAAGTTCATCACTCTTTCCATGTTTTTAATGTCTTTAAGCGAACCGGCCACGCGCCCGTTGTTCATACTTTGGAATCGATGGATAATTGTCGGATTTCTTGGGGCAAGGTCAAACAAGTTAATGGTCAGACAATGAAAGTGTTAAGCCAGTCAATAATTCTCAAGGCTGGAAAGTTAGTTTTGGGTGAAAGAGTCGAAAAAGAAATTAATTTCGGGTTGGATGGAAGAAAAATTGCCCAAAAGCCAAAAATAGGTGATTGGGTTTCTTTTCATTGGAACTGGTTTTGTCAAAAGTTAGATGAAAGACAAGTGAAAAATTTAGAGTGTTATACCAGACAGTCGCTCTTTTTAGCCAATCAAACTTTGTGAGAAAAATCTACGTTTTCGGCAACCCTGATATTAGAAACGATAGCTTGCCTAAAAAGCTTCTCCCTCAACTGGCCGAAAAATTTCCCGAGATTAAATTTGTTGATGCTGACCCGCAGGATTTAGATTTTTCCGAAGATGATTTAGTAATTATTGATACAGTTTTGGGGATTGAGGAAGTGACAGTTTTTGATAATTTGGAAAACTTTGAAAAAAAATCAAGAATTTCGCTTCATGATCATGATTTGGGAATGGAACTCTTCTTGCAAAAAAAAATGGGCAAGATAAAAAATTTAAAAATAATTGGTATTCCACCAAATTTTGCCCAAAGGAAAGCCTTTCTTCAAGTTTGCAAAAACCTAAAAAAACTAGCCTCTTTTCTTTTTTTGATTTTTTTGTTATGCTACTCTTAAGTTAGATAGGTTTTGGCAATTGGGATGCTTCTTTTGATTTCTTTACAGTCCGCCAGTTGGCGAGGTAGATTTTTAAAGGAGTTTCCCTATTTTTTGTTTAAGGAGGTGAGAAAAAATTAGTAAGCTTTATGTCGGTAATCTTGACTATAATGTTACCGATGGTCAATTATCAGAGCTATTTGCTCAAGCAGGTTCAGTTGTTAGTGCGATGGTAATTTCCGACCGATATTCTGGTCGGTCAAAAGGGTTCGGTTTTGTGGAGATGGGTAGTGATGAGGATGCAAAAAAAGCGATCGAGATGTTTAATGACAAAGATTTTCAAGGAAGAAATATCGTTGTTAACGAAGCTCGACCTCAAAAACCCAGAGAATTCACACCGGGAAGAGGCGATCGCAGATAAGCCAGCTTAAAAATTTTTCAAGTTTCTCACTCGAGGAACATTTGTTCCTCTTTTTTTGTGCTTTAAAAAAAATTTAAAAACCGGTAAAATTCGAAACAGGAGGTGAAAGATTTATGCCACAATGTGAAAGTTGCGGAATGCCACTGGAGAATAATTCGACTTCCAAGCATGATGGCCGCTATTGTATTTATTGCCAAGATCAAGAAACCGGAGACTTGAAAAGTAAAGAAGAAGTCAGAGAAGGCAGTATTCAGGCGGCGATGAAGTTTATGGGCAAAAATCGAGAAGAAGCCGAAAAAATGGCCGACCAGATAATACCAAATCTTCCCCGTTGGCGTGAAGAAAAATAAAATCTTCCAAGGAGCTCAAATTATAAAAATATCGGTCCAAATTCCTCATTAGTTTCCACAAAAAATGTTCCCCGCCTGCCAACACCTGCTCGCCTGCCAGCCGAGCAAAGCAAGGCGGCCAGGGATACTGGCGGACAGGGAGGTGCATGAACAGTGGGGAGCGTTTACTTCCACTTAACTTTCAAAAAGTGGGTGGCGCAGGACATGCAAGGGTCGTAAGCCCGGATTAATTTTTCGATTTCTTTTTCCAATTCTTCTTTTTCCATTTTGATATTTTCTTGGACTAGTTGGCCAATATCTTTTTCAATTGAGATTTGGTTCTGACCGGTGGGGACGACAATTTGGCCAGATTTAATTTTCCCGTCAGCATCAATTTCCACCTTGTGATACAAAGTTCCTCTTGGCGCCTCGACCACTCCAAACCCAACCGATTCTTTAGGAACAGACGGCATAGGTTTTTCTATGGAAAATTTGCTGGTTTTTAAAATCTCAAGCGACTGGTCAATTGAATGCAAAACCTCAATTGCTTGAGCTAAATTATTATGAAAGATATTTTTTGAAGGAAAAAGTGACAGGGCCCCAGTGGCATCTTTTTTTGTTTGGCTATTGAGTTTATCTTTGGCTAAATTCAGCCGAGCCAGCGCCCCAACCACATATCTTTCACCTTCAAATTTATAACCTGACGCTTGGGAATAGGGAATAACCACATGGTCCAAATATTTGCCAAAGTCAGTCTCCGGAATAATTTTGCCTTTGGAAGTGGCAATCTTGCCTTCTAGAAAATTGAAACTGTCGCCCACCAAGGCCACGTAATTTGTTTCTTTTTCTAATTTGAAAGGACACTTCATAAAGATCTGAATAAATTTCAAAGCAATCGGCCGAACTTTTTCTAATTCCTCGATCATCCTTTTAACATCCTCGTTTTTGGGAATCTGCAAAAATCCGCCGATGGCAGGATAAGGGGCATGGACGCTTCGACCGGCCACCAAAATGGAAAGGTGATTACCGGCCGCTTTTAAGGCGAGAGTGTCTTCTAAAAGCTTTCGCTTTTCGGGATCATTCTCATCAAGTTCAAAAATTGAGTCAATGCCCAAAACATCGGGCAAAACAAAAATTCCAAGATGCAAAATGTGGTCACGGATGATCAAACCGTAAGTGGTTAAATGGCGCAAAATCATCGTTTGGACAGAAGGGACAATTCCCAAAGCGTTTTCAATTGACTCGATACTGGCCAGAAGATGAGCGTTGGAGCAGGTACCGCAAACTCGCGATAAAAATTGAGGAATAGAAACGATCGGTTTACCCCTCATTGCCTGGGTAAAAAATCTTTTGTATTCGGTGATTTCAAGGCGAACTTCTTCGACCTCGTTATCGCGGACCTTAATTTCCAGACCGGCTGAACCTTCAATTTTTGAAATGTCATCCATTTTTAAATCGAAAGTGTGCATTTTAGTTTTTAACTCCAAATTCCCTCAAGAGGTTATCAAAAAGTTCCAAAAAAGCTTTCTCATCCATCGGACAACCGCCAACTTTAGCGTCGACTTTTACCAGATCGTCAAGTTTTGCCACTTTTGGTCGAAAGGCAAATTTTTCCAGAATTGGTTGGATTTCAGTTTGGATTTTAGGATTAAAAAGATTCCGTTGGGCAGAAGGTAGACCGGTTACTGCACAAGCACCAATTGCGACTAATCGTTTGGAAACTTGGCGGATCTTTTTCAAAAGTTGGGCTTGTTTTTCCGATGAAATCGCTCCCTCGACAAAAGCGACGTCTAAATTGGCAAGCTCATTTTTCCCTTTGACGGTTTTGAAATGGACAAAATCGATTAAATCTTTCCATTCAAAATAATGATCGCCTAAAAGTTCAGTGAAGATCATGGTTGAATCTTCACAACAAGTGAAAGTAAACCAACCAACCCGGAGTTTTTTTGGTGGAGTTTCGTTTGCCATGGGCAGATTCCATTTGTATTATGGCAAAGTTGGAGAAAGAATTCTAGACAAAAATAAAAAAACTAGAGTAAGTTCACCCAATTCTTTCTTCAAGCAAGATCCGAATTTTTGCAATTTTAGATTCGTCTTCCCCTTGATCGTCTGCTAAGATTCTTCCGATCCTTACGCTGTCTGATTGGCGCGGGGAACCGAAAGACTCATTCTCCTCTGAAGAAAGGGCTGTCAGAAAATCCTCAGCCGAAACCCGTTGGTCTCTCGCCAGCGCTTCTTTGATTTGCTCAGCGTTTGGTATTCTTTTTTCAACACTCATGATTTAATTATTATAGCACAAACATAGCTAAAATTCAAAACTATCGGTCTATAATTTCTAAGTTTAAATAAAAGATTAGATTCCAAAAGAAAAACCCCCTAAGTAAGTTTTTGATAAATCCGATGGGGGTTTTTCAAACTGTGGCTCTATTAAAAACTTAGCCGCCGATTTTAAACATCTTCGTGCCGCAAGTTGGGCAAGTTCCTTTGAGTGCGGGTTTGCCGTTCTTCATCGTTACTCTTTGAGCATTGGGATCGTCTCTCTTGGCGCGACACTTGACACAATACATAGTTGCCATATTTTTTGAAGTCACCTCCTCTCAGAAAGGGGTTTGTCTAGCTTCAAATTGAAGCTACACGAGGCTAAGATACCACATGCCTCAAAACAAAGTCAAGTAGAGAACAATTTGGACGACAATCGCAATGGTTGAAAAAATGGCAATTTTTAAGATATCCCGCTTAACGTAGGAGTAATTTTGAACCAGAGTTGCCGGCGTTTCTTTGGGAGTGGCAGCTGACACAACCTTTGGCGACTCTTCTTTTGTCAAAGCCTCTTCTTTAATCTTGAGACTTCCCAGATTATAAAGAAATTGTTGCCGACGGACAGCAGCTTTAATTTTTTGTTCCTTAGTTTTTTTCATTTGACTCTACTTTAAAATACAGGATTTGCCTCTACTTGGCAAGTTTTTCCATATTGCAAAATTTTTGATAAAGTGCTAAAAACTAAAAAGAGTACTAAAGTTATTCAAAAACTGAAAAACCCAAAAGGCGATGGGTGACCTAAATAAATTTCTGGCTGAAAATTTTTCCCTCATCGCTTTCCTAGTTCTTGTTTGGCTTGCTGCTCTGACCTATTTATTATTGGCAATTAAAAATCATTACAATCGTCTGACCCAAGATACTCAAGCGCAGAGTCTAACGAAAATTTTGGATCAGATCAGCAAGAAACTTGAGCGGTCAGATAAAAGTTTTACGGAAATTAACAAAGCAATTGAGAAAATTAACGAAAAAGGGAAAAAGAATTTTTGCAAACGGGCACTGGTTCGGTTTAATCCATTTGCTGATGCTGGTGGTGACCAGAGTTTTGTAGTTGCACTTTTAGATGAAAATGATGATGGAGTGGTAATTGCAAGCTTGCACTCCCGCGATTTTTCCAAAGTTTACGCCAAACCAGTCCAAAATGGGCAGCCGGTAAAGTATCAATTTTCCAAAGAGGAAGAAGAAGCAGTCAAAATTGCCCAAAGAAAATAAAATTTTTTCAAAAAAATGAATATTTCTCCAAAACCAAAAAAGATTATAATCGGCCTGGTTGTCTTTGTTGGTTTTTACCTCGCCTCTTTTGCTACCACCTATGCGGCTCTTGGTTTTTTAAATCAAAAAGAAGAGGTATCCTTAACTCCCCTGGCTGATTTAAAAGACATCACTTCTCAAAAACCCCAAAGCGGTGATCAGCCTTGTCCTCTCAATGGTGTCAAATTTACCAAAGAACAGAAAGAAGCTTGGGATCAAAGGCGACCTTTGGGGGTGATGATTGAAAACCACGTTGATGCTCGGCCCCAATCTGGTCTTTCTCGAGCCGATGTGGTTTATGAGGCAGTAGCCGAAGGTGGAATAACTAGATTTCTAGCGATGTTCTATTGCCAAGATGCCGGTGATTTGACGCCCGTCCGCAGCGCCAGAATGTACTATCTTGAATGGCTTTCCGAATATGGTGATCATCCGCTTTATGCTCATGTCGGTGGTGCTAATACTCCCGGTCCGGCCGATGCCTTGGGAACGATTCGCGATCTAGGTTGGGCCAGAGAAAATGATATGGATCAATTCAGCCTTGGTTTCCCAACTTATTGGCGAGGTGCGGATCGTTTTGCACCTCACAACGTTCATTCAACTACCCAAAAACTTTGGGAAGCAGCCAAGGGAAGAGGTTATACCGAAAAAGACCCTCAAGGTAAGAGATGGGATGAAAATTTTTCCTCTTGGCTCTTCAAAGATGAAGCCGCTCTCGATACTCGCGCGGCTTCAGCATCTGCCCAAGTTAATTTTTGGCAAGGTCAAGGTGACTATGCGGTTGAATGGCAATATGATAAGGGGGCAAATAATTATAAAAGAATCCAAGGTGGTAGTGTCCAAAAAGATGCTTTGACAGAAGAAGAATTGACACCAAAAGTGGTGGTTGTTCAATTTGCTAAAGAATTGCAGGTTTATGATGGTTATACTGCCGATGTTCATCTTTCCTACAAAACAACCGGTAGTGGCGATGGGGTAATTTTCCAGAATGGCAAAGCAGAAGAAGTGACTTGGCGAAAGAAGGATCGAGAGGATCGTACCAGATTTTTTGATGTCACCGGCCGAGAAATTGAATTTAACCGTGGCCAAATTTGGATTCAGGTGGTACCAGTTGGTGCCGAAGTTAAGTATTAAAATAAAAACTCCTGCCCGGAAAGGAGTTTGATCTGTGCTTTCTGATCTTTTTATTTCCAAAGTTAGGATTAAAATCCTGCAGCTTTTTCTTTCAAACCCCGAGCAGATCTACCACGTTCGAGAAATTGTCAGGAGAGTAGGCGAAGAGATTAATGCTGTCCGCCGGGAACTGGCCCACATGGAGAAAGGAGGGCTGGCTTATTCGGAATGGCGGGCGAATCGGAAGTTTTTTGGTTTTAAAAAAGACTACGTTTTCTACAACGATCTCCTGTCAATGATTAATAAAACAGTTGGTTTGGGGGGCGATATTATCAAAAATAAAAATAAATTGGGAAGAATTCGTTATGCGATGATGGCCGGCCACTTTGCCAGAGGTAAACCAACTGCCTCCAATGATGTTGATTTATTGGTGGTTGGGAGCGTCATTTTGCCCCAACTTGCTGCCATCGTTAAAGATGAAGAGGCACGGAAAAATCGGGAAATTAACTACACGGTGATGTCAGATGAAGAATTTGGCTTTCGCAAAAGGCGAAAAGATCCTTTTATTACTTCAATTCTTGCTCGCTCACACGTGATGCTTTTGGGCGATGAAGAAGAAATGCTCCGCGGGCTATAACCTTGAAATGTTTGACTGTCGGTTTGGTTGGTGTTAAATTTGAAGTGGAGATGATAAAAAAGACTGCCCTTATTTTAGTTTCAATCAGTTTGCTGTTTTCTTCATTGACCCCCTTGGTTTTGGCCGATGGGATGATTATCCCGCCGCCGTATCAAGACGTTTATGAAACTGCCCAGAAAGCGGTCGTCTGGTACGAAAATGGAGTTGAGACCTTAATTCTTTCAACGACCTTTAATGGTAAAGCCCAAAATTTTGGCTGGTTAATTCCAACTCCAACAAAACCCGAAGTTGACCAAGCATCCGATGAATTGTTTACCGCTCTTGATGATTTAACCCGGCCAAAATATCAACCCGAACCCTTACCACTTTTAGGCGCTCCACCTGGCGGTTTTGAGGAAAAGGCTGTACCGGCCGCACCAACAATTATTGAGACGAAAAAAGTTGATATTTATGACATTACCGTTCTTAAAGCGACTGATAAAGAAGGCTTAGTTGAATGGCTTAATAAGAACGATTATCAATACCCAACCGATCGGCAGCATCTTTTGCAAAGTTATATTGATAACAACTGGTATTTTGTCGCTGTTAAAGTTGACTCAAGCGCAGTTTCTGCCGCCGGTTCTTATCTAGAGAGTGGTCATGCCACCCCGATTCTTTTGACTTTTGCCTCCGACAAAATTGTTTACCCATTGAAGATTTCCGGCCTGGCAACTCAAGAGACAAAAAACCCAAGTAATAAGGTAGCATATAGCTTTGAGAAAGGAATGGAAGGCTGGACTGAGTATTACGGATACGAACCCCCAATTGGAAATCCAAGCCTTGAACCGGAAAGAGGAATAAAAATTAAAAATTATACCATTAATACTTCCAAAGCTACGGCTTATCACGGTAGTTCTTCGATTCAAATAAATGTTACGGGTGCGATAGAAAATTTGGGTCCATTGGGGACAACACTTTATTTATCCGGTTTAAAAGCAGGAAAAGAATATACAGTTTCCGGTTATGTCAGTTCCCCTCAAGCTTCGGGTAGCGCTTATATCTCAACCTCCTCAAATAACCTTAGAGAACTTGATAGTTCTAGAAAAATTGGTTTTTCAACTAATTGGCAAAGAGTCTCACACACCTTTTCTCCAATTTATGATTGGACATATATTCATCTTTTAACCGATAATCTTAGTTTGGGTAATAAAGTTTATTGGGATGCAGTTCAGATTGAAGAAGGTAGTCAGCCAACAAATTTTGATCCAACAGCGATTGGTAAAACTTTTACTTCTGATATTTACCAAAAAACAATCAGACATTCTGAGAATGTAACTATTCTTATCTACGTTTTTGCCGATCATAAAAAAGACCTGCCTGGTTTTACCACCAGTTACGCTTCTTGGGTACCGCCCCAAAAAATTGCCAAACTGGCCTTTACTCCTGACGGCTCCAAACCTTGGCGAGAGCCGAAGGATAAATTTTATTTGACTAAGCTTTCTCGGACCATGTCACCATCAGCAATGACCAATGACTTGATCTTGCGCGATGCCGATAACAATGACTCGGTTAATGCCGAAGGCTTTCCGGAATTTTCCCAATTGCGATTTTTTGGAGTTATCGTTTTGATTTTGGCTGTTTGGGGCGGGGGCATTGGTTGGTTTTGGTGGCAAAGGAAAAGAAACTTAGGTGAAAATAGAAGGAAGATCTGATGGGACCAGATTATTATCCATACTATTTTTTCTCTTGGTTTCGTTATCTCTCCTTTTTCTGGTTTTTGTTCTTTGTTCTTATTCCTCTGGCACTTGGAATTTATATTTTTAATGATGCCCCAAAGCACGGTAGAAGCCAGTTTTTAGCTTTACTGGGTTTCTTTTCATTTATCGGTCTGGCAATTTATCTTCTAACAAAGGGTGAAAAAATTGACAAAACTGAGGAAGGAGGTGATTGGTTTATGGCACATGGTGCCAAAAGAGCCTATTTTTATTTGATTAGTTTTATTTCGTTGGCAGTTTTGTTTTTTGGCGTAGCCGATCTGATAAGAATAGTTCTTGCTTATGATTGGGGTGGACAAGCCATTGACTATGGTAGTTCAGTTTATCGCAGTTATAATTACGGGAAGGATTCATTTGTCAAAAGCGTGAGTTTTAGGCTGGCGACGGTCATTGTCAGTTTCCCGCTTTGGCTTTTTCATTGGCTCCATATTGGTGATCAACTTCCTAAAGTTGAGGATTCTCGTGAGCAAAAAATCTCCTTTAAAACTCACCGAGGTTATCTGTATTTAGTTTCCGGATTGTCGGCTTTGTTGTTTTTGATTTTTGGCATTTGGTTGCTCACTGTAATTTTGAGCTTTCTTCTGGGAGCCAGAGGCGGAGGTTTAAGGGAATTGGGCGCGCCATTAGGTTATGGTCTGGCTTCAGCTGTCGTTTTTGTTTTCCATTTTCAAGCTTTAAAAAGTCAGCAATTGGCGGATTTAGAGGCAAAGCTTAAATCAGTACCTGATGAGAAACCGGCAGTTCCTAAACCAGTTCTTACCAAGCCGCAAGAAAAATTTTGTGCCAAATGCGGAGAAAAAGCCAGTCTTGTCGATACCTTCTGCCACAAATGCGGCACGAAATTTTAAACTTGCCTCTTTTTGGCCTAGCGTGCGATAATTGAGGCCAATGAATCGGATGCGCTTACTTTTATGGTTGATTATCCTCTTGACAATTGTCGCACTAGTTGTCGATTTCCCTAAAACCCCAGTTAAATTCTCTCTCGGGTCTTTGAAAATCGACACAGTTCTTATTCATCCAACTCTCAATCTTGCCAAAATTGGACTGCCAGTCAAAAGAGACCTGGAACCAAAACTTGGCCTTGATCTTCAGGGCGGAACCCAACTAACTCTGCAAGCCGACATGTCGGCCGTTGCCGAAAGTGACCGACAAACTGCTTTGGATTCGATCAAAACCGTTATTGAAAGACGGGTTAATTTATTCGGTGTTTCCGAACCGGTAATTCAAACTGCCCGGACTGGCAATGATTGGCGGGTAATTATCGAGCTGCCTGGTGTCACCGATGTTGGTCAGGCAATTCAACTGATTGGTCGGACCGCCAAACTTGATTTTCGCGAACAGTCAGCAACGACCTCGGCCCAATTGGCAACCAATTCCGCTTCTCCTTCGTCAATGCTTGAACAATGGGGACAGACCGGACTTACCGGTAAAGATTTGAAAATTGCTCGACCGTCTTTTAGTTCCCAGACCGGCAAACCCCAGGTTGAACTGGAATTTACTGCCGATGGCGGACGGAAGTTTGCGGAGATTACCAGCCGAAATATTCAAAAACCTTTGGCTATTTTTTTGGATGATGAAATAATTTCTGCACCTACCGTCCAAGATGTGATCTCCGGTGGCAAGGCAGTAATTAGCGGTGATTTTACCGTTGAGCAGACAAGAAATTTGGCAATCCAACTTAATGCTGGTGCTCTGCCAGCGCCGGTTTCAGTTGTTCAACAGGCAAGTATTGGTCCAACTCTTGGTGCAGTATCGATTCAAAAAAGTTTAGTGGCTGGAGCAATTGGCCTGGCAATTGTTGTTTCGTTTATGATCTTTTCTTATGGTTGGTGGGGAGGTTTGGCTAGTTTGGCGCTTGGTATCTATTCGCTTTTGGTTTTTGCTCTTTTCAAAACAATCCCAATTACTCTCACTTTGGCTGGAATTGCTGGTTTTATCCTTTCAATTGGGATGGCTGTTGATGCCAATATCTTAATTTTTGAAAGAGTTCGGGAAGAAATCCGCTGGGGCCATGACCGGAGACGAGCGATCGAGCTGGGTTTTGACCGAGCTTGGTCATCAATCCGTGATTCCAATGTCTCATCGCTTATTACCTGCGGCATACTTTATTGGTTTGGTTCGGGGATTGTCAGAGGATTTGCCATTGCTTTGGCGATTGGAATTTTGGTTTCAATGTTTTCCGCCATTACCATTACCAGAACTTTTTTGCGGAATATTTATCAAGGATAGAAAATGGAAGTTTCTGAAGTCAAACATCCGGCGAGAGTCCAAAAGCGATCAAAAACATCTTCCGAGATTGTCAAGAAAAAGGAAGTAGAAAAAGGTTTTTTTGAATCGCTAATTTCCATTCTGGAAAAGAAACAGAGGAAAGCTCAAAGGCAACTTGGGAAAAATCATCGCCGGGCGCTTGCCTGGCTTAAAAAACAGGGTCTTGATCTAGGCAGTATCAAAGTTCAAATTGCCAAACTGATTACCACCGGCACAGTCACTGCCGTTTTGATCGGAGTAACCGCGGCGCCAATCGCCGCCCTTTCTGTTCCCAATATTCAACCACAAGAATCCCAGACGTCGACCCAGTCGCTGACTGCCAAAAGTGATCTATTTTTTCAGTTGCAACAAATCATTGACCGTTGGGGACAAAAGCCCAATCCGGCCGATGCGAGTCGCTTGGCTCAACTTGTTTCCCAAATCACCAATATCCCAGCTCGAACAGTCCTTGAGGGTCGGCAACTTAATCGTGTGGTGGGAAGAATTGGTTTAGAGCAACACTTACCCCGTTATCCTGGGGACAAAATTGGCGTCCATCTGACAGACCAAGAAGATCAACAAAAAATTACTCGGGCAGGAATTGCTCCCCGAACCGGCGCCTGGGGCTATTTTGCCAATAGCAGAAACCAGCTGACTGACGATTTGGTCGCCAAAGAAAAGTATTATGTAGTGGTCCAAACTTTTTTGCTACCGGAGTGGGGTGCCAACTGGCCAGAAGAGAAAGAATGGTTTAAATTTCGCAAAGTTTTGGTTTTTAACCCCCAAAATGGTAAAAGTGTAGTAGCGGTAATTGCCGATGCCGGACCAGCCTCTTGGACCGGCAAGCATTTTGGTGGCTCACCGGAAGTAATGGAGAATCTTAACCTTTCTGGTGGCCCTAATTCTGGTGAGGTAGTAATGCTTTTTGTTGATGATCCTGATGATAAAATTCCACTTGGTCCAACCGGATCTGGCGATTTCACTTTGATTGCCCAAAAGGAGGTTTTAGAAAAATGAGTCTTGTTAATCTCAGTCGCGAAGAGTTACTGGTTGAATTTGATCTTCAAATATTGCCGGAAGATCAAAAAGAAAAGGCTTGGCAGTTAATTTTTGATATTTTTCAAACTAGAATTTTAGATTTTATCTTAAGCCAATTGGCAGAAGAGGAAAAAGAAATTTTCTTAAAAACTCTAATCGAAGACGAAGATCGCTCAGAAATTTTTGTTCAGGAAAAAGTTCCTGATATTGAGGCGAAGCTGGAAGAATTAATCAAAGAGATTAAGAAAGAATTATTAACTGATTTTAAAAAGGCTAAAAGGAATAAAAGCGATGTTTGATTTTGTCGGCAAAAGAAATTGGTTTTTTGCCTTTTCAGCTTTGGTAATTATTCCGGGAATTATTGCTTTGGCGGTTTGGGGCTTGCGATTTGGTATCGATTTTTCTGGTGGAACCTTGTGGGAATTAAAATTTGCCAGTCGTCCAGATCAGGCTAAATTTCAGGAAGTGCTTGTCAAACAAGGGCTTGAAGTTTCCTCCATCCAGCCGGTGGCCGATAGCGACTATCTTTTGCGCGCCAAAGAGATAAGTCAAGAAAAAAATGACCAAACTCGCAAAGTTCTTATCCAAGATTTTGGTCAAGTGACAGAAGCGCGTTTTGAAACGGTTGGACCAGTAATTTCCAAGCAGTTGACTGAGAATTCTTTCAAGGCGGTCGGGCTGGCGGCTCTGGCAATAATTGCTTATATTACTTGGGCTTTCCGCCAAGTTCCCAAGAAAATTTCCTCGCTTCGTTTTGGTATCAGCGCCGTGGTTGCCCTTTTGCATGATGTTTTGGTTGTGGTTGGCTCCTTTGCCATTTTTGGTCATTTTTTTGCTGCCGAAGTTGATTCACTTCTTGTCACCGCTCTTTTGACGATCATTGGTTTTTCGGTTCATGATACGATTGTCGTTTTTGATAGGATTCGCGAAAACTTGCTGAAAAATCCCGATCTTCCTTTTGACAATGTAGTCAATCAGTCAATTTTACAAACCTTGGCCAGGTCGATGAGTACTTCACTGACGGTCGTTTTTGTGCTGACTGCTCTACTCTTGTTTGGAGGAACGAGCATCAGATGGTTTGTGGTGGCGCTTTTAATTGGGGTGGTTTCGGGAACTTATTCTTCAATTTTCAACGCCGCCCAAGTTTTAGTTGTCTGGCAAAACTGGGTAAACAGAAAGAAATAAACCAAATTTATTTCTATATATAAATTGAAGATCTTGGGTGTGGCGAAAGATTATTCCATCGCTTTTTTAATTTGGGAAAGGCGTTCCAGAAGGGCATTGCGGTCGTTTTTTTCTTTTCCTTCTTCGATTTCTTCAAAAAGTTCGGCCAAAACTTTCCCCACCTCTGGCCCCGGTGCAATTCCCAAAATCTCCATCACGTCATGACCATCAACCGCCAAATCGCGGACCGCAAACGGTGGATGAAGTTCTTTTTCAATCATTTTCATAAACCGCCGCAGGCGCCAAGAGGTTGCTTCTTTCAACCCACCGCCAAGCCGGTCGCCAACTCTCAGATCAATCATATCGCCAATATTTTCCACTCCAATTCTTCTAATAAATCTTCTGACCGCTGCTGTGGTTGTTGCCTCATCAACGGTAAACTGATGCCAGCGAACCAAAGTCACCAGAAGTTCACGGTCCTTTTTGGAGAAGGCAAGACGGTTGGCAATCCCTTTTGCCAGATGAGCGCCTATAATTTCATGATTATAAAAGGTGATTGTACCTTTCTCATCCTGGCCGCAAGTTGCTGGTTTGCCAATATCATGAAGAAGAGTGGCAAAACGCACCAGCGGATCGCGGGACGGACAAGCTTCTAAAGATTTTATTGAATGGGTTCCAACGTCATAAATATGATGCCTCCCTGGGCTTTTTTGCTCGATTCCAAAACAATTTTCCAGTTCGGGCAAAATCTCTTTTAAAAGTCCGGAGTTCCTCAAGATCCAAAAGCCATCGGCTGGGTAATTGCTTGCTAAAATTTTTAAAAGTTCGTCTCTTATTCTTTCACCAGAGATTTTTTGAATAAGCGGTGCATTGACTTTAATTGCCTCAAAAGTCGCCGGCTCGATCACAAAACCAAGTTGAGTTGAAAACCGTACTGCCCGAAGAAGCCTCAAGGCATCCTCGGCAAAACGCCGACTAGGATCACTAACGGCTCTTACTATTTTGGCTTTTAAATCTCTTTGGCCGTCAAAAGGATCAACCAAATTTTTACTGTAGTCTGTAGTCAGTAGCCCGTCAGCTAATAGAGCAATCGCATTGATCGTAAAATCTCTTCGAGCCAGATCCTCTTGAATTGTTTTGGCAAAGAGGACTTTATCAGGGTGGCGCCGGTCAGAATAATCTGATTCTTTCCGATAGGTAGTAATTTCAAAAATCTGCTCACTTTTTGAATTACCCAAATACTTGGCGGCGATTCCCACTGTTCCAAACCGGTTGTCATAAAAACTCTCCGGAAAAATTTTTTGAATCTCATCCGGTTCAGCGTTGGTCGCAAAATCCCAGTCGGATACACTTTTTTTCATCAAGATATCTCGAACAGCTCCGCCAACGACATAAACCTCAAAGCCAGCGGTTTGAATTTTTTGGATGACTTTTAAAACTTCTTTAGGGAGTTTTTCGATCATCATTTTACCTTTCGCTTGTGGTATATAATTATATCATCAAATTCTTTGCCAATTATGTCTAATTTTGTCTGGAAGCTCTTGTCTAAAAAGAAATTCCCAGCTGGTTGTGATCCGCAACAGATTGCTGATCTTCTTCTTTCCAACCGTGGAATCAAAGGAAAAATTGAGAATTTTTTTAACCTCAAGCTTTCTGATGTTTTAAATTTCAAAATTGACGGACTGGCCAAAGGTGTGGCAAGAGTTAAAAAAGCGATTAAAAAAAATGAAAAGATAGTTGTTTTTGCCGATTATGATGCTGATGGAATTTGTGGTACAGCTATTTTATGGGAGCTGCTTTATAGTTTGAGACTAGACTGTCTGCCTTATGTTCCTCACCGAGTAACTGAGGGCTATGGTTTAAATATTGAAGCGATCGAAAAATTAAAAAATGAGGGAGTTAAACTTATTATTACTGTTGATCATGGAATTTCGGCAGCCGGGGAAATTGAGTTTGCCAAAAGAGAAGGGATTGATGTTGTAGTTACCGACCACCACAGCAAACCCAAAAAACTCCCTGCACCCGCGGCTCTCGTTCACACTACCAAATTATCTGGAGCAGGAGTTGCTTTTTGTTTTGCCTACGCGCTTGCCAAAGATTTTGGCCGGGAAAGTGAAATAATGGAAAAGCTTGATCTGGCAGCAATTGCCACTATCGCTGATTTAGTACCTTTGACTTCCTACAACCGAACAATTGTCAAACTCGGACTGGAAAAATTAAACCAAACGCGCCGACCAGGACTTTTAGCCCTTTTTGCCCAAACCGGTCTTTTTCCCGGCCAGATTGGCGAACGGGATGTATCGCACGTCCTTGTTCCTTTGATTAATGTTTCCGGCCGCTTGGAAAGTGCAATTTTTTCCTTGCGACTGCTTTGTACCCAAAGTCCAATTCAGGCTCGCGAGCTTGCCCAACAACTAGCTTCACTGAATAGCCAAAGACAAGAGATGGTTGCTGCCGCGGTGGGAAAAGCAAGAAACACAGTGGTGGCCAACAGTTCGATTGGCGTTTTGGTTGATGATTGGCATGAGGGAATTATTGGTTTGGTGGCTTCAAAAATGGTTGATGAATTTGCTCGGCCAATGATCGTTATTGCCAAAGGCAAGAAATTTTCCAAAGGTTCGGCCAGGTCAGTTGCAAGCTGGAATATTGTTGAAACCTTGCGCTCGGTTTCTGATCTTTTGGTTGACATTGGTGGCCATCCTGCGGCCGCTGGTTTTACCATCGAGACCCAAAAGATTAGTCTGTTTCAAAAAAGGATTGAAAATTTAGCGCCAAATCTTGGTTCTTCTCCAAATGAAAGATCGGTCTTGGAAATTGATTGCCAGATCGATATCAAAAATATTACCCTTAAACTTTTCCAGTTACTGGAGAAATTTCGACCTTTCGGGGTTGACAATCCACCGCCTTTGTTTTTAACTGCTAATGTCTTGGTTCAGGATAGCCGAATCGTTGGTCAAGATGGTAGTCATTTAAAATTAAAAGTTGCCGGTTTTGATGCCATTGCCTTTGGTCAGGCAAAAAGTTTTGGAGAAACCAGTCCAGGGGATAAGGTTGATTTAGTTTATACAGTCGAACTTGATACTTTTGCCAACCACCAGAAACTTCAGCTTAAAGTCAAAGATCTAAAAACCAGTAAAGATTGATTTAAATTTCAAAATTTTTGCAATGGAGAAAAAAGCCTTTTTTGAAAAAATTGCTGAGAAAAAAATTGAAGTTGACAAGGCGCTTTTGGAAAAAGCGATTGATTTTGCCAAACTTGCCTATGGTGAGGAGAAGAGGCTTTCAGGAGAGACAGAAGTTGGTCACTCGATCTCAGTGGCGGCAATTTTGATTGATTTTGAAGTTTATGACCCAATGGCTTTGTCAGCGGCAATTTTGCATGGTGTTTTAGAAGATACTGCTGCAACTCAAGCTGATCTGGGAAAAGAATTTGGTTGTCCGCTTGCCGAGCTAGTCACCAACGTTTCCCAACTTTCAACTATTAAATTGTACGATGCTTCCCAAGAACAGTATGTGGAGAATTTAAGACGAATGTTTTTAGCCGCGGCTCGCGATGTTAGGGTGGTTTTAGTCAGACTTGCTGATCGGCTTGACAATCTCAAAACTTTAAATGTTTTGCCCAAAGAAAAACAGGATCGGATTGCCAAAGAAACTTTAGAAATTTTTGCTCCCCTGGCTTACCGTCTGGGTATCGGTGAGCTGAAAGGACAACTTGAGGATCTGGCTTTCCCTTATGCTTATCCTCAAGAATTTGCCAAGGTAAAAAAAATCTCCGCTTCTGCCTACAGGGCACTTGATAAATTCATTTTAAAATCCAAAGTAGCGCTTTTGATTGAGCTTCAAAAAGCGGGGATTTGCGCCGAGATTGATGGTCGAGCTAAGCATTTGTACAGCCTTTGGCGAAAACTTGAAAGACCGGAAATTGGCGGCGATTTGGCTAAAATTTATGACTTAATGGCCTTGCGGGTAATTGTTGATTCAGTGGGAGATTGTTACCATGTCTTGGGAATTGTTCACAAACTCTGGCGGCCCTTGCCTGATCGTTTTTACGATTTTATTGCCACCCCCAAACCTAACGGTTACCGATCTTTGCATACCATCGTTTTTGGACCAGGAGGAAGGCGTTTTGAAGTTCAAATTAGGACGGTCAAAATGCATGAAGAAGCTGAATTTGGAATCGCTGCCCATTGGCATTATGCGGAAAAAAAGACGACAGAAACTGATGAAAAAGTCAACCGTGGTTTTGCTACCGATGAAAAATTAAATTGGGTGAGACAACTGGCTGCTTGGCAACAGGAAATAGCCGGCAGTCAGGAATTCCTCGAAGCATTAAAAATTGATGTTTTTTCCAATCGAATTTTTGTCTTTACCCCCAAAGGTGATGTAATTAATTTACCAGCCGCCTCAACACCGGTTGATTTTGCCTATGCGGTTCACTCTGATATTGGCAACCGCTGTACTGGCGCCAAAGTGGACGGCCGAATGAGACCCTTGGACTACCAACTTAAAAACGGTGAAATAGTTGAGATCATTTTAGCCAAAAACCCAGCCAAAAAACCGAGCCGTGATTGGCTGGAATTTATCGTTACCTCCCAAGCCAAAACCCAAATTCGCCGAAGTTTGAAAAAAGAGTAATGACAAATTATAGGAAAACCTTGGCCAACGACAATTGATTGTCAAGAGAAGCTTTTTAGTGTATGATTTGGGCACAGTGGAAAGGACTTTGGCAGGTTTTACTCCCCAAAAAATTGGACAAAAGGTTCGCTTGCAAGGCTGGGTTAATACCCGTCGTGATCATGGTAAACTAATTTTTATTGACCTTCGTGATCGCTCGGGCCTTGTTCAGGTTGTTTGTAGTGGACAAGCAAAAGATTTAAGGCAGGAGTTTGTTATTGAGGTTGAAGGGGAAGTCAAAAAAAGACCCCAAAATTTAGTCAATCCCAAAATCGAAACTGGCACCGTTGAAATCAAGGCAGAAAAAATCAAAATTCTCAATCCTGCCAAGCCCTTACCTTTCCCAATTGATACTGAAGGTTGGGAAATTGAAGAAGAAGTCAGACTAAAATACCGCTATCTTGACCTGAGACGTCCTCGTTTACAAAAAAATATCAAACTTCGTTCTAAATTGGTTGAAACAGCCAGAGAATATCTTTTTGCTAATGACTTTGTGGAAATCGAAACCCCGCTTTTGACCAAATCCACTCCGGAGGGATCGCGCGATTTTATCGTCCCGTCCCGTTTTCAGCCAGGAAAATTTTATGCCTTGCCCCAATCGCCCCAGCAATACAAACAGCTTTTGATGGTGGCAGGCTTTGAGCGGTATTTTCAAATTGCCAGGTGTCTTCGCGATGAAGATTTGCGAGCCGATCGAGCTTTTGAACACACCCAAATTGATCTGGAAATGAGTTTTGTCGACAGAAGCGAGGTAATGAAAATGGTTGAAGGATTGGCGATTGAGGTTTTTGAAAAAATGGGCGCCAAAATTTTAAAAAAACCCTTTCCAATTTTTACCTTTGCCCAGGCCTTGAAAAAATTTGGCGCTGATAAATTTGATCTAAGAAGTGAGAAAGAAAAAAAAGAAAATGTTTTTGCTTTTGCCTGGGTGGTTGATTTTCCCTTTTTTGAAAAGACACCAGAAGGGAATTGGACTTACACTCATAACCCCTTTTCCGATCCAGTGCCAGAGCACAAAGAAGCATTTTTAAAAGGGCAAATTGAGGGGATTTTGACCAACCAATACGATTTAGTTTGCAATGGAGTTGAGGTGGCTGGCGGCAGTATCAGAAGTAACAATCCAGCAATTCTTTTCCGGGTTTTTGAAGTTTTAGGCCACCGAAAAGAAGAGATCGAAAAAAAATTCGGCCATATGCTTGAAGCTTTTCGTTTTGGTGCCCCCCCTCATGGCGGGATTGCTTGCGGTGTTGATCGTTGGCTGATGCTTTTGACTGGCGAAAAAGATATTCGTGAGGTAGCCGCTTTCCCCATGACTTCAACTGGCCGAACGTCAGTAATGGATGCTCCTTCTTCTGTTGATGAAAGTCAGCTAAAAGAGTTGGGGATTAAAGTTCCCCCTTCTTCTTAAAAAGTAAAATTATTTCCCAATTAGACTGTCAGAGACCGCCGGAACAATCGCTCTAAACTCATAGTCACCGTCAAAAACAATTACTGGTTGGAAATAAGCCGGCCGCTCTGGCGGGTCATAATAGGCAAGATAAATATTTCTGATCGGAATTTCTCCATTGGGAATTGGAGTTGAAGGTTTTGCTAAAACGCTTGCCTTCCCGCTTTTCAATTGTTCGAAAGCCTCAAGGGCCGTTCTGGCCGGATAAGGAGAAAGATGAATTTGATCAACGTTCCAGAAAACGAAATCAACATCAACGACATCTTTTTTGGCCGTGTTAAGTGAGGTAACCAAGAAAGATACTTCGGCGATTTTGGGATTGGCCGAAATAACCGGTTTCTTTTCAAGATCGGCGCGGAAGAAATTGACCCGGAAAAGGTCGGTATCTTGTTTACTGATTGCGTCGACCAGTTGGCCATTCTTGATTGCTATCCGCTGAGCCTTTTTGGTTGGAAATTTGTTTGAATCGACTCCCAAATCTTTCAAAAATGCATTCAAAAACGAGCTGGCTTTGGCAATTGGCACCTGATCCTCGACAATCTGCTTTTTGCTGGTGATGTCCAAATCGGTCAAAAAATTATAATGGAGAGTAAAAGAATTTTCTTTAAAATTATAAACCAAGTTTCGCGAGGTCAGCTTAGTGTCGACCCATTGATAAGTAAAATCGTCAATTTTTACTGGTTCCCCTTCAAAACCCAAGCTTTTAACTCTTTCTTTGGCCCGATCAAGGGCATAAAAAAGAGAAATTTGCGGTTCAATGATTGGATAGACGTTAACAAGCTGAGGCAAATCCGGCAGTTTTAGAGTCGGTGTTTCTAGTTTAAACTTTAGTCCTGCGGAATTTTGAATTGTTGAAATTTTTTCTAGTCCCAAGGGTGGCAGCTTGCCAAATTGAGCGGTCCCTGGCGGTGGCGGTGGAGGAAAAAGGCGATTGTAGACCGAGCGGCCAAAGCTCAAAAAGAAAAGAAAAATTACCAGACCAACAATAAAAATTGTTCCAATAACCGTTACTTTTCGCGTCAAAATCGCTGTCTGGGTAAGAGTTGTCATCAAAAGTTAGCTTAGTTTGAGTATAGCAGCGCCAGATGTTACAATTCAAGGCAAATGGAGAAAAAAAACCAAACTGATCAAGAAATTCGGGTAAGAATTGCTCCCTCGCCAACTGGTGTTCCCCATATCGGGGTAACCAGAACTGCTCTTTTTAACTTTCTTTTTGCCAAACATCATCACGGTAAATTTATTGTTCGCCTAGAAGATACTGACCGGACTCGTTATCTTGCCGAAAGCGAAGAAAAAATCTTTCAAATTTTGACTATTTTAGGATTAAAAGCTGATGAGGGTCCAAAAGAAGGTGGCCCTTATTCTCCTTATATTCAATCAAAAAGACTTGATCTTTACCAAAAATATGCAGATGAGCTTTTGACCAAAAATTGGGCTTATTGGTGTTTTTGCTCGCCGGATCGACTGGAGGAAATGCGAAAAAATCAACAGAAGGCGGGCCAACTGCCGAAGTACGACCGTTATTGTTTAAATCTTCCCCAAAGCGAGATTGAAAAAAAATTAAAAAAAGAAAAGAATAAAGTAATTCGCTTTAAAATTCCCGATTCAGGCCAGACCTCGTGGAACGATTTAATTCATGGGAAAGTTGCGTTTCAAAATCAACTTTTGGATGATCGGGTGCTTTTAAAATCAGATGGTTTCCCGACTTATCACTTGGCAGTGGTAGTTGATGATCACCTGATGGAAATTTCCCATGTTCTGAGGGGTGATGAATGGATTTCTTCAACCCCAATTCACCTGCTTTTATATCAGGCTTTTGGTTGGCAGAGGCCAGAATTTGGCCACCTACCTATTATATTAGGACCAGATAAGGCCAAACTTTCCAAAAGACACGGAGCCAAGTCGGTGATCGAGTATAGTGATGAAGGGTATCTTCCCGAAGCCCTGATAAATTTTATGGTTTTGTTGGGTTGGAATCCCAAGACCAACGAGGAAATTTTTACCCTTGATCAATTGATAAAAATTTTTGATATCAAAGGCATAAACCCCACCAGTCCAATCTTTAATTTAGAAAAATTGCAGTGGTTTAATCGGGAATGGATTAAAAGAGTAAGCGATAGAGAATTGGGCAAAAAGCTGGAGAATTTTGTGCCCAAAGATTGGGACCGGCAAACAATTGAAAAATTGGTACCTCTGGCCAAAGAGCGGATGACCACTTTGGCTGATTTTTCCTCTTTGGTCGATTATATTTTTACTTCAAAGACTGTTATTTCGTTAACAAAAAAAGAAAAGGAATTTTTGGCTAACTATATTTTGGTGCTTGAAAAAATTAGCGATTGGAAAGGGGAAAAATTACGAAAGGCAAGTGAAGATTTTGTCCAAAAGACCAAAAAAACTAAAAAAGAAATTTTTATGCTTGTCCGCCGGGCAATTTCTGGGAAAGATGTAACCTTGCCTCTTTTTGAATCGATGGAAATTTTGGGGAAAGAAGAGACTTTGAAGAGAATAGAATCCGCAGTAAAACAATAATTTAAGCTTTTACCTTTTGAATTCCAGCCACAATTTTGGTAGAATTCCTATGCGAATTCATTCTGAGTTTATCGAATGATTGCGGGGTGGTGTAATGGTAGCACGGATGCCTCTGGAGCATTCAATCCAGGTTCGAATCCTGGCCCCGCAGCATTTCTATGGATTCCTATGGTTTTCTTACGATTTTTGTTATAATTAGTAATAGATGAAAAAGATAGTAATATTTTCATTCTTTCTTTTAATTTCATCCTTACTTCTAGGATTATTTAGTTTTAATCACTCTGCAAAAGCGCAAAATGAAGACCATGTGCCTGGCCAAGTCCTAGTTAAATTCAAAGACGGTACGCTCCAACATGTTATAGATGCAGAAACTAGGAAACAAAATGGTAAGGTAGCCAGTAAAATCGACAAATTAAATGTTTTTGTTTTAAAAGTACCGCAAGCAGCAGAAGAAAAAGTAGTTGCTGCTTTTTCTCAAAATCCAAATGTTGAATATGCTGAATTAGACTATATTGCTCAAGCATCAATGACCGTAGACGATCCTTACTTTTCTAATCAATGGGGATTAGAAAATACAGGGCAAACAATTAAAGGTGTTGCTGGAGTGGTTGATGCAGATATTGATGGGCCGACAGCTTGGGACACGACTCAAGGCGGAGTGAAAGTGGCTATTCTTGATACTGGTATTGACCAAGACCATGGAGATTTATCCTCAAAAGTTGTTTTGCAGAAAAATTTTACCGACTCACCTACAATTGATGATTTATATGGGCATGGCACTCATGTTGGAGGAATAGTTGCTGCTATAACGAATAATAGTATTGGGGTAGCGGGTGGATGTCCTAATTGTCAGTTGATGAATGGCAAAGTGTTAAATGACAGCGGCTCAGGAGCTTATTCTTGGGTAGCAAATGGTATTATCTGGGCGGCGAATAATAACGCAAAAGTTATAAATATGAGCTTAGGAGGTTCCGTAAAATCTTTCACATTAGAAAATGCAGTGAACTATGCTTGGAGTAAAGGTGTAGTAGTTGTAGCAGCTGCTGGTAATTCGGCCAACCCTTCAAAAACTTACCCTGCTGCTTATACAAATGCAATTGCCGTCGCTGCTACTAATAATAAAGACCAAAAAGCTTCATTCTCTAGTTACGGAGCAAAATGGGTTGATGTAGCGGCTCCTGGTGAAAATATATTTTCAACCTTTCCTAACCACCCTTATAAGATAAATAAATCACTTGGCTATGATTTTGGCTCAGGAACATCTATGGCAACGCCGATGACTTCGGCAGTCGCCGCACTTATTTGGTCGACGCCGTATGGAACTTCTGCCTCTCAAGTTCGAACACGGCTTGAGTCAACAGCGGATAAAATTACCGGAACTGGAACTTATTGGTTTGCTGGTCGCGTTAACGCCGCTAACGCACTGCAGTAACAAACTGAACTATTTTCCCCTTGACCTGACTTTTTTAATTTGATACACTGAATTAAAGACAAAAAATATGAAGATGAAAAGTTCAGCAAAGCTTCGATATTTTATATCTCTTAGTCTCTTTACTTTCTTTATTTTTCTTATCCCCTCTGTTTTTGCGATAAACAAACCAGATGATGTAGGTAGAAATACTGCGGTAGCGCAGGAAGAAGGAAGACAGCAAGTGCAGAATCGTTTAACTGAAGCCAAGCTTAGAGTCTGTCAAGCGAAAGAAAATAGCATTAAAAAACGGATGGAGCAATTAGTAAAACTTGCTACCAATATGCAGGAGAAGTTTGGTGCAATTGAAGGACGAGTAGAAGAATACTATACCTCAAAAGTAGCACCGAGCGGAAAGACTGTTGCCAACGATGATAGCTTAGTTGCTGATATTCAAACTAAAAAGGGAGCGGTTCAAACTGCCTTGGTTAAAGCTCAAAGTGATACAGGAAGTTTTGCTTGCGATAGTGACAACCCAAAAGGACAGCTTGTACAGTTCAAAGACGACATGCGGGCAGTCAAGTCTGCCTTAAAGGATTACCGGACATCGATTAAGAATTTAATTGTTGCAATTCATTCCGTTACTGGTACAACAGAGAGAAACAGTACAGCTTCTCCAAAGCCTGCTAAAACAGGGGGAGAAAACGAGTAATCTATGAAAAGAAAACAAAAAGTATTTAGTCCAATAGTAGCCATAATTGCCGCTGGCGCAATCGTTGTTATACTAGTTGTAGTTTTGCTTTTGGTTCAAAAAGTAGGCCAGCCTACTCTTGAAAGAACCGGAACCCAACAAACAACCCAAGGCGTCCCTGCAATACAGAATACCAACGACTTTAACAATGTAGCTTCCCAATTAGATAATACCGATCTTAATGAACTTGACAGAGGGTTAGATCAACTTGATGCAGATACCTCTACATTTTAACTGAAGAATCCTCTAAGAGAGACACCACATTCGAAGAGTCGTCGTTTGAGCTTGTAATTTCTTTATTTCTTCCCACCTTACTCTTATTAACTCCACTTCTTTGTTGGTTTCCAGAAAAAAGGTTCGAAGTGCGTGAACACTGGGGAGCTCAACAAGTAAAGAACCAGATGATCAAGAGATTTAATAAATATATCAAACTATATCATATTTGAGACACCTTTTTATACTGTCTCATTTGTCTCATTTGGCCTTGATATGAGACAATCGTTATAACGACGGAAGGGGTCCAGACCAACGTGCTCAGCTTTGTTTTAGCTTTCAAAAACGTTGCACAACATCCATTAGAAGATCTTTCTAATCTTTGTATTTTTCTCTGATTATCTCCACAATTAGTTTGTGATCAGAAATTATAAAAGGGTAAGACTTTTCTTGTTTTGTAGCTCATATTCTGGAGAAATAATGGCTTCCTTTTTAACAAAAAGGTATGGGGACAAAAAGTTATTAAAGGTAGTCAAAAGACTCTCGCTAATTTTAAATTTTAGTTACGAACAGTTGGAGAGTTTTATACTTCAACGATCAAGACCGATATGTCCATATCAGAGAATTCCCTCTGATCTAAGAATATATCTGGAGATAGAAAGTGAGTTGGTAAAACTAATGGAAGAAAAGTTAGATGAGTATTCCACTGCTCAAGAAGATTATAAAAGAAAATTGTTATCTCCGGCTTTCGAAAGGGCTGCTGGCAACTTAATACAGAATTTGGAAGACGACGTGAAGTTTCAAGAAGCTTTAGACTTACGAATTCAAAAATATGCCCACATTTATTATAAAGTTGCTTATAAATACAAATTGCCAACTATGAGAGTGGTACCCTTCATAATCAGAATTATTTAGTAAATATATCAAACTACATCACCAATAGAAGTTTTGAAATACTCCCTTTTTATAGTGTCTCATTTAGCTTGTAGGATGAGACAGAGTTATAATGACAGAATGGGGGCAAGACCATATTGCTCAGTACGGGCCTTAGAAAGCGGAGAATCCTAACATGCCAGTTGTATTCGATTTAATTTGCTAATTGACAAAATGATCACTTTAGTGTACACTTCCTTTTGATATGTCTCAAACTATTCCTGTAACCCAAGCCAGACGCGACCTTCTTAATCTTGTTGATAAAGTGGATGATGAATATACTCGTGTGGATTTAACAAAAAATGGCAGGGTGAAAGCAACTCTTGTTTCTCCTGACTACTTAGATTCTTTGGAAGAAACTATATATACGCTCAAACATTCCATGAGGGATATTAAAAAAGCAGAAAAAGAGATCGCCAAAGGTAATTATGTTACTTTGGACGAATTGAAAAAGGATCTTAAAAAACGAATTGCAAATGCCGGCTAAATCCCTACTTTTAGAAGAGCCTGCTAAAAAGAGATTATTAAAACTTCCAATCCATATTCATAAAAGAGTTATTAGAGCCCTTGAAACTATTCAGGATAATCCGCTTATTGGTATAAAACTTCATGGAGATTTGGTTGACTACTATAAGTTCAGAGTTGGAGATTATCGGATTGTGTACTCTTTTAACACCAAAGAAAGTACAGTTACTGTTGTTAAAATAGAGCATAGACAAGGGGTTTATAAATAAAAATTTGTGAAATAGGTTCTAATGTCTTCCAAACCCCGCAGCTTTTTAAATCTTGACAAATATTACGTTTTTACGTAAAATATTAAATTATGACGAACGGGACAATTTCTGCAACTGACGCAAGAGCCAAACTTTATGATCTTTTGGAAGAGGTGGAAAAACTCTCTAAAAGAATAACAATTACTAAGCAAGGGAGAGCTAAGGCTGTGCTTTTAAATCCTGATGAATTAGAAGGTCTTGAAGAAACAATTGAGGTTCTTCGTGACAGAAGAGCTTTAATATCGCTTGCAAAGAGTAAAAAGGACATTAAAGCCAAGCGCCTCTATTCTTTTAAACAGGTAACCGGTAAAGACCTTTAAAGTGGCTAAAGTATATTTTACCGCCCAATCACGCAGGCTTTTTGATAATATAAGAGAAGAACGAATTAAAGACAAAATCACTCAAAGTCTCCAAAAACTTGCTCAAAATCCATATACTGGTAAAAAACTTAAAGGTAAACTGCAAGGGACCTATTCTTTAAGAATTTGGCCTTATAGAATTCTTTATGAAATAACAAAGACAAAAAATATTATCCTAACCGACATTGGGTACCGAAAAGAAATTTATAAGTAGGGGCTGACAAAAGCTCTTCTTTAATTTTTAGTGTTATATTTTAGATAAACGTATGAAAAATAAGAATTGGAAAGGAATGCACAACCCGGGTTCGGGTGCTGTTTATGGCTTGGGTTTGGTAGGCGCCTTAATTTATTTCCTCCAACATGCTACCACTTTTGGTGAAGGAGTATTAGGGGTTTTAAAAGCCCTTGTTTGGCCCACCCTTTTGATCTACAAGGTTCTTGAGCTTCTAAAAATATAAAATCTTTCTTATTTAAATATCGTTTTGTGATTTTTCCTCGTTGAATCGTGGATCCTGCCAAGCAGGAAGAGGAAGTTGTAATAGTTCAGTCTGATCAGGGAGGACTTGTATAACCTTTTCAAGCTTTGACTTCAAATTAAGATCAATAACTTCATATTCTTGCCTTGATTGGCAAACAGCAAACCAATGTTTTAAAAGGGCATAATTACCTAATTGGGCATTTCTGACAGCGGCTTCCAGTTCCATTCGCCATTGTCTGAAAATTTCTAACGCTTCGGAAATATCATGACCTTCCAATTCTTCCATTAATCTTTGTTGATCGTCGTCTAGAATTCTTAATTGCAAATCGTAAGCCGCATAACGGCCAGCGACATCCAAGACTGTTCTGGTATCAAAATTTTCTAGACTTCTCAATTCATCTTCAGTCGACCTGTAGGCTCTATATGAGGCATAAACTTTTTGTTTTAACCGATCAAGGTATTTCCAAGCTTCCTCTTTAGAACCAAAACGTGATTCGTTTCTCACAACAGGCAATTATATACTGTTGTTAAAAAATCATCCACTCAAAAGTTTGAAAGTTGTTCAAAAGAGTCGGCGGAGTTTTCTCAAACAGTGCAGCCTTCGATGGGTTCGGGGGGTGATTTAACAATTTTGTATTTTCGATCCAAACCCAAATCTTTAAATTTATCCAGATAGCAAAAAACGGCATTGACAAATTCAGCATGACTCCAGGTTAGGGGAGAGACAGAAACATGCTCACCGGTGTGGGGGTTAATTTGCTCCGGCAAAATGCCAGTTGGCAGGGCCAAACCAACCACCCAATTAAAAATCTTTTTCACCTCACCTAAATCCGCTTTTTTAGTGGCCCGGGCAAGCAAAACTTGGGCAAACCATAAGGTAGTTAGAATCCAGGGATTGCCTGGCTCTCTCTCGTCAATCCGCCAATAAGGATCGTTGTCGTGACGGGCAAAACCGCCAATCGAACTTTTGATTGCCAATTTTCCCCTGATCACTTCAATAAACTGGGTAATCCGCGGATCGCCAACTGGCAAGACGCCAAATTCCACCAAGCCATAAAGACTGCTCAGGTCGCAGCTTTCATCTCTTTCAAGACTGCCATTTTTCTGGACGATCCCTTTGATAAAACTTTGATTCTTTTCATCATAAAGTTCGGACAAAATTGCTTTTTTAATTTCCCAAGCAGCTGCCCGATATTTGGCAGCCTCATAAGTTTTTCCTAGTAAACTGGCAAAAAAACAGCCCGACAAAAGTCCACCAAAAACCGCCGAGGCAGTAAAAGTTGAGATGCAAAATTTTTCTTCCCAAAGATCCCAGGATGGTTTTGGCAGTCCATTAGCCAGCCTAAACTCAACCAAGAAATCAGCCGCTTTTTTGATCAGGGAATTGTAGGTAGTTTCGATAAATTCAATGTCTTTGCCCGCCAGATAATAAGTTTTCAAAGCCCAGAGAACAAGCGCGGTTTCATCTTCCTGAATTGGCAGAGTTGGTTTGCCGTTTTCAATCCAGGGGTGCCATGAGGAACCCAAGCTTCGATCAGGAAGGTATTTATGCATCATGTAGCCTTCATCGGTTATCACCTCGTTGCAAAAGGAGAAAAACTTCTCAGCCAAATCATGATAGCCGGCTTTGGCCAAAACGATGGTAGTAAAAGCCGCATCTCTTGGCCACATATAAGCGTAAGTATCTTTGCCACCTTGCAAAATATCCGAGTCGCCAGAAGCCAAAATTGAACCGGCATTGTCAACGTGGGTGCGAATGATCATTAAAGATTTTTTGAAAAGATTAACGATTGGTTTGGGCAAATCATAAAAGTTTATTGCCTGCTTGTTAACCCAGGCTTTCCAAAAATAATCGGTGGTTTTAAAAAGATGAGCTGGGGTTTTGGTTAAAACGTAACGGTTGAGAAGTCTTGCCTCTTTGAGATCTTTACCAACCGCGATCCAATAATAAATGACTTTTTGTTTGCCGGCCGGCAGGGAAAGATGAAAACCAATTGCCGAGTCGGTTGGTCCATGTTCAATTGGATTTTTGGCCAAAATCCCATCTTCGGCATCGGCAAAACTGCCCTCTTTGCCTTCAAAATGAGCAATACCGGTTGTCCAATCGTCAAAAGGTTTATTGTCTAAAAGTCCATTAATCAAGAAAACTCGCCGACCTTTATAATGGACGATTGCATCGCAAGTTGAATCAAAAAAGGAAGTATTGCCAACCGGATTGCCATAAGCTTGAAATTCTTGAGAAAGAAATAAGCTAAGTTCTTTAGTTTCTCCGGTCAGGTTGGTGATCTTAAATTTCCTTAAAAAAATACTCTTTTCGTTATAAACGGCGTCAAAAATCTCAACCTTGATTTTTTTGTCCCTGGAAAGGGCGGTTGTATGGCCAATCAGAGTGTCGGTGGTGGATTCAATCTTAATTTGCCAAGTACCATCATCGAGCCAATGAATTTTTCCATCCCAAAAAAGACCGATCTTGTGAGCGTTACCCAGAAGATGGTCTTCCAGACCAACATAATGGTAGTAAATGTTTTTAACCTGAGCAAATTGATCAAGGCAGACCAAAAGTCCGCCATTACCAAGAACTAAACTACGTGCCATCTAATATTCCTGACAAGTTGATTTTCCTCACAAGCTTTACCCCCAGTTTCTTGTAAGTTTATCTAAACCCAAAGAAATTAATAGGCAGTCCTCAAGTAATGTCTCAGAGCCGCCAAAACTTTTTCTTTATTGTCTCGAGCTTCCTCAACCTCTTTGCCAAGACTTACTCGGTGCATTGCATCTTTGATCCAATGGGCGAAATCAGACTTTTGCGAGTTGGAATGATAAGAAAATGTCTGACTGTCCATTTTTTGAATTCCTCTTGCCAGTTGGGCTAAGGTTGCAAAAACTTGTCCGTTATGAGCAAAGAACTTCAAATTTCCGGCGACCGTATAAACCCTTTTTCCCATTCTTTCCACCTCCTTTCTCTTTGGGAAAATCTAACCTCAATTTTAAGTCGGAAAGGACGTTCATATAAACAATAAAGGCTTCATAAGGTGATTTATAGGGATTAAAATATTTGTGGACATCACCATCTTTAAACCATTTGGTGCACATATAGTAAAAATGATCTGAGGTTGAAAGATTGCGCCAGACGTTCAAAAGTGCCTCGTCATTTTGGCTAAAAATCAAATTGCGAAGATCATAAAGTTCTCGACTGGCTTTCCTTTGCATTTCGTTCCCAAGCCAGGCTGAAGTATCCCTTTCAATATCCGCCCAGGAATAGGCAGCGGGTGCATCAATTTCTCCCACCGGCTCAAAAAGCTTTACCGCCTCACTGGGAGTGACGAAATCAAGATTGTGGTTGAAAAGCTCCTCGGGCAGTTTTTCCAAAAAATCAAAAATGCCAGTTTCTTGCCATTGGTGTTCACCAAAAGTTTCGTAATCCAAAAAAATGTTAACCAGTTGGCTATTTTTGGCTGCCTCTTTGACCCAAACGGCAAATTTTGGCGCAGTCAAGGGCCAATCACCCCAACTTTTTTCCGAAAAGCGAAAAGCAATATCATCAGAAAGTTTATAGTTTTTCAAAAGGGCAACTAAGTTTTTAGTTTGTGCGGGGCGATACAAAAAGTTTGGACTGCGCCAGCCTAGGATATGGTCGGCCCCTTCAACCAAGACTGCCGAAAAACCCAAATCTTCAATCACCCTGCCAAGGGAATTTTGGTAGATCAGTTCGGTATTGCGAAATACTTTTGGCGCAAGACCGAAAATCCTTTTTATTTTTTCTTGGTGAGTCAAAACTTGTTGGCGAAATTCCTCTTCGCAAGCCAGAGAAGAGAGCGAATGAAAATAAGTTTCACCAAGAATTTCCACCCGGCCAGTTTCAACCAAGCTTTGAAAACTTTCCAAAACTTCTGGTTCAAAAGCTTCCATTTGATCCAAAACTACTCCTGAGAGAGAAAAACTTAATTTCAGTTTGGGGAATTTTTTAAGAAGCGCCAACCATAGCCGGTTAGCAGGCAAATAGCACTTGTGAGCAACTTTTTCAAAGACTTTTCGGTTATTAAGTTCGCCTTCACTTTCGTCTTCAAAATAATCGCGCCGACTGCCGATGTCAAAAATAGTATAGTATCGCAGCCTCCAAGGCTGATGGACTTGAAAATAAAAACAAACCGAACCCATTAGTTTAAAATCTCCTGATAAAGAGAAAAACATTTTTGAGCCGATCTTTCCCAAGCAAAATTGGCAACTTCTGCTTGGGCATTATTTTTGAGCGCCCAGTTTAGCTCCCTGTATCTTAGAATCGCCAAGATTTTTGCGGCGGTGGCAAAACTGTCCCAAAAATCAACTGTCAGACAGTGATTGAGAATCTCCAAAACACCAGAGTTTTTCGAAATCACAAGTGGAGTCCCAAAAAATGAGGCTTCTAAGGCGACCAGACCAAAAGGTTCTGAGACCGAGGGGACGATTAAAACATCAGCATTTCGGTAGATAACCGCCAACTGCTCCTGATCCAAAAATCCGGTAAAAACCACCCGGTCGGCAATTCCCAGATTAATTGCCAGTTCAATTAACTGTTCTTTCATGTCGCCGTCACCGGCAATTACAAAAATTGTCTCCTTATCATGTTGGGCAACAATTTGGGCTGCTTTTAAAAACCAGTCAGGCCCTTTTTGTAAAGCGAGGCGACCAGCAAAAACGATTAATTTCTTGCCTTTGGCTTTCAAGGCTAATTCTTTTTGATCGTTTAATTTCCCTAACTCTTGGCGGTCGACTCCATTGTGGATGACTTCAACCTTTTCTTCGGGGATTTGGTAGTTTTGGGTGACGATTTTTTTGGTGTAGCCCGACACTGCAATCACTTTTTTGGCCCCCTCTACCATCTCTTTTTCAATTTGAAAAATTTCGCCCCCGACTGAATTACCACCATTACGGTCAAATTCGGTTGAATGGATTTGGGCAACAAGGGGTTTTTGCAAAATTTCAGCGGCTGCCAAGGCTGGCGGGCCGCAAAGCCAATCATGAGCATGGACAACGTCGTAAGCTTCTCCCGCCAGTGATTTTTCAACCAGTGCCTTGAATTGGTGGACTTGAGATATCAAATCTTGATTGGCAAAATTTTTCGCTGGGTTGGTGTTTTGAGAATGGAAATGCTGGTAAGAGGAAAGATAAATTCCATTTTTAACTCCCGCAAATTTGACCTTGAAAGGGAAATTGTTGAGCGGTTGTTGGCGAGGCAAAATCATTGTTAGGTCGACGCCTAATCTGGCAAGAGCTGAGGCTAAACCCGCTACGGCAAATCCAAGCCCACCACTAGTTTGAGGTGGAAGCTCCCAACCAATCATTAAAACACGCATATTTTAAAACCGGTCTTCTGGCCGGCAGATGTACCTCTAGTTTAAGATTACGGCAAACTCAAAAGAAATACAAGAAGATTTGCAGGATTTTCCCCTTTCCCACACTAAAAGATCTTTGTGGTTTAATTGGTGTTTGACAGACCTTGATAAATATGATAGCATCATCATACCCCCCCCAAGGGGGTTGAGGAAAAGTTATGGATTACCGAACCAAAAAACAAATTTTAATCAGAATAAACTACTTAACAGGCCATCTTAAAGGAGTGGCCAAGATGATTGATGCAGATCAATATTGCGTTGACATAATCAACCAAAATCAAGGTGTAGTGGCTGCAATTAATCAAGTCAATAAGTTAATTTTGAAAAACCATCTCGAGACTTGTGTAACCCGAGCGATCGAAGGTCGGAAAAAGAACCAAAAGCAAAAAGTATTTAAAGAACTTGTGGAGATTTTTAAAGTAGCTGGGTAGGAGGTGAGCAAAAATGATGGGTGATCAACTTGCACATATGGATAACTTTTTGGCAACTCCCTCAGCCCAAGGTCAAGGTTTCTGCCCTGGTTGCCCAATGATGGGTTATGGAATGATGGGTTTTTGGAGTGGACCACAGATGATGGGTGGATGGCAGACTGGATTCTGGATTTGGTCAATCTTAGGCTGGTTGACTTGGATCTTGCTTATAGTAGCACTAATTGCCCTTATTCGCTGGCTTTGGAGAAAAGGAAGTGACGAGGATAAAAAATGAGGAAATTTGATCCATTTATTGTCGGTATTATTATCTCTTTGGTGGTTATAGTTTTAGGCGGAGTGGTTTTTGCTTATAAGTCTGGTGGCAAACCGATCCAAACTTACACTGTAGAAAATCCTGACCGCCCAAAAGTTGAACTCTCAGGCGATCGGGTAGATTTGGGCGAAATGAAAGTTTCTGATGTTAAAACTTCAGACTTTATGATGAAAAATGTTGGTACCAAACTTCTGCAAATTAATAACATCTCAACTTCTTGTGACTGTACCTTTGCTCAAGTGACAATTGATGATAAAACTAGTCCTCGTTTCACCATGCACCAAAACCCAGAGTGGACTGGTGAAGTCGAGCCAGGCAAAGAAGCGAAGATCACGGTGATTTATGAACCGGCCCGGATGCCGGTTAAAGGAAGAGTCGAAAGAAGTGTTCACATTAAGACCAATGACCCTCAAAAACCCGATATTGCTCTTACAATTACTGCCACAGTCAATTAAAGATGTTACCTCTGGTTTTGGTCAACGGACTAATAGATTCATTTAACCCCTGCGCTGTTGGCGTTCTCCTTCTCTATATCTCAATAATTTTGACCTTGGGTGGCAGTCGCAAGCAACTGGTTTACTTTGGTGTTTTTTATTTGGTCTCGATGTATATCACCTATTTTTTGATCGGACTGGGGATTTTGCAGGTTTTTCATCTTTTTGGCATTCATAATTTTTTTGGCTGGGTGGCAGCAGTAGTGATTTTTACTATTGGCGCTTTTCAACTAAAAGAATATTTTTTACCGACGCTTTATATACCAATTCTGACACCATTTTTTGGAGCCTGCCGGGTTCCCAAGTGGGACCGAAAAATTACGATTTTTTCGGCTTTGGCCTTAGGTTTTTTGGTCGGTCTTTGTGAATTTCCTTGCTCTGGGGCAATTTATTTAGCGACTGTTGCCCTACTTTCGGCCAAAGAAACATTTTTGGTTGGCATCTTTTATCTTTTAATTTACAATGTAATGTTTATTCTACCTACAGCCTTGATTTTTCTAGTTTCAACCAGACCGCAGGTTGTCAAATCAATCCAGTCTTGGCAGGTGGCCGCCCACGCAAAAATAAAGCTGATAATGGGTTTGTCGATGGTAATCATGTCATTTTTTCTTTTAGCCTGGCTTATTCAGCCTTTAATTTAAAAACTGATGAAAAATAAGAAATTTACTCATAATCAAGAACACCAAATAATCAATAAGAGCCAGAAAGACAAGCTTTATACCTGTCCGATGCATCCGGAAGTGACAAGAAAAGAGCCTGGGGATTGCCCAAAATGTGGGATGAAGCTGGAAAAACACGAACACGCCGGTAAACATACAGGGATGGAGGAAAGTTTTAAACAGCGGTTCTTTATCGCTCTACCACTCACTATCATTGTCCTTTTGCTTTCGCCAAAAATCCAAAATTGGTTTGGGTACACCATTAGCTTTTCTGGTATTGAAATAGTTCTTTTTCTTCTCGCCTCGATAATCGTTTTTTATGCTGGATTTCCCTTCTACCAGATGGCCCTAGGCGAGATTAAAACCCGCGCCTTTGCGATGATGACCCTGGTTTCTCTAGCTGTTTTAGCGGGTTATTTTTTTAGTGTGGCGGCAACTTTTCTTTTTCCAGGGGAGTCTCTTTACTGGGAGATTTCTACTTTAGTATTAGTTTTCCTTTTTGGTCATTGGCTAGAAATGAGAGCAGTCCGAGGTGCAACCGGCGCATTGTCCGAGCTTACCAAGTTAATTCCACCAACCGCTCATCTTTTAAAAGGAAATAAAGTAGTTGAGGTGGGTACCGAAAGTTTAAAAAAGGGCGACAGGATTTTAGTTCGCCCCGGAGAAAAAGTACCGATTGATGGGCAGGTTTTGGATGGCAAAAGTTCAGTTAATGAATCAATGATCACTGGTGAATCAAGACCGGTTAGCAAAAAAATTAGCGACAAGGTGATTGGTGGAACAATTAATAATGACGGATCATTGACGGTTGAAGTCGAAAAAACTGGCGAGGAAACAGCAATTTCCCAGATGATAGAGTTGATTCGTCGAGCTCAAGAATCAAAACCTAGCGTTCAAAAATTGGCTGACCGAGCTGCTGGTTGGCTGACTTTTGTTGCTTTAACCGTTGGAATTGTAACTTTTTTGTTTTGGTTTTTTGCCAGTTCCCAAGGGGCAATTTTTGCCGCTACTTTGGCAATTGCCGTCATCGTTATCGCTTGCCCTCATGCTCTTGGTTTGGCAATACCAACAGTCACGACTATTACCACATCTTTGGCTGCCAAAAATGGGATTTTGATAAGAGATATGAGAGCGGCTGAAATCGCTCGAAAACTTTCCTATGTCGTCTTTGACAAAACCGGAACTTTAACTGAAGGCAAATTTGGGGTTGCCAAAATAATTCCACTGGCGAATTTGTCCGAAGAGGAAATTTTAAAACTTGTGGCTGCCGTCGAATTTCATTCCCAACACTCAATTGCCCAAGGAATTGTCGATGAAGCCAGGAAGAGAAAGATTGCCTTTAAACCCGCTTCAAACTTCCGATCATTTCCAGGCAAAGGAGCAGTTGGCTTTGTGGATGGGAAAGAAATCTTGGTGGGTAATAAAACACTGCTTGAAGAGAGAGGAGTCAAAATTGATGAATTTAAAACGAAACTTAAAGATTCAACGGAGACTCAGACCCTTATTTTTCTTGCCGTTGGGAAAAAACTTGTTGGCACAGTAGGTTTGGAAGATCTGATCCGTCCAGAATCAAAAGAAGCGATTGGCGCTTTGAAAAAAATGGGGATAAAAACCGCGATGTTAACTGGCGACAGTAAGTTCATTGCCGCTTCGGTTGCCAAGCAGTTGGGAATCGACACTTATTTTGCCCAAGTTTTGCCGGCAGAAAAAGTTAATAAAATTAAAGAACTTCAAGATAAAAACCAGATTGTGGCGATGGTTGGTGATGGAGTCAATGATGCGGCATCTTTGACTCAAGCCCATGTCGGAATTGCAATTGGCGCTGGAACTGATGTGGCGGTTGAGTCAGCCGAAATTGTGCTGGTTAAAAATGATCCGCGCGATGTAGTCAAAGCGATTAAGCTTAGCCAGAAAACCAACATTAAGATGAAGCAAAATTTGGCTTGGGCAGCAGGTTATAATTTGATTGCCATTCCGGTAGCGGCTGGGGTTCTTTTTCCATTTGGAATTCTTCTTCGCCCCGAATGGTCAGCACTTTTGATGAGCGCCTCGTCAATAATTGTAGTTGCAAATGCCTTGACTCTGCGAAATGTCCAATTGGCTTAAAATTTACATCGCTGTCTAATAATTGTTTGAGCAGTTAAACAAGAGAGCATGTTATGATGAGATCAAATGGCGGGATTATTAATTGGATTGATCGTATTTGTGATAATGTTAGTTGCCGGTTTTTCGCTGTTTTTTAAGTCTTTACCGGTTCAAAACTTTGATCTTGGAAGTGCAAAACAATCCCAAAACGAGAATTCAGAGAGCGGAATAACTGGGAAAATCCTTGCCGGACCCCAATGTCCAGTAGAAAAGGTAGGTGAGGATTGTGAAGATAAGCCTTACCAGGCAACGGTAGTTGTTAAAACGATTGACGGCAGAGAAGTAACAAAGTTCAGTTCCGATGCGAGTAGTAACTTTAAAATATCTCTTTCTCCAGGAAGATACTGGTTGGAAGGGGTTGGGGGGCAGAAGTTCCCAGGTCTTAGCCAAATGCCCATTGAAGTTTTGCCTAACCAGTTTAAGGAGATGACCCTCCGTTTCGACACCGGAATTCGCTAGACAGGGGAGACTAGAGAAATTCTTGAGGAGTGGCGCAAGCAAGTGTTGTTATCTTGGAAAAATCAGTATCGTAGGAAACCAATTTTGCGCCAGTTGGCACTTGAGTAGCAATTAGGCAGTCCGGAAACTTAATATTATATTTTTCAAAAATTTTGATGGCCTTTTTAGTGTTTGTTGTCTCTATCAATGTTAAGTTTCTAAGATCTAAAATTTTTTTAATCGCCTCAAGAGCTTCTTTTTTGGCAAATCTATAAAGCCTGGTTAGAATAAATAGAATCTCCAAGATGACTATATTTGAGGTATAAGGTCGAATCTTACCCTTCTCAATAAGTTCTATAAGTTTTAGACAATCTTTAAATTTTATCTCATCATCCGCTGTTAGATATCTGATAAAGACACTTGTTTCAAGAAAAACTTTATTCACTTTGCCTATCGCTTTCCCCAAGAATAATCGATATAATCCCGTATTTTTTCGGCTGGTATTGGATTCTTAATTCTATACTTACCGGCCAAAGATAAAATGCCCTTTCTCTCATCAAGTGGTTCAATGATTATTTTCTTTTTTTCTGATCTTATAAGAGCCTTACCATGTTTAATTAACCCCACTTTTTTGCGAATAGAAACCGGAATGTGAACTTGAAATTTAGGAGTAATTGTGGTCATTGTCGTCATGTCAATAGGTATTGTATATTATTGACTTAGTATTGTCAATATCTCTGCGGTATTATTGTATTAATTGTTAAATTTAATCGAGGAATTTGAAGGTTAAAAGAATTCGGTCAAACTCATTTTCAGACAGTTGGTTGGGGTTGGGATTTTGAATGTTATATAAATTATCATAACCAGAGTCATTTCTTTTTGGATCCATAATAAAAACTTGTAATTCTAATTGCCCGTTCTCCATTTGGATTTCATTTTTAAATGCTTCATAACCAGCTACCTTTATTGTTGACTGTCTTATAAGTTTTTTTCCTCCGCCATAAACCGAATTTGTGGCAGCTTCGGTAGCAAAATCTTTCAGGCTTTGAATTGATGGCTTGTTGTTGTAATAGATAGTTAAAAGCTCTAAATCATTGCTGTTAGCAAAAACAGTCCCTCCCCCCTCTGGACCCTGAAACTTCAAATTCAAGCTTGGAGGATATTGGAAAGTAAATTTTGATTCAAAGGCATTCCCGGTATAAGTTTTCCAATTGGCTGTTTCGTCGGTTTGAGATGAAGTTATTTGTTTAGTTGGTGCTGGGGTTGGGTGATCTTTGGGGCTGGTGATAAATTTGCCAAGTAAGCCTCTTTGATAGAGAAGAAAACCGATGGTTATCAAAGCCACAATAGTAGCGATTGCTCCAAGTAAAATAATTTGGGCAAAACCTTTCTCGATGATTTTTGGTTTTCTGATAAAGTTTAGATAAACATAAGCAAGAAAGAGAAAGATAATTGCGATACCAAGTGCCTGGAAGACGGTTAACTGGCGATAAAATGTGCCACCGATAATTTTGACCGCCAAGACAATAATCAAATAGACAATCAAAAGCCGCCAAATACTTGACCGCTTAACCCAAATTTTCAAAGTTGTCCAGAAATCCACAAACTCTCCTTATTCCAATCATAGCAAATTTGCGCTAATTGGTCACTTGCAAGCTTTTTGTTTTTTCAGTATTATCCTAAGAGTATGAAAAGGCGATTGGTGATTGCCGGTTCAGGTCCGGCTGGCCTGACAGCAGCGATTTATGCCTCTCGGGCCAAACTTGATACCACCTTAATTTTAGGGATCAATGTTGGCGGCCAATTATTGTTGACTTCCGAGGTTGAAGATTACCCAGGATTCCCGACGGGAATTTTAGGGCCGGATTTAATCGGCAGGATGAGGGCTCAAGCTGAAAAATTCGGGGCAAAGATTATTGATGGTAATGTTGAAAAAGTTGACTTTTCCCAAAAACAATTTACTCTTTGGGCTGATGGCCAAAAAATCGAAGCGGAGACCGTGGTTATTGCCACTGGGTCTTCTGCCAAATGGTTGGGTTTGCCATCCGAACAAAGGTTAATTGGTCGGGGAGTTTCGGCTTGTGCGGTTTGCGATGCTGCTTTTTTCCGCAATCAAAAAGTTGGAGTGGTTGGTGGTGGCGACGCGGCGATGCGGGAAGCTTTGTTTTTAGCCCGTTTTGCCAAAGAAGTTTTTGTCATTCACCGCCGGGATCAGTTACGGGCTTTTAAGATTTTGCAGGAAAAAGCCAAGAAAAATCCAAAGATTTCGTTTTTATTCAATAAGATAGTTGGAGAAGTTTTAGGAAAAGAGCGAGTTGAAGGAGTAATACTTGAGGATACCAAGACCAAAGAAATCTCAAAGTTCAGTCTTGACGGTCTCTTCGTCGCTATTGGGCATCAACCTAATACTGGATTTTTAGAGGGGCAGGTTGAGCTTGATGAGAAGGGCTACATTAAAATAATTCAAAATTCAAAATGCAAAATGCAAAATGAAAAAGGAGAAGTTATTGGCAATAAATTTTCAACCATGACTTCTTCTGAAGGGATTTTTGCCGCCGGCGACGTTGCTGACTGGCGTTATCGCCAAGCGGTGACTGCTGCGGGTTCAGGTTGTCAGGCGGCCCTTGATGCCCAAGAATACCTCGAAGATTTGTAAAAACTTTGTAGTTTCTTGACTTAGTTTGTAGTTAACGTTACGCTTTAAATGGATAGTATGGACCAACCAATAAAAATTCTTTTAGTTGAGGATGACGTCTTCATCTTAGACATGTATAAAATTATGTTTAAAAAGGCAGGTTTTGAGGTAGAAACTGCGGTTGACGGCGAAGAAGGGGTGAAAAAAGCCCAAGATGGGGATTATGACATCATCCTTTTGGATATCATGTTGCCGAAATTAAATGGTTTGGATGTCCTGCGGGCGATCCGAAAGAATGATTGCAAAGCCAAAGATACGCCGGTTTTTTTGCTTACTAACCTTGGTCAGGAGAACGTAATTAAAGAAGCTTTTAAAATTGGTGCTCAAGGATATCTGATGAAAGCCAACCTCTTGCCTGCCCAGGTTGTCTCTCAGGTCCAAGAATTTTTAAAAGAGAAAGAAAAAGGCCTAAGATAATTTTCTGTTTGAACTTCCGGACAGCTTGTAACCACCAAGATAATTAAAATTCAAAAATCCATGATTGACAAAAATATCATTTTGAATAAGCTGGCTGAGGTTTTAGATCCAGAACTAGGTGTCTCAATTGTCGATTTGGGATTAATTTATGGGATTGAAGTGAAAGGGCGATCTGACGTTTTAGTGACTATGACGTTAACAACTCCTAGTTGTCCTTTAGCCCCCTTTTTTGCAGAAGAGGTTAAAAAGAAAATCAAAGAAGTTAAAGGGGCAGGAAACATCGACGTCAAGATGACTTTCGATCCGCCATGGGACTTCTCAAAAATTAAAGACAAAAGTCTTCGTCGGCGATTTGGTCTTTAAATCTAAAAGTTTGACTTTTGGGTTTTTTTCGGGTATAGTGTTTTTTGGTCTTTGCCAATGACTTTGCAATTTTAGGTACAACTTGGGTCTTGACAGGTACTATATCTGGTGTTTACGATAAAGTTGTAACCCTATATCTTGTGTAATTTAGGGTTTTGTGAAAACGTTCGGGCAACTACGGTTTTGGGGCTTAAGGTAGGGCGCTCAAGCGTTTTTTATTTGTTTTTGATAAAGTCAGTTTGTTTGGCAAAACTTTTGAGGATGGTTTGTCCTTTTTGTTCGCACCCTGAAAATAAAGTCGTTGATTCGAGAGAATCAGAAGACGGTAAAACCACTCGCCGGCGGCGGGAATGCGCCAATTGCGGCAAACGATTTACCACCTATGAACGGGTGGAGACCTTGGACGTCTTGGTGGTCAAGAAAAACGGACGGCGTGAACTTTTTGACCGGGACAAAATAAGGACGGGGGCAATTAAAGCTTGTGAGAAACGGCCGGTTTCCGCCGACCAGATCGAGAAGCTGGTTGATGAAGTTGAGTCAGAAATTAGAGGATCTGGTACTACTGAGGTAGCGAGTAAAAAAATTGGCCAAATTGTGATGAGGTTATTGAAAAAACTTGATAAGGTTGCCTACATTCGTTTTGCCTCAGTTTACCGAGAGTTTGCTGACCTGACTGATTTTGAAAGAGAATTAAAAATTTTAACCAAAAGTTGGCGCAAAAAAGCCAAAACTTAGGGTATCTTGGATGGCAAGAGCGCACAAAGTTTTAAACAAAATTGGCAAAAGAAAAAATTTAGCCCAAAAGCCACTAAAGAGGAAAAATGATCAGATTTTTCATCTCCAGGTTGCGCCGGTAAAAATTCCTTCGGCGGCTTATAAAAAGGTAAAAAAAACCACCAAAAGAAAAACCTTCACTCCTGGCTTAATTTTTGAACGGTTGTTTACTACTCCCTTGGTTCACCCTTTTGAAGAAATTGAGTGGGAGACTCGCGACTCGACGATCCTGGACGAGAATGGAGAAGTCGTCTTTCAATTGGGTGGGGTTGAGGTTCCTAAAAGTTGGTCGCAGCTGGCGACCGATATTGTAGTTTCTAAATATTTTCGCAAAGCGGGAGTTCCAAAAACCGAACATGAAACTTCAGTCAGGCAAGTAGTAGAAAGGATTGCCAAGACCTTAAAGGTAGCAGGAGAAAAGCTTGGTGGTTATTTTCGGACTAAACAAGATGCCCAAAATTTTGAGGATGAGCTGACTAGTATTTTGGTCAATCAAAGGGGAGCTTTTAATTCACCGGTTTGGTTTAATTGCGGGCTTTATCATCAGTATGGTATTTCTGGAAGCAGTGGCAATTGGTTTTTCAACCCCAAAACCGGCCAGGTGGAAGAAACTACCGATGCCTATTCTCATCCCCAGTGTTCGGCTTGCTTTATCCAAAAGCTTGACGATGATTTGATGTCGATTTTTGAGCTGGTGAAGACTGAAGCCAGGCTTTTCAAATACGGTTCAGGCACCGGAACTAACTTTTCTTCCCTTCGCGCCAAAGGAGAAAAACTTTCCGGCGGTGGGGCTTCCTCGGGAGTGATGTCGTTTTTGGAGATTTTTGATAAGGGTGCTGGTTCAATCAAATCTGGTGGAGTAACGAGACGTGCCGCCAAAATGGTGATATTAAATATTGACCACCCAGAGGTTGTTGATTTTATCAATTGGAAAGTCAAGGAAGAACAAAAAGCCCAAATTTTAATTAGCGCCGGTTATGATTCCGATTTTAACAAAGAGGCATACCAGACAGTTTCTGGTCAAAATTCTAATAATTCAGTCAGAGTTACCGATGAGTTTATGAAAGCAGTGGAAGAAGATGGTCAGTGGCAGACCGTTTACAAAGCCACTGGTGAGATTGCTCAAACCTACCGCGCCCGGGATCTTTTTGATCAAATTTCTTTGGCAGCCTGGAAATGTGCCGACCCTGGTCTGCAATTTGATACCATTATTAACCGTTGGCACACTTGCCCCAATTCAGGTCGGATTAATGCTTCCAATCCTTGCTCTGAATATATGTTTTTGGATGATTCAGCCTGCAATTTGGCTTCTCTTAATTTGATGAAATTCCTCAAAGAAGATGGTTCCTTTGATGTTGAAGGTTTTCTTCATGCTGTTCGGGTAATGATCTGCGCAATGGAAATTATTGTTGATTTTGCCTCCTATCCGACCAAAAACATTGCCCAAAATAGTCATCACTTCCGACCGTTGGGTTTGGGTTATGCCAATCTTGGAACACTCCTTATGGTTTTGGGTGTTCCTTATGATTCTCCCGAAGGTCGGGCAGTTGCTGCTTGCCTAACAGCAATTTTGCACTGCCATGCTTACGTTATCTCGGCCGAAATTGCCGCTGTCAAAGGACCCTTTCCAAAGTATCAAGAAAATGCCGAACCAATGAAACGGGTTATCAATATGCACCGAGACGCCGTCTATCATCTTGATCCGAAGTACTGCCCTCAAAATTTATTGGATGCAGCAAAAGAGGCTGCTGATAAAATGTTACTTTTTGGTGAAAAATACGGTTTTCGCAATGCCCAAGTAACCAACGTTGCGCCGACTGGAACAATTGGACTTTTGATGGATTGTGATACCACTGGCGTCGAACCAGATTTTGCTTTGGTTAAGTTTAAAAAACTCGCCGGCGGTGGTTTTTTTAAGATTGTTAATCAATCAGTGCCGAAGGCTTTAACTCGACTAGGATACGCCAGGGAACAAATTGAAGATATCATCCGCTATGCAATTGGCAGCCAAACTTTAGATAATCATTCTCCCATCAACCGCCAGACACTCATTCAAAAAGGTTTTACTGAAGAAGAGCTTTTAAAAATTGAAAAAGGATTACGCGGGGCCTTGGAATTGGCTCAGGTTTTTAACAAGTGGACAGTTGGTACTACTACCCTTGAAAGATTGAGTTTTTTAAAAGAACAATATGACAATCCCAATTTTAACCTCTTAGAATCACTGGGTTTTTCCGAAGAAGAAGTGAGATTTGCCAATGAGGTGATTTGCGGCAAGCAGACTTTGGAGGGTGCTCCCCATCTTAAGGACGAGCACTTGCCAATTTTTGACTGCGCCAGCAAATGCGGTCCTTATGGCCGGCGGTTTATTGATCCTTTAGGCCATGTGATGATGATGGCGGCGGTTCAGCAATTTTTGTCTGGTTCAATTTCCAAGACGGTCAATCTGCCCACTGAAGCAACGGTTGATGATATTCGCGAAATTTACCTTGAAGTTTGGAAATTGGGCTTAAAGTCAGTCGCTCTTTATCGTGACGGTTCAAAAATCTCTCAACCCTTATCGGTTGCCAAAAGTGGGGAGAAACCAGCAGAGATTGTCAAAATTGTCGAAAAACCGCTCCGCCGGCGCTTGCCTGATGAGAGGCAATCAATTACCCATAAATTTTCAATTAATGGTCAAGAGGGTTATATTACTGTTGGACTTTATGAAGATGGCCGACCGGGTGAGGTTTTTATTACCATGGCCAAACAAGGCAGTGTCATTTCTGGTCTGGTTGACGCTTTTGCCACCTCAATTTCCGTCGGGCTTCAATACGGTGTGCCGTTGGAAGTTTTAGTCAACAAATTTACCCATACTCGTTTTGAGCCCTCTGGTTTTACCAACCACCCCAACATCAGAATTGCCAAATCAATTGTTGATTATATTTTCCGCTGGCTGGGTTTGAAGTTTTTGCCGCCAGAGACTTGGGAAACAATCGGTATCAATGTTGAAAACGGCCACTTGGGGAAAACCCCAAGCCCAGGGGAAGAAGTTAGCAAACCATCGCAAGATACGCCCCAAAACGACATTTCGCCAAGTGCCTTTGATGGAGAGATTAAAGTTACAGCTAAACCCTCAACCATTAAATTTGATACAGAATCCGATGCGCCGCCTTGTTCTGAGTGCGGATCGATGATGGTTCGCAACGGTTCCTGCTACAAATGCCTTAACTGCGGCGCCACCTCCGGCTGCTCATAATAGATTCTTGTTGACAAATTGAATTTAAATTTGATTATTAGTTTTACTTCAGAATAATTTCCTCTTGGCCTTCCAATTTATTTGCATACCTTGCCAAGACAAAGAGCCAATCTGAGAGGCGGTTGAGATAAATTAAAGCATTTTTGGAGACTTTTTCTTCCTCCGAAAGTTTGACAATTTCTCTTTCTGCTCTTCGGGCAACTACTCGTGCTAAATGCAAGGTGGCGCCAATTTGATTGCCGCCCGGCAAAATAAAATTTTTCAGTTTTGCTAATTTTTTTTGCCACCCATCAATTTCTTTTTCCAAACGGGTAATATGAGTCTTTTGGATTCCGCCAGCTGGCGGAATGAGGTTTGATAACTGAGCGCCCAAAACAAACAGTTCTTTTTGAACCCGAAGAAGAACTTTTGCGATTTCAGTTGAAGGATTAAAGGAAAGAACAACCCCAATCAACGAGCTTAATTCATCAATTGCTCCATATGCTGCAATTTGTTGGGAAGCCTTAGAAATTTCTCGGCCAGCAGAGAGTGAAGTTTTACCGCTGTCACCTTTTTTCGTATAAATCCTCATCGGACTGATTATACTAAAACAGACGATAAGTGGTAAGCAAAAGGTGGAAGTTTGCTGGTTATTTTGCCAGGGCTTCGCTGACAACTAAATTTTTGACCAAATGAAAAGTTCCCGAAATCGCTGAGTTTTTCATTTCCGCCAAGCTCAAGACCAACATAATAGTCGCTAGAATCAGAAGGACAGTAATTTTGGGACTCAAAAAACCCCTTTCGGTTGGGTATTTGATTTGGGGACGATTTGGAAGTTGGTGAAACATTAAGTGTTATTTCTACTTTAAGGGAGTTTTAGTTTTCTTGTCAAGTGAAGGGGTAAAGTTTAGAATGGTCTTTGCTGTTTCTTGAAGATGATTGATCCGACATTTACTATTGGTTCCTTGACTATCAGCTGGTATGGAGTAATTATTGCCCTGGCAATTGCCTCAAGCTATCTGGTTGCCCAAGCCAAAGCCAAACAATTCGGTCTGACCAAAGAAATAGTTGATGAAGCGGTTTTGGTGATCGTTCCGGCCGGAATTGTTGGCGCCAGACTTTATCATGTTCTCGACTTTTGGGATTTTTACCGCCAAAACCCAAGTCAAATCTTTTTCATTTGGCAAGGGGGGATTGGAATTTTGGGCGCATTAATTTTTGGCTTTTTGGTAGCCATTTTTTATTTAAAAATTAAAAAATTACCAATTTTGGCATCTTTAGATCTTCTGGCAATTGCCGTCATCCTAGGTCAGGCGATCGGCCGGCTGGCTAATTTTGTCAACCTTGAAGGTTTTGGTCCACCCACCAACCTCCCTTGGAAAATTTTTGTCCCGGGGGAAAAACGTCCACTCCAATTTTTGGATAATAGTTTTTTCCACCCGACCTTTTTTTATGAAGCAATCGCAAGTTTTTTTGGTTTTTTCCTCCTTTTGTTTTTGGCCAAAAAGTTGGGGAAAAAATCGGCTGGCCTTGTTTTTGCCAGTTATTTAGTATTTTATGGGATTGAGAGGTTTTTCTTAGAATTTTTGAGGATTGATACTTGGACTATTGATAGTATTAAGGTGGCACAAATCTTAAGCCTTTTGATGGTGGGGACAGGAACAATCTTAATCTTTTTGCGCCGAGAGAAAAAGAAAAATTTAACATTAATTTAATTTTAGTTTAATCCAATTTGTGCTAGTATACTGGTGAATTTTAGCTTTGATGCTTGACAAAAATTAGCACTCGTGGTATGTTATTTGCTAACCCTTTAGGGGTAATTTTTTTCTTAATATGACCGATACTCTTGAATTAAAAAGCGAAAAATTAGATCGAAAGGAAGGACTGCCTGTTATCACTCTACGGGATACGGTAGTTTTTCCCGGTTCTTTTATCCCTTTAATTGTTGGACGGCAGCGGGTAAAAAACGCCATTGATGCTGCTTATACCACCGATCGATTTGTAGTTTGTGTTGCCCAAAGACAATCTCAAGTTGAAAAACCGCAGCCTACCGATCTTTATCAGGTGGGAACGGTAGCAGTCATCCGCCGTCTTTGGAAGGTTGACAATGATTACAATTTAGCGGTTGAAGGAATCGCTCGTGTTTACCTCAAAGAATTTACCCAACTTGAGCCTTATTTGGCGGTTACGGTTGAAGAAATTCCTGAAATTTCCGAAAAATCTGAAGACATTGAGGCGCTTTTTAGAAGTGTTTTGGCCAAAGTCCGTCGTTATGGAGAGATTGGCGGCAATCTTACTTTAGAATCTTCAATTTCCATTTTTTCAACCGATGATCCCAATCAGCTAGTTAATGCAGTGGCCTCAGTAGTTGATATCAAAGCCGATATCAAGCAACAGATTTTAGAAATTGTTGATTCCCAAAAACGGCTGGAGAAACTTTCTGATGTTTTGACTCGAGAAATTCGGATTTTGGAAATCTCCCAAAAGATCGACACTGAAACTCAAGAGCGAGTCGGCAAAGCAACCAAAGAAGCAATTCTGCGAGAAAAAATGCGTTCGATTGAAAAGGAACTTGGGGAGGATGAGGAAGGCCGGGAAATTTCTGATCTGAAAAGAAAAATTAATGCCGCCGGAATGCCAAAGGATGTCAAAGAAAAATCGGAAAAAGAACTATCCCGTCTGGCCAAAATGTCTTCTTATAATCCAGAAGCGGCTTATATTCGCACCTACCTTGATTGGTTAACCGATATGCCTTGGAGCAAACAATCTCCCAACAACACCAATATGAAAAATGCGGAAAAAATTTTAGATGAGGATCATTATGGCCTGCCCAAGGTCAAGGAACGAATTTTGGAATATTTGGCGGTCCACAAGTTGGTTGGAAAAATCAAAGGTCCGATTCTTTGTTTCGTTGGCCCGCCGGGAGTTGGTAAAACCTCAGTTGGCAAGTCAATCGCCCGGGCCCTCAATCGCAAGTTTATCCGCCTCTCTTTAGGAGGAATTCATGATGAGGCAGAAATTCGCGGCCACCGCCGGACTTATGTTGGGGCCTTGCCGGGAAGAATTATTCAAGGAATCAAAAATGCCGGGACCAAAAACCCAGTTTTTATGCTTGATGAAATTGATAAAGTCGGAGTTGATTTTCGCGGCGATCCTTCCTCGGCGCTTTTGGAAGCGCTAGATCCTGAGCAAAATCATCAATTTTCTGATCATTATCTGGAAGTTCTTTTTGATCTTTCCGATGTAATGTTTATTACCACCGCCAATATCTTGGATACCATTCCCTATGCGCTTCGTGACCGGATGGAAGTGATTGGTTTCCCAGGGTATACGACTGATGAGAAGTATCATATCGCCAAGAAATTTTTACTGCCTAAACAACTTGAGGCTCATGGATTGGCAAAAAAGAAGGTCAAAATTGAAGATAGTGCCATTAATGAGATTATTAACCGCTATACTCGCGAAGCTGGAGTCAGAGAATTGGAACGAGAAATTGCTGCTGTCTGCCGCAAAATTGCTCGCAAAATTACTCAAGGGAAAATTAAAAGTGCCAAAATTAAAGCCGATGATTTAAAAGAATATTTGGGGCCAGCCAAATTTTCTCATTGGTTGGCGGAAGAAAAAGACGAGATTGGGATGGCAACTGGTTTGTCGGTCACTCCAGCCGGGGGAGAAATTTTGTTTGTTGAGGTAACAGTTATGCCGGGTAAAGGCGGCTTAATTTTGACCGGTCAACTTGGCGATGTGATGAAAGAATCAGCTCAGGCCGCTCTTTCTTACGTGCGCTCTCGGGCCAAGATTTTAGGATTGGATGAAAAATTTCAAAACAAGGTTGATGTTCATATCCATGTCCCAGAAGGAGCAGTACCCAAAGAAGGACCATCAGCCGGTATCGCCATCACCTGTGCTTTGACCTCAGCTTTAAACAAAATTCCGGTGCGCAAAGGTGTCGGTATGACCGGTGAGATTACTCTTCGGGGCCGAGTTTTGGAAATTGGCGGTGTTAAAGAGAAAATTTTGGCTGCTCACCAAGCGGGGCTCCAAGAGGTGATTTTGCCTAGAGACAATGAGAAAGATCTGGAAGAAATTCCCAAAGAAATCAAAGAAAAGTTGAAATTTGTTTTCGTCAAACACATGGATGAAGTCTTAAAGACGGCTTTGATCAAACTTCCTTCACCCTCATCCAAAAAACCGATTCGAAAAATTAAAATCACTGGAATTAAACCACAAGGAATTATTATTCCTCAAATTGCTGCTAAAAATTAACTTCGACTCCTTAATTTTTACTGGTTGACGAAAGATAAGGTAGTTGTTATATTATCTTTGGCTTCACCAAAAACACCCATAGGCGGGTTGTTTTTTTGTTGGTGAATTACCAATTTCGTCAATCCAGCGCTAATTTTTGAACCCTGCCATAAGCGGCAAAAAGAAGTTGCGCTGGTCGCAATAATCGTTATTCGGATCCGGTCCAGCCGGAGCACATTGACAGGAGGAAATAAGATGTAGTAGCAACAAGCTATCCAGGCAGGAAAATCGGCTAGGTTTTAGCGAAAGGAGTCGCGGATCTTGAAACGAAAGGGTACACGGGGTCGTTCCCGGAAAGTAAAGAAGACAGAGATCTGTCCACCACGAGGAATGGCAAGAACCGTGTCTTTGAACCGAACAAGCCCTTGGGGCCAGATTCGTCGTCACCACCGACGACAGAACAATGGTTCGCTCCCTCACATAGCCTGCTTCGATCCAAACAATGGTCAATGTACCGTTAAGCCCTGCCCGCACTTCTAGCCCCAGCTATTGAAACAAGAAGCGAGGATATAACCCCGATGATCTGGAAAGTTTTGTCTCCCACCATGTTGGTCCGGGCTACCGGCCCACCGAATAACGGATCTCAAGACTGCAGCGGCCCCGCAAGCGGGGTATTACCTAGTGCCCTTAGGGCATTTTTGGTAATTTGGTTTGATTCCAGCGCTGCAGTCTTAATTCTTGGCAAAAAAATTTGCACCAAGAATTTTTTTATTGTATAGTAAAAATAACTTTTGAAAGTTTAAGTTTTTCATTTCAATGGATCTGGTTAATTTTTTTGGTTTGCCTTTGGCTATTATTGCTTCTGTTGCAGCGATCATTTATGGTTTGGCTGTGATCATTTGGATTCTTTCTCTTCCTGCCGGCACCACCAAAATGAAAGAGATTGCCGCTGCCATCCAAGAAGGAGCGATGGCTTATTTAAATCGGCAGTATTCGGTGATTGGGGTGGTGGCAATTGTTATCTTCACTCTCCTTTGGTTTTTCTTAGGAGGCGTAGTCGCTTTCGGTTTTTTGGTGGGAGCACTGGCTTCGGCTGCTGCCGGTTACATCGGAATGATGGTGGCGGTCCGGGCCAATGTTCGAACGGCCGAAGCGGCTAAAAACGGCTTGGCTTCGGCTTTAAATGTTGCTTTCAGAGGCGGAGCGGTAACTGGTTTGATGGTGGTTGGTTTGGCTCTTCTTTCGGTTTCTGGTTTTTATCTTCTGACAGGTGATATTAAGGCTTTGATTGGACTTGGTTTTGGCGGTTCGCTAATTTCAGTTTTTGCCCGATTAGGAGGAGGAATTTACACTAAAGCTGCTGATGTTGGTGCCGATTTGGTTGGCAAGGTCGAAGCCGGAATTCCTGAGGACGATCCAAGAAACCCAGCAGTGATTGCCGACCTTGTTGGTGATAATGTCGGTGATGACGCCGGAATGGCGGCTGATCTTTTTGAGACTTATGCAGTAACATTAGTGGCAGCTATGCTTTTGGGTAGTCTAATTTTCCCCGACAATCCCCAGGCTGTTGTCTATCCTCTTTCTTTGGGGGCGATTTCAATTATCGCTTCGATAATTGGCAGTTTTTTTGTCCGATTAATTGGTAAAAATATCATGGGAGCTCTCTACCAAGGTCTGGCTGCCGCTGGAATTTTGGCTGCCATTGGTTTTTGGTTTACGACCCAATTTTTTTGGTCAGCTGTGCCAATCTTGGCTCCCCAGACCGGCTTTTTAGGCTCTGAACTGGCAGAAATTGTTTGGGTTGGCAAATCGCAAGCCAATGAATTGTTTTTCGCTTCCTTGATAGGTTTGGCGGTCACTCTGGGAATGGTTTTAATTACCGAGTATTTTACTTCCAAACGATTTAGCTCAGTCAAAAATATCGCCAACGCTAGCCAAACCGGTCATGCCACCAATATTATCGCCGGGCTGGCGGTTTCGATGAAGTCGACGCTTCTGCCGGTTCTCCTCATTGCCGCCGCAATTTTGATTGCTTTTAATTTAGCCGGTCTTTATGGCATTGCTATTGCCGCTGTCAGTATGCTTTCGATGACCGGAATTGTGGTGGCAATCGATGCTTTTGGACCAGTGACTGATAATGCTGGTGGAATTGCGGAAATGGCTGCTTTGCCAGGTAGTGTTCGAAAAGTCACCGATGCTTTGGATGCAGTTGGTAATACCACCAAAGCCGTAACCAAGGGTTATGCGATTGCTTCAGCCGCTCTGGCAGCCCTGGTTTTATTTGCCGCTTATTCCCAAGAACTGGTTGAGACTGGTCATGGTTTGATTTTTAAACTTGATGACCCCCAGGTTTTGATCGGCTTTTTTATCGGCGGGGCACTGCCATATTTCTTTGGGGCGTTGGCCTTGGAAGCAGTCGGCAGAACCGCCGGATCAGTTGTTAAAGAGGTCCGCCGACAATTTAAGGAAATTAAAGGAATAATGGAAGGTCGCACCAAGCCTGATTATGCCCGTTGTGTTGCCATTGTCACCACTGCTGCTCAAAAAGAAATGATTCTTCCAGCCCTAATTCCCGTCTTGGTACCAGCGATTGTTGGTCTTTGGCTTGGTCCTAAAGCTTTAGGCGGGCTTTTGGTTGGGATAATCGTCACCGGAATTTTTGTCGCCATTTCAATGACTACCGGCGGAGCGGCTTGGGATAATGCTAAAAAGTATATTGAAGAAGGAAATCTTGGCGGGAAAGGCTCAGATGCTCATAAAGCGGCAGTGACCGGTGACACAGTTGGTGATCCCTACAAAGATACCGCCGGTCCGGCCATCAATCCAATGATCAAAGTTGCCAACATTGTTGCACTTCTTATAATTCCTTTCCTTTAAATTTTTTCGTTTTTGTTTGCGAAAGAAATTTAGTCAGTTGTAGCGCTTTTGGTTGCTTCTTGGAAGGGGATGAGGATGTCGGGTTGGTCTTGGGCGAAAACTTTAGCAGTTTCCAATAAACTTTCTTCAATTTTTTCTACTTCATCCTCAAATTGGTTTTTAGCGTCATCGCCAAAATTATAGATTAGTGCCAAAGCAAGCGCTTGTTGTTTGGGCAAGTTATTTTGGGCCAGCCGAACAATCTCTATGACATCTTGGCCCTGCGCTTTGGCTTTTTTGAACCCTTCTCTAACTTGATTTAATTTTTCCAGGTAAGCCTCAAGTGTCGCCTGGCAATTTTGTGGTTTACCTTTTTGGGTTAAGAGGTAAGCTTCTTTGATTCTTTTGCCCGCCAAAACCAAATCAAATTCTGCTTTGGTGACGGCATTTGGCTTAAAAAACCGCTTGACATTTTCTTTCAGAGAAATCAGTGGGTATAACGGTTCATTGGGGGTAAAGCGGACTTGCGTGAGCTGGCCTAGGGCTTCGGCGACTTCGACTTCGGTTGGTGGGTGAGTGGCGTAAACTTTCGTCGGAAAGAACTGAGCCAAAACCAACAAAAAAATCAAAATAACTATTGTTAATACCTTTTTGGTATTCATTGCAACCCAGGTAGGCAATTTATGATTGTATCCAAGTTGTCAAGCGATTGCAAGCAAGCCGGTTAGAGACTTGACAAATTACAAGTTATCATTTCATACTTGTTTTATCAAAGAGCTATGGATAAATTTGCGGCTATCACCTTTGATGATAAAGAATTAAAATTCGTTTCCATTTCTTCTAAAGGAGCGACTTTTCAAGTCGATCGGGTTGAAAAAACTGATTTGGCAGCCGGGTTGGTTTCTGATTTTGAAATTTGTGATCAAAAAGCTTTCGTTTCTGCTCTGAGGCGTTTCCTTTTTGACGCCACTCCCAAAATTGAAGTTGGCGCTTTAGTTTTGGGTGTTCCGGCCAATAAATCATTTTTAAAAGTTGTTACTCTCAAAGATGAGATTGGGGATGTAAGTGAGGCGATTGTTCACAAAGCTGTTTCAAATTTTCCTCTCACCGAAGAAAACGGTTATTTTTCTTGGCAAAAGAAAGATGGAGAAATCCAAATTGCCGCCTGCCAAAAAAACCTAATTGATAATTGGCTCTACATTTTTAAATCTGCGGCCTTAAAAGTTTTGGCAATCAAACCAGCCCCACTGGCGCTGGTCAACCTTTTGGATCCGCTAGCCAAAGTAAATTTAATTGTCCTTGCCAATCAAGATGGCTATCAGTTGGTTATTGGCAAAAAGGGACTGGTTTATCAGGTTGAGTCTGGCCAATTTAGTGAAGAATTTGTCAAATCAACCGAGTTACTGGCTGAAAAGATCAATACTTTGGCCGCTGATTTTGTAAAATCAAATCCAGCTCTTGGGGTCGAAAAAATTTTTATCAGTACTCCTGATAACACCAAACTTACCAAAGTTCTTGCCAAAAACAATCTGACGGTTGAGAATTTACCTTTGCCTATGGGGTTGACAAAAGAGCAAGAAGATTATATTATTCCCGCAGCCCTAGCAATTACTGAATCTGGGGATACTAAGGAGGGCGGGATCAATTTCCCGCCACAGGAACAACCAATGGTAGTACCAGCCGAAAGTCAAGAAAGTCAACCTTCTTCTAGTTTTCCTCTCAAAGGCGTGATTGCCGCCTTAGCATTGATCATTATTATTGCGGTGTTAGCCTTTCGATTTTTTGGCTGGGGGTTACCATTTTTTGGTAAAGGACAAAAAGAAGAAACTGGTCCGACCATCACCATCGAAAGCCCCACGCAAGAAGCGACTCAATCAGCGGCGGCGACCGAGTCAGCCAAAGCTACCCAGTCAGCGGTAGTTGCCAAAAAAGAAGATTTTACGATTGAGATTTTAAATGGTAGTGGAGTTCAAGGTGTGGCTGCCAAGACGCAAACTGCTTTGAGAGGGAAAGGATGGAAAGTCGAGAAAATTGGCAATGCTGACCGGGAAGATTATGCAACTACCCAACTTCGTTTCAAAAAATCATTTGAGCCCCTAAAGAATGATTTGATCTCCGATCTTAAAGGTAGTTACCAAGTTGAAGTTGGTGACAATCTTGCCGATACAGAAGAATTCGACGTCGAAATTATCCTCGGGTTGAAATAACTCCAGACTCTTACAGGCTAAATGGGACGATTTTCGAACTAATTATCTTTGGGAATTATTTCTACCAGTGTTCTGCGAGTAAGCCAGCCAATTCATTAATTTCGTTTGGATAATTACTGATTGATTGTATCATAGCCTCATAACCCAATCTCTCAACTTTCATAAAACCATAGATAGACTTAGCGTTTCCTGCTGGTGATAACAATAATAGATTTCCAGCTTGGTTAATTTGTTTGTAAGTACCATCAATAAGATATTTACTTCCATCTGTCCCAAACACAAAAACAGTATGCTTTATATCCTGATACCCCCTTTTGGGCATTGGTATCCACAGCCGAACAAAGTAAGATTCGTTTGGAAGGTGTAATCTTTCGCGAAAAGCTTTCCCAATTGCTATCGAACCTATCTCGCACAACATTGCACCTGTAAAGGTCGTTTGACTGCTCTCATTTGAAAATGCGTCAATGTTGTGTCTTGATGCAAATTTTCTTAAAAAACTTTCATAATCAGAACCTGCTCTTTCTAACCAGTGATCAATAGCAACAACTAAAGATAGTTTCGGTTCAATTTCTTTCATGGCCCAAATTATACTTCTAGGGTTAAAAGTTGGCAATCGAAGGGATTTTGAGGCTAAAAAGTGGTTGTAGGCTAAATGGGACGATTTTCGAACTA
>Ga0315281_10000281_pt1 | contig 69191 bp, 63 predicted proteins | sample YL17G07_0_MG_FD_204540 | JGI IMG/M metagenome (GOLD analysis project Ga0315281, IMG submission 204540) | Sediment microbial communities from Yellowstone Lake, YNP, Wyoming, USA - YL17G07_0 | ecosystem: Environmental > Aquatic > Freshwater > Lake > Sediment | place: USA: Wyoming | collected...
CATGGCTTTCCTCTCTGTGTTTTGATATTTCGTCGTGGAAACATCTTACACTGACTTGGTTAGCTATGCTCTTCTTCTTTTGTACTTATCCTTCAAACAACCCCCCAGATTCAGCGAAGGAGGCCAATAAAAGATCTGACGCCGCCGGTGGTGACCATCCTTTCGCCCATGGAAGGGAACAGCTATTACTCGACCGTATCGATCTTGACGTCCGTTACGGACAATGCCTCGGGCGTCGACCAGGTTGAATACCGCCGGGACAGCGGAACCTGGAGCCTCCTGCCGGTCTCCGATCCGGCGCGCGGCAGGTTCGGCGCTACCTGGGACCCGACCATGGATGACAACGGCATGCACAGCATCAGCTTCCGCGCCACGGACAAGGCGGGTAATGCGAGCGAGCCGGTGACTGTAAACTATGAAGTGCGGATCAATCGAGCGCCGACGATGCCATCCCCGGGCGCGCCCACGGACGGCGCGGATGTGGGAACGCCCCAGCCGGCGCTGACGGTAAATAATGCTTCGGACCCGAACAGTGATTCTCTGACCTATACGTTCGAGGTTTATGCGGACAGCGACCTGACTGTGATGATTGTTGCTGCGGAAGGCATCGCCGAAGGGACCGGAACGACTTCCTGGCAGGCGCCTCAGGAACTGACAGAGAACGCCATGTACTATTGGCGGGCGAGGGCTTTTGACGGGAAGCTCTATGGGGCATGGATGAACACGGCCGCATTCAGGGTCAATGCCATTGAAGATCCGCCGTCGGCCCCCATTCCCACGGGCCCGGACAACGGGAAGGAGGTTGCGACGCGCACGCCGGTGCTGACAGTCATCAATGCCGTGGACCCCGACAGCACCTCCCTGACCTACAACTTCGAGGTCGCACTGGATTCTGGCTTTACCGATGCCGTGGCGTCTGCTCTGGGCATGTCTGCGGGAGAGGGAACAACATCGTGGCTGGTGACCGTGCATCTGGAAGAAGACCGCCTGTACTACTGGCGCGCTCAGGCCGACGACTGGACGGTCTCCGGACCATGGTCAGTTCCTGTATCATTCTTCGTGAACACCGGGAACAATGCGCCGAGCATTCCTGTTGTCATCGCTCCGGCGAATAACGCCGAGGTGGCGACAACGTATCCGGACATTGTTCTGCAGAACAGCATGGACCCGGATTCGGAGTATATCACGTACAGCATCGATCTGGATACGGTGATGACCTTTGATTCGCCGAACGTGAGCAGGATTACCAGTCTTCCGCAGGGACAGGGAATGACACTGTGGCATCTGGACGGACTTTCCGACAATACGCGGTACTATGTTCGCGCCAAGGCGAGCGACGGCTCCGCGGAGAGCGACTGGTCCGGTGTGCCAAGCTTCTTTGTGAACACCATGAACGACGCGCCCGAGAAGCCGGTTCCTGCCAATCCATCCGACGGCGCAGGCGTGAACGTTTACACGCCGACCCTGTCGGTGCAGAACGCGACGGACCTTGATCGTGATGTTCTGACCTACGATTTCGAGGTGTACGAGGACGCTGCTTTGAATATTCTTGCGGACTCAGTGACGGGAGTCTCGGAAATGCCGGGAACGACCTCCTGGACGGTTTCCGTGCCGCTTAAGGAGAACCGGACCTATTACTGGCAGGCGCGGGCGTTTGACGGAGAGGTTCCTAGCGGATGGACCGCGCCGCTCTTCTTCACCATTAACACCGGCAACGACGAGCCTGCCGCACCCACGATTGTCTCTCCGGCAGAGGGTGGCAGCGTCGATAATGCCAAGCCCGTGCTCACTGTCCTGAATGCGACAGACCCAGACAGCAGCCGGCTCACCTACGAATTCCAGGTGTTCTACGGGTCCGCGATGATCTGGTCCGTCTCCGGCATCGCAGAAGGGACAGGGCGCACATCAGCGACAGTCTCTGTTCCGCTTACCGATAACATTGCCTACTCCTGGCGCTGCCGGGCAAATGACGGCCAGCGCGACGGCGTCTGGACTGCCATGACGAAATTTACGGTCCATTTGCAGCAGACTGGCATTGCCGTGGATATCGAGTTCGAGCCGGAGACCCTGAGCCAAAAGAGCAAAGGCAACTGGGTCATGGTTGAGATAGAGCTTCCTCATGGCTATCTGGCGTCGGATGTCGATATCTCCTCGATCCGGCTCGAAGGGACCGTTCCGGCTGTGGCGTGGCCGTGCGAAATAAACAAACATCACCACGAGCACGGCTGCAAACATGAACAGAGTGAACACGATCACGCAGAACTAAAGGTCAAGTTCAGGAGAAACGAGGTGATTGCGGTCCTGCCTGTGGGGAATCATGTTCCGGTGCATGTCACCGGGACGGCAGCCGGAACGCAGTTTGAGGGCGTGGACATCATCAGGGTAATCCACTAACAAGATCGGTATTCACCGGCCGTCGGCTCGCATGATCCGGCGGCTTTTTGGTGGTGCGCCCGGCAGGGCGCACTCACTTGGAGGTGTGTGTCCTTTATGGACACTGATGACGGGAACCATTAGCCGAACCGCAAGGGCTGCCGCCGTGAGGCGGGGTCTGAAGGAAGCGGAACGTAAATCCCCGGCCCGATGAACATGAAGCGCATACGAGGCAGCCGCGTCTGGGCGAGAAGGCCATAAGATTCAAAGCCCGATAGTCATCCAGAAGGCGCGGAGGTAGATGCGACGGGTATATGGGGAGAAGGTGAGTGCGCAATACCCGGGGAAGTCCACAATCCACCATCAAAACAAGTGACCCCCCAGCAACGGGCATTTCTAAAGCGATTGACGGCTTCATTTTGTGAAAAATATCTTAACCGTGACGATACCGAACGTCAAAACCCGCCAAGTGCCATCAAAAATACCGGAATGAGACGCGCCTGTCCCTTAAGCTTTCTTTCTCAGAATCTGTCTTGTCGCACGCCTCCGTATTTTAGCCGGGAGATGCCGCAGGGGAGCAATGCGCTGACGCGCTTCTATCAGCAGCCTGCCTGAGGGATGCTTCCCCGATTTCCGTGCCATCAATCTGCGGGCGTGATATATCTGTTACCCGCAGTCAACAACTGACCCACCCCCCACCGAAATGCTGACCCACTTGATCGTTGTTGTCTAAAAATTATTACACCGGAAACGAGACCCACCCGAAGTATCCTTCCGCGTATTTCTTTCCCCATTAAAACTCCTTTCATTTATTTCCTGAAGAACGCACACTGAGTCCATGAATTTCTCATCCAACGTTTTTGGAGGAAGCATGGAGAAGATGTGCGATCGCTGCAGTATTGACCGTCAGGAACTTCAAGGTATGAAGGTCATAGGTCCTGCCGGGCATGGAGGAATAAGGCCTTTGCAGGGATCGGCCTGCTTCCGCAGCGGGTTGCGACTATCAAACGGCGTTTATGTCTGATTGAGTAACGGCGTGAGCGACGGCGGGGTTTTACCACCATCTCATGAGCGCGATGACAAAGGTGATGACGAACACGAGAATGAGGTTCATGTACGCGAATACATAAAAAAGCTTCATATGGAACGGCAGCTTTGGTTTTTCTGATGGCGCAAGCAGCGTTCCGACCCGCGGCATGGCCAGTACCTTGTCCTCACCGTGAGGCGCGGTCTTCAGGATGGCCGTCAGATCGTTCCCCGCGGCATGCTTCATCATGTGGGAGCCGTTCTTCCAGAGCCTGCTCCCGGTCATATCGTAGATGGTCCCCTTATAGGCGATGTAGGCCGGACGCCCTTCCTTCCCATCAAACTGACAGAGGCCGTCGATGGTGCAGGCGCCCGTCTCGTCCATCGCGGGGACGAGGGACTTCTGCTTTCTCAATTTTGGCCCTATATAGGTCGTAACAATCAGGGCGCTCGAAAGCATGAGCAGGTACAAGCATATCTTGATGCCGAGGAGGATGCCGAACCGTGTGGTGAAGAACATGTCCCATGACGGTATCCTTGCAATGGTCAGGAGCGCGCCGGTGATCAGGAGCGAGATCATCGCGAGCCATCCGAGTCTGAGTTCGCCCTTGGGCAGGCCCTTCGAGGCATAAGCCGGTTTCAAAAGGATATGGACGTACATGATCGTCCCGAACCACACGATTGCCGCCAGCATGTGAAGGTATCCGATTATAAGTCGTACGATATGCTGGGTCATGGTCAATGGGCGGATGAGGCCCTGAGACTTCATATCGGCAAGAAATTCCGCGCCTTTCCTGGTAAGCGGACCGCCGCCGATGACGTCGACGTGGCACTGTACGCATTCGAACCCTGTCTGGCGCGCGTAGTCCGGCGTGGCAGAGGCGCGTGCGGGGATAAACACCAGCATCCCGAGAAGGCATATGAATATGGAATCGAGTATGAGCGCCGCCGGCGTATTTTTCATGGCTGTAATTATAAATAAATCATCTGTGCATGTAAACTGTAATTATTGTCCTCAATATTCAAAGAACGGCATGGGGGAGGGCATACGACTCAGGCCTTTCCGCCCCGTTCCACTACAAGCGACACCCATTTGCCGTCAGGATATTTTTCCCGCAACCTCAATCCCGTCTGTTCCATAGCCTCAAGCACTTCGTCTTCCTGCCCGTCGAGAATGCCCGAGAGAATAGCAACGCCGCCTGGACGCATGTGTGCGGACAGCGCCGGTGCAATCAGTATCAGGACGCCGGATATGAGGTTCGCGGCGATGACCTCGAAGGTCTCTTGAAGTTCGTAAAGGCTTCCTTCCCTGAGCTCCACGTCCGGGACCTGATTGATGACGACGTTTTTCCGCGCGGCATCGACGGCAAGATGGTCCGTATCAATGCCGATGACATGCCGGTATCCGAGCTTCCTCGCGGCAATGGCAAGGATGCCCGTGCCGGTGCCGAGGTCGAGAAAGCTGTCACGGACGGTATTTGGCGCGTACTTCTCCATAAGCACAAGGCAGGATCGGGTGGTCTCATGGTGGCCGGTACCAAAGGCCATACCGGGGTCTATGACCAGGTTGATCCGGTCATTTCTTCTTTCTTCCCAGGGAGGAAGGATGGTGAACCGCTCGCCTGCATCAACAGGTTGGAACCCCTTTTTCCATGTTTCGTTCCAATCCTTTTCAGGAATGAGGGTGTAATCGTAGGTCAGTTCATGAACGTGTCCCGCTTTTTCAAGCAGCGTTTTGAGGAGCGAGAGGTCGCATTTTATGGTTTCGATATCAAGGGCTGAAGGGAAATAGGCTACCAGGGACTTATCGTTCTCGATCATGCCGAGACAACCGTTTTCAGAAAGCCTCTGAATGAGCGTGTCCTTGAAGGTGTCTGATATTCTTATGGTAAACTCATAGTATGACATGGAAGGAACCGTCTTTCTTGATCCCAATTGTAGCAGGTGGTCAAAGGATATGTCAAATCGTGTCACAAGGGTTGTTTTTTTACGAAATGATCTGTTTTTTCCCTTGACAAGTCCATAAGTTACGTGGTATTTTATGCGCTCTCAATACGAGTGAATGAGTTTGTTCAAGGAGGATGTGGCATGTACGCAGTTATCAATACCGGCGGTAAACAATACAAGGTTTCTCCTGGAGATGTCGTCAGGGTTGAGAGTCTTGAAGGTCAAAAAGGCGATATGGTTGAGCTCAAGGATGTGTACATGATCGTCGACGGAGATACGATATCAGTGGGCAAGCCAACGCTCGCATCGGCGAAGATCACGGCCGAGGTCGTGGAACAGGGCAGGGGCGAAAAGCTCCTCATTTTCAAGCACCGGAGGCGAAAGGGTTACCGCAGGACCAACGGTCATCGTCAGAATTACACGGCGATCAGGGTGAAAGAAATTACGGCATAAGCGATAACGATATTTCGGAGGATGAGTCATGGCTCATAAAAAGGGCGTTGGTAGTTCAAGGAACGGACGAGACAGCAATCCGCAGTACCTCGGTGTCAAACGGTATGACGGAGAAAAGGTCCTCGCGGGAACGATCATTGTGCGTCAGCGCGGGACCAAGGTGCACCCGGGCGAGAACGTGGGCAAGGGCTGCGATGACACGCTTTTTGCCAAGATCCACGGCGTGGTGAAGTTCGAGCGCTATGACAAGACCCGCAAGCAGGTGAGCGTGTACGCAGCAGAGGCGTAGACGGCTTGCAAAAAGGATTTTTATGAAGGCGGCATAGATGTCTATGCCGCCTTTTCTGTTTATTACGTTTGCCTTTCCAGCTTGCATTTTAGGCGCTATAACGGTATATTTCGTTGAAAACATAGTTCAAATCCCTCTTTTCATGTGCAGAGAAGGCGGGCAAGGGGGGATTTTAAAAAAAGAGATGTCGAATTTTATTGATCGAGTCAAAATAGAAGTAATAGCGGGCCACGGTGGACCGGGCTGCGTGAGTTTCCGGCGAGAGGCCTACGTTCCGCGAGGGGGGCCGAACGGGGGAAACGGCGGCAAGGGCGGCGATGTGATCATCAAAGCCGACAAGCAGCTCGGCACGCTCATCGACCTCAAGTACCAGCAGCAGTATCGCGCCGGGGATGGCGAGCGCGGCCGCGGCAAGGACCAGTACGGAGCTGATGCTGAAAACGTCATTATTCGCGTGCCCGTGGGCACGATCGTAAATGACGCCGAGGCCCGAACCATGATCGTCGACCTCGACGCGGATGGAAAGTACTACATCATTGCCAGGGGCGGCAGGGGCGGCAAGGGGAACACCTTTTTCAAAACAGCCACGAACCAGGCGCCCCGGCACGCTCAGCCGGGTGAAGAGGGTGAACAGCAGTGGCTGTTCCTCGAGCTTAAGCTCCTTGCCGATGTCGGGCTCGTGGGTTTTCCGAATGCGGGCAAGTCCACGCTCATATCGCGCATCTCGGCCGCCAAGCCCAAAATCGCGGATTACCCGTTCACCACGCTGTCCCCGGTGCTCGGCGTGGTGAAGCCAGAGGGCAGGACGAGCTTTATTGTCGCCGATATCCCCGGTCTGATCGAGAACGCGCACAAGGGAGCGGGGCTGGGTTTTGAGTTCCTGCGCCATGTGGAGCGGACATCCATTCTGCTTCATCTGGTTGACGTGTCCGGCATCGTGCCCGGCGACCCGGTCGAGAACTTCAAAAAGATCAATACCGAGCTTGAGCTCTACAGCGAGGCCTTGAAGAAAAAGTACATGGCGGTCGCGGCGACCAAGATCGACGCCGCTGATCAGGGTATGCTGGATTCACTGACAGCATACTGCCGCGAGAACGGACATCCGTTCTTTCCCATCTCGGCCGTGAGCGGCGCGGGCCTGGAGCCGCTCCTTGGATTTTTGTCGGACCGGGTGGAAGAGCAAAGGGAGAGCAGGGTGGAGAAGAGCGCGGAGTTGGAAGTGCGGAATTCCGAGTAAGGTGTTTAAAGGCAGCCGCGGGCTTCAGCCTGCGCAGGTAGCGGACAAATGAAGAATAATCCGATCAACAGAAAAGCCCTCTTTTCCAAGACCCGCAGGATCGTTATCAAGGTCGGCAGCGCGGTACTGACCTCGTCCGAACAGGGACTCGACCAGGACCGCATCGAGCGGCTTGCGTCGGACATTTCCGCCATTATGGGCCAGGGCCGCGAAGTGGTCCTGGTGTCGTCGGGCGCGATCGCGGCCGGCCTGGCGAAACTGGGACTGCGGAAAACAAGGGGCATGCCGCTTTCACTCAAGCAGGCGGCGGCGGCCGTCGGCCAGTCCGGCCTCATGTGGATGTATGAAAAGACCTTCGGCGCGCACGGGAAAAAAGTCGCGCAGGTGCTGCTCACGCGTGAAGACCTCTCGAACCGGACAAGATTTCTGAATGCGCGGAACACGCTCCAGACGCTTTTGGATCACGGTGTCATCCCTGTCATCAACGAGAACGATACGGTCTCGGTGGATGAGATCAAGTTCGGTGACAATGACAACCTTTCCAGCATGGTCGTGCATCTCACCGATGCGGACCTGCTGATAATTCTGTCCGACATTGACGGCCTCTACACCGCGGACCCCAGGATCGACGCGTCCGCGAAACTGATCCCGGTCGTGGAAAAGATCACTGCCGAGATGGAGCGCGCCGCGGGCGATGCCCATACGTCCCTGGGAACGGGCGGCATGCGTTCCAAACTCATGACCGCGAAAAAGGTCGGCGCCTTTGGCGCGCCCATGGTGATCCTGAACGGGAAGAAGAACGGCGTGTTGCCGGCATTGTTCGAAGGCGCGGCGGTCGGCACGCTCTTTCTGCCGAAACCGGAGAAACAGGACAGCCGGAAACACTGGATCGCGTACACGGTCAGCTCCAATGGCAGGGTCATGGTGGATGACGGCGCGCTTGAGGCCCTGATGAACAAGGGCGGGAGCCTGCTGCCCGGCGGCATCTCAAGGGTGGAGGGGAACTTCAAGGTCGGCGACTGTGTGACCTGTGTTGATCGCTCCGGAAATGCATTTGCCAGGGGTCTGGTCAAGTATTCTTCGGCTGAGCTGGACCGCATCAAGGGGCTGAAGACGTCGGAAATAGAGTCTGTGCTCGGGCATAAGGATTATGACGAAGTCATCCACCGTGATGATCTGGTGATATTGTAGGGTGAGGGAAATAAACATGAATACTGGTAACTACTCAGGAAATATCGAGAAAGACATATTAACCGCAAAGAACACAAGGAACGCAGAGAGAAATTAATATCAAAAACAAGATTCAAGCTTTTTCTTTGAGTTCCTTGCGTTCTCTGCGGATAACCGATTTTGACCTGAACAGTTGCGAATTGTATGTATAGGGCGATTTTGCCGTGAAATCAGCGGAGAAGGTGTTGCAATAATCCAGGGGTCATTGACGGGAGGTATCGTTGGACATCAAACAATACGTTTCCGATAAAGCGAAAAAAGCCAGGGCCGCATCGCGTGCGCTGGCGAATATTTCGACGGAGCTCAAGAACAATGCGCTCTTCAGGATGGCCGCGGGGCTTGAGAGAGAATCGGCGAAATTAATTGCCGAGAACAAGAAGGACCTCGTTGCCGCCGAACAGAAGGGCCTGTCCAAGGCAATGCTCGACCGCCTGACGCTGAACGCGGAACGCATCAAGGCCATGGCTGATGGTCTGCGCGAGGTCGCCGCGCTGCCCGATCCGGTAGGAGAGGTGCTTGGCATACGGCGACGGCCCAATGGCATGGAAGTGGGCAAGATGCGCGTGCCGATCGGGCTCATCGGCATCATTTATGAATCGCGGCCCAACGTGACCGCTGATACGGCCGCGCTCTGTCTCAAGTCCGGCAACGGGGTAATTCTTCGTGGTGGCTCCGAGGCAGTGCATTCCAACACTGCCATTGTCGAAATACTTTCAAAAGCCGGCGCTGACGCAGGCATTCCCGAAGGAGCGGTATCGTTCATCGAGAACCCCGACCGCGCCTGTGTGATGGAGATGCTGAAGCTGAACGGCATCATTGATCTCATTATCCCACGCGGCGGCGAAGGGCTTATCCGCATGGTGTCGGAGAACTCGACCATCCCGGTGATCAAACACGACAAAGGTATTTGTCATGTATATGTGGACAGCAAAGCGGACCTCGCCATGGCAGAGGAAATATGTTTTAATGCAAAAGTCCAGCGTCCGGGAACGTGTAACGCCATGGAGACCATGCTCGTGCATCAGGACGCGGCAAAAACGTTCCTGCCCGCGATCATCGGCAGAATGAAGAAGGCCGGCGTCGAAGTACGCGGCTGCGCAAAGACCAAGGCGATCGTTCCCGACATTAAAGACGCCGCGGACAAGGACTGGGACACGGAGTACAATGACCTTATCGTGAATGTGAAGACCGTAGGCGGCATGGAAGAGGCCATGGAGCATATTGCGGCCCACGGCTCCCAGCATTCCGAGGCCATTGTTACGAACGACTACCGGAACGCCCACCGGTTCCAGCGCGAGGTTGACGCATCAGCGGTGTTCGTGAATGCGTCCACACGGCTGAATGACGGATTTGAGTTCGGACTTGGGGCGGAGATCGGAATTTCCACCACACGGATCCATGCGCGTGGGCCGATGGGCCTGGAAGAACTCACTTCGACCAAGTTCATCGTGTACGGGAATGGACAGATCAGAAAATAATTAAACTGGAGCTCATTTGTCGCAAAGAATCGGCATTCTCGGCGGTACCTTCAATCCCATCCACTATGGCCACCTTGCCGCGGCTGAAGAGGTCCGGGGCCGGCTGAAGCTGGACCGGATACTGTTCATCCCTTCGTATCTTCCGCCCCATAAGCTTGAAGAAGAGGTCCCTTCCGCCGCTCAACGAATGGAAATGGTCCGGCTCGCGATATCGGGCAATGCTCATTTCGAACCATCGGACCTCGAGCTCAAGCGCGGAGGGACATCGTACACCATTGACACGATCAAGGCGCTCCACCATACGTATCCCGGCGCGGAACTCTGCTTTATCACCGGACTGGATACCTTCCTCGAGATCCAGACCTGGCATGAGTGGAAGACGCTTCTGACCCTGTGCTGTTTTGTGGTGTTGTCGAGGCCGGGATACCTCTTTACCGATATGATGAAGATCGACTTTATGAGATGTGCTGAAAAAGAGCTGATTGCTTTGGACCGGGGCGACATGAAGCACGCATTGATCAGGTCAGGCGCGTTCACCATCGTCCTTGAGACGGTCCCCCTGTACGACATATCATCGACGGGCATCCGAGAGAGGGTCAAAGAGGGCAGAAGCATCAAATATCACTTGCCTGAGGCTGTTGAAATCTATATAATGAACAAGAGGTTATATGGTTGATGCATTGGAAATTGCGCAGCTCTGCGCCGAGGGCGCGGAAAGCAAAAAGGCGTTCGATATCCTGATACTCGATATCCGCGAATTCACCTCTATCGCTGATTACTTCGTCATCTGCTCAGGGAGTAATACCACGCAGGTGAGCGCTATTGCCGACGGCATCGGCCATACCCTTGCGAAGGCAGGCATCCATTATTCACACGTGGAAGGGGCGACCGGGGCCGGCTGGGTGCTCCTCGACTACGGCGATGTGGTCGTGCACGTCTTCGAAGAGCGGACCAGGGTATATTACAGCCTTGAAAAACTCTGGGGTGAGGCGCCCCGGATATCCGTTGCCATCCGGCCGAGGGAGTTGCTGGGCGCGGCTTCATGAGATTTACCATAATCTGCATGGGGAAGACCAGAGAACGGTTCATTCAGGACGGAATCGCAAAGTATTCCGGATACCTGAAGCATTATGCGGATTGCGAAATCAGGGAACTGAAAGAAGAGAAGATCCATGACCTCAGGGACGCTCCACTGATCAGGAAGAAAGAGGCGGAGAAGATCTTCAAGTCAGTCCCGGCGAACGCGTTTTTGGTGGCGCTGGACGAGCGCGGACAGGAATTCACCTCGCACGAATTCGCGGAGTTCATAAACAACGCGCTCGAGTCCGGTGTCAGGGACATGGTGTTCGTGGTCGGCGGCGCCCTGGGGCTGGATGAGAGCGTGACCGGGCGCGCGAATAAGACAATAGCCATGTCGCGCTGGACACTTACCCATGAGATGGCGAGGTTGGTGCTGTTTGAGCAGTTGTACCGGGCGTTCACGATCATAAAAGGGAAAACCTATCACTACTAACCGTTTAAACCGTTTGAACAGTTTAAGACGCTAAAACCGTTTCATGAGAAAGAGAAAGGACCGTGGATGAGATTTATTGTCACCATTCTGTTGATCGCAGCAGTGATTTTCATTACACTTCTGAGGGAGTTGAATCAGGGGATGATCACGGTCAACCTTCTCCCTTCCAAGGCCTACGAGATCTCGAAATCCAGCTTTTTCCTCTTGTCTTTGGCCGCCGGCGCCGCGCTCGTATTCCTTCTCTATCTGCTGCGAGACGTCAAACGGTTCCTGCGCGGCCTTCGGGTACAGCGTGAACAAAAAAAACGGCTCAAGGTCCAGGACCTCTATGCCAAGGGGTTGAACTCATTGCTTGCCAAACGGAATTCCGAGGCGATCCGATTTTTTCAGAAAGTGCTCGCTATTGATCCAAACCATGTGGACACGCTCCTGCGCATGGGGATCTGCCAGCTCCGCGAAAAGAACCCCCAGGAGGCCATCCTGCTCCACCAGAAGGCCTTGGGCCTGGAGAACGGCAATCAGGAAGTCATGTTCTCGCTTGCCACCGACTACGAAGAAGCGAAACAATATGATGACGCGCTCGGAATGTACCAGGACATTCTCTCCATGGATTCATCCAACCTCACCGCGTTGATCAAGATGCGCGATCTCTACCAAAGGCTGAACCAGTGGGAAAATTTATACGAGGCGCAACGTAAATTGGTTGCTAATCCCCTCAAACCTTCGGAAGAGGAGGTCGAGCATCGCAAACTGGTTGGGTTCAAGTATGAGTTCGGCCGCTCGCTCCTTGAAGCGGGTGATCTTGAGCGGGGGAAAAAGATATTCCGGGGCGTGATCAAGCTTGACAAGGATTTTATTCCCGCGTACCTCGGCCTGGGCGAGATCTATCTCGATGAGGGCAAGGTCAAGGATGCGGCCGAGCTGTGGGACAATTCGTACAAAATGACGTTATCGGTCCTGCTGCTGCTCCGTCTCGAGGACCTTTACCTGAAACAGGGTGAACCAGGCAGGGCCATTGAGCTCTATACCCAGGCGGTGAGCTGGAAGCCTCAGGACATCAGTCTTAAATTCTTTCTTGGGAAGCTTTACTACCGGCTTGAGATGATAGATGAGGCCTTCGACATCCTCTCCACCGTGGACTGGGGGGACAAGGAGTTTCCCGACATGCACAAACTGCTCGGCAATATCTATCTGCGCCGCAGCTCTCTTGGTCTTGCCGCTTCGGAGTTCAAAAAGGCCCTTGGTTTCAAGAAGCAGATCATCATACCCTACGTCTGCTCGAACTGCGAGTTCAGGACCACCGACTGGTCAGGCCGGTGCCCGAACTGCGGCAAGTGGAACACCTTCGGGGTCAATCTGGAAAAGAACTGCTGATATTATTTGTCTTTCGGGATTTGGAATCTCGGAATAAGGGAGTTTTTGAATGTCAAGCAAGCGGGTAGCTCTGCTGGTCCTCGACGGCTGGGGCATCAACACAAGCAAACAAGGGAACGCCATCGTCTCCGCAAAGACGCCGGTCTACGCCAGGCTGATGAGCGATTACCCGCATGCCGCGCTCCAGGCCTCGGGCGAAGCAGTCGGCCTTCCCGAAGGACAAATGGGGAATTCCGAAGTGGGTCACTTGAACCTCGGCGCCGGCAGGATCGTATACCAGGACTCGACGCGGATCAGCAAGGCGGTCAGGGATGGCGAGTTCTTTCAAAACCCGGCGCTGGTTTCGGCGATGGAAAACGTAAAACGGTCCGGGGCGAAGCTTCACTTGATGGGGCTTCTTTCGGACGGCGGTGTGCACAGCCGGATGGACCATATTTTCGCCATGTTCGATCTGGCAAAGGCCTGGGGGGTCACGAACGTTTTTTTCCATGCATTCCTGGACGGCAGGGACACACCGCCATCAAGCGCTCTCCAATACATTACCCGACTCGAGGACTATTTTGCCAGGATCGGCATCGGAAGGATCGCCTCGGTATCGGGACGATACTATGCCATGGACCGTGATAAACGCTGGGAAAGGGTCCAAAAGGCGTACGAGGCCATGGTCATGGGAGAGGGAATCAGGAAGTATTCCGCCCTCGATGCAGTGCGGCAGAGCTATGAAAATAACCAAACCGATGAGTTCATCCTCCCGACGGTTTTGCTCGATCCGAAAACGAACAGACCGATTGCCACGATCCAGAACAACGACACGGTCATCTTCTGTAATTTCCGGTCCGACCGGGCCCGTGAGCTCACCCGGGCGCTCACGGACCCCGGGTTCGAGGGTTTCAAGAGGCCCGCCGTCCCGACGCTTTCATCCTTTGTTTGTCTAACGACCTACGATGAGACCTTTGGTCTGCCGGTCGCCTTTGGGCCGGTGCGGCTCACGCATATCCTCGGAGAAGTGCTGAACACGAACGGGATACGCCAGCTCCGCATTGCCGAGACCGAGAAATATGCCCACGTCACCTTCTTCTTCAATGGCGGGGAAGAGCGCCCGTTTTCTCTCGAGGAGCGGGTGCTGGTGCCGTCAACTCGCGAGGTCCCCACGTACGATAAGAAACCGGAAATGAGCGCGCGCGAGATAACCGACAAGCTCGTTGAGCATATCACGTCGCGCCGGTATGGTTTTATTCTCGCTAATTACGCGAATCCTGACATGGTCGGCCACACGGGGGTGATCGACGCCGCGGTCAAGGCCGTGGAAGTGATCGACGAATGCCTGGGCCGCGTGCTGACCGCGGCGCGGGAAGAGGGGGTGGTTGTGATCATCACCGCGGACCATGGCAATGTTGAGCGCATGCTCGATTCCTCGACCGGCCAGCCGCTTACCGCGCACACGACCAATCCCGTGCCTTTCATTATCGCGCAAAAGAATGTTCAGCTCAGGGACGCCGGGATCCTTGCCGATGTTGCTCCGACGGTGCTCGACCTTATGGGCATCGACATTCCCTCTGAAATGACCGGCAAGAGCCTCATCATTTACAACCACTAATAAACACATTTCAAATTATTTGATATTTGGATATTGTTATTTGGAATTTCGAGGCACTATGCACTTCTTCAGGCGTATTCTGGATATCATATTTCCCACCTCATGCTCCTTTTGCAATGATCGGGTCGGCGATTCCACCATCCCTTTTTTCTGTTCCACCTGCTGGGCTGACTTCACCCTCATACAGGGGCCCCTGTGCCCGCACTGCGGCAGGCCCTTTGATTCGCCCGAGGCGTTGAGCGGCAGTCCTGAGCATGTCTGCCTTGCATGCAGGCGGGGGCCTCCGTTGTTCGATCAGGCTTTGTCGATCGGGTATTTTGAGGGCTCGTTGCGCGAGGCCGTGCACCAGTTCAAATACCGGCCATGCAGAGCTCTTGGAAGACCGCTCGGCGAATGGATGGCAAAGAACGTCCGTCTGGTTTCGGACATCGATATCATCATGCCCGTCCCTCTTCATACCAAAAGACTCAGACAACGGGGCTTCAATCAGGCGCTCCTGCTCGCGCACCGAATGAGCGAAGCGCACCGCATCCCGTGTTCCCGCGACAACCTGTACCGGTCAAGGCCGACCCGGCCTCAGGTGGAACTGACGGGAGCGGAGCGGATACGGAATGTGGCGGGCGCTTTTGCCCTCCGAAAGCCCGGAGAAGTGGTGGAGAGGAGTGTGGTCCTTGTTGACGACGTGTTTACCACCGGCGCTACCATGAACGAATGCGCTTCGGTCCTCAAGCGGGCGGGGGCGGCGCAGGTGACGGCATTCACGCTTGCGAGGGCGCTGTAATGGGCCTGCTCTGTATTCATGCGTCCGTTGACGATTCGGCACGATTGACAATAACCTCTTGATTGGGTATAGTTTGCCGTATATATCAAATCCGATGCTGACCGCTTTTTCCCGTCATGCCTGACCGTTAGATGGATATTTCCTTGACCGTAAAGACAAATTAACCGAAGGAGGTTTAACATGTTCATTAAAAGGCCAGCGGCTTTCGTGATAATCGCCTTGACCGTTTTCGCATGCGCGGCGGGAAACATACCGGCGCAGCTTCCGGGTTCGATCAGGGATGTAGAGCAGCCGGTGGGCGCCTCGGGCAGTGTGGACTGGACAACGGGAGTGATCACGGCGGTCGGCATCGGCGCTCCGCCGGCGCAAACCGCCAACGCGGCGCAGGCGAGGGCCATGGCTGAACGGGCCGCGCAAGTGGTCGCGTACCGGAACCTGCTCGAGGCCGTGAAGGGTGTGCGTGTCGATGCCGCAACCACGGTCGAGAACGTCCTCACCACGAGCGATGCGCTCAGTACCGAGGTGAGCGGCATCATTCAGGGGGCCACGCTCATGGACAAGAAGTACCTGTCCGACGGCTCTGTTGAAGTGAGGGTCGGTATGAAACTCACGGGCGCGCTCGCCGACACTCTTCTGCCGAAGACGCCATTGACCCCTCCAACCGGTCTTGCCGGCGCCCTCACGCCTGTTTCTCCGGGACAACTTTATACCGGTCTCATCGTGGACGCGCGGGACCTCGGCGTCAAGCCCGCCATGGCCCCGAAGATCCTGAATGAAGACGGCAGGGAAGTATACGGCCCCGCCTGGACCAGCAGAGAGTATGCCGTGCGCGAGGGCATGGCGGCGTATCTCAAAGACCCTCTCCAGGCGCGGACGGACCCCCGGGTAACGGATAAACCCCTCATGGTGAAGGCGCTGAAGGTTGCGGGAGACTCGAGAGTGGACCTGGTCATCACCAATGCCGACGCAGCCATGCTGCAAGGCGCTTCAGAAAACATGAGTATGCTCCAGAAGTGCAGGGTCATTATTTTGGCGGATTAACAACAGAAACGGATTAAAGCAGCTCGAGGCCGAGCTGATCAACGATGCCATGAAATCCTTTTACAGGAAGCATTTCAAGGGCATTGATGGTATCGAGCTGACGCGTCCGTAAGTCCAATCAGGAGCGCTTCATGGAAGCCACGCGGGAAATCTACTGGAACGTCGGGCACGGAGTGATAGCGCCGATGTACTTCTTCGCTTTTATTGCCGTTGCCGCGCTCCTGTACGGATTTTACACGCGCTTTGCTGTCTATAAACTGGGAAAGGCGCTGAACAGACTCAATCACCCGGCGAAGCGGATCCTCCTGCTTCTGAAAAATACGTTTGCCCAGACGCAGGTGCTTCGGGCGCCTGGCCCCGGCTCTCTGCATGCCTTCTTTTTCTGGGGCTTCGGCCTCCTGTTCATCGGCACTCTTCTTATCATGGCCCAGGTGGATTTCACCCAGCCGGTCTTTGGATGGCTTTTCCTCAAAGGGACCTTCTATAAGATCTTCTCACTGACTCTCGACGTGGCCGGCTTAGTCGCTCTGAGCATGCTCGGGGGGCTTCTCGTGCGCCGCTTCCTGGTGGAGCCTGAAGGATTGGAGACCACCAGCGACGATTATGTGGCGCACGCGCTGCTGTTTGTCATCCTGACGACCGGCTTTGTCGTCGAAGGTGTGCGGTTAGCGGCTACGGAGCTCAGGACTAATCCCGGTCTGGCGCACTTCTCTCCCGTCGGCAAGTTCGTCGGGAACCTGCTCCTCGATATGACGCCTGATGCGCTCTCTCTCTTGCACAAGACACTCTGGTGGACCCACTTTTTTCTGAGCATGTGCTTCATCGTCATCATTCCCTTCACCAAGCTGCGCCACATCTTCACCACCTCGGCTAATTATCTGTTCACCGATTTGTCGGACAGGGGCGGCATCGCCACCATCAACCTGGAGGACGAAGGCGCCAAACAGTTCGGCGCGGCAAAAGTCTCCGATCTTGCGTGGAAGGACATTTTCGACGCCGATGCCTGCACAACCTGCAAACGCTGTCAGGACCGCTGCCCGGCCTATGCAACGAACAAGCCGCTGTCCCCCATGAAGGTCGTGAAGCGGATCGGCGAGGCGGCGTTCACCAAACCCCAGGCAGGCCTGATCGAAACGGTCACCGAGGACGTTCTCTGGGCCTGCACCACCTGCTATGCCTGCCAGCACATCTGCCCGGCGACGATCGAGCACGTGAACAAGATCCTCGAGATGCGCAGGAACCTCTCCCTCATGGAGGGCGTTTTCCCCGGTGACGAGGTGCGGACAGCGGTCAACGATATCGAGGTGAACGGCAACCCCTTCGGCCTTGCCTTTGCGGCGCGAGGGGAATGGGCCGATGGGCTCGACGTGAAGCTCATGGAGCGGGACAGCAATGTGGACATCCTCTACTTCGTCGGCTGTTACGCTTCCTTTGACAAGAGAAACCGGGAGGTCGCCCGGAGCTTCGTCAAGATCTGCAACGCCGCGGGCATCCGTGTAGGCGTCCTCGGCAAAGAGGAAAAATGCTGCGGCGAACCGCCAAGGAAGCTGGGGAACGAGTACCTCTACCAGATGACGGCTGTCCAGAACATCGAGCGGATCAAGGCCTACAGCGTCAAGAAGATTGTCACCACCTGTCCCCACTGTTTCAATACCCTGGGGAGAGACTACAAGGACCTGGGCCTGGATATCGAGGTCGAGCACTACAGCACCTTTATCCATGGGCTGATCAAAAACAACAGACTCAACATAAAACCATCAGCCTTCGATTTCACCTACCACGACTCCTGCTACCTGGGACGCTACAAGGACATCATCGCCCAGCCGCGCGCTGTGCTCAAGGCGGCCGGCGGCAGGATCACGGAGATGGAGCAGTCCGGATACGCAAGCTTCTGCTGCGGCGGCGGCGGAGGCAGGATCCTGGCCGAGGAGAAGCTGGGGACGAGGATCAACGCGGCGCGGGTCACCATGGCCCAGGCAACGCGGGCCCCGATCCTTGTTTCCAACTGCCCCTTCTGCCTCACCATGCTCGAAGACGGGATAAAGGCCAATAACTGCGATGAGAAACTGAAGGCGCTTGATCTGGCCGAGCTCATCGCGGCAAGAATAGTTAGTTAAGAGTATCTACTCAGGTCAGTGTCAAAAAAGCTTTTGTAGGGCAACCCTTCAGGGTTGCTTTTGTCCGATCGGTGTGCATTCCAACTGAGACGCAAGGCTAAAGCCTTGCCCTACAGAATCATACTGAATCAATTTTTACCTGAGCAGTTACTTTTTGCTTTTCTTTGCGTTCTTTGCGGCTTTGCGCGAGACGCCTGTTGGTTTTGATTAGGATAGGGGGTTGAGATGAAAATTCTGGTTTGCATCAAGCAGGCGCCCGACATGGCGTCCAGGTTCAAGGTCAACGGGGAAGGTACCTGGTATGACGAGACCGATCTGGCCTTCCGGATGAACGAGTATGACGAGTATGCTGTTGAGCAGGCGGTGCAGCTCAAGGAGCAGCTTGGCAACACGCCGGACATCACCGTTCTTTCCATTGGCCCTGACCGGGTCGTCGAAGTGGTCAAGAAGGCCCTGGCTATGGGGTGTGACCGCGGGGCGCATATCCAGGATGACGCCTCTTTTCGGAAAGATCCCTGGCAGATCGCCTCGGTCATTGCGGGATTCAGCCGCGACAGGAACTTTGACCTGATCTTCACGGGGATGCAGTCCCAGGACCGGGGCTCCGGACAGGTCGGGGCCATCGCAGCCGAGGTCCTAAGCATCCCCTGCGTCACCACTGTAGTCGGATTTGCCTTTAACGACGGGGTCATTACCGCAAGGCGTGAACTGGAAGGGGGCGTGAAGGCGGTGGTGAAACTCAAATTGCCGGCGCTGGTCACCTGTCAGCTTGGGCTCAATACGCCCCGCTACCCGACCCTTCCGAATATCATGAAGGCCAAAAAGAAGGAGTTGCTCTCCTTCCCGATCGCCGATTTCCTTCAGGATAAAGAGCTGACCGCCACCAGCAGCGTGTATCCGCCCGCGAAGAAGGGGAGCGGTGTTGTCCTGGAAGGGGAGGTGAACGACATGGTCGGCAAGCTCATCGGTATTCTGAAAGAAAAGACGAAGGTTGTGAAATAGGAGCACGTTCCAAATCAGGAGGTCTAACATGAAAGCACTGCTTATTTGCGAATACCGGGAAGGGAAGCTCCTTGAATCAAGCTATGAACTGACGGCCTTTGCCGACAGGCTGGGCGCTGACAAGGCAATGGTCCTGATCGGAAAAGAAGCGGAAGCCCCCCGGGTCAACGCCAAAGTGTATCTGGCGGATGCCGCGAAATACGGCGAATACAACCCGGAGGCGCACAAAAAGGTCGTGCTCGAAGCGATCAAGCGGGAAAACCCGGACTGCATCGTATTTCTTCACTCCTCCTATGGCTGGGACCTTGCCCCGCGGGTGGCCGCGGCCCTCAAGGTCGGTCAGGTTTCCGAAATCACGGGCATCAACGAAGGGAAATTCGAAGTCGGCCTCTGCAATGCCAAGCTTCGACGGACCGTAACACCGCGGACGGGGAAAATGGTCGTCACCATTCAAGCCGGCGCCTTCAACTGGACCGGAGAGCCGCGGGGGAAGGCGCAGATTGAAAAGATAGAACTGGCCGATGCGGCTTATCCCCTGGAGTTCGTCGGCTATGAGCCGGCGCGGAAAAGGGATGTGGACCTGGCCCGGGCAGAGGTGATCGTCAGCGCCGGGAGGGGGATCGGCAAAAAAGAGAATGTGGCGATCATCGCGGCGCTGGCCAAGGCCCTCGGGGGCGAGTTGGGAGCGAGCCGTCCGGTGGTCGATGCGGGATGGGTCGAGCACAGCCGCCAGGTAGGGACTACCGGCCAGATCGTGGCGCCGAAGCTCTATGTGGCCTGCGGCATTTCCGGGGCCATTCAGCACGTGGCAGGGATGAAGAAATCGGAATTCGTAGTCGCCATCAACAAGGACAAGGACGCTCCCATTGGCGAGGTGGCGGATGTGCTCGTGGTTGCCGATGTGATGCAGTTCGTTCCCGCCTTAACGGCAAAGCTCCAGAAATAGCGCGGCGTGAACAACAAAGGAGAATACAAACAATGGGTGAAAAACTGGTGTTCCAGCCCCTTACCAGGGCGGAAAAAATCTCGGTTGTGCTCTACCGTTCCGGCATTGTGATGTCCACGGCCATCATCGCCGGTCTGTCGTATCTCCTGATGACCGTATCTGAAAATTCCGACACTGCGGGCATCAGCTCGTCGGGGGATGTTCTCGCTTATGCCCTCTATGCCTCCGTCGGCATGAGCGTATTCTTCATTCATCTGTATATCAGCAGGATCAAGCGATACCTGAAAAACCTGTTTTTCATCAGCCTCGGCTGTCTTGCCGCGCTTCTTTACCTCGGGCAAGGGTCCGTGTCGAACGCGCTCGTCCATACGCTTTACAGCCCGCTGCTCCTGCTGCCGGTCGTCGGATGCCTGAGTTTCGTGACCGCGAAGGAGGCCTTCTGCTTCAAGCTCTTCGAGGGCTATCTCCTCGCCATGATCATGCCGCTCTACCTGCTGCTGGTAGCGACCCGCGGTCTCGCCGGACAAGGCGTTTCCTATGGTCTGGCCCTGATCGCCGTCATGCTTGCCATCTTCACGCTGCGAAAGGTATTCATGCCGATCGCCTACGACATCGGCGACAAATCCGCCTATCAGTGAACACTTCTCCCACAATAATAAAAGACGTCATTATCATCGGCGCCGGCGCCGCCGGCCTCATGTGCGCGATCGAATGCGGCAAGCGCGGCCGGTCCGTCCTCGTGCTCGACCATGCGGAACGGACCGGCTCCAAGATACGCATCTCCGGCGGCGGGCGGTGCAATTTTACGAACCTGCTGGTGTCCGCCGACCACTATCTTTCCCGAAACCCGCACTTTTGCAGGTCGGCCCTTGCGCGCTTCACACCCCGCGATATCCTCGCCTTTGTCGAGAACCACCGCATCGCCTATTACGAAAAAGAGGCAGGACAGATGTTCTGCGTCAAGAGTTCCCGGGAGCTCGTCGCCGCGCTCGAACTGGAATGCGGCCGGGCGGGCGTGGAGTTACGGCTTACGTGCCGCGTATCGGATATCAGCCATGCAGGGGTGTTTATGGTCACAACGAGCGAAGGGGCGTACTCATCGGACTCGCTCGTCATTGCCACGGGAGGGCTTTCCTATTCCAGGCTTGGAGCGAGCGGATTCGGGCATGAGGTGGCAAGGAAGTTCAGGCTCAAGGTCACGCAGGTCAGGCCGGCGCTCGTTCCCTTCGTGTTCCAGGGCCGGGACCAAAAGGTCTTCAAGGGACTGGCGGGCATTGCCTTTGACGCCGCTGTTTCCATCGGCAAACGAAAATATCGCGGCAACATCCTCTTCACCCACCGGGGACTGAGCGGCCCTGCCGCGCTCCAGGCGTCTCTTTATTGGGAGCCCGGCGACCCTTTGCTGATCGATCTCCTCCCCGCATTGGATATCCATGACGCCTTTCTCTCCGCGCGGCAGAGCAGAATGGAGCTGCATACCCTGCTCGCGGGACATCTCCCCAAGCGGTTCGTCCAGACCTGGTGCGAGCACCTGAGCATATCAAGACCGCTCAATCAATATTCCGATAAGGAACTGAAGGAGATAGCGGAAGGACTTCATGCCTGGGAGCTCGTTCCCAAGGGGACCGAAGGGTATGATGTTGCGGAGGTGACCGCGGGTGGTGTGAATACGGACGAGCTGTCCTCGAAGACCATGGAGGCGAAGAAAGTGCCCGGCCTCTATTTCATCGGCGAAGTGGTTGACGTGACCGGTTTGCTCGGCGGTTATAACCTCCACTGGGCCTGGGCCTCGGGTCACGCCGCGGGACAGTTTGCTTGAAGGGCGGCGCTCATTCCCGGCAGCGTCTTTTTTTAGATTTCTTTTGACAAGAAGAACGGCAACCTTTAATATTATGACAACGGATTTCGCATGAACAATGCGTTTCCCGCAAGAGCTGAAGCTGTATCCCGCTCTGCGCTTTTCCGTGGCCCTTGGGAGATATCCGATGGAAGGTTACCGGTGGCAACAGCTTGCGTATCTGGTCATACCCCTGACCGCGGGAGTGGATTTTTTTTTGACCGCAAAATCAGAGCGCAGGAAAGAGGGAAGAGAATCCGCCAGGGCTGTCGTTATGGATGCCTTGGGATATGTGTTTATCGCCGTGATACCGGCGATGTTCCTGTTCACGATCTTCAGCATTGAGTACAAGCGGTTCCCTCTGATGGAACAGCTCCTGCACCGGATCGACCGGTACGGCGTCATGTTCTTTTTTCTTGGCGCGTGGTGGCAAATATTTATGATCACCGCTCTCAGTGCCAGGAGGGTCGCTAACCAGGGAGGCAAGCGCTTTCTTCAAGTATGGCTTCCCTACCTTCTGCTCGGCGCATTTATATCAGCCCTGGTCCTCTGGGTGGCCCCCTGGAACCTTATGTGGGTCTCCTTTTTCTGGTTCGTCGCGAGCTTCGGCATTTGCAGTCTTATCGAGGTGTCTCCCCGGAATCTGGCGAATATATTTGTGGTCCTGGCTATTCTTGTTTTTATCGGTGAAAATATTTTATTTATCATTCTCGACGCGATCGTGTAATGTTTAGGTTGCTTAGATGACTATGCAGCGCCCACAAATTATAGCAATTGGGGCAGCGGTTTTGGCGCTGCTGCTTGTTGTATCGGGCATACGCCCGTTCGATCACACAACGTGGGTGCTTGAAGTTTTCCCAATCTTGATTGCAATGCCCGTGTTGTGGGCTACCTATCGCCGTTTCCCCGCTGACCAATCTCCTTTACGCGCTGATCTTTTGCCACGCCGTCGTTCTTATGGTTGGTGGCGCCTACTCATACGCAAGAGTGCCTCTTGGCTTTCAGATACAAGACCTGTTGCATTTGAGCCGAAATCCATATGACAAGATCGGTCACTTCTTTCAAGGTTTTGTGCCGGCCCTGGTTGCCCGCGAAATATTTATCCGTGGTCACTATGTCAAAGTGGGAAAGGCGCTTGGGTTTCTGGTGATTTGTGTTGCGCTTGCAATCAGCGCCACCTACGAATTCATTGAATGGGGGGCGGCCATTTGGCTTGGGCAGGGCGCCGATGATTTCTTGGGAACGCAGGGCGATCCTTGGGACACGCAATCCGATATGCTCTTTGCTCTCATCGGTTCGGTCACGGCCATAGTGGGCCTTTCGCGCATACATGACAGGCAGATTATGCGAATATCCCGTCATGATAACCAGGGAACACATTTGGGGACAGGTCTTGGGTCTTGAAATATAAGAAACTGCCTTTTCAAGACGCGACCCCGGAGTCGCCATATCGTTCATGAACTGGGATCGTTCTCGTGGCGTGCGAAGGTAGCGCTGGCTTACCGCCCCAGCCATCAAATTTCCTGGCCCACCAGTGAAAAAGCACCGCTTGACATTAATAAACAAAATGTTTATAATCCTTCCATGATTCAGTCATTTGCCTCCTCCGAAACGGAACGCTTCTTTGCCACTGGAAAATCTCGCCGCTTGCCACAGGACATATTGAAGCGAGCAGCAATGCGCTTGTGCGCTTGACCCAATTGGATGGAGCCGTGAGTCTCGACGATTTGCGCATCCCGACTTCCAATAAACTGGAGGCGTTGGCTCATGACCGCGCCGGTCAATGGAGCCTTCGCATTAACGACCAGTGGCGAGTATGTTTCCGATTTACAAATGGTGACGCTTATGACGTTGAAATCGCTGATTATCACTAAAGGAGATACAATCATGGTTAAGAATGGTTTACCTGCAATTCATCCGGGAGAATTCCTGGCAGAAACCTTGGGTGAAATGGGTATATCTCAGGCTGAGTTCGCACGCACTATCGGAGTATCGGCAATGCGGATTTCGCATGTTATCAAGGGAGATCGTCCGGTGACTGCGGAGCTGGCATTGTTGTTCGGTCGCGCCTTCAACCAGTCACCGCAATACTGGCTCAATCTTCAGGCGTCTTACGACCTGAAAATTGCAAAGGCAAGCATCGGCAAACGCCTTGCTGGCATACATGCCCTCGCACATGCCTAATTTCCAGTCGAGCAATACACCTGGATAGTTTCAACCAGCGTCCACATCGACTCGCCAAAAAAACGGCGAGAGCTCGCTCATGAGATTGCAGTGTGAACGACCTGGGGTGGCATCCATCCCGGGTCGATGCATTTCGGACACCGGACAAAGGGACGACCTTACTCCCTATCAATTGGGACCGCATCCAGTGCGGGGTTTATGAAATTTATTTATCAGATATTTTTTTTTCGCTTTGATTTATGCCCCTGCGGTGAGCCTTGATTTATTCAACCCGCGTGTAAATTGACTAAATGTAGTGTTAATTTAGTCTTGACTCCACAATATGTTGTGGTATACTTTGCAACAGCATTTAACAGAGACATACAATTCACGGGTCGGTTCCATAGGTCCTCCTCCTCTTCAACTTTATAGTCAAGGTGAACAACAGCGTATGATCAAGTCCGGGAAGACAAATCATCATGCTAAATATTTTATATCCTGTTCTATAACCTGAGCTTGTAATTAATCCGGGGCGGTCTGCCTGACCGTCCCGGATTTATTTTTAAATTTATAATTTTATTATTATCAGGGAGGGTTTTTATGAAGAGTGCGGCTACTGGTTCCATGACAGCATCTGGTAAGGGTCTCAATCTTTCCGAGAACTGCCTCAAGGTCCTTGAAAAAAGGTACCTGAAGCGGAACGAGGACGGGACGGTGGTCGAAACGGCGGTTGATATGTTCACGCGCGTGGCGCGGACCATTGCCGAGGGCGACAAGGCCTACGGAAAGTCCGACGCCGATGTGGAGCGGACCGCGACCGAGTTCTACCGCCTCATGACCTCCCTTGAGTTCCTGCCGAACAGCCCCACGCTCATGAACGCCGGGCGAGAGCTCGGCCAGCTCTCGGCCTGTTTCGTGCTGCCCGTGGGCGACTCCATGGAGGAGATCTTCGATTCCGTGAAGAACGCGGCGCTCATCCACAAGTCCGGCGGCGGCACGGGCTTCTCCTTCTCACGCATCCGGCCGAAGAACGACGTGGTGAAGTCCACGAAAGGCGTTTCGTCCGGTCCCATCTCGTTCATGACCGTGTTCGACGCGGCCACCGAGACGGTGAAGCAGGGCGGCACCCGGCGCGGCGCGAACATGGGCATCCTCTCGGTGGACCACCCCGACATCCTCGATTTCGTCACCTGCAAGCAGCAGAGCGACCGGCTCAACAACTTCAACATCTCCGTTGCCGTCACCGACGCCTTCATGGAGGCGGTGGACAAGGACGGCGAGTACGACCTGGTCTCGCCCCGCAGCAGGGCCGTGGTCAGGACCCTTTCCGCCGGCCGGGTCTTCGAGACCATCGTGAACATGGCGTGGAAGAACGGCGATCCCGGCATTGTCTTCCTCGACCGCATCAACCAGTACAACCCCACTCCGCACGTGGGTATGGTGGAGTCCACCAACCCCTGCGGTGAACAGCCGCTGCTGCCCTACGAGTCCTGCAACCTGGGCTCGATCAATCTGGCGAAGATGCTTGCGCCCAATGGGAAGGCGGTGGATTACGACAAGCTCCGCCACACGGCGCGGCAGGCGGTCCATTTTCTCGATAATGTGATCGATGTCAACAAGTATCCCCTTGAAAAGATAGCTCAGCAGACCCGCGCGAACCGCAAAATAGGCCTGGGGGTCATGGGTTTAGCCGATCTGCTGCTTGAGCTGGGCATCCCTTACAACTCCGATCAGGCCGTGAAATTCGGCGAGACGGTGATGCGGTTCATCACCGACGAGGGCCGGAAGATGAGCGAGGAACTCGCAAATGAGCGAGGGGCCTTCCCGAACTTCAAGGGCAGCATCTACGACAAGCCCGGGCAGGCCCCTGTCAGGAACGCGACGGTCACGACGATCGCGCCGACCGGGACCCTGTCCATCATCGCCGGGTGCTCCAGCGGCATCGAGCCGCTCTTCGGACTCACCTTTGTCCGGAGGGTCATGGACGGCGCGGAACTCCTCGAAGTGAATCCCGTGTTCGAGCGTGTCGCCAAGGAGGAGGGATTCTATTCCGAGGAGCTTATGAAGGAGATCGCCGAGCACGGCGGGTGTACGGGCGTTCGGACGGTCCCCGAGGACGTGCAGCGCGTGTTCGTCACCGCCCACGACATCACTCCCGAGTGGCACATCCGCATGCAGGCCGCGTTCCAGAAATATACCGATAACGCGGTCTCCAAGACCGTGAACTTCCCGCACAGCGCCACCCGGGAAGACGTGAAGAAGGTGTACATGCTGGCGTACAAGCTTGGCTGCAAGGGCGTGACCATCTACCGCGACGGGTCGCGTGACGAACAGGTCCTTAGCACCGGCGCCACGGAGAAGGCGCGCAAGGCAACCACTGCGGGCCAGCACGTTACCGTTGCCTCGGCCTCGCCCGAATTGGCCGAGGAAAAGAAGCCGCGGAACCGTCCCGCGCTCACCCATGGGGTCACCCAGAAGCTCGCCACGGGCTGCGGAAACCTCTATATCACCATCAACGAGGACGAGGAGGGCATCTGCGAGGTCTTCTCGACCATGGGCAAGTCCGGCGGGTGCGCCGCCAGCCAGTCCGAGGCCGTCTCCCGCATGGTCTCTCTCGCGCTCCGTTCGGGGATCTCCATTGATTCCATCATCAAGCAGGTGAAGGGTATCCGGTGTCCGTCACCGGCCTGGGGCGAGGGCGGATCGATCCTGTCCTGTCCCGATGCCATCGCCAGGGCGCTTGAGCGTTATACCAAGGACGCCGCGGGCCACCAGCATTCAAAACCCAGGGCTGTCTCAGCGCAGCCGACGGTTGCCTATACCTCCTCCGATTGCTCAAAAGGCGGGAACAAGAACCACCTGGGTCTCTGCCCGGAATGCCCGGACTGCGGCGGCCTGCTTGAATTTGGAGAAGGCTGCGCCTTCTGCCGGGGGTGCGGGTTCTCCAAGTGCGGGTAGTATCCCAATGCGGATTTCGGAATGCGGGATATAACCGCAAAACCCCTGGTTGCGCAACCGGAGGTAACGTGAGACAAACGATTTCCTTCCTTGTGAACAAGAAGCAGCCTCGGGTGTGGTGTTGGCCAATTATGCATAAAAAACTTGACATTTGATGAAGATGATTCTACATTATTAATAAAAAAATATTCTGTTGAACATGGCTTTTCGGCGCCCAACGTATTTAAAAGCGGATAGATTTCACATAGCCAGTGCCGCCATTCAGCCCGTGCAAGCACGGGTCATCAGCTTAAAAGGAGGGGAAAGCATATGGGTATCGAGAGGATCGTGCAGTATGAGTGCAAGGTGTGCGGCAGAAGGATAGATGTGACGAGGACGGGTGATATATATGAGGAGCCGGTATTTTGCTGCGGTCTGGAGACGGCTGAGGCTGTCGTAGCTTCAGAGATGCCGGCTGCGCCCGCAGTCAGGGAAAAGCCGGCAAAGAAGAAACCAGCAAAGAAAAAAGCCGCAAAAAAGGCCGCAAAAAAGGCGGTGAAAAAGAAAGCCGCGAAAAAGGCGGCCAAAAAGGCGGTGAAGAAAAAAGCAACAAAGAAAAAGGCGACAAAGAAGAAGGCCGCAAAGAAGAAACCAGCAAAGAAAAAAGCCGCCGGAAAAAGAAGATAACCAACTACACGATTTGTCGAGGGGCCCCCGGAAGCAGCGTTTTCGGGGGCTTTTTTGTTTTCAGCGGCTTCGAAGAAGGCTTGCATAAAACTGTTGACTTATCCGTCAGCGGGCTTTAGGATTTAGTCCATGCGCGTCAGAGAACAGATGAAGCATCATATCCGGAGGCTGAGCGGCCGCGCCATCGGCGATTTCGGCCTGATACAGGACCATGACCGGATCCTGGTGGCCCTGTCAGGCGGCAAGGACAGCTGGACGCTGCTTCATGTGCTGGAAAGTCTGCGGCGGCGGGCGCCGATCAGTTTTTCTCTTATCGCCGTCACCGTGCATCCGGGGTTCCCGGGGTTTCAGACCGGGCCCATGGAAGAGTATCTTCGCGCCCATGACTTCGAATATCGGACCATCTCCGCGCCCATTCACGAACTCATGCTCGAAAAACTAACGCCGGACGATACGCCCTGTGCGCTCTGCGCCCGAATCAGGCGCGGGGTTTTGTACACCCAGGCGCGTGAACTCGGATGCGCCAAGATCGCCCTTGGACACCATCGCGAGGACTTCATCGAGACGCTGCTTCTGAACCAGTTTTACAACGGCAAGATCAAGGCCATGGCCCCGCTTCTGATCGCCGATAACGGGCTGGACGTCGTCATTCGGCCGCTCGTCTACGTGCCCGAAGATGAGATCATTCGCTATGCCGCGAGTGCGGGTTTTCCCATAGCCTGCTGCGCCTGTCCTGCCTGCGGGGACCCGGATCTGAAGCGCGGGAAGATAAAAACGCTCCTAACCGGCCTCGAGCAGGGGCATCCGGGGATCAAGGCCAGTCTGCTTGCCGCGCTCGCGGACGTGGAACACCGGCATCTGCTGGTGAAGTCGAGCGACGCGCCGCGGGTGACGAGAGACAAGGTGACAATACGATAGCTTCTCAAAAAGCATTGACATTCCCTGCCTGTGAGGCATATAATTCCGCACAGGTCGGTGTTTCCCGGCAAGTCCCATTCCCGGAGGTTTTTGCATGGCCGAAGTCAAGAAGAAGCTTGGTGATATGCTTAAGGACGCCGGCATAATCGACGATTTCCAGCTACAGTCCGCGCTGGCCCATCAGCGTAGCTGGGGGGGGAAGCTGGGCGCGATCCTTATCGAAATGGATTTCGTCAAGGAAGAACAACTGGCCGGGGTGATCTCGGATATATTACGGATTCCCTATGTCAATCTCTTCGAGCCCGTGGTCCCTCAGGCCGTCATTACGCTGATTAAGCCCGAGATCGCAAAAAAATATCATGTGATGCCCGCGAAGAAAGAAGGGGGGGCGCTGGTCCTGGCCATGCTGGATCCCCTCGATATCGAGGCAATGGACGAGGTCCGTTTCATCACCGGGCTTAATATTAAACCGGCACTGGCCCTGGAGTCGGAGATCAAGGACGCCATCAGAAAATATTATGACGGTGAAGACGTGGTCCGCAAACAGGCGGATACGCCTTTTTATCACCGCGAACACGACTCCGGCGGCAAGATGGAGATCATCCGTGGACGCGATCTTAACGTGCCGAAGGCCTTCACGTCGGAAGCGTCGTCGCCCATCCTGTCACGGGAAGACACCGCGCGAAAGATTTTGGAAGACGACAAACTGCGGCTCGACGCCCTTATCGCACTGCTGATTGAGAAGGAGCTTATCTCCCGCGAAGAGTTTGTCAGCATGATCTATCAAAAAAAAATCGGGTTGTGACGCGATGATGAGGGAAAGCAGCCCCAGTTTACGAAGCGCCGGGCCAGATTTAAGATTACGGACAATGAACAGGGCTGGGGGGGGAAGTATGAAACGGAAAGTTCTGATGAGCATGGTAATGGTCGGCATAGTGTGGGCCGGACCACTGGCGGCCCTTGACTACAAGGGGCCGAGGATAGAGATCAAGGAGATGCGGTATGATTTAGGCAAGGTTGACCAGGGGACGCAGGTCTCGCAGGTATTCGAGGTCAAGAATGTCGGCAGCGAGCAACTGGTCATAGAAAAGGTCCAGGCATCCTGAGGCTGCAGCGCAGCGGTGATCAGTTCCGATCACCTGGAACCGGGGGCTGTTGGACGCGTGCAGGCTACGGTGAACACGACACAAAGCATAGGACATCTTTCAAAACACTTCAGCATTTATTCAAATGACCGCACCCAGCCGGTACTTTCGGTGGAAATGTCCATGGATGTGGTAAAAAAGTAGTGCGCTTTCGTTCCCGGGCCCGCCCACCCCGTGAGGGGAGCAGGCCTCACTATTCTCTTGACAATTTTCCGCTGCCTATGCTACTGTCAGTTGGTTTTTAGCCGCAATTATCATAAAGAGAGGCGCGTATTACCTTGAAACAGCGCAGACATCCGCACTATCCGAGCGACACGCCAACCCCTGGCATAGGTCCCGTCACGGCGAGACACTGATTTTCATCGTTCATAATCATTGCCAACGATACCGCGCTTTTATTATACAAGAGAAAACCGACGGACGTATTGTCTGAAAAATTTGGAGGGTATACCTATGCAGAAAAAATATCTTTTAGCCCCCGGTCCGACCCCGGTCCCCCCTGAGGCGCTTTTGGCCATGGCTATGCCTATCATCCATCACCGCGCGCCGGACTTCCTGCCGGTCCTTGATTCCGCCAAGAAAGGCCTGCAGTGGCTCTATCAGACAAAGAACGACGTGCTGATACTGTGCTCCACCGGCACCGGCGGGATGGAAGGCTCGGTCACGAACTTCCTGAGCCCGGGTGATGACGTGCTCGTGATCAACGGCGGTAAGTTCGGCGAACGCTGGACCAGGATTTGCCAGGCCTACGGCATGAAGGTCGAGGAGCTTATCGTGGAGTGGGGCCATGCCGTAAAGTCCGAGCGGGTCGAGGCCGCGCTCAAGAAGAACCCGAAGATCAAGGCCGTGTTCGTCCAGGCGAACGAGACCTCGACCGGCGTGTACCACGATGTGAAGTCCGTTGCCGCCGTGGTCGGGAAGACCGACGCGCTTTTTGTTGTTGATGCGATCTCGGCGCTTGTGGCGCATGATATCAAGGCGGACGAGTGGGGCATCGACGTGATGATCGGCGGTTCCCAGAAGGGCCTGATGCTTCCTCCGGGACTCGCGTTCGTGTCCGTGAGCGACAAAGCCTGGAAGATGGCCGACACGGCCAGGACGCCGAAGTTCTATTTCAACTTCAAGAAAGAGCGCGAGAACCTGGCCAAGAACCAGACGAACTTTACCTCGGCGGTGACGCTCATCATCGGGCTGAACGCCAGCATCAAGATGCTCCAGGACGAGGGGCTCGAGGCTATATTCGCGCGCCATGCCAGGCTCGCCAGGGCGACCCGCGCGGCGGCGGCGGCCTTGGGCCTTAAGCTCTTCCCCAGGGAAAGCCCGAGCAATGCGCTCACGGCCATCGAGGCGCCGGCAGGCGTGGACGGGCAGGCGATCTATAAGGATTTGCGCGTAAAGTACGGCATCACCGGCGCGGGAGGCCAGGACAAGCTGAAGGGCAAGATCTTCCGCATCGCGCACCTTGGCTATGCCGACACGTTCGACGTGATCACGGCCGTGGCCGGCATCGAAATGGTCCTGAAGGGCCTGGGCCACCCGGTGAAGCTCGGCACGGGCGTCGGCGCGGCGCAGGAAATATTGATGAAGTGATCCTGACCGTTTGAGCCGTTCAAACTGTTTGAGCGGATTAAACCGATTAGGCCGCGGAAATCAGCGGCCAGGCTTTCCATGGAGGGTTTAATGAAGGTTCTGATCAGCGACAACCTCTCCCCGATCGGGGTGGAAATATTGAAAAAGGCGGGGCTTGAAGTGGACGCCAGGAGCAAAACGCCGGTCGAAGAGATTGAAAAGATCATCGGCGACTACGACGCGCTCATTATCCGCTCGGCCACCAAGGTCACCGCGGGGTTGCTCGAGAAGGCGGCGAAGCTCAAGGTGGTGGGCCGCGCGGGCAGCGGCCTGGACAACGTGGACATACCGGCGGCCACCAAAAAAGGCGTGGTGGTGATGAACACGCCGGGCGGGAACACGATCACGACGGCCGAGCACACCATCGGCATGATCTTCGCCTGCGCCCGCATGATCCCCCAGGCCTATGCCTCGCTCAAGGCGGGCAAGTGGGAGAAAAAAAAGTTCGAAGGTGTTGAACTGTATGCCAAGACCCTGGGCATCATCGGCATGGGCGCGATCGGCGGTGTGGTCGCGAACCGGGCAATCGGGCTCGGCATGAAGGTGCTGGCCTACGATCCTTTTATCTCTCCGGAAAAAGCGAAAAGCCTGGGGATCGAACTGGCGGACCTGCCGACGATCTATGAAAAGTCGGATTTTATAACTCTTCACACGCCGAAGACCAGGGAAACGGCGAACCTGATCAATAAGGCCTCCATCAGCCGGATGAAGGACGGCGTGCGCATCATCAACTGCGCCCGGGGCGGGATTGTGAACGAGCAGGACCTCTTTGAGGCGCTCAAGAGCGGCAAGGTCGCCGGCGCGGCATTCGATGTGTTCGAAAAAGAGCCGCCGGAGGACCACCCACTCCTCGCCCTTGACAATTTTATCGCCACGCCGCACCTCGGCGCATCGACCCGTGAGGCCCAGGAGAACGTTGCCGTTGCCATTGCCGAGCAGATCGTGGACTACCTCATCGCCGGAACGGTGCGGAACGCAGTGAACATGCCGTCGGTGCCCGCGGACCAGCTCCCGACACTCAGCCCGTACATCAACCTTGCGGAGCGCATGGGCCTCTTCCAGATACAGCTCTGCGAAGGGGGCCTCACGCAGATGACGGTGGAGTACAGCGGCGAGGTAGCGAACCTCAAGCAGGAACCCATCACGCTCGCGGCGCTCAAGGGACTGCTTACGCCGGTCCTCAACGAGAACGTCAACTATGTGAATGCGCCGATCATAGCCAAGGACCGCGGTATCGAGATCAAGGTGTCCAAATCGGCCGGCACCACGGAATACACAAGCCTCATCACGATCCGGGTCAAGGCCGGCGGCAGGGACATGTCCGTTACAGGGACGCTGAACAGTAAAAAAGAACCGCGCATCATCCAGGTGGACAACTTCCCCATGGAGACCGTGCCCGAGGGCGATATGCTCGTGCTCATGAACAACGATAAACCGGGCGTGATCGGAGGCATAGGCACACTGCTCGGACAGAACGGGATCAATATCGCGCGCATGCAGTTCGGCCGGGAAAAGCAGGGCGGGACGGCTATGTCGGTCGTGAGCATCGACAGCCGCGTGTCAAACGACCTCATGGAAAAGATCAAACAGATGCCGAACGTGCTGTCGGTGAAGCAGATACGAATTTGAACCTGTCGTGAGGGGTGAAAGGGTAAGGGGATTGAAAGACGCAGAGTATTTCCCCTCACAGCTCACATTTTACTTTTCACGTCTCACAAGGAGAAACAATGCCAGTTTTAGTCGTTGTCGGCGCCCAGTGGGGCGATGAAGGCAAGGGAAAGATCATTGACCTCCTGACAGAGCGAGCGGACCTTGTCGCTCGTTATCAGGGCGGCCACAATGCGGGCCATACGGTGGTGGTCGGCAGGGAAGAGTTCATCCTGCACCTGGTCCCGTCCGGCATCCTGCACCGCGGCAAAACATGCATTATCGGAAACGGCGTGGTGGTCGATCCGGCGGCGCTTCTCAAAGAGCTGGCTGATTTAAAAAAGCGAGGCATCAAGATCGATCAAAGTCTGCTTATCAGCAAGAACGCCCATTTGATCATGCCGTACCATAAGGCGCTCGATATCGCGAGCGAGAAGCTCAAGGGGAATAAAAAGATCGGCACCACGGGCCGCGGAATCGGTCCCGCGTATGCGGACAAAATAAACCGCAAGGGCATCAGAATGGCCGACCTTCTTGACCCGGAGCTGTTTTGCGAAAAGCTGGCGGCCAACACCGGCGAGGCGAACTTTCTGCTCGAGCGGTTTTACAACGCGCCGCTGGTGCGCCAGGACCAGGTGTACGAAGAGTTCATGGGCTTTGCGCGCAAACTGAAAAAATATATTACCGACACCACGCTCTTTCTCAATGAAGCGATCGAAAAGAACAGGAAAGTGCTGGCAGAGGGCGCGCAGGGCACTCACCTCGACGTGGACCACGGGACCTACCCCTTTGTGACCTCATCGAGCCCCACGGCAGGCGGCGCCTGCACAGGCCTCGGTATCGGCCCGAACACGATCTCCGAGGTGATGGGCATTGTGAAGGCCTATACCACCCGCGTGGGCAGCGGGCCATTTCCGACGGAGCAGGAGAACAAACTGGGTGAGCTGCTCCGCGCCCGCGGCAGGGAGTACGGCGCCACGACAGGCAGGGCGCGGCGGTGCGGCTGGGCGGACACGCTCATCATCCGCCATGCCGTGCGCGTGAACGGCATGACGAGTGTGGCCATCACCAAGCTCGATGTGCTTGACACCCTCGAGGAGCTAAAGATCTGCGTGGGCTACAAGTACAAAGGCAAACTCTACGAGGAGATGCCGTCCGAGCTCACGGTGCTTGAAAAGGGCGTTCCGCAGTATATCACCATGCCGGGGTGGCGGCAGACCACCATTGGAATTACGGACTATGGCGCTTTGCCGAGGAAGGCCAGGGCCTACGTGGAGAAACTCTGCAAGCTCTGCGGGGTAAAGCCGGCCATCATCTCGACCGGCGCGCGCAGGGATGAGACCATCCTCCTTGAGCAGCCCTTTAAGAAGGCGGCGACGAGGAAATAAATCGCAAAGAACAAGCGCCACCCCGCGCTCGCGGCAAGCGCTTGTTACCACTGGGTGCAGGCAAATACCAAGTAAATTCCAGGGACCAAATGAGAAGCTCCAAACAGTTTGGTTATTGAGATTCGGCATTTGGTGATTTGTCATCAGGCGATCTGGAATTCTCCGGCTGCCGTAAATGTTGTTGACAATGACAGCGTATCTTTGTTATTATAGGCAGCTTTAAAGAATTCCGCGAGAGCGGGCCGGTAGCTCAGTTGGTAGAGCACCGCCCTTTTAAGGCGGGTGTCCTGGGTTCGAGTCCCAGCCGGCTCACCATTCTGCGAAGCAGAATTGAAGAGTGAAGATTGTAGATTTAAAAATGTAAAGTTGCTGACGGAAGTCTTTCAATATGCATTTTCCAATTTTCAATCTTCAACTTCCAATATGCATTTTAAAATGTCCCCATCGTCTAGTCCGGCCCAGGACACCGCCCTTTCACGGCGATAACGGGGGTTCGAATCCCCCTGGGGACGCCAATCAAATTCAGGAGTTGCCGGACACCGGTAGCTCCTTTTCTTTTGACTGTGCTAAATTTGCGCTAATTTCCCCGCAGCTCTTCTCAAACTGGCTGAGCGGGTCCGGGCGTCTCAATGCAGCCCTGAACTCGCATCAAAGACCTGCAAAAAACCGTTATCATCAGAGAAGTCGCGGAAAAGAGCTTAAAAGAGGAACGGAGCTAAAAATGGGGTTCCTGAGCCGAGATGTATCCGTCAAGTGGAAAGGGCCTGCCGCGGCGGAGGAGTTCAGGGAGTAAAGAGAGAAGACATGGTTTAATGCACACTCACTTTTTTTGCCGTCATTCCGGCTTGTCCGGAATCTTTCCTGTATTTTCAGAAGGATTCCCGACGCACTTCGCTTGCGGGAATGACGTTACAGTGCGTTATGCGCGACTTTGACGGGACCGTGGCTATGCGGGGATTGTAGTGCAATGAACGCGTGAAGCGGAGATTGAATTACCGCTCGCCGCGGATAAGAGTATCCGGCAAATAACGAATGCTTTTCCCCGCTATTTTGCGTATAATAAAAGCCATCCATACACACGGGAGGCGGCACATGAGAACAAATGTTGTAATTGACGATGGTTTAATGAAATCAGCGCTTAAGTTTTCCGGGCTGAAAACGAAAAAAAAGCCATAGAAGCGGGGTTGCAACTGCTGGTGCAGTTCAATCGTCAGGCAAAAGTTAAAGATTTCAGAGGTAAACTGACATGGACCGGCAATCTGGATGAGATGCGGACAGACAGAACTTATTATTGCATTCACCATCAGTGCTCACTGTTGCATGATGACAGGGATTTTGAACCGATGGAAAAATATTTAAAGTTAAAGACAATTTGCGGGTGAAAAGAGCGTCCCGTTTCTCCACGGAGGTGTTTCAACCATGTTTGCGATTAAAGAAAAGCATACCATAAAGGATTATAAACTTCTGCCGGAAGGCGCGCCCTATCAACTCATCGAAGGAGAGCTTGTCATGACGCCGTCACCGACCACGTTGCATCAGATTATTGCTGGAAATATCAATGAAAAAATCAGGGCATTCGTGAAAGCAAAAGGCGCGGGTTTGGTCCTTTTCGCCCCTATAGATATTTACCTCGACGACGAAAACGTATTTCAACCTGATATCGTCTTTATTTCAAAACAAAAACGGGACATCATCAAGGACGACGGCATCCAGGGCGCTCCCGATATGGTCATCGAGATACTCTCTCCGTCCACGGCTTATTATGACCTTAAGAAAAAGTATAAAATTTACGAAAAGTTCGGAGTGAAGGAATATTGGATCGTTGACCCCGAGATGAAAGGCGTGGAGTTGTTTTCCCTCACCGAACAGGGTAAATTCCTGCTGAGCGCCGCCTTTTCAGAAAAAGGGATTGTTAAATCCGGCATCCTCAACGGGTTTGAGATGACCCTTGAAGAAATTTTTCTCACCTAACCCGGACAAGCCGGAAGCAAAAGCATCTCTCGCAAAGCTCGCAAAGGACGCCAAGAAAATCTTTAAGTCCTTATTTTAAAAAACAAATAATCCAGCATTCCTTTGCGAACTTTGCGCCTTTGCGAGAAATATTCTCGCCGTTTTTCGTAGAATTTAATTTATAACTAAATACATGGCGTGGTTCAATCTGCAAGATTGAACCAGCAAGAGCCTTATGACGAAATATGTTATCTTCTCGCTTTTGCTTCCAGAAGAGACACCCGCTTGACCAGGGTATTGAATTCATCGTAATCAACTTTGCGTTTCAGCTCCATTTTCAGGAACTGAACGTCGGATTTGATAATAGAAACATCTTCCATAAGAGCTCCAAGCATTTGATTATGCGAATTGAGCTTTTCAGTATGCGAGTTCAGCGTTTCGGTATGCGAGTTCAGCTTTCCGGTATGTGAAGTGAGCGTTTCGGTATGCGAGTTCAGCGTATTTTGGATTCCTTGAAACTGCTCTATAATAAGTTGAAATTTTGAATCGGTATCTTCTTTCATGATGCCCATGAAGTGCTGAAACTCGCTCCGTTGTTCGGAAAGAATTTCTTTCAGTCTGTTTTCGGTGATTTCCATTTGATTTTCTCCTCAATAGTATTGTGCGTAAATAATAAACGGGTAGGGAATATTTGTCAACCGCAAAAAAAAATCAACAAAAAAGGATGTATTGTGGAGGCATAAATTCAAAGGAGGAAAACGATGTCTGCATTGCTGCAAGAAGTTGTAAGTAAAGCGAATAATCTATCTTCGGAAGAATGTGCTGAGTTGGCCCATGAACTCATTGTGAGCCTGGATGATGTCATGGACACAAAACATGAACAAGTTTGGAACGCGGAAATTGAAAGGCGTGTGAACGAAATTAATGCCGGCAAAGCGAAAGGGAGACCGGCGGAGGAGCTACTTGCGGAGATACGAGCAAAATATTCATGAAGCGCATTATTATTCATCTGTAAATCCTTGCAACTGATTGTATTGTCGTAGTTTGTAGGGCAAGGCTTTAGCCTTGCTGATCACCGACAGCCGCAACCCTGAAGGGTTGCCCTACAAAAACAATTAATTTACATCATTCCCTTGCGGAAATTTATCTCACCCAATTAGGCAAACCCCCGCCGGATTGGACAAGCCCGCCCGCGCATCCATGTTGAACCAAGCGCACTTCTGCATTGTGTAATGCATTACATACCTGAGAATTTCTCCTCCCAGCATTTTAAATGACTTGCGAATAACCCACTGTAAATTATTGATAATTTAATGGTATAGGTATTGCATTATATCGATTATCTATGGATTGCGAGAGTGGGACCAATGATCAATTTCGAATGAAGGACATTATTTATAGGGTGGAGAAATGGCAAAAGGAGGCTTTATGTTAGCAAGCGCGAAAATCGGGATGAAAAAATTTGTAACTGTGGGACTTTACCTCATGCTTTTTCTATTCAGCCTTCAAAATGCTTCTGCTGCAACAATGGGCGATTACTGCCAGGTCCCGCCGTTTATAGGCACCTCTATCGGCCCCAATATCATGTATGTGCTTGATGCCAGCGCCAGTATGGAATATCAGGCCTATTCCAAAGATACACAAGGTGACAAAGACAAACCGTATGACGCCAACAATACCTACGAAGGATATTTTGACCCGATCAAGTATTATCAAAATACGGGAACTGCTGCTGACCCTGTTTATACTGAACTAACTGGGACGACGGTGGCCTGTACCTATAATCTTCCGCGCGTCTGCAAGTCTATTGATACAGGACTCAATTGTTACAAGGACACAAAAAAGCATGGGGACAACACGACATGCACTGGCTCTACCAATAAATATAATTGCGCAACCAGTCAGACGTGCCTTACCAGCGATGTTCATACGACCGGAAATTTCCTGAATTATGTGTATATGGCCAGGATTGATCTTGCACGCTGGGCCGTGACAGGAGGAGCGCCGGCTTCATGTACCGGCCCTAGTTCCGGGGACGACTACTGCAACCCGTGGGAGTGGAACGTTGTGTCAGGGACAGGGAAGGTGAGTGACCCTGCCATATGCGATGCAGCGGGCTGTTTTCTGCTGTCAGATTATAAACCCGCTACGAGTCCGGCACAAGTTGATGGATACTATTTTGACCCGTCATTATATGATGCTTCTTATTCGAGTTCCACCACAAAGAGTAAGTGCAAGCTAGGTTCTACCACCGGCACGTATGATGCTACAACGTATCGTAATTATCCCTGTTACAGTGCTACAACCGTAAACAGCCTTAAGATCAAGGCCCCCTGGGCAAGGATAAATGATGCCCTGGTGAAACAATTTGAGCAGTTGCCGATCGTGCCCAGAATGGGCGTAATGACGTATTTCTCTTCAGGTTCTTCTATAATCCATGAGAAGGTATATGTAGGGGATTTTACGGCTGCGGGCGGGGGCGCCTCTTCAACCAATCCTTTTATGAACCTTATCACTTCGATAAACAGGGCAGAGACAGGTTCAAACACATCAACCGCTCCTGCATTATGGGACGCTTTCGCGTATTATCAACAGTCCGCGCCGAATTACGGGGGTTTTACGGCCTCGAACGGCACATCGGGGAACTTCTGGAAAAACCCCCTCTATACCTGTCCCAATGGAGGCGGCTCGAATTGCATCTCGATCCCCTGTGTCAGGAATTTCCTGATACTCCTGTCGGACGGACAGTGGAATACAGGGGGCAACGCAGGTACTGATGTATCATGCAAGATCGAGTCCACACTCCCGACCCGCTCCATAGACCCTGTCGTCCCTGCCTACAACATGCACATGGGCTTTACGAATGGCACGACATCTACAAAAGTCAGCGCAATCTATTCCGTCGGGCTGTTCGTGACCGGCAGCCCCGCGGAGCAATCCATGAAGAATATCGCCATGTACGGTTCCTTTGATTCCACGTCGAATGCATACCCGGACAGTTTGGACCGTTTGCCGAACAGTACCGACACCTGTACGATGATTCTACCCTCGCCGAATAATACCGGTTGTGTTAGCGGTAGTAACAACTTGAGCGGCAGCCCCTGCCGGGCTATGCCTCCCTCGTCCCCGGATTGGGACAAGAACGGAGACGGCGTGCCGGACACGTATTTGAGCGCTGACGATGCCACACAGATGAAGACGAAAATCATGGACGCGGTCCTGGATATTCTCTCTCGCGTGACTTCCGGCACGGCCGCATCGGTCCTTGCGTCGGGTGAAGGCAGTGGCGCCAACCTTGTTCAGGCCACCTATTATCCAAAGCGCAAATTTTTCAGCAACAACGTCGACTGGACAGGCGGACTCCAAAATCTGTGGTATTATATAGACCCCAGGTTTGCAAACAGCAGTATAAGGGTGGATGATGGGGACCGGATCCTCAACCTTAAGACTGACAGTACGCATCATGATTACATTGCCCAGCTCTATTTTGATACGAATGATCAGAAGGCAATGGCGAAGCTGTCCTCGGACGATAACGGCGATAGCTCAGTGGTTGCCCTGGTTGACACGGTTGAGTTCGAGACGCTCGGAAACCTCTGGGAGGCGGGAAAGCTTTTGTGGAACAGGTCCGCGGCCGACAGGCTGATCTATACGCCGCTTGACACTTCTGCGGCCCTGACCGCTAATGCGAATAAATTCTCCGCAAGCAGCCCCAATAATGTAGCCACACTCAGACCTTTATTGAATACCGATGCCTCCACCGTCGGTTCCGAGAACATCCAGCTTGCCACAAATGTCATCAATTGGGTGCGCGGCGATGACATTGCTGATTATCTTTATTCGGGGGTAACCGAGACCTACCGGTCGAGAACAGCGGCGATCGACCTGAATGGGAACAAAAATGCGACTGATACCGGCGTGAATGTGAACGGCGTGTCCATGGATGAATCGGCTAAAGTCTGGAAGCTCGGCGATATCGTCGATTCCACCCCGCGGATTTCCTCATGGGTTCAGTTGAACGGCTATGACAACATATACGAAGATACGACGTACAAGTCATTTGTCAGCTCAGCCACGTATACAAACAGAGGTATGGTATTCGTGGGCGCGAACGACGGTATGCTCCACGCATTCAAGCTCGGGTCGTTGGAACTGAAATGGACCGGGCAGACCATTGCAACAGAGAAGGCGCGGCTTACGGGCACCGACCTCGGAAAAGAGATGTGGGCGTTCATCCCCAGGAATGTGCTGCCTTATCTCAAGTATTTGAAAGACACGGAATATTGCCATATCCAGTCCGTTGACCTCACGCCTTATGTCTTTGACGCAAGCATTGAAGCTCCGGGCATTCCCTCCACCGGCAATTACTGGGAATTGACGAAAACAGTGAATTCGTGGAGGACGATCCTTATTGGAGGGATGAAGCAGGGCGGCGCTTGCAGGAATTCCACGAACACCACCTGCACGGACTGCGTGAAGACGCCCATCCCGAACGTAGGCTATTCTTCCTATTTCGCCCTCGACGTTACGGATCAGAACAATCCGCAGCTTTTGTGGGAGTTTTCGAACGAGAACCTCGGTTTCACCTCGTCAGGTCCCGCAATTGTCAGGATAAGTTCCCGGACCGCCGGCACAACGAACAGCGCCGCTGACGGGAAGACAACAGACGGAAGGTTTTTTGTCGTGTTCGGCTCCGGTCCGACAGGGCCGATAGACGGCCCGACGCAGAAGTTCCAGGGCCGCTCCGATCAAAACCTGCGGCTTTTTGTGCTCGACCTGAAGACCGGCTCGCTGGTTCGGACGATAGATACGGGGATCGCCAATGCCTTCGCGGGCTCTTTGCTGAATTCAAACTTTGACAGCGACCTCGACTATCAGGACGATGCCGTCTATATACCCTATGTAAAAAAGTGCGCCTCCACCACCGCCTATTGTACTGCCAATACCTGGACGGACGGCGGCGTTTTAAGGCTCATGACAAACGAGGACCTTGACGACATTAACGTGAGCGCCACCGGCGATACAGCGCTTAATCCCAACAACTGGCTCTACAGCAAGGTAATAGAGAACATCGGCCCGGTTACCGCCTCTGTTACGAGAATACTGAATAAAAACACCGGCAAACTGAGGCTCTATTTCGGCACAGGACGATACTTCTTCAGAAGCGAAACCGGAACAGACGACCCAGACACGCTAAGAACCCTTTTCGGCATCGTGGAGCCTTGCTATGACGGCTCATATGAAACAGTTTGCTTAGACAACATTACAAGCAACGATTTAACTCGTACCAGCTCGGAGTTAGGAGCTGTGAATCTAACCACTACGGCCGGCTCCAGCGATACTGAGGGATGGTATATTACCCTTGAAGCCCCTGGTATCTTCACCTATGACGAGAACGGCAACGGCACAACCGCTGACGACGTGGCGAGAACCTATAATGCAGAGCGTGTTATAACCGACCCGCTTGCATCTAGTACAGGTGTGGTCTTTTTTACAACCTATAAGCCATATAACGATCTGTGTACAATCGGGGGCAAGACTTTCATTTGGGCGGTGAAATATGACACAGGGGCCGCCGCCGGCTCATTATTGCAAGGGACGGCATTGATCCAGGTCTCCACGGGCAGCATCGAACAGGTGAAACTGTCGACCGCATTTACTGACAAGGGCCAGAGAAGGACGAGCTCCATGGAAGGCGTACCGCCGATGGCGCAGGGTCTGTCCATTATGACGACGCCGTCGCCGGTAAAAAGGGTCCTCCATACGCGGGAAAGATAGAGAGATGATGAATAAAAACGGTTTTACATTGATTGAGCTCATCATTGTTCTTGTCATAATCATGATCCTGCTCGCCATCGCCGGCATTTCCGGCAAGACATGGCTGGACAAGTACCGGGTGGAAAGCCAGACGAAAGAGCTGGCTGTCGATTTGATGAACGCACAGGTGAGCGCCATGCAGAGAAACAGGGTGTATTTCGTGGTTTTCAACCCGACGCCGACGGCTACGCAGTATACTATCTACGAAGATAGGGGTGCGGGGCAGCAGGAAGGCAACGGCACGTTCGAAACGACCGACAGGCAGGTATTGCAGAAGAATCTCAATTCCAACTATGCGCTGACGATACCAGGCGTCGCGGTCAACTCGGTAAATTTCGACCCAAAAGGCTTGGCGTCGATGTCGCCGGGTGCGATGGGAACGGCGCAGACGATCCGGGTGGCAGCAACATTCGGCGCGGCATATGATTGTATTGTCATAGCCGCGACAAAAATAAGGATGGGGGCGTGGAATGGAACGAGTTGTGTTGTTCAATAATAAAGGGATGACGATAATTGAGACGATGATCTCCATCGTTATCCTCATGGTCGTCTCCCTCGCCCTGATGAAGACGTCACTATTGGGCATGAAAACGAATGTGCAGAATGCCTTGCGGGACGAGGCGGTGAACATCGTTGAGATGAGGATAGATCAATTGCGGAACTTGCCATTTCCCGTGGCTCCTGCGATAAATGACCTGACTGCGACGGTTGACGCCGTGGAAGCGCCGGTAACGAGAACGTTACGGGCGTTTACCACAACCTATACGCCGACGAGAACAATTGCCGACTTGGACTTGAGCGCGGACAGTAAACAGATAACCATGTCGGTTTCATGGGTTTACAGCGGACAGACATTTACACACGCTGTAACGACCATATTGAGGAAACAATGATGAAACGCGAAGCTGGTTTCAGTTTGATCGAACTTTTAATAACCATGTTCATCATGGGCTTTGTGTTATATATGAGTTCGGACATGTTTGTGGGGCTGTTGCGCGGCTATAAGCAGCAGAGTAAGATCTCGGAGACCAATATAGAGGGTATTATTGGGCTTGAATTGCTGAGGAGGGACATTGTAAGCGCGGGGTACGGGCTGCCCTGGTCACTCTCTACAACGTATGATGAAGCGACAAATGCGGTAGCGGCCGTTTATAATGACTCTCCTACGAATAGTCCCCCAAGGGCCGTCGTAAGCGGTGACAACATAACTGACGCGGCCTATGTGAACGGCTCGGACTATCTGGTCATAAAAGCAGTTAACCTTGCACAGAACGATGCCTGCTCCAAGTGGACGATGCTGCCAAATACCGGCATAGTAACGTCATGGGCCCCGTCAACCGAAAATTTGGTGAATACCGACAGGGTTACCCTTATATCACCGGGGTCGACCGCGGCGAACAGCAGGACGCTGGTCGCACGCGGGACCTATTTGGATATGAAAGCCTTGTCAGCTCCCGATGAGACCAGGGTCATATACGGCGTGGCCCCGACGGATAGCAACCCTTTACGGATGCCGTTCAACCGGGCTGATTATTATGTAAAAAAGACCGGCGTAACTATTCCCGGCAGGTGCGCTTCGGGGACAGGCGTCTTATATAAAGCCATTGTAGCTCAAAGTGACGGAGGATTTAGCGGTAATGTATTCCCCCTCCTCGATTGCGTCGCTGACATGCAGGTAAGCTACGATCTTGACAGAGCTGGCGATGGCACTATTTCCCCTTCTGTTGTCTTAAGCGATGCCGGTGGGACACCACTTACGGCGCAGCAGATTCGTGACCAGTTGAAAGTAGTCCGCGTATATATTCTGGCGCACGAGGGACAGCGGGACGACAATTATACGAACCCGACGACCACGATACTGGTTGGACAATCCGCCTCGCTGGGCAGAGATTTTCCCCTTTCCTCGCTTGGCGACCCAAACTGGCGGCATTACCGCTGGAAAGTTTATTCATTGATTGTGAGACCGAACAATTTGAGGTAATCATGAAGAAAGAACCTTTTACGATTAAATCAGTTTCATTGGGAACGGATGCGAGGCGCGGACTTCTGAGTACCGAAAGAGGGGTCGTCCTTGTCGTCGTCATAATATTGTCGGCGGTTGTGCTTCTGATCATGACGACATTAATTTATATGGTCACCACCGGGACGCAGGTCTCGGGCCTCCAAAAGAGGTATAAAACCGCCCTTGAGGCCGGCGCGGGCGGAAGCGACGTATTCTATCAACTGATCGCGCTGAGAGGACAAGAAGCGGACACGAACGCCTTCAAAGCCAATCTGGATTCCTTCAACCTTAATACAGACCTCACGACGCCAGGGGCGTGCACGGGTGTGCTCAGCGGTGCGACTTATACGGGATTGCAGGCTAAGCTTCTAACGCCTTCTACCTCCTGGGGGGTGAACTGCGATAGCTCCATCAGTATTGATCCGAATACTCCGGCATCCTATGATATGAAAATAGAACTTGGAACAACAACAAAATACAGCGTATATGCCAAGATCGTTGCAACGACTGAAGGGAATACCGGAGGAGACATTGGTTTACTGAATAAAGGGGTGGTAAGCGCGAACACAGGGGAAGTTGCTGTGATGCCAATATCGTATGACTATGCGATTGAGGCGGTAGCAGTAAACAGCTCTCGAGCTGATGAACGGGCAAAGCTATCGATCTTGTATGAGTATTGAGGCAGGCCCGAATTTCGTAGGATTTATAGCGGATCAATATTATCTATGATAAAACTATTCCCCCTCATTATCACGGCAGTACTATTTTTCGCGTGCTCATCGGACAAACCCGATTTGCCCGGGGCCAAGGGGCCTTCAGGGGCGAGAAGCGACGTTTCAGGGACATTGCAGCAGCCTGGAGTCGACAAAGCGTATGCATTGGAAATCACCCCTCAAGAAGCCACACGAAAATCCATATTAAACCTCCGTTCCACTGGATTCGATCTTTCCCGTGCCCAGATAGAGTGGTCAGTGAACGGCAGGCCTTTTACAACGCGGGTGCCTGCGCAATTTGATGGAGCCGATGCGGAAAAAGGGGCAACCGTTCAGGCCAAGGTTATGCTACAGGATCGGGAGGTGGCATCAAATAACGTGCGAATCATTAACTCCCCGCCCGAGATCACAAGGATTAAACTAATGCCTGAAGTTTTTAAACCCGGCGATACCCTCAGCGTTGATGTTCAAGGGGAAGACCTCGATGGGGACGCGATCTCTTTTCTGTATGAGTGGACCAGAAACGGAGAGACGGCGGGTAAGGGAAGCAGCATAGGGATGACGGTAAAAAGGGGCGACAAGGTTTCTGTTCGGATAACACCCTATGACGGAACAGATTACGGCAACCCAATGGTTTTTAATCGAGAGATAGGGAATATGCCACCGATGATCGTCGAACACAAGGATTTCAGTTTCGACGACACGACGTATTCCTATCAGGTCAAGGCAACGGACCCTGATGGAGATACACTCGCCTATTCTTTGGAATCTCCCCCGGACGGAATGACGATCGATCCTTCGACGGGCTTGCTGAAGTGGGTTGTCCCGAAGGAATTTAAAGGTAAGAAAGATGTGGCGATAGCCGTCAATGATGGAAATGGGGGGACCGCAAAATACAGCATGGCAATAACAATTCGTTGATTGTCCAACATTAGTTGATTTTCTTGTACCGTCCACAGTCGGCATCAACCCTCGATCTCTTCTCCGTGGTATAATCCGCAGTAACGTCTTATTTATCCTGAGGAACATGAAAACACCCATCATTCTCGCCTCAAACTCACCTCGCCGTAAAGACCTCCTGCGTCAGCTCGGGGTTGATTTCAGCATCGATCCCGCGGATGTGGACGAGCGCGTTCTGCCTAATGAATTGCCGGAAGGATATGCGGTGCGGGTAGCTCTCGACAAGGCGCGTCTCGCGGCCTCGCGGGCAGGCGCCGGCATTGTTATTGCCGCAGATACCATTGTTGTCGTTGATGACGAAATCCTCGGCAAACCGGCGGATGCGCGGGATGCCGAACGAATGCTCAAGATGCTCTCGGGAAAAGCGCATCGTGTAATCACCGGCCTCGCGCTCATGGATGCCGCTACGGGAAAGACCCTTACCCGTACCTCGATCACCCGTGTCTGGTTCCGTCGCCTTGCGCGGCGGGAGATAACGTCCTATATTGCCACCGGCGAGCCACTCGACAAGGCGGGCGCGTACGGGATCCAGGGGCTTGGCGCTCTGCTGGTCGACAGGATCGACGGGTGCTATTTCAACGTCGTCGGTCTGCCTCTCTCGCTGCTCGGTGAACTGCTCCGTGGTTTCGGCATTGACTTTTTTATCAACATTAAACCTTGACAGCCGGTCAATATCATACTAAAATACTAACATCTCACGTCGCCGCGGAATCGGGGGTTGTCATGTCTATAATTCGCATAATGCTCGTTGCAAACGAACCAAATCAGATGCAGGCGCTATGCGCCGCGCTTGACCAGCAGGATTCGATGGGCATTGTCTCAATCGTATCCTCGCGTGAAGCCGCTATTAAGCAGCTGACAGCCTGTCCCGATATCATGCTCTTAAATCCCGAGGTGCTGAAAGCCCATACCCTCTCGAGATTCATGCACACGATTCATACACACTCGTCCCGGACCAGGACCATTCATCTTCTGCGGCAAACTCCTCCCGATGAAGAACTGATAAGTGACATCAAGGCGGGTGTCAGGGGATACATCAAGACCACCGATTCGCCCGCGCTCATGATAAAAGCAATCCACGCCGTATTCAATGGACAAATATGGGCTGAACGCAGGATCCTCGAGAAGGCAATTTCAAATCCCCTGTTGTTGCCCGAGATACTCAGTGTGAACGTCCCGGGCTCCGCGCCGCTTACGCACCGGGAGAAGGAGATGCTCACCCTGGTCATGCAGGGCGAATCGAATAAGGAGATCGCGGTCAGGAGCAGTATCAGCGAGAGAACGGTAAAGACCCATCTGTATCGTGTCTATCGGAAGCTGAATGTAAAGAGCAGGACCAAGGCAATCGCATTATTCTCGTATTCGCAAACGTAATGGCGCGACTTTCCCTCCGTACCCCTTTCAATTCCCCGGCTATCGAGTTGTTATCTCTTTGCGCCTCTCGTAAGCATTTCAGATATTCCCATTGACCACTATTATCAAGTTGTGCTATTTTTGATCCATGAAGAAGCCCTCACTACTGCCCGCCTTGAAAGGAGTCTGAATGTCGATCCAGGCAATTAAAGGTGTGAAGGATGTGTTGCCGTCGGACCTGCCGGTGTGGCAATACCTCGAGGCGACGGCGCGCAAACTGTTTGAGGACTTTGGGTTTGCCGGGATACGGGTCCCGGTTTTCGAATATACGGAACTGTTCGCCCGCGGCATCGGCGCGTCAACGGACATTGTTGAGAAGGAGATGTATACCTTCGAGGACCGCGACGGGAGAAAGATCACGCTCAGGCCGGAGGGGACCGCGGGCGTGGTGCGCGCGTTCATTGAGCACAAACTGTATGCCGGGACCCAGCTTACGAAACTGTATTATATGGGCCCGATGTTCAGGCATGAGCGGCCGCAAAAAGGCCGCTACCGCCAGTTTTACCAGATCGGCGTTGAAGCTCTCGGACTCGACCATCCCCATGTCGATCTCGAGGTCCTGGCGATGCTGCACGCTCTTTTCGCCAGACTCGGCATAACAGGCCTGACTCTTCAAATCAATTCCCTCGGCGACAGCGAGTGCCGGGGGGCATACCGGGACGCGCTCAAACAGTATTTATCAACAAAGCTCCCGACCTTGTGCGCGGACTGCCGGCGGCGGTACGAGACCAATCCGCTCCGCGTCCTCGACTGCAAGGCGGATGCGGACAAGTTCATGGACTCGCCGGTAATGCTCGATTATCTCTGCGGGCCCTGCAAGGCCCATTTCGATACCGTAGAACAGGGGTTGCATAAGCTCGGGATCCCTTTTGAGGTCAACAAGCGCCTTGTGCGCGGACTGGACTATTATACCCGCACGACCTTCGAGCTGGTCATGGGGCATATGGGAGCGCAGAATACCGTGGCCGCGGGCGGCAGGTATGACGGTCTGGTTGAGGAGCTCGGCGGCCCGGCGACGCCGGGGATCGGTTTTGCGCTCGGCGTGGAGCGGGCGATATCGCTCATGGATACCAGGAGCGTGGTGTTTCCGAAGCCCGCGCTCTTCATCGCCGCGCTTGGTCCGGATGCGGTGGCGCTGGCGCTGCCGCTCGTCCATCGGCTCAAAGCGTCCGGCTTCCCCGTTGAGACGGATTATACGGGCGCAAGCCTCAAGAGCCAGATGAAGAAGGCGGATAAATCAGGCGCCGGTCATACGCTGATCATCGGCGAACAGGAAATGAAAGACGGAATAGCGATCCTCCGCGATATGCGGACTAAGGAACAGACCGGGATCGCTCTGGTGAATATGGAAGAAGAACTGAAAAAAAGAACGGCCCGGCCGGCATGAGAGTCGGCGTGCTTTCGGACACCCATGTGCCGACGGCTGCGCGGTCGCTTCCTCCGGCGGTCTTCGAACTTTTTAAGAATGTTGACCTCATCCTCCACGCCGGTGATATCCTCGAGCTGTCCGTGCTCGACGAACTCAGGGCAATTGCGCCCGTCGAGGCTGTCGCGGGCAACATGGATGATGCCGAGGTCCGTCTGGAGCTTCCCGATAAAAAAATTATCCCTCTCGGCGCCTTCAAGGTCGGACTGATTCACGGCAAATATAAAATAGATGTTCAGCGGGAAATGATCAGAAAAGAGTTCGACGATATTGACCTGATCGTCTACGGACATTCGCACATTCCCTTCTGGGGAAAGGTCCATGGCGTATATTATCTCAATCCCGGAAGCCCGACCGATAAACGGTATGCGCCGTATAATTCGGTCGCGCTGCTTGAGGTCGGGGACGAGCTGAAGGCGGAGATCATAAGAATCTGATTTATGTTTTAAGTTGCAAAGGACTTTGCTTTGTGATAAATTTCGAGCATCCATGGCGATTGAAAAAATAAAATTCGGGACTTCGGGCTGGCGCGGCGTGATCGCCGATGATTTTACCTTCAGCAGAGTGCGCGCGGTCACTCAGGCGATCGCCGACCACCTTGCCGCGCAGGGGTTGAAGGACAAGGGAGTGGTCGTAGGATACGATACGCGTTTTTTATCGGAGCGGTTTGCCGCGGAGTCCGTCAGGGTCTTTGCCGCGAACGGGATACGCTCGTTTCTCTCGAACAGGGATGTCCCCACGCCCGCGCTCGCCTTTGACATCATTCGCAGAAAGGCCGCCGGAGGCGTCAACTTCACCGCCAGTCACAACCCCCCGGAATACAACGGCCTGAAATTTTCCCCGGCCTGGGGCGGTCCGGCCCTGCCGGAAACCACGAAAGATATAGAAGTACGGGCCAACGCTCTTATTGATAAAAATACCATCGTTGCCATGTCGCTGGCCGAGGCAAGGCAAAAAGGGATGGTGGAAGACGCGGACCTCCGCAAGGCCTATCTTGAAGATCTGAAAAAAAAGGTGGATTTTGAACCCATAAAAAAAGCTAAATTGAAGATCGCCGTTGATCTGCTCTACGGCACCGGCAGGGACTATCTGGACAGTGCGCTCAAGGATGCGGGCTGCGCGGTCACGGTTGTGCATGGTCATCGCGATCCGCTGTTCGGCGGACGCTCTCCAGAGCCGTCCGAGGAAAATCTCGCTGAACTCTCCGAGACGATGAAAAAAGGAAGGTTTGACCTCGGGCTGGCGGTCGATGGCGACGCTGATCGTTTCGGGGTCATGGACGCCGACGGGACGTACCTTGATCCGAACCAGGTGCTTGCCCTGGTCCTGGATTACCTGTGCCGCACCCGAGGCTGGAAAGGCGGCGCCGCGCGCTCCATTGCCACATCGCATCTGATTGACGCGGTGGCGAAGAAACACGGCATCGAAGTCTACGAAACGGGCGTGGGCTTCAAGTTCATCGGAGACCTGCTGGCGCAGGGGAAAATCATCTTTGGCGGTGAAGAAAGCGCGGGGATGACGATCAAGGACCATGTGCCGGAAAAAGACGGCATCCTTGCCTGCCTGCTGGTCGCTGAAATGGTCTCAAGCGAACGAAAAACAATCAATGATTTACTGAAAAGGCTCTATAAGGAAGTAGGCGTCATTTTAAACGAACGGGTCAACATACGACTTACCGAAGCCAATCGCGCCGCGGTATATGCGCGGCTCAGTCAGCCCCTGAACGAGTTCGGCGGACTCCGCATCAAAGGCAAAAAGACCACCGCGGACGGGACCAAGTATATGCTTGAGGACGACAGCTGGGTCCTGATGCGCGCGTCGGGCACTGAACCGGTGGTGCGAGTGTATGTCGAAGCATCGTCCGAAGAGAAAATCAAGGAATTAATAGCAGCGGGAAAGAAGTTCATACTGGGGCAGTAAGTTCCAGTGTGGATTGCGGAATGCGGAGTGCGGATTTTTAAATCCGAAATCCGCAATCCGAAAGTGATAGGGAGGTCCCATGAGCGAGATTATCGATGTGTACGCGCGTGAGGTGCTGGATTCGCGCGGTAATCCCACGGTGGAGGCGGATGTCATTCTTGAAAGCGGGGCGATGGGCCGCGCCATCGTGCCGAGCGGCGCGTCCACGGGCGAACGCGAGGCGCTTGAACTCAGGGACGGCGGCGCGCGTTACCTTGGCAAGGGTGTCCGGACCGCGGTGAACAATGTGATAGAGTTGATCGGTCCCGCAATCATGGGCATGGATGCCGTTGAGCAGGCGGTGATCGACCGGACCATGCTCGAGCTCGACGGCACCGAAAACAAGGGCAAACTCGGCGCGAATGCCATGCTTGCCGTTTCCCTTGCCGTGGCTAAGGCCGCGGCGGAAGACGCAAATTTGCCGTTGTACCATTACCTCGGCGGCCCGAATGCCAGGGAACTGCCGGTCCCCATGATGAACGTGCTGAACGGCGGCGCGCACGCGGACAACAATGTCGATATCCAGGAGTTCATGATCATTCCGGCAGGCGCTCCATCCTGCTCCGAGGCGATACGCATCGGCGCGGAGGTGTTTCATGCGCTGAAAGCTGTTCTCAAGAAAAAGGGTTACAACACCTCGGTAGGCGATGAGGGCGGATTTGCCCCGAACCTGAAATCGAACGAGGAGGCCGTTCAGGTCATCCTAAAGGCCATCGAGAAGGCCGGTTACAAGCCTGGCCAGGACGTCTTTCTCGGACTGGATGCCGCCGCGAGCGAGTTCTACGAGAACGGTGTCTATGAGCTCAAGGGAGAAGGCAAAAAAAAGTCCCCGGAAGAGATGGTTGCTTTCTTCGAGGAGTGGGTCAAGCGGTACCCCATCATCTCTATCGAAGACGGGATGTCGGAGAAGGACTGGAAGGGCTGGAAGCTCCTGACCGACCGTTTGGGCAAGAAGGTCCAACTCGTTGGTGATGATATCTTCGTTACCAACACCTCGATTTTCAAAAAGGGCATCGCCGAAGGGATCGGCAACTCAATCCTGATCAAGCTGAACCAGATCGGCACGCTCACCGAGACTCTGGATGCCATCGAGATGGCAAAGCGGGCGGGCTATACCGCCGTCGTGTCCCACCGCTCCGGCGAGACTGAAGACTCGACCATCGCGGACCTCGCCGTTGCGACGAACGCGGGACAGATCAAGACGGGTTCCCTTTCGCGCACGGACCGCGTCGCCAAGTACAATCAGCTCATCCGGATCGAAGAAGAACTGGGAGACGCGGCCGTGTATCGGGGCAGGGAAGTGTTTTTCAGTTTAAAAAAATAGGGTCCAGAAGTCAGGAAGACCCTCACCTGAGGCCGGCCCACTCAGTTATAATCAGATATTTTAAATCGCTTATCATGGACCGAGCCGCATTCGAAATACTCGTTCAGAAATCCCTCCGAAAACTTCCAAAAAAGTTTAAAAAGAAACTCGCCAATATTTCCGTTGAGGTGGAAGACGTCCCTTCCCATGAGCTGTTAAACGATATGGGAATCCGGTCCGGCACGTTATTAGGCCTCTACCAGGGAGTGCCGCTCACGAAAAGGGGATGGAATTACGGCAACATGCTTCCGGACCGGATCGTCATCTATCAGCGCGCGATTGAGCGTGTCGCCGCATCGCCCGAGGCAATTGAAAAGATAGTCCAGGACACGGTGGTCCACGAGATCGGCCACTATTTCGGGTTTTCCGACAAGGAGTTACGTGAGATAGAGGCATTGAAGAAAAAACAAGAAGGTGGAAAGCTGGAAAATCGAGGTTGAGAGGTTGAGAAGTTGTGACGTTGGGGACAGTACAAAACAGGATGTTGCGGTATTCAACGTCCGCGTATACGCGTATTAAAAATGCTTTTAATGAGTATTCGCACGCTGAAGCGTAACATCTTCTCGGCTTGAAAATTAACAAGAACAATAGATTTTTTCCTGTAATCCGCATCGTGTGCTATAGTTGTAAAAAAAGAGCACATACCATACTGTTGGTTCCGCGGGATATTTCACTTGTATGAAACAAGAGGGGGGTATTGTGGCCGTCGAAACGCGGAAAAGAAAAAAAAGTCACATCTCCATCGGGTTTGCCATACTCTTCGCCCTGCTAACGTGTGCCCTTACCGTCCATCCGGTCTTGGCGCAAAACAGGGAGCTCGCCGGCGGCCGGAGGTCGATTACCGCCGTTATCCACTCTGATGCTCCGCCCACCTACTATCAGGACCCGAAAACCCAGAAAGCCGCGGGCTTTGCCGTTGATGTCATGGACGAAATAGCGGGGCGTGCGGGGCTTTCCGTGACCTACACGTTTGAAAAGGACTGGCCGGCCATCGTCGCAGCTGTAACAAGCGGTCGGGCTGACCTGGCGCCTGTTCTGGGGATATCCGAAGCGCGGAATAAACTCCTCGTTTTTACAACGCCTGTAGAGACAGTGCCTGTATCTTTGTTTGTACGGTCCGACAATACCACGATCAGCTCTTTACAACCCGGTCTCGTGGTGGGTGTGATACGTGGCAGCGCCGCCTATGACGCAATAAGCACAAAATACCCTTCCGGCATATCGCTGAAAAGCTACGACTACTTTTCCGAAGGGTTGTTTGATTTATTAGCGGGACAAATAGACGTTTTCTGTTGTCCCGCCACGACGCTGACGCTCCTGGCGAGAGAAGCCGGGGTTGAGGACAGAATCAAGGTAGTCGGGGCGCCGGTAATGGAACTTAAACGAGGCATGGCCATGCGGCAAGACAATGCCGAGCTTTTTGCAAAGCTCAATGCCGTCACGGAGGACTTCGTCGGCTCTCCTGAATATAAGCGGATTTATACGAAGTGGTATGGTAAAACCAAGCCCCTTTTTGCCGTATCAAAAAAAATGCTGTCGAGCGCACTTCTGCTATTTATAGCCGTCGGCGCCATGGCTTTGTGGCGATACTATTCCCTGATCGGTTTAAATCGCAGGCTTCAGCGGGTGATTTCCGAGCGCACTATGGCCGAAGAGTCGCTCAGGGACAGCGAACATCGATACCATCAGTTGTTTGAGAACATGCAGGAAGGTTTCATGATCCAGGATATCATTACGGATGACGCCGGCAAGCCGATAGACGTACGCTACCTCGATGTCAACCCGGCAATAGAACGCTTCCTCGGGCATACACGCGCGAAGATCATTGGACAAACACGGACCCAGGTTCTTGGGACAGCCGACCCCGCGGTTGTTGAGGCAAACAGTCGCGTGGCCGTCACCGGGCAGCCCTTGCATATGGAGCGGTACTCAGCCGGAGCTAAACGCTGGTACGAGTCATTCAGCTATTCCTTCGGGCCGGGACAGGTCGCGACCCTCGTTTTGGACATTACTGAGCGTAAGCGGGCTGAGGAGAAGGTCAGGCAGAGCGAGGCCAAATACCGTGGCCTGTTCGAATCGTCGAAGGACGGAATCTTCATCGTCGACCTTGACGGAAACTTTATCGACATAAACAGCACGGCCTACACGCGCCTGGGATATACAAAGGAGGAGATGCTGGCCCTGCCAATCAGCAAGCTCGACCCCCCGGAGTTCGCCCTCCGGGTCCCCGAAAGGATCAAGCGGATACGCGAGCACGGCTTCGCGGTGTTCGATTCCGCCCACCAGAGGAAGGACGGCACGACGATGCCGGTGGAGATAAATGCGCGGCTGTTCGAGTACGAGGGGAGGTCGGCGCTCCTCAGCGTCGTCCGGGACATCACCGAGCGCAAGAAGGCGGAAGAAGAGTTAACGATGCTTAATCAGGAATTGCAGGCCAAGGCCTCGGAACTCGAACGCGCGTACAACGATATGGAGAGCTTCAGCTATTCGATATCTCATGACCTGCGCGCGCCTTTGCGGATCATAGTCGGATTATCGGACATACTGCTGAAAGACCACTATGACAAACTCGACGACGACTGCAAAGAACTTCTAAAAAAGATCATTGAAAATACGCGGAGGATGGACCAGCTGGTCCTGGCAATTCTCGATTTATCCAAAACAGGCAGACAGCGAATGAATATCGTTGATATAGATATGCGGGAAACCGCTTCTCTTGTTGCCGGCGACCTTAAAGCAATGGCTCCTGAACGAACTATTAACATAGATATCAGGAAACTTCCGCCCGCGCGCGGCGACTTCAAACTGATACGCCAGGCGCTTATAAACGTCCTGTCCAACGCCGTTAAATTCACAAAGGACAGGGCCGTTGCGGTCATCGAGGTCGGGGGCCGGAGCGAGGACAATGAAAATGTGTATTTCGTGAAAGACAACGGCGCGGGTTTTGCCATGGACCATGCGGACAGACTTTTTAAAGTTTTTCAGCGCCTGCACACCTCAAATGAATTCGAAGGCATCGGCATTGGATTGTCCATTGTCGATCGTATTATCAAGCGCCACGGTGGGAGGTTATGGGCCGAAGGAAAGCCGGCTGAAGGCGCGACATTTTATTTTACCCTGCCGAAAAAAGAAGGGTAATACGGATATCCTCGGTTTTCAAAAGCCTGTAAAATACTATGGTGATGTAATCGTTTCGAGTCCGGCATGGGCTTTTTCTCACCTTCCTGTCTTCGAGTACATCTTCAGTATCTTCTCTATAATCCCCGTTGTTGACGCCCCTTCAATATACCCCACGCTGATCACCTTGCCGCCCCCGGCCTCCACAATATCGCGGCCGATGATCTTCTCGATCGGCCAGTCACCGCCCTTGACCAGCACATCGGGCTGGAGCTCCTCAATGGTCCGGCGCGGATCGGGTTCATTGAACAGAACGACGTAGTCAACGGCCTCGAGAGCCGCGAGCGTTTCCATGCGGTCCGCCCCGGTGTTGATCGGCCGCTTTTCCCCTTTGATTCCGCGAACGGAGGCATCGCTGTTCACGGCCACGATCAGGAGGTCGCCGAAGGATTTTGCATTCGCGAGGTAGCGCGTGTGGCCGGTATGGATCAGATCGAAACAACCGTTCGTAAAAACGATCTCCCTGCCCGCCGCGCGAAGGATGTCGAGGAGAGGCCGCAATTCCTGGACGGTCTTTATTTTATTGTGCATGCGGAACTATAATATAAAACAGGAACAATTGCAAGGGGGAGTGGACGATCGGGGAAAAACGCGCTGGAGCGAGCAGTTTCAGTTTGTTGTCAATGCGCGTTGCCCCTGCCGGATGGAACATTGTTCGCCGTGTCAATAATCCTGGTATAAGGAATAGATCTCATCAAACAGCGGGGCGATATCTTGAAAGGCTTTCAATACCGCGGGGTCGAAGTGTTCCGGCATGGTCCTCCCGTCGCCTTCAGTGATGATTTTACAGGTCGTTTCATGGTCAAAGCCGGCCTTATACGGTCTCCTGCTGCGCAGGGCGTCATACTGGTCGGTAAGATTGACTATTCTGCCCTCGAGCGGGATCTGTTCTCCCTTAAGACTTTTTGGATATCCTTTGCCGTCCCAGCGTTCGTGGTGGGTGAGCGCAATGGATGCCGCGGTCTGAATGCCGGGAAAGGTCGATCCGGCAAGCATCTTTGCTCCGATGGCGGAGTGCGTTTTCATGATCTCAAACTCCTCAAAGGTGAGGGCCGCGGGTTTAAGGAGAATCCTGTCAGCGATGCCGATCTTGCCGAGGTCGTGCATGGGGCTTGCAAACGTTATGGATTCGACGAACGATGACGGCATATCCAGTGCCTCCGCGAGCTTGTTTGAGTAGAGGCCGATCCTCGCGATGTGGGCGCCGGTGTCCGTGTCGCGGTACTCGGCAACGGCCGTAAGTCGCTGGATGACCTCATTGCTCATTTGTCTGACCATCGTCAGGGCATCCGCCAGCTCGTGCGTCCGCAAGCGCACCGTGTCTTCCAGCAGGCGCTTGTAATTCTTCTCCATTTTGAGTAAGCTGGTGTACTTGACCGCCTTTTCCACCGAGTGCGCGAGATAGTCGGGATTATAAGGCTTTGTGATAAAATCAAAAGCGCCGAGCTTGATCGCGTCCACGGCTAGATCCAGTTCCGCGAAGGCGGTCATCAGGATCACGGGGAGCTGTTGATCATAGGCGTGAATTTTCTGGAGGAGCTCAATTCCGGTGAGCTGAGGCATCTTGATGTCGGTCAGGACCACATCGAAGGCGGTCTTCTTAATCAGGGCCATGGCATCATTCCCATTTTGGCTCGTATGTACTATATAGCCGCACTCTTTCAACAAAGTTGAAATGGATTCAAGCACATACGCATCGTCATCGACAACGAGCAGCGTGTTCTTTACCTTGTCGTTCATCTATTCAGGATCTCCCTGGTGTGTTGCATGGCGGCATCTTTAAATTCCGATCTTTAGAATAGTATGCCTGAACTGTTTTAAAAATGCCATTGTTTGTTATTATATCAAATATTCTCTTCCCTATGGCGGATAATATTTGGTATAATCTGCGCAAACACGGCAGCATCAATCTCTCTACTAATGGATCGGATAAGGAGCGCGCCATGGCGGTTGGGGTAAAAAAAAGGATCGGTGAGATGCTTGTCGGCGGCGGGCTGATCAAAGAAGAGCAGCTCACGCGGGCGCTTGAAGAACAGAAAAAAAGGGGGGGGAAGATCGGCGAAATTCTCGTGGAACTGGGGTTCATCAGTGAGCATACCATGGCAACGTTTCTCGCCCGGCAGCTCCACCTCCCGTACATAGAAATCGAAAAGCAGCTGGTGGATCCTGACAGCGTACGGATGATTCCCGCTGACATGGCGAGACGCATCACGGCGATCCCGTTGTACAGGGACAAAGAAGCGCTGGTCGTGGCCATGGCTGATCCGCTGAATATCTTCGGCCTCGACGACATGCGAAAGGCGGCGGGCAAAGAGATCCGGCAGGTTGTTGCCACGCGGAGCGACATTCAGAAAGCCATTTCCAGCTATCATGGCATGGGGCATACCATCGAAGCGGCGACCATGGATTTTGCCGGAGAAATGGGCGCCGCTTTCGCGGATGGCATGGAGCTGACTGGTGTCGCTTCAGAGGATGCGCCGGTGGTCAAGTTAGTGAGTATGCTGATCGCGCAGGCCATTATGGACCGCGCCAGCGACATCCACATCGACCCGGAAGGGAAAACCATAAAGGTGCGTTACCGGATCGACGGAGTGCTGGTCGAGGCAAGGACCCTGCCGCGGGAGTTGCACGCGCCGATCGTCTCTCGCGTCAAGATCATGGCCAATATGGACATCTCGGAAAAACGTATGCCTCAGGACGGACGTTTCCAGGCGCGGATTACCCATACCGACGCCGGCCCGGTCGTAACCGCGGTGTTTCGCGAGCGGAGCGTCCTGCGTATTAATGATGAAGGCGATACTGTGGATATCCGCGTCTCGACCCTGCCGGTCATACAGGGAGAGACGATCGTGATGCGTATCCTCGACCGCTCACGCATTATCCTGACCCTCGAAGGGCTGAATTTATCCGCGGATATGCTCGAGCGGTACCGCGGGCTCATCCAGAAGCCCTACGGCATGATCCTGGTGACGGGACCGACGGGAAGCGGGAAAACCACGACGCTCTATGCAAGTCTCAACACCATCGACCGGAAGGCGAACAATCTGGTAACGATTGAGGACCCTGTCGAATATCAGATCATGGGGGTCAACCAGGTCCAGGTAAACGCCAAGGCGGGTGTGACGTTCGCCAACGGCCTTCGCTCCATTCTGCGGCAGGACCCTGATATCATCATGGTGGGCGAGATTCGCGACCGGGAGACGGCCGAGATCGCCATCCACGCGGCGCTTACCGGGCATCTGGTCTTCGCGACGCTCCATACCAATGACGCGGCCGGCGCCGCAACCCGGCTCATTGATATGGGCATTGAACCCTTCCTTATTGCGTCATCGGCGCTCGCCATTCTCGGGCAGCGTCTTGCGCGGAAGATCTGCGACCGCTGCAAAAAACCCTATGCCGCGACCCCCGAACTGCTCAAGAGCCTCGGCCTCGCGACCGGCAACGTGACTTTCTACAGGGGTGAGGGGTGTCCCGCGTGCAAGAAAACGGGGTACCAGGGCAGGGTCGGTCTCTATGAGTTGATGGACATGACTGAAGCGGTCAGGGAGCTGATTATTTCCAAGGCCTCAAGCTCCGCCATAAAGGCCGCGGCTTCGCAAACAGGATTCAAGACCCTGCGCCAGGAAGGCCTGGTCAAGGCCGCGGCCGGATTGACCACGGTGGAAGAGGTGCTCAGGGTAACGCAGGAGGCGGAAGGGATATAGCCACTTCAGGTAACTACTCAGGATAATATCAAGAAAGACATGTTAACCGCAAAGAACACAAGGAACGCAGAGAGAGATTAATATCAAAAACAAGATTCAAGCTTTTTCTTTGAGTTCCTTGCGTTCTCTGCGGTTAACCGATTTTGACCTGAACAGTTACCTCTTCAGACTATCGTATGTATGCTTCCGTCACATATCTTCGCATCATGCGATGGCTGTTGAAGTAGTAGGCGTTCTTGCTAACGGCGTTCTTCATCATGGCGCTCCAATTGCTCTTGTCGGGGTCGTAGTATTTCGGAATGATCAGGTTTTCAAGCTTCCGGTAGAGGTCTGCCGCGTCCTCGGCATCCGATATGCCGGGCTGCGCCTGTTCGGTCGGCATGGCGCCGATGGACCATCCGGTGACGCCTTCGATATGGCCTTCGATCCACCACCCGTCCAGCACACTGAAATTCACCACGCCGTTATGCGCCGCCTTCATCCCGCTGGTGCCGGAGGCCTCAAGCGGTCTGAGCGGAGTGTTGAGCCACACGTCCGCGCCAGAGACAAGCTTCAGCGCTATGTCCATGTCGTAACCGGGGAGAAAGGCGATGGCGATCTTTCCCTTGAGTTTGTCCCGGTATGCGTGGATGCCCTGGATCAGTTTCTTGCCATTGTCGTCCTGGGGATGCGCCTTCCCCGCGTAGATGATCTGGAGTTTCCCCTTTTCACTGATTTTCAATAAGCGATCGACATCGAAGAACAGCAGGTGCGGCCGTTTGTATGCCGTGGCCCGGCGAGCGAAGCCGAGGGTAAGCACATTCGGGTCCATGGTCACGCCCGTTGCATTCCCGACATAGGTGAGCAGCTTTTTTTTTGCCTCCCGGTGGGCCTCCCACAGCTCCAGCACGGGGATGTTGCCGGACCGGACAAAAAGTTCAGGCTCATTTGCCCAGCCGGGGATGTACTTGTTGAAGAGAGCCGCCATTTCTTCGCAGGTCCAGGTGAAGGTATGCACCCCGTTCGTGATGGCGTGGATGTGGTATCCGGGAAACATGTGCTGCGAAACCTCGCAGTGCTTTTTTGCCACCCCGTTGATGTACTTGCTCAGGTTGAGCGCGAGCAGCGTCATATTCAAGCTGTCCTTGCCCGCGAGGTCCCTGAGCACGTCAAAGGGTATCAGCTCGCCGAGCACCTGCCTGACGAGAGAATAGGGGAACTTGTCGTGGCCCGCCTCTACGGGCGTGTGCGTGGTGAATACGCACAGGTCACGCACTCTGCCGATGTCCCAGACCGACCGCTCGTCCCACACGCTTTCGATGTCCCGCTTGAAACGGAGCAGCAGCTCAAGCGACAGGAAGGCGGCATGTCCCTCGTTCATATGATATTTCTTGATGTGAAAGTCAAGGGCCTGGAGCATGCGCACGCCGCCGAGGCCGAGCACGACCTCCTGCTTGATCCGGTAGGCGCTGTCGCCTCCGTAGAGGCTGTCGGTGATGGTCCGGTCCTGTGGAGAGTTTTCCGGCAGGTCCGTGTCAAGAAAGAGGATGGGGACTTTGCCTCCGGTGGGGCTGACGACCTGATACATCCAGGCCTGGATGTAAACCTCCCGACACTCAATGGTCACCCTGACCTTTGCGGGCAGCAGCGTCATGTATTGCGCCGGGTCCCAGACCACGGGTTTTTCCTTCTGCCAGCCGCTTACGTCGAGTTCCTGGCTGAAGTAGCCTTTGCGCGTAAGCAAGGTTACGGCCACCAGCGGCAGATTCAGGTCCGCCGCGGACTTGATCGTATCGCCGGCCAGTATCCCGAGGCCGCCGCTGTAGGTCGGAATGTCGTTTTTGACGCCGATCTCCATGGAAAAATAGGCTATCATGGGTTCGCCGTTAAATTCGCTCAGGCAGTTGTTCATAATACTCCACATTCATAAAACCATTGCGTACAGGATATGCTCCGCTTTATCGGGATTGTCGGTTTAATCAAGCCGGATTCTGCTCGGCCAGGTGTAGATGTTCATCCGGTCTCCGCGGGCAAAGCCCACCAGGGTGATCCCCATGTCCTCGGCGTAACTGACGGCCATGCACGAGGGCGCCGCCCTGCTGATCAGAATGGGAAAGCGGTTCCTGCCCGCTTTCGTCACGATCTCCGAGGTCACCCTGCCGCTGGTAAGCAGGATTTTGTTCTCCACGGGAACCGATTGGAGAAACGCCTTGCCGATAAGCTTGTCCACTGCATTGTGCCTGCCGATGTCCTCGGAAAAGAACAGGAGGTCTTTCCCGTCCGAGAGCGCAGCGCTGTGAACCCCGCCGGTTTCAAGATATAGGGATGAGATGTTCTTGAATGTTTTAAGAAGGTTTTTGATGTCGCCGAGGGTCATCAACTCTCCGGTAACATTTATCCTCTGGTCCGCGTACATACGGTAATTAGTGAAGGTGATGCCTTTGCCGCAGCCCGAGGAGATGGTCCGTTTCTCGAACATCTTTTCCCAGTCCGCTGGAAGGTCCGACAGCTTGATCCGTATGGCGGCGTCCCTCTCAATGATTTCCAGCTTCTTGATCGCGGCCCTGTTCTTAAGCAGGCCTTCGGACAGAAGGAACCCCACCGCGAGTTCCTCAAGTTCGGCCGGCGTGCAGAGAAGCGTCACGAGTTGCTCGTTGTTGAGGATGAGCCTGATGGGGAGTTCAGACGCCACTTCATCGACAGTCCCTTCGACGGCGGTGCCTGAAACTTTAAGTATGAGCGCTTCCCGTTTCGTTTCCACGCAGGGAATATAACACAAACAGGATCATGGCGCAAGGGTTGGTAGGAATGAGTTTTAGAAGCTGAGACCCGCTTCAATGAAGGGGCCGCCGAACTTGATATCAGCCTTCACATCGCTCTCGTCGATCTTAATGGTCTCGGCCCTGTAACCGCCGGCGATGTAGACCAGCGGGATCGGGTTGAACTTCAACCTGCCCAGATAATCGTAATAGTGGTTGCCGCTGTAAGCGATCCCCCGTATTTCAGCTTCGATGCTTAAGGACGAAACAGGTTTGACCTGGATCCCCCCATAGATCATCGGCACATAGACCGAAAGACTTTTGGAAGCGGTTTGATTTAGTGTCGGCTGGCTTATGGTCCCTTTAAAGTCGAACTTTCTCGCGTTGAGACCAAGTTCTATATTGAGCACGCCGACTGTCGCTGTTTTGAGAAGGGGAATGGGATAAAATAACGCAAGATCATAGTGGTCCAGTTTGATCTTTGATTCGATCGGGACGCCACCCGAGAATGTTGTGTCGCCAAAACTGATGGTTCTTGTAAGCTGCCCGGAGCCCTCGAAGGTCATCGGTGTTGCCATAAGATAAATATTCGGCAGGACCAACGGGAGTTCCGCCTTTATACGGACAAACGGTTTGTTCTCGGTATCTAAGTACAGGTCATCTTTGAGGTCAATATCGCCGACATAACCGGAGACCGGCTTGTATTGCAAGGCGCCTGTAGGTGTCTGCCTCCAGTAACCCACCCCAATGTCCAGGCCGATGAATGCAAAGGCACGGTAAGGGACAACGAGCATCGCAAGGACGAACAAACAGACCACATAGCCGCGTATTCTTTTCATTTTTTATCTCCTCGTGAAATAGAGTCTATGAATCAGCTTGAACTGTTGTAACCGTATCAAACAGCGCCTGTTTTGTCAAGGTTATTATGAAATTCTCATTTTACGCTTGACAGAACATGACAAATGCATTACAAAATTACAAATCGCGCTACGGAGGTCCCCTGTTCCGTTGGATGCGCTTCGGCAATTTCACGCGGCTACGCGGCAAAATTGGCTCCGGCTTGTCCGGGTCAGGCCCATCTATACCGTCGCTTCAAGAAAGCGATATGAGGAGAGAACATGTACAACACGATCAGGGCAGGTATTGTATGCGTCATGATGCTGGCGCCGACGGCGGCTTGGGCCACGCAACCGTTTGGGGTGGAGGACACGAGCACGGAGGGCAGGGGGAATTTTCTGTTCGAGCTGACGGGCGAATATGCGAAGGACAATTCGCTCAAGGCTGTAAAGGAGACCGCCATCATTACGGCGGGCTTGGGTGAGTACGTGAATTTATCCCTCGAAGCGCCCTATCTTCTGTTTGACCCGAGCCCGGTCACCGGTGAGTTCGCGAGCGGGAAGGGTGATATCCGGATCAAGATGAAGCACCAGCTTTTTGAAAATGAGGTCAGGCAGTCAATGGCCTACAAACTCTACATTGATCTCCCTGCTGGTGATGAAAAAAAAGGGCTTGGCACGAACAACGTGGTTTGGGGTTTTGGCCTCATCGATACCCAGGAGTGTCATGGCAATGCCTTTCATCTGAACGTGGGATACGAGGTATACGGGAGGGACATTAAACATTGGCATTTTGCGCAGGATTATGCCTTCAAGTTTGGCCTGGCCGCCGAACATAAGTTCACGGAATCCTTCCGGTTACTGACCGAGTTGGCGGGTGAGAGCCGGAAACGGACTGACGAGGAGACGGATACCCAATCCTATTCACGGCCATTCACCTTGTCGGCCGGATTCATCTATGACATCTCCAGGTCATGGTACGTTGACCTCGGCGTCCGAGCGGGGTTGAACAAGTATGCCGAGGATTATTCGGCGCTCGCCGGCGCGGCGTGGAGGTTTTAGCTGCTTCTGAAAATGGCAAGGATAGTTAAAGCTGTTCCGGTTCGTCCGGTTTAGGAAGAGGGTCGCATGCATATCCCTGACGGTTATCTTGGTCCTCTTACCTACGGCGTGATGTATGCCGCTACGGTCCCTTTCTGGGCCATTGCGTCATGGAGGATGAACAGGACCCTTAAGGCAAGACAGGCGCCCTACCTCGCCATCGGCGCGGCCTTCAGCTTTGTGATCATGATGTTCAATATCCCGATCTTCGGCGGCACAACGGGACATGCGACCGGCGCCACACTGATCTCCATCCTTATCGGACCGTGGGCCGGGGTGATCGCGGTCTCGGTGGCGCTCATCATCCAGGCGCTGCTCTTCGGCGATGGCGGGGTGACCGCGATCGGCGCGAATTGTTTTAACATGGCGATCGCGGGCGTGTTTGTGGGCTATGGGGTTTATCGGCTCGTATCCATGGGATCAACCGTCGGAAGCAGACGACGCCTCGCCGCAGGGGGCGTGGCAGCCTATGTAAGTCTGAACATTTCCGCCCTTTTGACCGCAATTCAGCTCGGTGTCCAGCCCCTCATCGAACGATCTTCTTCAGGACAGCCGCTGTATGCGCCTTTTCCTCTGAGCGTGGCCATTCCCGCAATGGCGATAGAACATCTGTTCCTCTTCGGATTTGTAGAGGCCGCGGTCACGGCGCTGGTAATCAGATATTTTCAGAAGAACGAACCGGAGCTGCTGGGGTAGGTAAGAGACAGGGGGTCAGGGGTCAGGAGCACTCACTACTTCAAAGGCAAAGAAAACCGCATGACGACAACAAAAAAGCTCTGGATCGGCATCGGAATCCTCGCGCTCCTCTCGCCATTGGGACTGATCATCCCTGCCTTGTTCGGCGCTGGAGGCGCCTGGGGGGAGTGGGGGACCGATGCGATCGAAAAGATGGTTGGTTTTGTTCCCGAGGGCATGAAGCGTCTTGCAAGTTCAGGAAAAACACCTATGCCTGGTTATACCGTACCCGGCCAAGGCGATGGGCTCGTCAGTGGAAGTCTTGGATATATGTTCTCAGCCATCATCGGCATTGCGCTGGCAGCGGCCATTATGTATCTTATTGCGAAACTGCTGGTGCGTAAAAAAAATAGTCATTAGCAACAAAGGTTTTGATTAAACTCTGCGTCCTCCGTGTGCTCTGCGAGAGACGCCCTTTCGGTTTCGGCTGGTTCGGGTCAGGTGATCATGGTGTCGACCGTTGGATTTCTGGATAAGACGCTTCTTGCGGTCTCGCGCGCGGCGGAACAGTTCCTGTTCTCCGAGCAGTATGCCGCCCGCGCCGGGTTCCTGCAGTCGCTTGATATCAGGATCAAGCTCATGACCTTTTTGGTCCTGCTCATCCTTATCAGCGCGCTCCACACCCCCGGGACGTTATGGGTCCTCTACGCACTGAGCCTTTTGCTCGCTGCGGCTTCCCGCATACCTCTTTGGTTCTTTCTGAAACGTGTCTGGTTGTTCGTACCGCTCTTCTCGGCAGTCATTATTCTGCCGGCAATGCTGAATATCATCACACCGGGAGAGCCTCTCTGGACGGTGATGACGCTCAAGCATCCTTATGCCTGGGGCCCCTATGCGATCCCCGCTGAAATAACCGTCACGCGCCAGGGGCTCTGGGGAGGCATCCTGTTCGTGTCGCGCGTGGCCGCTTCAGTCTCCTTTGCGGTGCTTTTCACGCTCACGCACCGTTGGGCCGGGATCTTCGCCGGCCTCCGCTCGCTCCATGTCCCGCGCATCTTTGTCATGACGCTGAGCATGACCGAGCGGTACCTCTTTGTGCTGCTGCGGATGGTCCAGGATATGTACCGGGCCCGGAAGAGCCGGACGGTCCGTCCGCTCGCCGGCGCCGTGGAACGAGACTGGATCGCCTCGCGCATCGGCGTCATCTTCAAGAAGTCCGTGGAGCTGAGCGGGGACATCTACAAGGCCATGCTCTCGCGCGGCTTTCAGGGAGAGTATCGAGTTCTCGACCGGTCCGGCGCAAAGGCAATCGACGCTGTCTGGCTTGTGACAGTCCTCTCCCTGAGTGGCATACTGGTCCTGTTCGAAAGGGGACTTCTGTGGTGACAACCGCCTTCAGCCTGCGCAATATCGTATACTCCTATCGGTCCGGGAATCCGGTCCTGAGCGGCCTGACCCTGGACTTTCAGCCGGGTGAGCGGACCGTGGTCCTCGGCGCGAACGGCACGGGCAAGTCAACGCTCCTCTCCCTGCTGGATGGCCTGGTCTTTCCCGGATCAGGGACGATCCATGCCTTCGGCAAACCCTTGTCAGAGGCCACGCTGGAGGACCGCGCCTTTTCCATGGATTTCAGAAAGCGGGTCGCCTTCGTGTTCCAGAACCCCGATGTGCAGTTGTTCTCATCCACGGTCTGGGACGACGTGGCCTTTGGTCCGCTCCAGCTTGGCTGGTCCGACGCGGAGGTGAGAACGACGGTCGAGGGACTGCTCGAAACGCTCCGCATCGCGGACCTGCGCGACCGCGCGCCGCATACGCTTTCGGACGGCCAGAAAAAGAAGGTCGCCATCGCCTCGAGCCTTGCCACGGGTCCCGATGTGCTGCTGCTCGACGAACCCACGAACGGGCTGGACCCGCGGACGCAGGTCTGGCTCATTGAGCTTTTGTGGGAGCTGAACAAAAAAGGCAAGACCATCATTGCGGCCACGCACGACCTTTCGATCGCCGGAGACATCGCGGACCGGGCCATCGTGCTTTCTGAAGACCACACGGTCGCCGCGGACGGGACATTTTCGGAGGTCATCGGAAACGACGAGCTGCTGCTGAAGGTGAATCTGATCCACGAACACGCGCACCGGCACGGCGATACGGCCCATGTTCACCGCCATGGCCACTATGGACACTATCACTCGAACGGAGGCGCTATGCACGATACCCATAAACATCATTCGCATGGCCATGGACACGGTCATGACCACGACAATGTCGGGACCGAGGTCCTGCGCAAACTGCAGCTGATGCTCGAGCACTGGATCGAACACGGCGACAGCCATACGGAGAGCTATTCAGAATGGGCCGCCAGGGCGAGCGAGGCGGGGGAAGAAGAGGTTTCACGGGAGATACACCTTGCCATCGCCGACAGCGACGCGGTGAAGAAGCATCTTCAGCGGGCGAAGGCGGTCCTCGCGGCGAAGCTGGTGATGAGGAAATAGGAAGGGCGACTTTCCTCACTTTTTCATCGCATGACGCCGAAGGTCAATTCTCTACGCAGTGCATAGAGAATTGACCTGGACGCATTATCGCCAATTGATGCGGGTGGAAAAGTCCGAAGCTCGTGAATGGTACATGCGGGAAGCAACTGATTGAAAACCGAAGAGTTGGCTCACCAGTATATTGGCCAGATGGAATAAAGTGATAAAAGCTGTGAGACGCCGCTGATTTGTGATATTGTAGGCCTCACCGACCGAAAACTTGAAGAACGAAAATAATAAATAGCAGGAACCTGCATAAGCAAGTTCACGGATTACATCGATGATTTCGCGGATAAGACCTCGACGCCAGCGAATGCTGATATGGACGATAACGGAAAAGATCAAAAACATCAACGGAATCGCTTTTTGTAATTCATCGGATCAATTTCCTGACGCCGGAAAATTGATCGGGAGGGGATGGACATGAACAGGGAAATCATCCAGAAAATGCAGAACAGATTTGATTCGCTTGCTCATGCAGTTCCTGAAGAGAGTATCGAGTTCTGGTTTGCAAGAGAGCTTCAAGAGCCTCTTGGCTATACGAAATGGGAAAACTTTGTCACGACTATTAAACGCGCTATTGAGTCCTGTGAAACTACAGGGGGCAACCCTGAAAATAATTTTCGCAGTGTCACCAAAACCATTACTCACGGAAAAGGTGGTCAGCGTTCGATAGAAGATTTCATGCTTACCCGCTACGCCTGTTATCTCATTGCCCAGAATGGCGATCCGCGCAAAGAACCGATTGCTTTCGCCCAGAGTTATTTTGCTATTCAGACACGCAAGCAGGAGTTAATTGAAGACAGGATGCGTTTGCAGGCACGCTTGGAGGCAAGGGACAGGCTCAGGGAATCGGAGAAAACACTTTCCCGGAATATCTATGAGCGTGGCGTTGATGATGCGGGTTTTGGTCGAATACGCTCGAAGGGTGACGCAGCTCTATTTGGCGGACATACAACCCAAGTGATGAAAAGTCGTTTCGGTATTACAAAAACACGACCGTTGGCGGACTTTTTGCCGACTCTGACGATAGCCGCGAAGAATCTGGCAACGGAAATGACAAACCATAACGTTCAGCAGGAAAAACTTCAAGGAGAGCCGGATATTACCACTGAGCATGTCCAGAACAATCAAGGCGTTCGTGAAATGCTGGGGCAGCGGGGGATCATGCCCGAAAGACTACCACCGGAAGAAGATATTAAGAAGCTGGAACGTCGGGTAAAATCCGACGAGAAAAAGCTGGAGAAACGGACAGGGAAGCTCCCAGAGCCGGGGCTCGAGTAATGGATGCCTCAAAGGTGAGGGGTAAATCAGTGATAGAGTCGCTGACATATAGGGGCAAAGTTTTAATTGTAAAAGCTGTAAGACGCCACTGATTTGTGATATTGTAGGCCTCACCGACCGAAAACTTGAAGAACGAAAATAAATAACCGGAACCTGCATGGGTGGCAAGAAGACCGGCAAAATACATCGATGGGTTCGCGGATAAGACGTCGACGCCAGCCAAGGATGAGTTGAAGGAACTTATCATTTCAGCCAAGAAGGATGAGTCGGAATTTGTCAGGTTGCAGGCGGAGAATGTTGAACGCTGGACTATCATGCTTGCAGCAGGCGAATTGACCCCGTTAGAGAAAGCCGCGACGAAATCCTGGCGGGCGCATGCGTTTCAGACTGTGCTACTGTGCTACAAAGACGTATTTTGCAATCATTATAAAACTTGTTCTCTAACGGGGTTGACTCCCGCGGGTTTTAAAAAGCAGGCGGCAAAGCTGGACGTTCTCACAAAACTGGAGACAATTAAGCTGGAACTCGCGGCTAAAGTCAGAGCTCAACGCCTTGCAAATGGCATTCAAAAGTATATAATTGACGGACTCTGTAAATTGTTATGAAGGGAGGTCCGAAGCAAAGTTTCAGAGAAGTACGGTAAGGGCAAGTCAATCCGGACCACAACGTTATATATGGATAAGGCATGAGGTTATATTTTCCCATTAAAGTATAAAGAAAATTATCTTCAAGACTATCCAAAATAGAAACCTCCTGCTAAGAATTAGTTTATGACGGAACTAAATTCGAG
>Ga0315281_10000282_pt1 | contig 69158 bp, 59 predicted proteins | sample YL17G07_0_MG_FD_204540 | JGI IMG/M metagenome (GOLD analysis project Ga0315281, IMG submission 204540) | Sediment microbial communities from Yellowstone Lake, YNP, Wyoming, USA - YL17G07_0 | ecosystem: Environmental > Aquatic > Freshwater > Lake > Sediment | place: USA: Wyoming | collected...
GAGGAATTAAAAAACCATGCAGAGAACACAGCGAAATTGGAAGCCGAATTAAGAACTCAAACAATCGATTTCAAAAAACTTGAGGACTCGATGAGAAAGCAGTTTATTTCAGAACTTCAGGAAAAGGAGATTGAGCTGGAGAAGCGAGAGGCTGAATACAAGGAATTAGAGGAGTCGAGAAATGAAAGGTTTGACGCGGAAATCCAAAAAATGGTAGCAGAAATAAAAGGACGCGAAGAACGAATAGATAAACTAAACGAGGAATTAAAAAACCATGCAGAGAACACAGCGAAATTGGAAGCCGAATTAAGAACTCAAACAATCGATTTCAAAAAACTTGAGGACTCGATGAGAAAGCAGTTTATTTCAGAACTTCAGGAAAAGGCTGCCAGATTTAATGCCGATATAGAAGAAACTGAGAAAAAACTCAGTAGTGAGATAAAACGCCGACAAAACGAGCTTGAAATTTTAAAGAGGGACTTTAATAAGGCAAAGATGGATCATACCAAAGATAGAAAGAGTATAATATCGAGATTCGGTAAACAGCTGAAACAAAAGGACGATATAATTAAAAAATTTGAGGAAGAGATGGAGAGAGAAATTGAGACACTAAAAGAAGAATATGAAAAGGAGAAAAAGGAGATAGCCATAAATTTGGCTAAAAAAATAAAAGAGGCTGAAAGCGAATTAGAAAAGGCCCGTTCTGCATATCAACAGGGCATAGATGAAAAGAGGATAGAATTGGAGGAGCTGAAAAAGGAGAAAGACGAAGAAATCGAGAGATTGAATAGAGAGCTGGAAGAGATTAAAGGAGCTCCAATTTATAAAATTTTATCAAAAGTCAAGTTTCCTGGAATAAAAAAGAAGAGATAGTCTTGGGATTAAGATGGTATCAAAGACAACTGATAAAGAATTGAATAAAGTAAATAAAAAATCCGAAGATGGAAAAAAGGTTTCAATTATAGTATGTACTCTGAATATGCCAACATTGAAAGAGTGTCTGGAATCGATTTATAGCCAAACATATGAGGACTTTGAGGTCATTATCGTTTCGCCCAACAATGATATAGAAACACGTATTTTAGAGTTTGGGGGCACAAAATTCGGCGATATTAAATTTTTAATATCTGACAAAGCCAGTGTCTCAAGGCAAAGAAACATGGGAATAAAACATGCTCGGGGGGAGATAGTTGCTTTTATAGACGATGATTCTATTGCGGACAAGGACTGGATACTAAATTTAATGAAAAATTACACAAATGAAGATATCATGTGCGTTGGGGGGAAGATAATACCAAGATTCTCTGGAAAGGTGTCAGATGAATTGAAAAAGCTGCCAGATGGTATATTCAAAGGTTTTGTCGGATGGACAGTTATTGAATCCGAGAATTCTACCGAAATTAACATACCCGCATTGTGGGCGTCAAACATCTCTTTCAGGAAAGAGGTCTTTGAGATTATCGGTGGTTTTGACGAGGAGTTGGGAAAAACACCTGGTAAACTTCTGTGTGAAGAAGAAATAGATATTCAAGCAAAGATTTTAAACAAGGGGTATAAGATAATATACGAGCCAAAGTCTATTGTCACGCATATAGTCGATTCCAAGAAACTGACAAAAAACTATTTCATAAAAAGAGCCTTTTGGCAGGGGTTTTCTGAAGTAATTAAAATTAGAAAATATAATGATTTCCAAAAAGAGCTCATTGGTATGAAGCCCTCGCAGTTGGACTACATGAATAATATAAAATTGGCAGAGCTGATGTTCGAACTTTCTGCAAACACCAATTTAGAAAAAAATGTGAAAGCCTCCTATGAAATAGGTAGAATGATAGGTCTGTCGCATTTGGCTAAAAGGTGATTTTTTGGAAGAGATTACTAAAAGGAAATCGCTTTTATACATATTGTCTTACTACAGCAATTTTCCTCTCGTCAAACCAAACTTTATCAATTTTGGTCTCACACATAGATGTAATCTTAGATGTAAGATATGCGAAACTTGGGAAGCGGCACCAAATATCAAAGAAGAGCTGACATTGAGTGAATTAAAAAACGTTATCAATCAAATCGCGGCTTGGGGCGATATAAATATCAGCTTTGCAGGTGGGGAACCATTGGTTAGGAAGAACGATTTAATCGAATGCATAAAGCACGCAAAGGCATTGGGTCTAACTACGCACATGACAACTAATGGCATAATGATAAACGATAAAACATCAAAGGAGATAGTTGGTTCCGGCTTAGACTACCTACAAATTTCGCTTGATGGCATATCAAAGGAGACAAACGACCATATAAGAGCCCCAGGCTCTTTTGATAGTGCCATAAGAGCAATAAAACATATCAAGAAAGACATGCGTAAAACAAATTCGAACCTTAAACTATCTTTGACAACAGTTGTAACTAATAGGAATTTAGACGAACTTTTAAGCTTATATGAATTCGTAAAGAGTCAGGACTTGCACGAAGTGTCCTACAACCCGTATACAGTTGACAATTCTTATATGAAGAACAAGGACTACGAGGAAGATGAATTTTGGGTTTCAGAAGAAAATATTAAAAAATTAAGGCAGATTTGTAAAAAACTGATTCGATTGAAAAAAAAGGAAAATAGAATAGGCACACCTCTCATAAGCCTGAGGCTTTTACCAGATTATTTTGAAAAGAAGAGCGAATTCAATTCTGGGATGTGTTTGGCCGGCTATAGTTACATGTATGTTAAGCCAAATGGCGATGTTGATGTATGTGGAAAGGGACCTTCGTCCAATGTGAGGGATATGAACATAAGAAAAATTTGGTATAGTCTCAGATTCGCAAAAGCGAGGTTCAAAATAGCAACTTGTAAAAAACCTTGCCTCATGCTCTGCTTTCCAAGAATAAGCCTTAGAGATATAATACCATGATGGTGTGCTCAGTTCAGGGGGATGCGTAGCATGCTGATTGATTACAAAAACGAGCTTGATTTGATAAGAGATTACTTTTTGAGTATAGTTTCGCACAAGACGAATATACCATTTATAAAACCAACAAGGGTTAATTTTGACATCACTAATCGTTGCCCTCTGAGGTGTGTTATGTGTAATATATGCAGAAGAGATCATAGAGTTGACGAGGAACTTTCATTAGGAGAGCTAAAAAATATTATATGCCAGATACACGAGTGGGGAATAAAATATGTATCTTTTGCGGGCGGGGAGAGCTTGGTTAGAAAAGACGATGTAATCGAGTTGGTAAGATACGCATCCTCTAAAGGTTTGTTCACAGCACTTATAACCAATGGTGTTACACACGATAAAAAGGTTTTCAGAGACCTTTTCAAATATGGTTTAAACAAACTCACAATTTCCATCGACGGCTCCAACAAAAAAGCACACGATTCTATCAGGGGCCACGGCTGTTTTGAAAAAACCATAAGAACAGCGAAATATCTTGTAAAACTGAGGGGTAAAAAAAAGGAGCCAGAGCTAGAGTTTGCAACTTGTGTTATGTCGTATAATTTCAGAGAGCTTGTTGAAATATACGATCTTATGAAATCTATTGGTTTTGATTTCATAACCTATCAGGCGGTCGTTCCAGACAACAATTATAAAAAATTTGATCCAAACGTATATGATGTTGATTTTTGGTTAAATAAGGAACAGTCGGATGAATTAGAGAAAATCGTTGAAGAGTTAATAAAATTAAAGAATGCCGAAGGCCGTATAAGGAACACAAAACGGTACCTTAGATTGATGCCGGACTATTTCAGATTAAAAGAAAAATTCAATCCTGGGAGATGCATGGCTGGGTATAGAATTATCAATATAGACCCATATGGAAATATCAACATATGCGGCTTGAGCCCGAATTTGAATGTGAAGGACACACCCTTGAAAAGACTGTGGAATCACAAAAATTATAAAAAAACCAGGGTAAGAATAAAAAATTGTAAGACCCCATGTCTTATGCTTTGTTACGAAAAATTAGATTTTTTTACTTTGTATAACTCTTGGATGGATAAACGAATCGGAGCGGGGATAACACGTGGTTGATTCAGAACATAAAATTAATTATATAAAACAATATTTAGAATACCTGATTTCTTATACTATCAATTATCCGCTTTCTTACCCAAAAGAAATAAATTTTCAGATGACCAACCGTTGTCCATTAAGATGTAAGATGTGCAATATCTCCAAAATACAGCCATCGGAAAACGAGTTGACCGTTGAGGAAATGAAAATAATTATAGACGAAGTTAAGAATTGGGGAACGAAGTACATTTCCTTTGTCGGCGGCGAGGCTCTTGTTAGGAAAGACGAGACGATGGAACTCATAAGATACGCTAATAGGAAAGGGTTCCATACAACTTTGATATCTTCTGGATACTTTCTGACTAATGATACCTGTAAATCTCTAATAGATTTTGGACTGAACCGGCTGACAATTTCTTTAGATGGCGCGACTAGAAAAACTCACGATTTCATTAGGGGCAGCGGCTCATTTGATAAAGCAATAAATGCCATGAAGAAGATGCTTGAGCTAAGAAACGAGGTTTCGAAGAATGAGGGGAAGAGGCTAACACTTGATTTTTCTACTGTCGTCATGTCGTATAACTTCAGAGAGCTTGTTGACGTGTATAAATTGGCGAAAGAAATAGGGGTGGACCAGATCTTTTATCAAGCTGTTGTTATGGACAATACATATAAATCTGACGCTTCAGATTACGAAAAATGTGATTTCTTGATAAGAGGAAATGAACTGGCGGAACTCGAAAATGTAATCAAAGAATTGATTTCTATTAAAAAGAGAGATGAAAATTTTATTTTTAATTCGGTAACGTATCTGAAGTTGATACCAAAATATTTCAGATTAAAAGAAAAATTCAATCCCGGAAGATGCTTGGCAGGGTATATGGGATTAAATATAGACCCATATGGATTCATCAGTGTTTGCGGCTTGGGCCCCGACATAAATGTAAGAGACGATAGCCTTTCTAAATTATGGAGACACGAAAAATTCAAGGAAGCAAGGGAAAAAATAAAAAAATGCAAAATACCTTGCCTCATGCTCTGCTATGGGAAGTTTGAGACCAAGGAGCTACTAAAGCACATCATAAAAAATTAAGGGCGTTTGGTGTGGAAAAAAATGAGCGACTCGGCAAATTACGCAATGCAATACGTAAAAATGAAAAAATTGGCCCAGAAAAAGTAATGATTTCTCCTACAGATTATTGTAATTTGAAATGTGCAACTTGTTGGCGATTGACAAAGGAGGAAAAATACAACGAGCTAAGCATTGCGCAAATCGAATCGTTATTGAATGAATGTAAAGAGCTAGGAGTGAAAATAATAGATTTCACGGGAGGAGGCGAGCCATTTTTAAGAAAAGATACATTTGATATAATGAAACTTGTCAAAAGTCGTGGTTTCTTCGGCACGTTAACAACAAATGGAACATTGTTGAACGAAGAGAAACTTGAAAAAATCATTGAGATAGAATTGGACGATATCTGTTTCTCTTTGGACGGCCACACGGCAGAGGTTAATGATAGCATAAGGGGAAATCATGTGTATGAAAAGATAGTAAGAGCAATCCAAACTTTAAACAAATTGAAAAAAGAACGTTCTTCAGAAAAACCTATTGTGCGAATAGGGACGGTCATAACGAAAAAAAACTACAAGTGCCTGGACAAAATTGTTGAACTTGCAGCTGGGCTGGGTGTCAAGGCGATAAACTTCTCTGTTTTAATCGAATGGGGCACAACCAGAGAGCTGTGGATGAGAGACATAGGTGGCAACGAAATAAAAGAGTCGTTGGAAAGAGCGGACAAGGCATGTAAATCCTTCAAAATACATTCCAACATCTCATCAATAATCAGGCATGGTTTATTCGAGCACAAACTGCCAAAATTTTGTTTTGCTCCTTGGGACATAGCCTTCATCAATGCAAGTGGCGATGTTATGGCCTGCTGCACTCTTGCCAGCCTTTATGAAAACCTTTTAGGCAATGTGAAGGAAGGAGGGTTCACAAAAATATGGTTTGGAAAAAAGATGGAAAAGTTTAGAGATAGAATAAGAAATGGTATCTTCAAAAAGGATTGCATAAAATGTATCCCAGAATTTGTGGACATTTACAACGAGATGTATGAAAAGATAGGGGTAGTTTAATTGGACGAGAAGGTTAGAAGGATTCTGAAATGGAGAAGCGGCGTAAAAAGCGGGCCTGTTAGAATAGAGCTTCACCCCACTGATGTTTGCAACTTAAAATGCAGATTCTGTTGGCAAACCAATGTCGATGTGCCGGACACTAGTAAAGAGCTTTCAGAAAAAAAACTTCTTTCGATAGTTGACGAGGCTGCATCGATGGATGTAAAAGAATGGATAATATCTGGCGGTGGCGAACCCTTGGTTAGGAAGAGCACCACAATGAAAATATTGAAGAGAATAAAAAAGCGCGGAATGTGGGGTCAACTAACAACAAACGGTACACTGTTTGATCGTGAGGATATAGAACTACTTGTTAAGATAGGATGGGATCAAATACAATTCAGTATAGACGGGCCAAATGAGGAAATACACAATTATCTTAGAAGAGGAAAAGATGCTTTTGAAAGAGCAACAAAAAACGTTAAACTTTTCTCGGAGTTTAAGAAAAAATTCAACACAACAAAGCCTTATATAGGATTTAATATGGTTCTCAATGCACTGAACTACGATAAGATAGGTGATATGATTAGACTGGCTCACAACACAGGCAGTCAGTTGGTCTATATAGAGCCAATATATGGCGGCTATTTAAGTGGGGAGAGATTGGAGCTTACTGAAGAAGAAACCCAGGAGCTTGAAATTCACATAAGAGAGGCACTAAAACTGGCCAAACAGCTGGGAGTAAGTACGAATGCAGACCACTTCCTCCAGAAGCATCTGGTAGACAAAACGAATTTCGAAAATACCATTTTGAACGAAGTGAGCGGAACAAAAAACGATTTAATAACAGCGCCGTGCTTCCAACCTTGGTATTTGATGGGTATAAAGGGTTCCGGGCTGGCCGGATGTTGTTCTACCTTTGAAGGGGGGGAATACATACATAATAAAACTTTAAGGGAGGTTTGGTTTGGGTCTACATTTGAAAAGATAAGAAAAGAGATGATAGAGAAGGTTGTTCCAGACTATTGTTCCAAATGCAGTGTTGTGGTTGTCATGGATAATAGAAAATTGAGAAAGAAGCTTGAGGACTTCAAAGGAGGCGAATAGTGGTCGTATGGAGGAAAAGATTGTCAGATTGAAAAAATGGATGGAAGGTGGGAAAGCTCCACCAATTACAATAGAGCTGAATGTCACTAATAGATGCAATCAAAAATGCCTGTCCTGCTGGCAGCGTGCTGGGAACATAGACTATGGTGAGATGCATCGTGAGAAGTGGATAGAGATAGTAAGAGAAGCGGGGAGGATGGGGGTGAAAGAGATAAGGATTCCTGGAAGCGGCGAGCCGTTGATTAAAAAGGATCTGGTCTTGAAAATAATGGAAGAAGCTAAAAAGTATAATATGAGTGGGATATTGATAACTAACGGCACGCTTTTTGATAGTGATGCGATTAGGAAAATAGTAGAGATTGGTTGGGACAATGTAACTTTCAGTATCGATGGGCCAGATGCGGATACGAATGACTATTTGAGGGGAATGACCGGCGCATTTGACAGAGCAACAAAATGGCTAGAAAAGTTTTACCGTATCAAAGAACAGAGTGGCAAAGATAAACCTCTTTTGAGATTGAATGTAGTTTTGAGTAACAAGAATTATAATAAGCTAGATAAAATAATGAATTTGGCAAATAGGCTTAAATGCAATTCTGTGTCTGTCCAACCAATGACTGTTTTTTCACAATTTGGAGAAAACTTAAAATTGGGCAAAGAGGAGATGGCGGAGCTGCCTAGATATATCAGAATTGCCAAAGCACTTGCGGATAAATACGGTATTCATACAAATGTAGGAAATTTTATAGATTCTGAAACTATTGAAAAGACCAATGAGATGGATAAGGTAATGCAAACAGAGACTAGTGGGATTGAAAATAGGTTTTTGTCTCTACCATGCTTTGAACCCTGGTATAATATAATAATAAGTCCTGGTGGGGTTGTGGGTCCTTGCAGCATGTTCGGGGGAGTAAATGGGATTGATGTAAAAGACAAGTCCCTTGAAGATGTGTGGTACGGAAAATACTTTACAAACATACGAAAACGACTGTTGAAGAAGGATTTGTTTGATTTTTGTAAAAATTGTTGTGTGGTTGTTTTTGAAGAAACTAAGAGGCTGAGGAGCGAACTATCAAAATTAAATGGTGTGTGAATGGACAGAAAAGACATTTATAAAATAAAAATACAGCGTCTTTTAAAATGGTCGAAAGGAGGAAAAACGGGGCCAGTCAAAATCGACATCGAGCCTACACATACATGTAATCTTAATTGCATGTTTTGTTGGACTCGATCAGAAGAAAGGCTGTCAGCCTGTCAGTATGACAAGCTGCTTACCGAAAAGAGAATTTTAGAAATTATTGACGAAGCCGCGGAGCTTGGCGCAGTTGAATGGCAGATAGCTGGCGGTTGGGAACCAATAGTAAAACCGAATTTGCTTGTGGAGGTGGCTGAAAAAATAAAGTCCTATGGTATGTATGGTTGCATAACTACTAATGGAACCCTCTTCTCGGAAAAGATAGTTAAGAAACTTGTTGAAATGGAGTGGGATGAGATTTTATTTAGCTTGGAAGGCGCAAACGCTGAAACTCATGAGTCTTTGACAGGGGTAAATGGATCGTTCAACAAATCTACAAATGCTATGAAGATGTTTAAAAAGTGGAAAGGAACCCTTGGCTCAAAAAAACCAGACTATAGTTTTCACGCTGTTCTAACAAACAGAAATTACAAACAGCTTGTTGATATGATCGTTCTTGGAAAGGAAATGGGCTGTACTGGTGTTAATTTCGAGCCTCTGACAGTATGGTCTGAAATTGGAAGAACTCTCAAATTAGACGAAGGGCAGAGAGAAGAAGTGAAGAATTATGCCAAAGAAGCTTTAAAAGTTGCGAAAAAGCTTGGCATGCATACAAGTGCAAAAGACTTGTTGATGACCGAATTGGTCAAGAAGGAAGGCATGGACAAAATCCTTAGAGATAAATCTGAAAGTATGGCTAGAAAAAATAAAAATCCATTTTTGAATGCGCCCTGTTTTGAACCCTGGTTAAGTATGGAAATAAGAGTTAATGGTAGAGTGGCTCCTTGTAGAATATGCGATTTTGATTCAAACTGCGAAACCGTATATGATAAGCCCTTGGAAAAAATTTGGTTTGGTAACTATTTCAACGATCTTAGGAAAAAAATGATTGAAAGAAACATGCCGGCCTTTTGTGCAGATTGCGCAGCTGGCAGTGTGGTAAACACATTGGATATTAAAAGAGAACTACTGAACACTTCGCTATTCCCTCTTGATAAAATTAAAAGTGTGGTCACGAGGTTAGTTTGATGAATGAGCATGAAAAAGAAAAATATAGAAGGATACTCGAGCAATTTAAAGGCAGCAAGGCACCGCCGTTTAAAATAGATTTAGAGCTTCACAGACGCTGCAATTCGAGATGTTTAAGCTGCTCAAGGAGATCGGATCCAAACTATGACTCTATAAATGAGTATTCGGAAAAAGTTGAAATGCCAAAAGAGAAATGGTTGAGTATAGTTGAAGAAGCAGCTACACTTGGAGTAAAAGAATGGCATATCGCAGGTGGCGGAGAGCCGATGTTCCTCCCAGATGTCACACTTCCTGTGATGAATTCAATCAAACGTCATGACATGTACGGTATTCTCACAACTAATGGGACTTTATGGAAAGGTGAGCACATAGAGAATACTGTAAAAATCGGATGGGACAGTATACACTTTAGCATAGATGCGCCTGATGCTGAGACAAATGACTATTTGCGCAACTTTCCTGGCTATTTCGAACGGGTAGTTAAAACGATCACACTTTTCAACAAATTAAAAGAAAAACATAGGACAAACAAGCCTACGATGAATACGAACACCGTACTATCAGTAAAAAATTATAAAAAACTGCCACAAATGGTGGAGTTCGCACGCAAAATGAATATCGAATATATGTTTGTTGAGCCCTTGATTGTATATTCGTATTTAGGTGCACAGTTAAAGCTAAAAGAGCCACACATAAAAGAGTTTCCAAAATATTTTAAAAGAGCAATCGAACTAGCTGAAAAATACGGCATAGCAAACAACTTCTCTGGCATCGATAAAAATTTGGAAGAAGATTTGATTAAAAAGAGCAGTAGAATGGACGAAGTTGTGAAAGAAGACAGCGAGAAAACAGAAGAAATAAAAGGGATAAAAAACGAACTTCTGAAGAGTTTCCTTTCGGTTCCATGCTACAAGCCATGGTGGCACATGACCATTAAATGTGACGGCCGTGTGACATCTTGCGACGTACCGATAACAGGCGGCGACAATATAGGAAATAAATCTTTGGCAGAAGTTTGGAATGGACATTATTTCAATAGTCTTAGAAAGAAGTTGCTAAGCAGAGAGGTACCAGATTTTTGTGCCCAATGCAACCCAAGCCACACCACGCAGAGAAGAAGAATGAGATTAGAAATTATAAAAATGCTGAGTTAAATTATTTATTCTTTATACAATGGTATATCATCACATCAGCTCTTTGTTCAGAGCGTCACCAATTTTGTATATATCCTTTTTTGTCAAACTTTCATAAATTGGGATTTGCATGGCAGAATTAAAGACACTGTAGGTTACAGGACACTTGTCAGAGAACTCTTGAGCTAAAACTGTGCAATCGTCGGTTAGCTCATTTTTTACGCTCGTATCAATTCCTCGTAAAAGCAACCTTCTTTGAACTTTTTCAGAATCCCAATTAGATCTTATGACAAAATAATAATACGAATGTCTACATTTCAAATTAGTTCTCTGTACTTCTATTCGCCTATCAAGTAACTTTTTCAAAAGCTCTGCGTTTTCTCTCTTTTTTTCAATTATTTTTTCCAGATTATTTAATCGATTTAATCCTATGAGAGCCTGAGCATTAGTGTATTTCGATCGTTCAACTGATGTGCATTTGATGAAGGAAACATACATCTTGTTGAATAGCTTTTTTGTCGGCCTGAAATAGAAAAGGACCGAGAACAGATAGAACAGCGGACTTCTTAGTACAAAATCTTCCAAGTAAACCAGAAGAATTTTTTTGAAGACACCGCTTTCATAAGAGGGAAATTTATCTATCTCTTTTCTTATAAAATTTGCAATCTCGCCATTATTAGTAGTTATCATCCCTCCTTCAAACGTATTTATAAGTTTTATTTGCTGGAAACTAAAAAACCCAGCTACACCGAAAGAGCCAACTTTCTTACCTTCGAATTCAGCCCCGTGCGCTAAACAACAATCTTCAATCACCTTCACATCATGCTTTTTAGCAATTTTGAGTATTCTTTTAATATTGCACGGCAACCCAAACATATGTGTAGCAACTATAACTTTTGTTTTTTCAGTAATTTTTTCTTCGATTAAATTAGGGTCTATGTTGAAAGAATCTTTTTCTATGTCAACCAATACTGGTTTAAACCCTCTTTTTTTAACCAAAGCTATCAGCTCCTTTAGTGTGTATGCTGGAAAAATAACTTCATCACCTTTTTTTAAATTTAGTGCGTCTAATAAAAGCATCATGGCGGTCCTACCTCTACATGTGACTATCGCATGCTTCACACCAACGTAATCGGCGAATTTTTTTTCAAATTCTCTTATATGTCTTCCGGTGGAGAATTGATTTGAAGAGATTAACTTCAAAATTTTTAAGAACTCTCCTTTATAGAGCTTTATTTTCCTTCTACGTATCATTATAATCAATAATAACATAGTTATAGAAATACTAAAATTAAATCTTCCAAAAGAGTGCGTTTATGGGTCTTTACGAAGCTAGGGTAGAGCGGTTGGCAACATGGGCCAAAAGCGAGAAGGCAGGTCCAGTTAGTATAGAGCTAGTGCCAACAGAAAGATGCAATCTCAATTGTCTGAGTTGTTGGAGACAAGGTTGGGACAAAAATAAACTTGAAGAAAGGTGTTTGCAGGAGATGTCAGACGGCAGGCTTTTGAGACTTATAGATGAGGCTGCAGAAATTGGTGTTCAGGAGATAGCTTTTGTTGGTGGCGGTGAACCACTTGTCAGAAGCATAACAGCAAAACTGATAAGAAAAATAAAGGGGCACGGAATGGAGTGCGATTTAGTTACTAACGGCGCTTTATTGACGAAAGACCTTATAGAGGAAATGGTAAAAATTGGAATGAACAGAGTTAAATTTAGTGTTGATGGAGTAGATGCTGAAACACACGATTACCTTAGAGGAGTAAAAGGAACGTTTGAAAAAGTTATTAATAATATAAAACATTTTTCTAGAACGAAGACACTCCTGAATACAGAAAAACCAAGACTTCTCTTTAATACAGTGATTTCTAATAAAAACTACAAACAACTACCGGATATAGTCAAACTAGGTAACAACATCGATTTAGATGGAATATGGTTACTACCGTTAACTGTGTTCGACGAATCTGCAAAGAGTTTGAAGCTTACGCACGAACAAACAATTGAATTCAAAGCAATACTTAAAGAATCTATCGCACTATCAAAAGAATTTGGAATGGAAGACAATTTCGAACACTTTCTCGAGCCAAAATATATGGAAAAAACTGAAAGCATGCATGAAGTGATGATGGAAGAAGCTATTAAAGACTGCTCAAAAACAAAATCATTGAAAAATATTATAAGAAAAGAATACCCAAAGTCAAAAGATTCTTTAAAAAATTTCAAATTCTTGCCATGTTACGTCCCATGGCATCACATCACAATAATACCAAACGGCAACATTGCACCCTGCTTCAGCCCATGGGTATGGAGCACCGACGTATCAATTAAGAATCATACACTTAAGGAATTATGGTATGGTGAATACTTTGATAAATTTAGAAATATAATGCTGAATAGAGAACTTCCAGGCAATTGCAAACGATGTTGCGTTTGGGAGGTTTTCAACAACAGGAAAATACGGGAAGGTATAGAAAGCCTTATAAAAATTGATAAATAGGAAATAAATTAAAGTGGTGATTTTTTGGAGGAAGCGCGGCCGGATGATGAATTAATACCTAGCGAGTTGGATAACGAATTTGAAGACTCGTCTGAAGAGGAGGAGGTAGATAAATCGGCAGCTGATTCTACAAAGGCCATGAGGGCGTTGATTGAAGAGAACGAAATATTAAAAATTCAGGTAAACTCCAAGGAGAAAGAAATATTAGAGTTAAGGAAAGAGATAGACGAATTGCACGGCTCCATTAGTTATAGAGTCGGAAAATGGATCGCTGAGACAAAAGTTGGCAGAGCTTTGAAATCTTTTCTTTGGAAATATTTTTTAAATAAAAAGAAGCCTGTTGAATAATTTGAAATCGAAGATGAGTTGGTATGCTTGAGAAATTTTGCTAGAGAAAATGAAATAAATGAAGAAAGAATAAGAAGACTAGCTAGCTGGTGTTTAGGGAAAAAGGAAGGACCAATTCATATCGATGCTGAACTACATAAAAGATGCAATCTTAAATGTTCTTTTTGCCCACGAAATTCTGCTAATTACGACTTAAATGAAGAGTCAAAAACTAAAGAGATGTTTGTCGAAGAGTGGGTAACTATAGTTCGTGATGCGAAGCGTCTAGGTGTTATTGTATTTAATTTGGAAGGCGCGAATGAGCCTATATACGTTTCTGAGTTAGCATTCCCTGTAATAGAAGAAATTAAAAAAAATGGTATGTACGGTATTCTCACAACTAATGGTACTCTTTGGAACGAAGAAAAAATTAAACATCTAGTTGAAATTGGGTGGGATAGAATACATTTCAGTATCGATTCGCCTAACGCTGAAACGCATGATTCTCTTCGTGGGGTTAAAGGGTCTTTTGATAGGGCTATAGAAAACATAGGGCTCTTAAATAAATGGAAGGAAAAGTTTGGGAGCGAATTGCCAATGCTGAATATAAACATTATGATTTGTAATAAAAATTTTCATAAACTTCCAGAAATGGTCGAATTAGCTAATAGATTAAAAGCAGATTATATATTCGTCGAACCATTGATGATATTTTCAGAGAGTGGCAAAAAACTGAAGATTAGAGACGAGGATGCTAAGAATAATCTGCCTATATGCATAAAAAATGCAAAGACACTCGCAGAGAGATATGGGATAGATAACAATTTTTCAACTCAAGATAAAAATCTGGAAGAAGACTTAGTCGTAGAAGAAAATAAGAAGAAGGTCTTAACTAAAGATGTTGATCGATTGGGGAGTAAAAATATAAAAAAGGGGACTATTCTTTCAGCTCCCTGTTTTAAACCATGGACACAGATAGCAATAAAATACGATGGGCTGGCTGGGCATTGTGGATTAATCCAAAATGGAGAAAATGTCAAGAAAAAAAGTCTAAAAGAAATATGGTATGGTAATTGGTTGGAAGATGTTAGAAAAAAGATGGCAAATGGCCAACTATTTGAACATTGTTCGCATTGCGTGCCTAGCGATATAACACAAAGAAGGAGATTTAGGAAAGAACTAATGAAAAAGATTCAGTCGATGTGAAAAAGATGGAAGCTATACTCGAAAGTTTGAAAAATTGGGCGAGAACAGGTCTAGGTTATCCTACTCAAGCCCAGATCCATCTGACGAATTTTTGTAATCTAAAATGTTTTTTCTGCCCAACCAGAGCTCTTTTAGGTGGCGTTGATTTGAAAAAAGAAAATGAATTGACAAAAGAAGATTGGATATCTTTAATAGACGATGCAAATGAATTGGGCGTTAAGGATTGGCATATTTGTGGTGGTGGTGAACCTCTTTTCTTTAAAGATATCGCCTTGGCTGTTATGGAAAGAATAAAAACTTCTGAAAGACGGGGAGAATTGATTACAAATGGCACACTTTTTGATGAAATTGCCATTAATAAAATAGTGAAAATAAAATGGGATAAAATATCCTTTAGTTTAGATTCGCCGTTCGCCAAAACTCAAAATGATTTGCGTGGTGCAGAATGCTTCGATAAAATAATAGAGAACATAAAAACATTTGTTAAAGTTAAAAAAGAAAACAAATCCTTGCTACCAATTCTTTGTTTTCATATGGTAATTTGCAACAAAAACTATAAACAAATTCCTGAAATGATTAAACTGGCAAAAAGATTAGAAGTACAAGATGTTCTATTGAATGCTTTGAATATTTGGAAGCCCGACGTAGAAAGATTAAAATTGGGTGAAACACAGGAGAAAGAATTAGTAGCCATATTGAAAGAAAGTAAGAAATTGGCAGAAGGTTTAGATGTAAGTACCAATATTGATGAATTTTTACAGTCAGAATTATTCAAAAAAGCCAATATAATGAACGATGTTTTGGAAAAGAGAGTTACGAGTAAATCAGCAAATGAGTTTTTGAATATCCCGTGTTACTACCCTTGGTATAATATTTCTATTTTTGCAGACGGTGTTGTACAGCCTTGCTTCATCCCCCAAGGGAAAGGCGAACAAATAAAAGGAAAAAGCTTGAAAAATATATGGCTTGGTGAATGCTTTTCGGATGTAAGGGAAGAGATGAAAAAAGGAAAGTTAAGTAAATATTGCTCAAAATGTAATCCGTGGAATCTTTCAAAGATGGGTGAAATTAAAAAAAATTTAAGAACTCTTGTTGAATAAAATATTCTTTAACTTTTCTCTCAAAATTTTATTTCTAACAAACTGCGAATGCACACATATGGAGCACTTTTTTGGTATTTTTTTTCTCAAAAATAAGTTCCTTAGAGAATTGAAATATTCTCCAAACCACACACTTTCCAAACTCTTTTCTTTAATGTTATCCTCACCATAAATCATACAACACGGGCTTACGTGGCCACCTGGCTTTACAACAACATGTAAAAAAGGTTCATAACAAGGTAAATAAGAAAAAAGAGGAATTTTTTCCCCAATCGCATTTGATAGCGATAATCCATCTTCGGTCTCAGTCTTTGCTTCAATTTCTACTTCGGGTGAACACCCATTAGGCGAATGGAACGAAAGACCACTAAACTCTTCTATGTTTGTTGTGACTCCATATTTTTCCGATAACTTCTTGATATACGGAACCAGTTTTCTGAATTCGTTCCATTGTTCCTTGTCTAAATTCAAAGTGTCTCTCATGTTTTCAAACGGTATTAGAGGCATAAAAGTTATATCCTCACAATTTACCTTTTGCGCAAGTTTTATCATTTCTGACAGATTTTTGTAGTTTCTGTTGTGAATCACAACGTTAAAAGAAATGGCTGGTTTGTCCTTACCATATTCCTCTTTTAAATTTTTCAATAGTTGCAACGAATTCATACATCTATCGAATGTTCCAGGAACACTCCTTATAAAGTCGTGTGTTTCTGCGTCAGGTCCATCGATGCTAAACATGATTCTGTCCCACCCAATTTCTATGAGCTTTATTATATCCTCTTTTGTGAACAACGTTCCGTTTGTGTTTATGTTCCCATACATACCGTGTTTCTTTGCAAGCTCAGCTAGAGTAAGTGTTATAGTCTTTTTTATAAGAGGTTCACCGCCTCCAGTGATTAAACACTCTTCAGCCCCCAATTCAATGCTTTCTTTTAAAATCTCTACGAACTTTTCTTTACACATTTCTCCACGTTCTTCTTCCTCTTTATCGTACTTTCCACTCTCCATTAATCGCTCTCTTTCTGCCCAAGTCCCGCACATTACGCACTTTAGATTACATTTGTTTGTGGGCCAGATTTCTATTGAAAGTGGACCAAGTTTTTTCCCTCTCGACCACTCAACCAATCTTTTAATTCTTTCTTGCATTTTATACCCCAGCTAATTTTCTCAGTTCCCTGTTCTCGTCTACCAGAGGCACGCAACATCTTGAGCACCATTCAGAAAGGTGTTTTCTAATAGGCTCCCTCATCTTTTCAAAATCTTCAAACCATATTTTCCTTAGCGATGTTCCATTCAGTTTTATTCCTTCTGATTTTGGCCATTGGGCACAAGGCGTAACAGAACCGTCAGAGTTTATATTCATAGTATACCACGGAAGGAAGCATGAGGGCAATTGTTCATTACCGCCCAGAATTATCCTGTCCATATCATTTGAATATAAAAATAGATTTTTTTTGACGACTTCTCCAATATTGCTTTTAACTCCATATTGTTTGCATGTCTCTTCTGCAGATTTTAGAAAAGCGTTTACCTCTCCAACATTGTTTTTATCTATCTTAAGTTTTGTCGCACTTTCTGTCAATCCGATTAGAGGCAGTATATAAATAAAGCTCACACCGTATGCAGAAAGCTTTTTAACAACCTCTCCAAGCTGTGCATAGTTTTTGTTGTTAAGAACGAAATTCACTTCAACAGTTGGGAAATTTGAGTCAGAAGCTTTCTTAGCCTCATGAAAATTTTTGATATTGTTCATTGTTTTGTCAAATGATCCTTTCACGCCTCTGAGACTATCGTGCATTTCTCCGAGACCATCTATACTGAATCTTATCAGATCCCATTCCATCCCCACAATTTTTTCCACATCTTCCCTTTTTAAAAGTGTGCCATTTGTGACTATAGAACCTTCTATACCATGCTTTTTAACCTTCTCCATAACTTCGAGGAGGACCGTTTTTCTCAGGAATGGCTCCCCACCTAAAACACCGAAAATCTTCACGTCCATATCGCAAATTTCGTCTATCAGCTTCAAAACTTTTTTATCGTTCATCTCTTTAAAGGCCTCTTCAGAAGAGGTAGACGAATAATTACAGAATGTGCATCTTAGGTTGCACCTTTCAGTTAGGAATATATCTATTTTTGTTGGATCCTGTCTCTCTCCTTCTACAAACCACTTTCTAATTCGTTTCACTGTTTCTTCAAGATGAGACATTTATGTCACCTTTTTTAACCCCTCTCTTATTTTTAAGTTCCAAGCTAAATGCGTTGAGACGCAGTTTGCGCAGGACTCGACAAGATTTCCATTTATTATGAATTTCCTAAAGGCGTCGAATTCTTCCCCGTACCAAACATTTTCAAAACTTCTTTCACGTACGCCCACTTCTTTTTTACAAAAATCTGAAAGGAAAATAGTCGAGCACGGTCCTACTCTTCCATCTGCCTCTATCTTTGGCCAAATCCAAGGCTCGTAGCAAGGAACTCTTAGAAACGGCTGAGACGTCTCAACTTTAGAGATTTCAAAAATCTTTTCCTTGAGGTTGCCCGTCTTTTCTATTTCTTTTACTTCAAAAACATCGTCTAGATTTGTTGAAATTCCAAGAGAATTTGCAAGGTTCTCCCATTCGTGTATTTTTCCCATTATAAAATCTCTTTCCTTTTGAGATACCTTTAGTTTCTCTACATCCGGGTTGCTCACAAAGACAGGCTCAAATGTTATATTGCTCACATTCAGACTATGACCAAGTTTTATAATTTCACCTAGTTGGGAGAAATTGTATTTGGAGACTACGGTGCTAAACTCGATATATGGCACATCCTTCTCAAAAACTTTTTTGTAGTGGTTGAAAAGTCTTATGTTTTTAATAATTTTCTCAAATGTGCCATCAACACCTCTTGATTTATCGTTGATTTCTGCTGTGGCACCATCAACACTGAATATCACATTATCCCAACCCATCTCGACCACTTTCTTTATATCCTCTTCACGCCATAGTGTACCGTTACTAACAAGCCTACCACTAACCCCATTTTCTTTAACAATTTCCATCATTTTTAATGTTGTATTTGGAACAGCCATTGGTTCTCCTCCACCGCCTATCTGTATTATGTCAGTGCCCATTTCACAAAGCTCCTTTGTTAATTCAATCCATCTTTTATGCGGCAAGTCCTTTGAGTAATCATAGGGGTTAAGTCTTTGGAAACAAAAAGGGCACTTCAAATTGCATCTATTGGTAGGGTATATCAAGACCTTATGAGGTGCTACCCTTTTCCCTTTAGCCCATTGGAGTACTCTTTTGACTATTTCTTGCATTTTTACCTACTATTTAAATCTTCTTATGATTTTTATATTGATATGGAGTATAGAAAACTTGGAAGAACTAAACTCAAAGTTTCTGTGTTAGGTGTTGGAGGCGGTGCCTTTTTTGGAGAAAATAAGAAGCCTGAAACTATAAAAGAGGTTTTAGATTTTAGTTTTAAGAATGGCATCAATTTCATCGAAACGGCAGAAGACTACGGTGAAGAAAAATTAGCACCTGCTCTAAAAGATCTTGAAAACAATGGTTTTATAAATAAACCCATAATCGCTTCTAAATCATTCTCTTCGGACAAAAAAACAATGGGAAATTCGATAAAAAACAGTCTCCACAAGCTCGATATCGATAAGATAGAAATTTATATGATGCATACAGTGGACACTGTTGATAGTCTTAACTTTAGGATTAAAAACGGTGTCTTAGATGCTTTAAACGAAGCAAAATCCGACAGGCTCATAGATTGGATTGGGATTTCAGGGCACAGAATCCCTACTTTAGTAGAGGCGATTAAAACCAACGAGTTTGATGTGGTCGAAGCCCCTTATTGTATTGGTGCCACCGAGACAGAAAAATTGTTCGATTGCGCGAAAGAGCATGAAGTAGGTGTTGTGGCGATAAGAGCATTAGGAGGTGGAATTCTAGTAGACAGAGATGTGCCAAGGTCGGTGGACTTTATGAACGCCACGAACGCACTATCATATGCAATATCCAATAAGAGCGTTTCTTCAGTCTTGGTTGGAATGAGTTCAATCGAGCACACAAAGGAGAACTTAAAGGCAGTAAGACTTGCCAATATAACCGATTCTGAAAGGAAGAGGATGGAAGAAAAGGTCAAAGCTTTTTTGGGGGAGGATTTCTGTAGAGGGTGCTTGGCATGCATGCCCTGCGATGTACATGGGTGGAAATTTGGAATAGATGAATTTCTCAGAATGAGGGCATTTTTCCTAAAATACAGGATGATTAATATTAAGAACGATTATGAAAAAATGCCTTTGAAGGCCGATAGTTGTGTGGAGTGTGGAAAATGTGAGTTAAGATGTCCTTACGATGTTCCCATAGTTAATAGGCTTAAGGATATTCATAAATGGCTGGGTTGAGATTATGGAAGAGAAGATTAAAAGACTAGTGAAGTGGTTCAGGGGGGAGCAATCACCCCCATTTAAAATCGTTTTAAATCCGACAAACAGATGTAACCTTAAATGCATGTTCTGCCCCAACGTTCTGCCAAGAAGCGAAGCGAAATTTAAAGCAGAAGACGAGCTAATTGATAATGCATGGGTGGAAGTTGTAGATAATGGTTTGAAGCTCGGCGTGAGAGAGTGGTCCATCATAGGAGGCGGCGAGCCGCTTTTACGACGCACAGCAGTGTTTTCTATGATACGTTCGATAAAAAACTTTGACAACAAAATAGACTGTGAACTGATAACAAATGGAACACTTTTCAGAAAAAGCGACATAGAAAATTTGGTTAATATGGGGATGGATAGAATATTGTTTAGCATAGATGCACCTGATGCAGAAACGCATAATTATCTACGAGGTGTTGAAAAAACATTTGAGAAAAGTGTTGAAAACTTAAAGCTATTCTCCACTATAAAAGAAAAACTGAAGTCGGATAAGCCATATTTAAAGGTAAATATGGTTCTGAATAACAAAAACCATACGAAAATTGAAAGTATGGTGGAGTTTATAAAAAGCGTCGGTGCACAAGAGTTTGCTCTTCATCCGATGAGAGAATACGGCGAACTAAACTTTCAAATCAAGAAATTAAAGTTGAACAATTCTCAAGAAAGAGAAATGAAAGAAGAAATTGTCAGGGTTGAAAGGCTTTCTAGGAAGCTCGGTATTTTTTTGAACAGAGACATGGTTGATTTGGAAAACGATGGTTCGATAAATCAAGAGCCGACAAACATAAATTCGGAGCCTGCAAATAGAAACGAACCAAAATCAGAGCTTTCCAAAAAAATAATGGCGACAAACTGCTTCGAACCGTTCTATACTTTATTTATAGATCCAAGTGGCAATGTTGCTCAATGTTCACCTGCCGGTTCGGGCTATAAGGAATTAAATGTTAGAGATAAATCTCTTAAGAACATCTGGTATAGTGAAAAGTTAAGTTCAATAAGAAAATTAATGGGAACTGGTGGGGGATTAGACTGTTGTTTGAAGTGTGGGTTGACAGATATGAGGGAAGCTATAAGAAAAGAGTTGCTTGAATCTTTAGGTAGATCTGATGGGTTATAAGGCAATACTACCAGTTACTAATGTTTTGAAGTTCAAGAAGAGGCTTTGGTTCACAGAGTATGCTTTCAGAATGAATCGGTGGTTCAACAAAGTGCCAACAGGGCCGTTAAGGGTCGACGCAGAGATAACAAGGAGATGCAATCTTAATTGTGTTTTTTGTTCGAGAAGAGCTTCGAAGATAAACCTGACAGAAGAATCAAAAAGTATAGAGTTGCCAAAAGAGAGATGGGTGGAATTGGCAAGGGAATCCGGAGAGCTTGGAGCCAAGAACTGGAACATATCTGGAATAGGGGAGCCGATGTGTAGACCAGAGGTAACTTTGGCTACGATGGAGATGATCAAAGCTTATGATATGTTCGGCGAATTGACGACAAATGGGACCTTGTGGAAAGACGAATGGATTAAGAAGACTGTTGATATGGACTGGGACAGTATATGTGTAAGCATAGACGCGCCAGATGCAGAAACACACGATTCTTTGCGGCAGATGGACGGTTCCTTCAAAAAAGCTACAAAAACTGTTGAGAGGTTTGCATATTGGCGCAAAAGGGTCAATTCGGACATACCTTCGATTACACTAAATGTGGTAATGAATAAAAGAAATTACAATAAATTGCCTGATATGGTAGAGCTCGGCCACAAACTCGGAGTAGATGCTATTTTTGTGGAACCTATGATTATTTTTTCAGAAATGGCGACGTCTCTCAAGCTGGGGAAGAAGGAAATAAGAAACCTTCCAGATTATGTACAAAAGGCCAGGGATCTTGGAGAAAAATATAACATCTTGCCTACGATAAGTTGTGTAGGTGTTGAGCTAGAGTTTGATGAAAAACTCTTGAAAATGACAAGCAATGTTAGAGATCTCTTGCTCGAAGATGCGGAACAATACTCTGATGATAAATTTCTTTCAATACCTTGCTACGCCCCATGGTTTTCGCTTATCATAAGGGCAGACGGCTCAGTGTTGCACTGTGGAGAATGGGACGCCTCGGTTGAAAACGCGAGGAACAAGAGCTTGCATGACATTTGGTCCGGCGAAGCGTTTGCTAAAATAAGGGAGGACTTTTTGAATGGAAAGTTACACCAATCGTGCGATAAATGTAGGCCAAATGTGATAAATGACACGAGACAAATACGAAAATCTATAAAACGCGGTAGGGATGTGAGTTGTTTGCAAAAGGAAATACTGGGGTTTTTGGAAGAAAACGAAAAGCTGAGGAAGGAAACGTATCTTTTAAGAAAAATAGCGGCAGGAGGAGAAGACACTTCAGAATTACGCGAGCGAGAAAAGGAATTGATAAAAATAAAAAGTTCATTGACATATAGGTTCTTTTCTAAATTCGGAAATACAAAATTGGGCAAAAAATTAAAGCTTTATTTAGGGAATGTTCATGAGAGATGAAGTAAGTTCTGCTGCAACAAAGCTGAAGAGCTGGTACTCTGGTAAACCCACTGGGCCGGAGATGGTTCAAATATACCCAACCAACGGGTGTAACCTAAAATGCATGTTTTGTGTGCAAAGGCTTGGCATTTACGACCCGAAAGACATTGTCGGCAAGGAAAGATGGTTTGAGACAACAAAGGAAATTTGTAAGATGAAACCGAGAGAAATCCTTATAAGTGGCGGGGGAGAACCGCTTTTTACGCCAGAGATTACAATGGGCATAATGAAAATAGTAAAGGAAAATGGGATTAATGGAAGATTGATAACCAATGGTACTTTGTGGACAAAAGAGATTATAGAGAAAACTGTTGATATCTGTTGGAATCGTATAATTTTTAGCATAGATGGTTTAGAAAAAACTCACGATTTTTTGAGAGGAACGAATGGCAGTTTTAGAAAGATAGTCGATGCTATCGATATGTTCAATGAGGTGAAAGAGAAGTCTGGGAATGAATTCCCCATATTAGAGATGACAACAGTTCTCAATATTCATAACTACAAGGAAATACCCTCTATGGTGAATTTTGCGCACTCCTTAGGATTAAAAAACATGAATTTGGAGCCAATTTGTATAAATAATCCAGAAGATGTTAAATTGAAACTTGATTTAAATGAGAGGATAGAGTTTTTTGGAAAAATTTTACCACAGGCCAAAGAAGAATCCGAAAATTATGGCATAAGAAATAATTTTGAAAGTTTGGAGAGGGTCAAAACCATCGAAAAATCGGGCGAGTTGAAACCAATTATCCTCAAAAAGGCTGGATTTGGTTTTTTGGAAACGCCTTGCTACGAACCTTGGATTTGGCCAAAGATAGAAGCAAATGGTGAAGTATGGCCATGCTCAACAGTCAGTTTGAAAGAAAACATACGGGAAAAATCTTTTAAAGAGATTTGGTTTGGAGAAAAGTTTAACGAATTCAGAAAAATGATTTTGGAAAAAAGATTGCCGGATGAGTGCAACAACTGCGTGATTACTCATATAGAGAAGACAAATTCAATTAGAGAGCGATTGAAGCTTAGAGCGACTTAAGTTTTCGAAGGATTACGAATTTAAATTTTTGAAATGATATAAAAGACATATGTATGTGGACATAGACATAGTACGTCCTTATCTGATAGAAGAACGACATACACCGCTTTCTAAAAAGATTTTTAGCACAGACAAAAAATTCTTGACATCTGTCGTTACAATAATACAGCTGATGGCTGACTTGTACACAGCGAAGAAAGATCCAAAGAAGTTGGATGAACTGGAAAAAATAGAATTAGAAATAGTTCCATTAGACGAGGAAATAATGAAAACGGCCATCGAGATTGTAAAAAACCATAAATTTTCAACACACGATGCTATCCATGCGGCAACCTCCATAAAACTTAAACAAAAATATCTTTCGTTTAAACAAGAACTAGACAAAGTTAAAGGGGTTGAGAGGGAAGACCCTTACATATTCGTATCAGAGACAATCAGACCGGGCTTCGACAAGAAATTCAGATTTTTAAAGTTTTGAAAGCTATAACGAGTCTCATACAGTTAGGATTTTTTATGACTTATAAGCTAGGTCTATCGGTTTCAAGTCCAAAGAGCATTTTTTACATATTTCTGGTAATTGGTTCCCGCCTCTTTTAAACATACGCTCTCTAAGAGACTCAAATCTTTTTCCAAACCAAATTTTGTCAATCGGTCTGTTTCGAATAGAGTCGAGGTTCATAAAGTCATCATATTCAACAATAAAATTACAACAAGGTGCCACTCTCCCATCTGCAAAAACTACCATCTCTCTAAATGGGAGCGTACATAAAATCCCCTCTTTCAGCTCACTTTTCCCACCTTTAGTTTCGGGCGTGGAAAACACGTCTTCTAGTAAAAAGTCGTACTGGAGCTCCAAGTTACTTTCAGCTGCTAGAGTTTCATATTTTTTTAAGTTATTTTTCAAAAAATTCATCTGTTCATCAGACGGTCTATATTTTTCCCCGCATTTGTGTACAATTCTCAAACTGACCATGTTAACTCCCAAAGAAGGGGCCTTTTCGATCATCTTTTCTATTTCGTTTATATTAAATTGCGTCAATACCATTGCTATATCTATCTTTGGCATTTCACTCTTCGTTTGTTTTTTCCATCGAACTATTTTTTTAATACCATCGAAGCTTGAGTCGATAGAACCTCTCACGCCTCTGAGGAGTCCGTCCATTTCTTTTGTCGACGCATGAAGACTTAGTCGGTAATGGTTGCAGCACTCCGTTATCGTTTTTGCCAACTCATCTGAAACAATCGTTCCATTGGTTATAAGTTCTATTCCAATATTGGACGAGTGTAAAATCTTCATAATTTTTATCAACAGATTTGCTCTAAGGAGAGGTTCCCCCCCGCCAGATATTGTAACCATTTTTGGGTTAAGTTTACAAAGACCTTCTACAACCTTTACCCACTCGCTCTCTTCCAAATCTGTTCTTCCAACACTTCTTTCAGGCACGTCGCAAAAGATGCAGTTCAAATTACAGCGATGTGTTGGATGGATCTGCACCTTTGATAGTTCAGCTATCATTCTTTAATCATCTCTCTTAAAAACTTCCCATCAATGTTTTCAGGGATTGGTATTTCGAGTAAAAACAATATTGTGGGGGCTATGTCTAAAATGTCGACTTTACCTATGTTATAGTTCTCTTTTATTAATGGTCCGTTGGCTATGAAAACTCCTCCATTCGGATGCGAAGTGCCGGTTTGTCTTATTACCCAAATTCTAAAATCTTCACCGTTGGGAAGAACAAGATTAATCCAGTTGCATTTATTGTCGATAAAGCTTGGATGGAACTTGAACGAGAATGATAAATCATCGCCTTTCCATACGATGCTCTCAATGAAATTTTCACCACTCTTATATTTAATCTTGCTTAAGACATCGCTTAATCTTTCCTTCTCTTTGTGACTTTTTCCTGGGAGATGAAAAGACGGGTTTGCTTTTGGGAGATCTGGTGGGTAGATGTCAGTGGCGTAAAATTGGAGGTCTATGCCTAATTTTTTTGACAATTCGATTGTCTCATTGCCTAAAGTATAAATTGGTTGTTCCCTGAGTCTATTACCAGAGTCGCTAACTATTATAATTGTGGCGTCTGGAAACTCCTCTTGCACCATTCCTAAGAACTTATCTACATATTTAAAATAATCAAAAAGCTTGTTTCTCATATCCTTTAGCTTCTTCTCATCTTTTATTTTATCTGGCTCTACGCACTCCCAAAGTATATGTATTGGGCCGTGTGTCCGTTCTTCCATCCCCAAAAATAAATCTATGTCGTATACTTTAATCAACATAATTGCTGCGTCTGGGTCAAAAAAATTTGGCTCTGGAGGATAATCAAACCAAAGAATTTTCTTTAGCTCTTTTGGGTATGTGTTATTTTCATCTTGAGCCGTCCTCCCGGCCACCATGAACCCATCGATTTTTTTAGGTGGCCATGTTAATAACCATTGATAGATACCGACTCTTTTTTTATGTTGTAGTGCTATATCCCAAATAGTTTCTGCTCTTATGTCTAACCTTGTGTACATCCTTCCTTTGTCGGTGTACTCCCCGTCACTGTGCTTCCCATAACCGATTGAGTGTTTCTCTTTTCTAACTCCAGTAACTATGGAGGTAAACTCTATAGGAGTGCTGCACAATGTTTCTTGCGGTACAATTTCCCCATAACTCCCATCTTTTACTAATTTACTCAAATTTTTGATTTTTTCTTCCTTTTCCATTAACTTTACAAGCTTCCAATCGAGGTGAGGCATACCAATAACAAAAACCCTATTTTTCGGCCCTATTTTTACAGGCTTTGATTTTTTAATAAAATCGTCGATTTTATTCACCTGTCAAAATTTTTCATGTCATTTAGCATACTTCTTCTTTCCTTGACTAGGCCACAGCTTTTACATCTCTTGCTTATGTGCTTCCCTTCGATAGATAAATTTCTAATGAAGTCAAAAAACTGCCCATACCATATATCTTCCAGTGTGTTCTCGCGCAAGTTCAAAAATGGTAAATTTTCAAACTCCGATGGGGGAATAGAGGAACAGGGGCCGACGTTCCCTTTTGGGTCGATGATTAAAGAGTAGAATGGGGCAAAACAAAAGGCGGAAAGAAATTTATTTATAGAGTCTGAAGTCTCTTTCTTCGACCTTCTATCTCTTATCATACTTGAAACACTTTGAATCAGGGGGAGTAGTGGCGTGAAAGAAAAAAATAAATTATTAATATTGGGTGTCTCTTCCAGATTTTGATTTACTATTTTAGAAATATCCTCGGTGCCGGGTGTGAATTCTTTCACAACATCAATTCTATGCTTTTTTCCAGCCTCTTCGACCTTCCTCCAAATTCCGTCCATTTCATCTTTTTGGTTATCATTCATCTTTAATCCATTTTTTTCTATCAGAGAAAGATTTTCTTCGTACATTCTTAGAGGCACTACATCGATGGCATCTGCGCCCAAAAAGTTGGCAAGCACTACCATCTCTGGCAGCTTGTCATAATTTTTTGAATTTAGTACAGTCTTCAATATTATCCTTGGCTCCTGCTTACCGAGTTTCCTTTTTGCATATGCGAGATATTTTATGCTATTAGTTGCTGTTTCAAATGACCCTTCTCGCCCTCTTAAAAAATCATGAATCTTAGCATTCGGAGCGTCTATCCCAACCTCTATCTTATTGCACCCTAGTTTGACGATTTCATTAGCGACTTCAAGCGTAAGAAACGAACCACTCGTAGTTAAATTTATTAACGACGATGGGTCTTCGCTCTTGATCACACTGATTATGCCAGCCACAGTATCTGTTCTCATAAAGGGTTCGCCTCCTGTGATGGCCCATTCTTTGATTCCAAGCTGCGCGCCCTCTTTTGCTACACTAATCCACTTCTCAGTTGTGAACTCGTCTTTATAGAATCCGGGCTCCTTGCTTCTAAAAGCACCACGACAAAAAAGGCAGTTTAAATTACAATAATCTGTTATTATCAGTGTGGCCTTTGTTGGAGGAGCCTTTCCCCCACTAGCCCACTTGTGCAATCTTTCAACCACAAGCTTGTGTATGGCGGACTCTTCTTCCATTATTTTCAGCTCACTTCTTTAAGAAAATTAGAGAGTATGTTCCTAATTTTTTGGTTGTCAAAAGTGGATATAACACAACAGGATTGACACATGGGTGGTATTTTTCTATTCGAAAGCTCCTTCCTGACCGAGTCGAAAAACTCTCCATACCACATTTCGCTTAGGCTCTTTTCTTTCACATTTTCGCGAACTTCGGTTATAGGGCAGGGTCCAACCCGACCTCCTACGTTTATGTCTAAAACCCACCAAGGCTGATAACATGGTATCGATAATAAAGTGCTTTCTCCTTGTTCACTATCTAGTTTAATCAGCTCAGCTGTGCTGCACTTCACAGTATTCTCAGTCAAGAAATCAAGATTAGTGATTATTCCATAATTTTCTACAACTTTTTTTGCCTCTTTTACATAAGACTGAAATTCCTCCTGTTGACGCTCGTCCAGTTTGAGCTGAGTGCTGATATCTCTTCTTGATTTTTCATCCAGTCCTCCGAAATCAGGCAAGACCTCTGGCATGAACGGCTGTAGAGTTAGTGTGCTGGCTCCCAAACTATGCGCCAATTCGATGAATTCGATTATTTTGTTGTAGTTCAAGCTAGTGATAATGGGAGTTATAATTATGTTTGGCTCATTCTTGCTGAGCTCTTTTTTAAAGGAAACGATGGTTTTTATAGCTTTTATTGAAATATTGAAAGCACCACTTGCTCCTCGCAAGTAGTCGTCTGTCTTTGCGTCGGGACCGTTTATGCTAAATCTCAATTCGTCCCAACCGATTTTAACCAGCCGCTCTGCCAAGTCTCTTGTAATCATTGTCCCGTTTGTAGATATACTCCCACTTAAACCATGTTTTTTAATTTCTTCCATAATAGAAATCGTGTATGGTGAGCAAAACGGCTCTCCGCCCCCACAAATGTCAAATCTCTGGACTCCAAGTGCGGCAGCTTCACCGACGATTCTTATGTATTCGTCTTTTGTAAGTTCTTCTTCTCGATTGTAACTTGGTTTCCCTCTAGAGACGCATGGCAGACAGGCCAAATTACATTTGTTAGTGGGGTTTAATCTACATTCGTACGGTGGAACCTTTTCTCCAGAGTACCATTTAAAAACTTTATTTGCTATTTCCTTTTCCCTTTCCATACCTACTCATCACTGGTTTATTTAACAATTTTTAAACATTTTATACTTACTGCACTTTACGATTTTTTATAATTGGGGCTAAACGCTGGACCATTTCATATCTCTCGATATTTATTCCACAAGATTCGCATGGATGTTGTGGTGTCCCTCTCACGTCTTGGCCTACCAAGATGTCTTCTAATTTTATTGGTTTTCCTTCTAGCATGTGTCCTCTCACATCGTTTAAAAACTTCCCATACCATACCTCTTCCAGACTTTTTGTTTTCAAATTGTTTCCAGTATCTTTCACGCTGCCGGCACAAGGGCATGGTCCAACATTTCCAGCCCAGTCTACAATCAGCCCGTAAAAAGGGGCAAAACAAAAGGCGGAAAGAAACCGATTAATTTCATCGTCCTTTGTAGGCGTGACCTGCTTTTGGTGCAGTGTGGAATGTGAAACTTTATCAGACTGCAGATTTTTAATGGTTTTGAAGGATTCGTCCTCCTGTGATCTCTCTGTGGTGTGTTGCTGGATTCTATCATGCTCATAGTCTATGCTGTCCTTTGGAAGTTCTGTATATTGTGGGATTTTTTCGTCCGGCTTATATTCAACCACTTCCGAAACTTCCTCCAACCCTTCATAAAACGCAGGCCCCAATTGAATATTTTTTTCTGCTGCGATTTTTTCAACCTTCTTCCAAACTTCATGCGTTTTCTTTTTTTGTTCTTCGGTCATCCTCAGAGTGGCTTTGTCTACCGCAGTTTTTTGACCTCCTCCATAAACCCTCATAGCAGCGACAGCAAAGAAATTTGCGCCTAAAGAATGGCCAAGCGATACCATCTCTGGCAGCTTGTCATAATTTTTTGAATTTAGAACAACGTGGATTTTTATTATGGGCTTTTCTTTTTTGAGTTTCTTTTTATATAAGGCGAGGAGTTTGATACCTTCGCAAGAACGTTCAAATGCAATTTCTTTGCCTCTTAGGAAATTATGAGTTTTGGCATCTGGGCCATCTATACCTATCTGTATGAAATCACAGCCAGCTGAAACAAGACCCTCAGCTATAGTGGGAGTGATAAGGGTGCCATTAGTAGACAACTCTATCATCGAATTTGGATTACCCTTTTTAATTTTTTTGATTATCTCAATTAATGTGTCGGCTCTTATTAGAGGCTCTCCGCCACCGCCGATCAACCATTCAAGAACACCGAATTTGGTGCCTTCTTCCACTATCTGGAGCCATCTTTCGGTGCTCATCTCATCTTTGTATGTGAAGTTGGGACCCTCTCTTTCATAAACACCACCACAAAAAACACATCTTAAATTACAACGATTTGTAGGGAGGACAACCATTCTTACTGGTGGAGCAGTACCTTCTATTGCCCATTTAGATAACCTTATCAGTATTTCTTTGTTTAGAGTCTCGCTAAGAGCCATCAAACCCCCACTAAATTATCGATAGTGAGTATTTAAATTATAAATTAATAAAGTGTACTAGTTTACAAAATATTTATACGACAAACCTGCTTTTGAGAAATTAAAGACATCTTTGTTTTCAATTTTTACACCCAAATCTCTCTCTAACCTCGCCAAGTGAAAAACGATTTGGGTAGGCATAGTGCCATGTATCCTTAATTTATTTAGAGCGTCCCAAAGCCGGTCGTAAAATTTTAGTGTCAGTTTTGATCTTTCCCTCCACGGCAATCCATTTACCTCATCGAATGGTTTGGTAGTCCAGTTCCTATAAGATTTTGTTTGGTCGCCTACTCTTATGTTGAATTCTTCGGGCCGGGCATCAAAAAGCCCGTCGATGAAAAACTTATTCAATGTAGTCTCGTGGATGAACTTTCTATTTTTTTCTATGAAATCTATAGTGAGATCTATATCTATCTCTCGCTCATACGGGAAGCCGCATATGAATAATACCTGATTCCACACGCCCAACACACTGCTTTTCTCTAAACAAGCTTTTGCATGATCCAGCATTATATCCTTGTTTATATACTCCAACAATCTAGGGCTCGCATTTTCCATTCCCCATACCAGTCTAGCCGCACCCGCTTGGCGGAGCTTTTCTATAAGCTCGACATCCATATTTTTGAAAGCGGCACAATCTGTCCAGAATATGTCCAAATCTTTATCAATCAGCGCATCCGCCACAGAAAGAGCATAATCTTTTGTGGGATTTATTTCCGTGTTCATGAAAAAGAAGTATCTGCTATTGTATTTTTTTGAAAGAAATTCCAAATCCTCAGCGACTTCCTCCGGCGGCTTTAAAGATGTTAATGGGAATTTAGAATAAGTGCAAAAGGCACAACTGTTAGGGCAACCGTAAATGAATATGTACGGGATTATCAATATTTTTGAAGTATATGTATTACCGTATATCTCAGAGGAGACAATATATTTATACAAATCCATCGGCAGTCCATCAAATTCCGGCACAGTAAAAATTGATTTTTCTTCTTTTGTATAGGTTTCATACGCCCGCGTGTATTTTAATCCGTCATTCTGTAAATGGATGGATCCGGGTATTTGTTGTAGGTCACCCACTTTTTCAAACATTTCACAAAATTTCAATAAATTCACTTCTGCCAACGATGCTATATGTGAGCTGGCAAGCGAGCAGTCCACAAATCTGCTACTTAACAGTTTCTTCAAAGCCAATCTATCCATAATATCTCCAGTTATTATAGTTGTCCCATATTTCTCTTTGAGCAGCTTTGAAATCGTAAGAGCAACTCCTATTACAGAGACATTATCGGTTGAATGCAAAGAAAGCCCTATTGCATCGAACCCCCCGCATTTTGTGAGCTTTAGAATCTTTTCCCCCTCTCTTTCCAGTGTTTCTTCCCCACCTTCAATCAATTTATCTATCCTTTCTTCGTCACAGAAATAATGCAGATTTATTGAGCCTTCTTGATTATCAGATTTTTCGTTATGAGCAATAACTTTTATTTCGAGGTCGTCCTGTTCAACATCTATCCCATGCTTTCTTAGAAACGCAGTCAGTGTAGCGATGCCTAAAGGGGGGAACCCTCTTTCACCGTAAATATCTTCTCTGTTTGGACCTAAATGGTGCCACGGCAGGAAAATTAATTTTAATTTCAATTCAATCACTGCGTTTTAACAGCCATTTCAAACAACGATTCTGTTAAATTAATATTTAGAACTTATTTTTAAACTATTAATCCACCTTTTCTTAAACTGAAGATAATAAATTATATAAACAATAGTTTTTTTTATTTTGTTCAGCTCCTACATGGCACCAAATTGCTTGATAAAAGATTTTTGTACAATTCTTCGGCTATAATTTTATGTGCGAACGCTGTTGGGTGCTCGTCTTCAGTGTTAATCACCATTTTATTTTTTGGGTATTCTGATAAAGTTTTGGTCAAATCAACCGCTGTCCAGTTATATGTTTTTGAAATTTCTTTCAATAGGGAGAGCTGGTTTTTATCAGCCCCCCAGATAAAAATTAAAACATCACTATCATTTTGGACAATGGGGTATAGTTTTTCAAAGCTTTTTTCAATGCGCTCAAGCGCCTCGTCCTGCCGTTCGTATAACAATTCTTTTAAATACTCTTCATAGCTTTTTTTATCGATATAATATTTTTCAAGACCTGTGATATCTTTTTCGCTTTTACCACTTTTTTTAACAAACTCTTGAAGTGCTGTCTTTTCAATTTCAGAATATTCATTCCAATCAACTACATCATCCTCGAGCCACTGGACCACGATTAAGTCTGGGTGGAACTTTATGGCTTTGGTTTTTAAAATTTCTACCTTTTCAGCGATGTTAGCTCCAGGCATGCCAAAATTCAAAACTTCATAACCACCATTCCCACACTCGTTGAGCAACTTTTCTAACACCTTTGGGTAGCTTTCGTTCAATTCCACACCTTGGCCAAATGTAATAGAGTCTCCTAACATAACTATTCTAAAAGTGCTTTCGGGTTTATCTATAGAATATTCATAGTCTCTAAAACCATACGAGTTTATCTTGACAGTTGTTGGGGGGATGCATACTCCAAAACCGTCAAAAACCTGCTCAAGATTAGGAACCAGTCGGAAGCGCATTATTTTATCATTAATAACCTCCAAAAATCTTGCTTGACACCCCGATGATCCTCCGACTTCTTTACATGGGCAAAATTCTTTTATTATTGTTTCATTAATCACACTCACGATCTGATCTGCAACAATTTCACATCCAAGTCCGTTCAAATGACAGTCCAGGAGTCTGGTAGCCGAAGGGCACCTTTCAAGCGTTCCTAAACTCTCTGAAAAATCGTAAAAGGGTATATGACGCTCCATCAGCAAAGAGACTACTTTATTTTTTTCTTCAAAATATTCAGCAACATTAGAATCCCACATTATAACTACTAGCTTAATGTTTTTGTTCTTGGTTATATCAATCAGTTCTATCAGTGGCTTTTTTACGAAACTATCCCACTCCGCTTCCCGATCGACCCTTTCCATATATTCTTTCACTACTATATTGTACAGAAACATAGAAACAAGGTAATCACTAGCATTTAGTTCATTTAGTTCGGTCTCTATTTCTGGCGGAAATTCATATTCACCCTTTTTATATTTTTCAAAGAGGGACATTGCATCAGATGTTATTTCCGGACTTAACCAGTCATTAGGATAATACTGGAGAATGACCATATCTGGATCGTATTTCAATCCAATATTTTTAAATCTTTCCACCTCTTCGAATGTCCCCGAACCACCTATGCCCATATTGAGCACTTCAACTTTCGCTGAAATGGGGAGCCCGCTCAATTTATTTTCTAGTTTTTTGGGCCATGTATTTTCTATACTGAGAGCACCCCCCTCTGTCATCGAGTCGCCTAAAGCTATTATTCTATAGGCGTCTGTTGGCTTTTCAATTTGCCATTCAAAATCTCTGAACCCTAAAGAATTACCGGGAACCTCATTAGCATGTCTTTCGCGATACATCCAAAAAATTTCACTCTCATTCAGAGATTTTAAGCGCTCTCCAATTTTCATTCCTTCGCTTTGTGTATTTGTTAGAATTTTTAAAAATTCTCCTGTTTTTTTCATTATATCGGCAGGTAATCTTACCTCCCCTCTTAATATTTGAGCCGATAAGAACAGAGTTACAATTAAAATCGATGCAGAATAGCCTATGTAGGCAGCAATTTCTTTTTTCATTTTATTTCACTTCTGAGACAACCCATCTAACAAAAGATTATCAGACGCCCATTAAATTATTACAAATTTAATAGTCAATTAAATATCGTTTTTAAGATTTAATAAAATTCTGAAGCGATGCGGGTTCTATCACAACTACTCTCGCCTCTCTTTTATGGAAAGTTCACTAAATTATACTACCTTGCGCTATTATAGGAAAGCAGCAAATGTTTAAAACATAGATGAATAACAATAAATAATGGGTGGTTGGGATAAAGATAGCGCTTGTCCATTCTCCTTATTTTCATCAAAAGTTCATGGAAAATTTAGATTTTGTTAGTGACAACTTTGGATGTCTTCCACCACTTGGCCTTATGTATGTTTCTTCTATTCTGAAAAACAATGGCCATGAAGTTTGTTTAATAGACTGCAAAGCTGAAAACCTTTCAAAGGAAAAGACGGTCGATATACTGAGGGAATTCAAGCCGGATTTGGTAGGCCTCATGTTAACGATATTTATGGGAGGTGAAACATTAAAATGGGCCAAATATATTAAAGAAAAATTAAATGTCCCGATAATAGTTGGAAATTATGCTATGATACACTATGCAGAAGCTGTGATGCATAACAATTTTATTGATTATGGAATTGTCGGCTCCGCCAGGGAAGCTTTACCAAAGCTTCTTGATGCTTTAGAAAATAATAAAAAAATTGAAAATATAGAAGGTTTGGCGTTCAGAAACGATAAAGGAGAAATAGTAGTAAACTATCCAAGTGAAATTACAGAGGACTTGGACAAATTGCCATATCCGGATAGGGAGATTGTAGACAATTCGTTATACTACAGCATGGCGTCGAAGAAAAACCCTTTCACTATACTTATTACATCTTATGGATGCCCGTTTCTATGTGATTTTTGTGATATGGGCAAATTCGGTTATAGAGAGAGGAGTGTAAAGAGTGTTGTTGACGAAATAGAAGAATGTGTTAACAAATTCGGTATAAAAGAAATAGATATCTTTGATAGGGATTTTTTGATTAACAAAGAACGGAGCAAAAAGATATGTTTGGAAATTTTAAATCGCAAAATAGATGTTTCCTGGTCTTGTAGGGCACGGGTTGATCAAGTGGACGAAGATCTTTTGAAAACCATGAAAAGGGCTGGTTGTAGATTAATAATGTATGGAGTTGAGTCTGGTAACCAGAAAATGTTAGATAGAGAAAATAAAAGGATTACTATACAACAGATAAAAGAAGCAATAAATCTTACCAAGCGGGTAGGTATGGAAGTCCTAGGCTTCTTGATAATCGGCCACCCAGGCGAGACAGAAGAGACGATAGAGCAAACTATCAAGTTTTCCAAAGAACTGCCATTGGATTATATACAGTTTTTTAAAATGACCGGAAAGCCGGGGGCAAAGCTGTACAAAGAGGTTGTTAAACACATGGGATACGACTATTTCGAGGAATTCTTAAAAGGAAATGCCGAAGAAATGGATTTACCAAGACCGTGGACGAATTTGACCAACAAGGAGATTGAAGAGTGGGTAATGAAAGCATATATATCGTTCTATTTAAGGCCAACATATATCTTTCAAAGACTTTTAAAAATTGAATCTTTTGGAGAGTTTTTGAAATATGCGAAGATCGGTCTAAAAGTAGTGAAATTAAAATTACATTAAACGGCGATTGTTATGAAAACAATTTTTTATTTACAGGCATTTGAATCCCAAGGCGTCCAAACTCTAATATCTGTACTGAAAGAAGCTGGCCATTCTTGCAAAGTGCTTTTTAACCCAAGCCTGCACAATTATTTCCATTTTAAATTGAACTTCATGAAAAGCATGAACGATAAAATTATCGACAAACAACTAAACGAACTAATTAAATACAATCCTGATATTTTATGCTTCTCTTTCATAACTGCACAGTTTTACGATACGGTAGAAGTCTTCAAAAAAATAAAAAGCACGAAGCTCAAAGACAAAATTTTTATAGCTGGCGGGATACATGCTAGCGCCAGGCCTCTAGAGATTCTTGACATGGGATTCGATTATGTTTGTGTCGGAGACGGAGAAATAGCATTGCTCAAATTAGTCTCCGAGCTTCAAGAAGGAAAGAGGGATATTAAAATAAACGGGATATGGTACAAAAGGAGGAATAAAATAATTAAGAACGGAGTGGGTAAAAAAGTTTTGAACGTAGACAAACTCCCAATACCCGATACAGAGGAGCTCAGAAAACATGGTATTCTGACCAAGGATTCGTATAACTATATGACCTCTAGAGGCTGCTTTTATCAATGTAAATATTGTTTTAACAGTTTCTATAATAAGCTTTACAATTATAAAAACATAGTAAGAAAAAAATCTCCTGAGAAGGTTATCGACGATTTAAAAAGGTATGCTAAGTCCCACAAGAACATTGTATTCCTGGACGACATTCTTTTTTTTGATAAGAAATGGAACAAAAAATTTTTCAAGCTCTATAACAAAGAGATTAGAAAACCATTCATTTGTAATGCCCGAATAGAGAACATAGACGAAGAATCCTGTGAATTGATAAAACCTTACTGCAAATTTGTTCATTTGGGAATTGAGAGCGGTTCAAAAAATATTAGGGAAAAAATAATGGGTAGAAATTATAACAATGTATTTATTATGAAAAAAATAGATTTGCTAAAAAGATATGGCATTAAAATCAAAACTAGTTTTATGTTTGGGATGCCCGGGGAAACAAAAGACGATATGTTAAAAAGTATAGCTCTTGCCAAAGAGATAACCCCCTGTATTTTATCAACGTATATATTCACACCACTTCCAGGCAGCCTATTGTTCAAATATTTAGAAAAGAAAAACCTTTTGACCAAAGACTCGTTCAGGTGCTCTCTACACGAATATGGCAAACGCTTCCAAGGCCAAAGGATAGACGAGAGCTTTGTTATGGCAAATGTAGCGCCATTAATAGTTAAAATAAGACAAATCGAGCCCTTTTGTAATTATCTTATAGACACAGCCGATAAAAAGTCTAGTCAAAAAATCAGCAATTTGCTTTACAAATTATATTCAATTTTCTTTCAAAAAATATTGGCTCAGACAAGAAGCAGAATTTTTATGAAACAAGTTTTAAAGGGTGTAAAATATCTTTTCACAAATGAAGAACGATTTTTATAAAAGCCGGCTAGATTCATGAGTCATTTTATAATTAGTGAACGTTATATCAAGAGAGTTATAACAAGAATTGTTGAATTAAAAGTCGCTTTTGATCATTGTATGGTTCCTGATGGTCTTTTCGAGCTTTCAGTACATATCTTCCGCATTAGCAAGAAGGATGTACATCGAAAGGGAGGACAAGTATCTGACGGTCTTGTCCATACCATCCATGCTAATCGTTTCAAGATTTGTTACCTATTTTAAACGACCGGAAGAGAAGTTTGTTTCTATGTTTGCTGTATGCTTTCTTTTTGTCACATCCATTCCAACGCTTATCAGCATGTACACCTACAATAGGCAAATCATCGTAGATACAAGAGATTCTTTCCTTTTAATAAGAAATTTACCTGAAAAAACAATTTACATCCCAGAAGGTATATATCCGCAGATGGCGTTTTTCTTCAATTACAAGAAAAGCAATCTTTTAAGGCTATACTACGAGGATGTTGTATGGAAAGATATTAAAGATGCTTATGTGATAGTCAACGCAACACCTTGTTTTGGGTGGAACAACCCAAATAGAAGCCCGGATGAATGGTTGTTATTAAAGACATTCGAGGCAAACAGAGAGAGTTATTATAATAACTACAATACAAAGGTTTACTACGCCCCGTGAGCGATTATTTATTGTGTTTGTTAATTAGTGATTGTCATGTTAGATACGTTAAGAAAAAAATGTCATTATAGCAGATACGAAAAAGTGAAAGAATTGATTGAAAAGAACAAATGCGGAAGATATCTATTAGATATAGGTTGCGGAAGGCCATGCGAGTGTATGAAAGATGGGAGCTTTATCAGGTATATTGGCTATGGAATTGGCATAGATGTAAAAAATTGTTCCACTGGCTTCAATTTTAAACTTGGTGACGTAACCGATATTCCATTCCAAGAAAAAACATTTGACACCATTACTGCCATGGAAGTTCTCGAGCATATCCCTCCAGATAAACTAGACGTAGCGCTGCAAAATATAAGTCGTGTACTAAAGGATGATGGTATATTCGTCATGTCCACCCAAAACAATAGCTTGCTTTGGAAGGCGTTCTGGCTCTTTTGGGAAAGGACCGTAGGCAGGATGTGGAAAGGATCGCACCAAACAAGGATGAGCAAGAAAGAATGGATTGGTGCGCTAGGGAACTACTTTGAAATCATCGATGTGCAGTATAACTGGCGTATAGATATGATAATAAAAATGAGAAAGGCTGTTAAAGAAAAGGGTGGTTTAAGAAAGATAGGTGACATACTCCCACCTATAAATAGGTGTGGGCTTCTTGCTTCACGGACGGGACTGTCGTTCCATCTCCACGAGCGTTACTTCCCGTGTGCCCTACGGTAGCTTTCATTTATTGCTATCATATCAGTTCATATACTTTTCTATTATTGTTCGCTCTCATCTCACCCCTAAAGGATGTGGGATTTCCCGCTCACATAAGGTTAATTTTATGTTATAAAACTATTGTTTAATAATGCGATTTATTTTGAAACATGATCTATTTAAAGCATTTAAATCTAATTTAAAAGACAAATTCCTGTTAGCTCTGGTCTTCTTGGTTTTTCTATTTGGTATATACTCGATTTTCTATTGGAAAGAAAATTATAAATTTTGTTCCGCAGACATGGATAGTACCATCGAGTTGAACGTTTTATACAATTCCGTATCAGGTGATATAAAACGCTTCTTTTTCAGTTCTGTTCAACAAGAGTATTTTTTGTTCGATCACCTGAATCTAACATTTGTTTTTTACATACTGGCTTTTTGGTTCAATCCAACTGGGTCGATGTACTATTTCATGCACGGTATTACGTTGGCGATAGGTGCTCTGCCTCTCTATAAAATTTCTAAAATGAAGTTAAATTCAGAAGTTTTTGCATTCCTAATCTCTATCTTATTCATCTTCAACCCAATGTCGATATCATTTTTGAAAGGTTGCCTAATTGCAATAAGAACGTATAGCACTATACCGTTTTTACTTTTTACTTGGTATTTTTATGAGAGAAAAAAATTTGGGCTATTCGCGATTTTTATTTTTCTCTCTGTTTTCACAAAAGAGAACATAGGTCCATTGGCTATAATGATGGGCCTTTATTTATTATATAGAGAAAAAGAGAGGAAATGGGGATTTACGGCAATAGCAGCTGGCGCAATTGTCCTTTCAATATATATAACAGCTCTTCTACTATCCACTCTGCCACACAGCGGTCTCAAAGTGATTTATTCAAAAGTGTTGGAGATGCATTTCAGAACCGATTTAGACCCATTTTATGCGATAAGACTAATCCCAAATAGATTGAGTTATCTAACGAATATCTTTTCATTGTTTGTTTTTGTCCCTCTTTTAGGGGCAGAAATCTTGGTCATCGCTATACCCACATTTATTGAGAATTTAATGTATAGCTATAGTTATACTACAATCGGGATGGACATCTGGATCAAAAACAATGCAATCTTAGTCCCATTTTTGTTTATATCTATAGTTTACGGCCTCAAAAAGGTAGGAGAAATTTCAAAAATTAAAATATCGCCAAAAATTTCAAAATTGTTTGTGCCGCTGTTACTGATTTTTCTGTTGTCAAATTTTGCTCTGTTTTTTATTAGAGGAGAAGACGTAAAAGAAGGAGGATTTTATAGAAAAAGAGGTATAGACTGGGGATGCGAAATACCTAGCTATAATTATAATAAAAGATGGGAAAGTCTGATGCTACTAAAAGATGCTATACCAAAATCCGATAGTCTATTGGTTGACAGAAGTTTATCACTTGTTTTTGCCGATAGAAAAAACCTTTACATATGGGATGTGGGTTCAACACATTATTTTGATGTTGATATAAACTATGTTTTAATTAACCAAGAGTTGTTGGATTGTTTGAAAGCAAAGGATCCAAAAATGGAAATTGACATAACTTCTATAACAATGACCGGGGATTGGGAAAAAATTGAAGAGAAAAACGGATTTATCCTTTTTAGGAAACTTTGATCAGCCACTGTCATATCAAATCATCAGCAATAAGTCCTTTGTAAACCTCTTCTGCTATTAATCTATGTGCAAAAGCGTTCGGATGATTGTCTTTTGGATGGAGAGTTAAATTTAACCACCCGTATTTATCAAAAAGCCTATCTGCGCGGACCATGCCCCAACCATATTCATCGGCGATTTTTTCTAGTTCAGAAAGATATTTTTCCTCCACAGGTTGAACAATTATTATTACAACATCCGCCCCCAACCGATTGCTTATATTATTTAATTCTGATAATGGACTTTTAACAATTTTCCATACTTCATCAAAATTCTTTGTTTCTATTGCAGAGAGTTCCTTCTTATATATTCCGGTGGCCTCGATGTATAGCTGGCCGTTGACAGAATGTGGCAAGCCGGATCCATTGGTCATGTTTTTATCTTTGAGATAATTTTCAAGTAGGGATCCATAGATCTCTTGTATTTTCATTCGATCATAGACATCGTCTGAGGTATATTGTATCAGTATTAAATCCGGGTTAAATTGTATGCCAATTTCTTTAAAGAATTCTACTTCTTGGAGGGTATTATACCCCGATGCCCCTAAATTTAAAACCTCGTATTTTAAATCACTTTTTGTGTTATTATTTAGTATACGCTCCAGTACTTTTGGATAACTATCGTCTATCTCAACACCGTGCGCCCAAGTGATAGAGTCGCCCAACGCGATTATTCTGAAAGTGCCCGCTGGTTTTTCTATAGAATATTCATAATCTCTAAAACCATATGAATTGATTTTAATGTGCGTAATTGGAAGCTTCACCAGAAGCCCATCAAAGATAGTTTCACAGTTTGGAACCATTTTTGTATGGAACACTGAGCTATTACCTGTTTCTGAACACTGATATGTATATTCGGGCTGTTCGGACTCTTCTGACAAAACAGCAAAACCAGTGGACTCTGATCTTTCTAGAATTTTTAAAGAAAAAAGGCATGTGATAGTAACTACTGCGATTATATAGACAAAATAAATTAGATTATTGTATTTTTCATTCATTTAAAAACCCAATTTCATTGTTTTAACACTTGTAATATGGGAAACAACTTATTTCTTTTTAAATGGTTAGTGGGGTCTAAACCAAGTTTCTTTACGAATTCATACCAAGGGGTATACAAAGATGGGAACTGGGGAAATGCTCCCAACAATTATTAATAAACCTACTAAAAACAACATTGCTAAAAGAGGCAGAAGCCACCATTTTTTTGTTTTCTTTAAATAAGTCCAAACATCTTTTAGAAAGTACAGCCTTTCTGCCATAAAAATAAATTATAATTCCTATTTTAAAAGCTAATAGCCTATATTATTAATTATGAAAAAGTGCTTGCCAGGCCTAGTTCTTGTAATATCTCTTATGGTAATCTTCTTAATTCTGGAGCTTTTGAGTAGAGCTACTTTTATGAAAATGCCAACAATGAGGGCAGTAGAAATTAAATCACCATACCAATTTTCTAAAAACCAGAATATAGGATATGAAATGAAGCATAATGACCCGCCGAATACAACACAGGACTTTGATTATAGAAATAGGATTTTTTCAGTCGACAGACCAGACAACTCATTCAGGATAATTGCTATTGGAGACTCGGTGACAGTTGGCGTTGTAAAAGACCGCTACCCCAGTATGCTTGAAGAAATTTTGAACAACTTTTCGGCATTCAAAAAGTTTGAAGTTCTGAATTTTGGGGTTGGGGGTTATGGAATTTTCCAAAAGAAAATCTTACTAGAAGAAGAAATTTTGAAATATAATCCAGATTTGATAATCTTACAACTAGAAGTGATGGATGTTTTTGAAAATAGAAAATTAGATCTACAGACAATGCTTCCAATATCGGATGATATAGAAGTGGAATATTTTGATAAAGGCCCAATACCATTATCTGTGCCACTGCCTCCAAAAATAAATAAATTCCTCTTAAACCATTCTTATTTTTGGAGGTATGTCTCTCTTAACTATTATTATGTATCTAAAGGAATAATGTCGATTGCTGTACCAGAGAGTCTAGACGATTATGAAACAACAAATTCCAGTTTGAGAGAAATCGTGGAAATAACAAAGAACAATAATACAAATCTGATTATTGTGCTTTTCCCTAATTGGGAGCCTAAATGTTATTATGGATGTGAGAGCCGAATTTTTTTAAGAAAAGTTATTAACGATTTAGGAGCCAATTTCTTGGATTTGTATGAAACATTCGGTGATCAAGACTATAAACAGATGAGCGTAGATAATATTCATTTGAACGCATTGGGCAACAAAATTGCTGCGAGAACAATATTTAAAAAATTAGTTGAGGGTCAGATAATACCAATTAATTATTTTAATATAACTCAGCTGGAGGAATATCTTCGTACGAACTCTATAGACTGAAGTATCATTAGGTTCCTTTTGTAGGAAAGGGTTGTGCGAAGCGTTTTTTATACCTCAATCACGTTTAATGATTTAGTGAAAAAATGTTAGACATACTGCTAATAAACCCGAATTATAAAAAAATAAAGGAAAAGAGATTCATTTTTCACATCTCAGTTCAAAAATATCCTCCCTTGGGGGCCGCCTATTTAGCCTCTTCTTTAATTGAAAATAAAATTTCTACGGCTGTGTTGGACGCTGCTGCTTTTGATTTAAACGAGAAAGAGGTAGCTAAATACGTCCAAGAACTTTCACCCAGAGTTATTGGCATCTCTTCAACATCTTTTTCTTTACCTTTTGTTTATAAAACAGTCAGAAAAATCAGAGAAAAATGTAACTCTTTGGTAATAGTTGGTGGTACTCACATTACTCATTCACCAGAAACTGTGGGTACGCTTGATGTCGACTTTGGTATGATTGGAGATAGTGAAAGAAGCCTTGTGCAGTTTATGAAAAATTTGGGTAAAAAAGTTGAAAAAACGAGAGGACTTGTATATAAAAAGAATGGTAAGTTAAAAATTAATCCCCAGGTTAGAATAAACGATTTAGACCTGTTGCCGCTTCCGGCAAGGCACATTCTTCCGAATGATAGATATTATTCTCCTTTATATAACGGCAAAATAACCACGATGGTGACATCCCGCGGCTGTCCATTTGATTGTATTTTCTGTGGATTGCCAAATAAAAATTCATATAGCGAAAGAAGTCCAGAAAATGTTGTTAAAGAGCTTGGAATAATAGAGCAACTCGGCTTTGGATATGTGGAGATAGAAGATGATTGTTTTTCATTAAAAAGAAGCAGGACAGTAAATATATGTAATATGATTTTAAAGAGGGGTATAAAAATAAAATGGGGGTGTGAAACGAGAGCTGATATGGTGGATGAAAAACTTTTGCTGCTCATGAAAGGGGCTGGATGTACAAATATAAGATTTGGTATAGAGAGCGGGGACGAGACGATAAGGAGAGACATTATAGGAAAAAACATCTCAAACAAAAGAATAGTTAAAACATTCAAAAATATGAAAAAAGTTGGTTTGGAAAGTGTGGGTTATTTCATGTTAGGCCATCCGAAAGATACTATAAATGATTTAGAGAAGACAGTCGACTTTGCTTTCCAGTTAGAGCCGGACTTTGTTGATTTTCATTTACCAATACCTATACCAGGATCTAGACTATTTAATATTGCGGTGAAAGAAGGAAAAATTAATGGAAATGTTTGGGATGAATTTGCAACAGGTGCGGAAAAAATGCCAGTTTATGTTCCAGATGGTCTTTCCTTTGAGGAGATGGTAAGGATGCAGAGAAAGTCTTATAGGGATTTCTATCTTAGATTAGACAAAATATCTGAATTTTGTAGAGGCCCATTATCTATAAGAAGATGGGGAACAACAATTAATCTCCTAAAAAGCTTGAGTGGTGCTATATGAATAAATCGTTTAAAAACTTGGCAAATTCGATAGCTAAGAGGTTTGATAAGTTACACTCTTATAAGATAGCCTTGTTGCTAATTATTTTGGCGAATATTATAATAAAATGGTTTATTTTACAATCCTACCCCTTTGCTGATCATGAAGAGCTCTGCGAGAGAAGGACCATAATCAAAGAAATAATTGAAAACCAAAATTACAAATATCTTAAAGCGATAAATACATACAACTTGGGTGGGGGAAGTCTAACGGTTTTTCTATCAGTTCCATTCTACGCTCTTATGGGCAGCTCCCCAATTAGCCTGCATTTGGTAGGAATCGTTTTTTCGTCCCTTTCAATACTGATCATGTATTTTTTGCTCAAAAAACATTTCGGCCAATCATCAGCAAAAATTGGAGGCATCCTTTTGATGTTAGCCCCTTTAACTTATACAGTTTATTCTTTAACTTCCTGGGGCGATCATGATCTTTCATTTTTCTTTCAGATATTAATGGTTTATTTATTCTTTGATATTTGGTGGGAGAAAAATGGGAATGATACGAAACGAAAATGGGGTGAAAAATATTTCGTAGTAGTGGGTCTTGTATGCGCATTATCCGTGTTTGTGTTCCTTGGCTCTCTTTTTACTCTTGCTTTTTGTTTGCTCTTTTGGTTCTTCGTGGAACACGATTCATTTAATAAGAAATGGTTTGGGGTTTTTCTCCTTTCTTTTTTGGCTTTTCTGTCCATCGGATTCATGTATATGTTAACATTGAAGCCTGATGTGGTTGCATCCTTTTTAAAAGTCTTTTTAGACATCGGTTCTAACACCGATCCTTTAGAAAAGTTTTATAGACTGTTCAGCTTAGATCTTCCTTATTCTTTCTATTTCGATGAATACAAGTATTATAACTATGATATGTCTTTATCTCCATTAGACATTCCAAAATCTTATATCTATTACTCTTTATTCTTGCTTTCATTTTTCTTTTTCCTATACAGGATTTTTAAGACTAGGGAGAAAACGTTAGAAATAAAGAACAAATACATCTTTTTCTTGTTATATTTTATTTCCTTTGCTCTAATTTTTTCGATGTCCTCGTTTGATGTTACGAATGGACCAATTGTTCATTCACATAGATATTTGATACCGTTCTATTTTCCGATAGTAGTTTTGCTAAGCCTTTTCATAAATGATTTGATATCTAGAAAACATTTTTCTAAGTATATTGGATTGTTTTTATCCTTAATCATTTTCTTTATAGTATTTTCAGCTAATATCAAATTGATAAATTTAGGGAATTGGGATAAGCCAGATATTTTTTACAGAAAAAGCTGTTACGAGTATATCTACAAAAAAATTAAGTCAAATTGTGAAAACGTAAATGAAAAATTATATTGTCTAGAAAATCAAGGATGGCAAACGTTGCACAACACACGAGACTTGAATTTCTCTATTGGCGAGTGTGCCAAACTTGGTAATTCCGCTTATTGTTTGGAGGGAGTTTCAAAAAAATTGGGGATGTTAGGACCCAACATAACTTTAGGCACTTCTGAAGGTGAAGTGCTCTTTTGGAAAGATCCGCCTGGCGAGTGGGAAGCATTTCCAACAGAAACTTATCCTGTTGACTTTTCAAAAGATATGTTTAGTTGTGATGAGTTAGAAGATTGTTATAAAGTTTTTTGTTACGAATCCTCCCCCATGGTTTGGGTTCAATGTAAAAAGGATCCAATTCAGCTTTGTGTGGATTTAAAAGAACCCTATAAATCTTTTTGCTACACGGGGATTGGAAGAAGCATGTTCCATAGAAATGATGTAAAATGTTTGTGGGGAAATACCACGCTTTGTAATCTTTTTTATCTTGGTGTTGGGAAAGAAATAGCGTATCTCTATTCAGATGAGAAACAATTTTTTGAGGCATGCGAATATTTTTCATCTCAAACAACCGATTTGTTCCCGTATTGTTACAGGGGACTGGGGTGGATGGTAGCGAGAAAATCTTTGGGTAATAAGACATATGCGTTGGAAGAGTGTAGAAGTACTGGGCCCTATGTTGATTTCTGTCGGGAAGGTGTTTCGATGTATTTTGGTTAATAAAATACTAAAACTTAAAGACAAAAGTTATTTGTAGAAAATATAAGAACCAAAATCCCAATAGAGAGCTGGTGGTGATTTATGGATATAATGTTTGTAAACTTGATGAACTTTATTGAGGGGTCGCACCCCAGGCACGCCCACCCACCTATGGACATAGGGTATTCAGCGACTTTATTAAACAGAAATGGACACAACTGCAAACTCGTTGAAATAATAAAAGACAGCGATGAAATTGGATTGCTCAATCATTTGAAAAAAAATAATATCGACCTTATAGTTGTAAAGCCAACTTTAGAAACGGATTTTAATTTTTTTAGAAAACTTAGGGCAATCGAAGAAACATGCTTGCTTGTTGTAGGGCCGGCCGTATCAACAAATCCCTCCATGTTTGTGAACGAAAACAACTATGTAGATTTTGGCGTTGTAGGCGAATTTGAGGAAAAGCTAGTGGATATTGTAAGATTCTTAGAAAATAACGAACGAGACTCGATTAAAAAAATAGGGGGCCTTTGTTGGTGGGATAAAAGGAGAAAAAAATTATTTATTAAAAAATCTAAAATAACTGCGAAACATTCTGATATGTTGATTTCTTACAATATCTTTCCAGACGTATACACTTTTTGGTACCCTATTAAAATGAGAAAGAGGGTAAGCCCCGGCTTTGTACTTTCAAGTAGGGGGTGTCCATTTGATTGTATTTTTTGCTCTCCTGTAACACGGGTTTCTTATGGGAAATCTTATAGAGTTAGGGATGTTAAAAAAGTAGTCGATGAGATAGAGTCGCTCAGAAAAAGAGGCATCAATTTCGTATATTTTCTTGATGATTGTTTTGGGGTTGACAAAAAGTACGCGAAAGACCTCTGTAAGGAAATCATAAGAAGGAAAATAAAGATTTCGTGGGCTGTGCAGACAAGGGTGGATTGTGTTGATAGAAATATTTTGAAATTGATGAAGGAGGCAGGCTGCACCACACTGTGCTTTGGTATAGAGAGTGGTAGCGATAGGGTTCTATCTTTTTTGAAGAAAAGAACAACAGTTAAAAAAATAAGGCATTATGTTAATCTTGCCAAAAAATTTGGATTCCTTGTTACTGGTTTCTTCATAATAGGTACCCCCTTTGAAACAGTAGAAGATATCAACAAAAGCATAAAGTTCGCAAAAGAATTGAGGCTCGACGCAATACAAGTTCATTTTTTCACACCATACCCGGGGTCTAATTCGTATGAGACTTGGGGAGGAGATTATTTTTTTGGGAATAAGTTCTCCCCATATATATCATTAAATTTTTCATACAAATCTCTGGAAAAACTTCAAAAAATGTTTTATAGGAAGTTCTACAGCTCACCAGATTTTGTGTTGAGATATATAAAGAATTCTTTATTTTATGTGCTATTCAATCCAGAAAAAGAATTAAAGAGATTTTTTTCTTTCTTCAAATTCGTTATATTAGAAAACAAGTGAAACAGGATGTATTATTAAATTTATTCTTTAAAATATCTTCAGATGAGACCATGGAAGAAAAGATTAAACGTTTGATAGAGTGGTCGAAGGGCAGCCCCATGGGGCCAATAAGCATACATCTAGACCCAACGAATAGATGTAATCTTAGATGTAGGTTTTGCTGGCAGAGGTCTCACGAGAGGTTTGGCTGGCTTGATAGAGCCAATGAGCTTTTGGAAAGTAAGTTATTATCTATTGTGAAAGAGGGCGCTGAACTCGGTGTTGTGGAATGGCTCATTTCGGGTGGCGGCGAACCTTTTGTAAGAACAGATGCAACAGTTGCTGTAATGAGAGCTATTAAAAAATATGGAATGCGGGGCGACATAATAACTAATGGGACCATGCCTGCAGCTAGGCACCTTAAAGAAATAGTAAAATGTGGTTGGGACGCTTTTAGAGTTAGCATAAACGCGCCAACTGCTGAAGAGCACGACTTTTTAGTTGATAAGGGGGGCGCATTCGAAAAAGCGGTTGAGAATATTAAAAAATTGGCCGAATTAAAGAGAGAGTTCAAAACAGAAAACCCAGAGATAGGATTCAATACAGTTATTAACAGAAAGAATTATTTCAGAATGCCAGAAATTATTGAATTTTTGCACGAGCTTGGCGGTAGTTTCATAAACGTCCAGACGATAATTCTCTATTCAAAAGAAGAACAAAAATGGTCATTAAAAGAAGAACATAGGAAAGATTCTCAAAAATATATTAAAAAAGCTATAGGCATTTCTAATAGCCTTGGAATCAGAACAAACTTGGATAGTTATTTGGACAAAGATGTGATGAGAGATTCTACTGAGATGGATAAGATGAAAGACTTGGGGTTAGGCGATATAAAGAATATTGAACATCGTAATAAATTTGTTAAGACTTTTTGTTTCGAGCCCTTTTATCTTGTAACTATAAGATCCAACGGCAGTGTTGGTTCATGTCGTTTATTCGGGGACGAGGGTGACAATATAATGAACAAAACCTTAAAAGAAGTTTGGTTCGGTGAGTACTTTAATAAGGCTAGACATGCGCAGATGACCGGTACTATACCAGCCTTTTGCTCAAAATGCGGTTCCAACGAATTCTTGGAAAATAGAAGAATAAGAAACGAACTAATCAGGGTTTCAAGCTGATGAAAATGGAAGAAAAGGAGACAGTAGAAAGAATTTTGTCTTGGATGAGTGGCAAAAGAACAGGTCCAGTTAAATTGCAATTGAACCCAACCAATAGATGCAATATTAAATGTAGATTCTGTTGGTTAAGGGATTTCGATCTTAGTGGGGCAAATTATGAAGAAATTGAGCCTCAAAGGTATTTGGAAATAATTGAAGAAGCGAGTAAGTTGGGTGTGAAAAGTATAGAAATAACAGGCGGCGGCGAACCTCTTTGTAGGAAAGATATTCTAGATATTATGAGAAAAGTCAAAAGGCAGGGTATTTACGGAGAATTGATAACTAATGGCACCTTGATTACAGTAGAAACTGTTAAAGAAATTATTAATATGAGGTGGGATAGAGTTGTCTTCAGCTTAGACGCCCCAGACGCTGAAACTAACGACTATCTTAGAGGAATGGGGGGTGCATTCGAAAAGACCGTTGATGCTATAAATATGCTACGCTCTCAAAAAGAAAAGAAGGCATATAAACCAGAAATTTGCATTCACATGGTTATGTGTAATAAAAACTATAATAAGATTGTAGAGATGTTTGAGTTTGTCCACAACCTTGGTTGTAACAATTTATTTATAGAGCCAATGGTTCTACTTGCTTTGGAAACAAATGCGGGCAGAGAATTAATGCTAAAAAGCGAATATAAAAAACAATTGCTTTTAGAGATGGAAAGAGCAAAAGAAATTGCTAGAAGGTTTCATTTTAAAACAAATATAGACAAACTAAAACTTCGGTCTATAGAAAAAATCAATAGGATGGATGAAATGATTATGGAAGAAGCAAAATCTGGGAAGGCGGATGTTTCCGAAGATTTCACTTCAATACCATGTTATTACCCCTGGTATCAGATGATAATACGGCCTTGGGGGGCAGTTGGATCATGTTGTATGTTTGACAATGTTGGAGACAATGTGAAAGACAAAAGTCTTAAAGAAATATGGTTCGGGGATCATTTTAACGAAATTAGAAACAAGTTAAAAGAGGGCATTCTACCAAACTTTTGTTTCAAATGCAATCCCAGCCAAGTTCAAGAGAATAAAAAAATAAGAGAGGCGCTAAATGTTAAAGTTAAAAAAGTATGAAATACTTCTAATTTCCGTTTTAGTTGTTTGTTCATTTTTCTTCAGATTTTATAATCTGAAAGAGTGGAAAACTGAAGAATTTGATGAAACCCATAATCTAACTTTTGTCGAAACGTTTAACTCGAGTCAATGCCAAAATCTACATAGTTGTGTAACTTTAAGTACACAATACTGGCCGACCACATTGCTGGGTTGGGTTAAAGACGTATATCAAGGAAGATTATTTATAGCTTGCCTAAGTTTTTGTGGTATAATATTTTCATATTTGTTGCTCGCAGAGATAACCAAGGATTATAAAATTTCGTTTTTACTCTCTTTTCTATTGAGTATATCAAGCTATATTCTTTATATAAGTCGGAGCTTCTTCGTAGACTGGTCGGATATGGTTGTTCCAATAATAGCAACTTATCTTATAGTGCGTTGGACAAAGAATAAAAAACCCATTTATTTGCTAATAACATCTTTTATCTTAGGCATAGGCCTAATAAACCACGCTGTAATAATTTACTTCATAGTTTCTTTAGTTTTCTATCTCTTATATCGGACTGTGGTTAAGAACGAGTTTCAATTTCATACTATGGTCTTCTTGTTTATTGTTTTTTCGTTTTTTATTTTTCATATAGGTGCAACCTTTAATACAACACCAGAACACTGGTATAAATTTAGATATGAGCTCTTCAACGAACCTTGGACTGGTAATCTTGTATTAATAAATTTAAAACATTTTGATGAGTTTTCCGCTAGACTATATAAAATAATATTTCCTGACTATCGTACGTTTTTACCAAGTATCAATATTATGCCCATTCATCGCGGCGTCTTGGTATATTTCATTTTATTGGTGCCGTTTATAGTTTTTCTAAAAAATTATTTCTCGAAACGACGTTCGGAAACAATCGTGATTATGTTTTTCCTATCTTATGTAAATCTTTTTCTTGTTCTCATGTCTCCGATTCCAGCTTACGATGAGAGCCATTTTCTCCCATTTTTTGTAAGCTTTATTTTTTTAATAGGAAGCGAATTTTATTTAGAAAATCATAAATTTTTAAAATTCTGTTTATTAGGAATAGTTTTTATGTTAATATTTTTCAACATTTTTTCAGCAGCTTGGATTATTACAAGACATAATTATGTAAGTAACATAAAAAGTATTTTATTAACGTGATTGCTGATGGACGAGAAAATAAGAAGACTATTAAGATGGACTGACGGTTATTGCGAACCGCCGTTTACGTTGGATATAAGTCCGACCGATAAATGCAACTTGAGATGTTTGTCCTGCTGGCAGCGAGGGTTTAAAAATGTGGATTCAAGCTACGAACTTTCTAATGAGAAGTTGTTGGATGTTTTGAAAGAAGCAATCGAGTTAGGTGTAATGGAGTTTGAGATAACTGGCGGTGGAGAGCCGCTATTGAGAAAAAATTTGGTACTACAGATAATGGAACTAGTTAAAAAAAATGGCCGTGTTGGTAACATAACAACAAATGGCATGTTATTCTCAAGCAAGGACATAAAAAGGATTGTTGAAATTGGCTGGAATAGAATCACATTTAGCTTAGATGGCCCGGATGTTGAAACAAACGACTTCTTAAGAGGGCATGGTTCGTTTGAGAAAGCAATGAAAAACATCTCTACGCTTAACGAATACAAAAAAATATATGATTCGAAAAAACCGATTTTAAAATTCAACACTGTGCTAAGCAACAAAAATTATAATAAACCCATCGAAATGATAGAGCTAGCCCATAGCGTCGGTTGTGAAATTATTAGCTTCGAGCCACTTACAGTACACTCAGATTTTGGAAAGAAACTGAAGTTAAACAAAGAAGAGATAAGGAAATTTGATGAAACAATACCGAAGGCTAAGAAGTTGGCTGAGAACTACGGTATTTATACCAATATAGATGGTCTAGCGCAGAGCGAGTTCATAGAGAAATCCAATGAAATGGTGGAAGTAATTAAAAAAAACGGCGAGGATAGCAAATCTGGGTCATCCGATTTTGCTTCGCTTTTGTGTTTTGAGCCTTGGTGGCATCTTGTTATAAAGGTTGATGGTTCCGCTCAACCATGTTGTTTATACGATTTGGGCTTAGATAATGTGAAAGACAAAAGTCTTAAAGAAATATGGTTCGGGGATAACTTCAAAATAATAAGAGAAAATATTATGAAGAGGGAATTTTCAAAATACTGTTCCATATGTAATGCAGGGCAAGTTTTGGAAAACAGGGAAATTGGGAGAATACTGAAAAGCGAAGCTGAAAATATAACAGATTAAATTGGAATGTGCTATCTTTTCTAATTATTATAATTTTTTGCCAAATCCTAGGATATAGAGTACAAATACATAATGAATAGTTTTCGCAATAACGAGACCTTTTTTGGGTATTTTAAAAAAAGTTTGAATATTCTTTTTGGTTTTCTATAAAACCTCCACATAGCATAACGGGCAATATTATTTAACTCGTCTAATGGTATGTTCGAACAATTTAATTTATTAGAGTAAAAATGATAATCACTATAATCTCCATAGAAATGCTCTTTTTTATTGAATTTTGAATTATAAAGTTTTGTACCTGGATAAGGAACTACACGAAAAAATTTAGCAAGATATAACTCGGAATTTGCAGCAAATTCTATTGTTTTTAACATTTCTTCTTTACTTTCGGTTGGGAACCCTAACATAAAGAGACCTAAAGTTATTATGCCTTTCTCGTTTGTCATTCTGATAACCTCTCTAATTTTTTTGATATTGAGATTGTGGTTAGTCATTTTTTGTAAGCGTGTAGAAACAGTTTCAATTCCGTAATTGATCTTATAAGTACCCGCCCTCTTCAATTTGTCTAGCAGTTCTTCGTCTACGATATCCCCTCTCATTCCGTTTGGGAATGAAATGGCGATGTCCATTTTTGAATTTATAATTAAATTGCATATCTTTTTAGCCCTTTCTAAATCCAAGTTAAAGGCATCGTCGATAATGTGAATTTCTTTTACTCCATAATTATTGCACAAAGTTTTAATTTCTGAAAAAACATTTTTTGGAGAGCGTGATCTATACTGTTTACCAAAAATATTATGGCAATAAATACAACCGTAAGGGCAGCCCCTCGAAGTAATTACCGACATATAATATTTCTTTTTTATTATTCCGTTCCAAGTTGGATAATCACTATATTTTTTCATATTGATTAGGTCCCATGCTGGAAATGGAATTTCATCTAAATTTTTAATAGAAGCTCTCGGTCTAGTCTTGATAATCTTATTAGACTTCCTATAGGCCACCCCCTCTACACCAGACACATCACCATTTTTGTTTAGTGATTTTAGGAGGCTTATAATTGTTATTTCTCCCTCACCAACTATTGCATAATCGATATCCTTATTTTTTAGTACACTTTCATAACATAATGTCGCATGCGGCCCGCCAACTAAAACTATCATATCTTTTTTTACGTTCTTTGCAATTCTTGCAACCTTTTGCATAATGTCGGCTTCGACTGTCATTGTACTCAAACCCAATACATCTGGGTCAAAATTTTCAATTTTCTTTTTAATTTCCTCCATCGACAATTCTTCTACTCCCAAATCTATTATTTCGACCTTTATATTTTCCAAAAATCTTTTAATAGAAGAGGCTATGTAAAGCAATCCAAGCGGGGGAGACACGCCTTCCTCTTTTTTAGCGGTTCTGATTAAGAGTACTTTTTGAACTTTCACTAAACCACTACAAATGTAATGCTACTTTAATTATTTATTAAAATCAAAAACACTCTATTTTTTCCTACCAATTATTATAAAGAAACCACCATCTCTACTTCTGGTTAAAATCCATTTTAACTGGACAAAAAAATGTAAAAGTTTCCTCTTATGCTCGTCCCTCTCACTATTCTTATTAAACAAATTCTCCAAAGAGATATCGCTAAAGATTTCAAATTTAGGGATAGAATTGATAAACTCTATATTATTTTTTTTAAACCAATTCAAAATTTCATCTATAGTATGTGTTGATTCATGTGGATGTTCGTACTGATCTTCGAACCATATCTTCTCCATCTTTTCGTCCATATCATTTCTTCTTATAAAATAATCAACCTTCTTCCATCTACCCTTGGACAATTTAAAAAAAAGCTTTCTTAGCTTGGGAATTAGTCTCCCATAAGTATTGTATAACCCCAATATTAAAAAACCACCCTTTTTTGTTAATGCACATTGGACTTGAAACCCAGCATAAGGATCTTCCATGTGATGCAAAACCCCGAGACATAATGTATAATCAAAAGTCTCTTTCGGCATTTTCAAATTGAGTACATCACTTTTAATAAAAGAGGTATCACTTAAACAAAGCTTCTTCTTTAATTTTCTTGCATAGTTGAGTGAAGTTCTACTGAAATCAACTCCAACCACCTTCCTTTTGTTTATGGAAAGAAACGCTGCCAGAACTCCAGCGCCACATCCCAAATCGAGTATCTTCGTTTTAACTGGAATATTAGAGTCCAAGGATTTGGCGAAAGGGGTTGCTATATTATATAAATCGACTTTAGAATTGATTTTCTCTAAATTATGAACTAAAAAAGGGCTCCTTTCGTAAAATAGTCTAACTATCTTTTGGGTTTCTTTTCTTTCCATCCGGAACACTAATATCCTTCTTTGCTTATGATATAATTGCCTAGCACTAAGTAATCGATATCTGTCTTTACAAAAGTGTTAAAAGCGTCTATATGGGTGCATACAATAGGCTCCCCCCTTACATTAAAAGATGTATTTATCACAGCAGGTACGCCTGTTATCTCACTGAACTTTTTGATTAAATCGTAATACAATTTATTTTCTTCTCTTGTAACTGTTTGTGGCCTACAAGTACCATCAATGTGGGTTGCGGAGATGATATCTTTTATTTTGTCTCTTTTGACATCAAAAGCCAATATCATGAAAGGAGAATCGCATGCCCCAACTAAATAATCCTTAGCATTTCTCAATAGTATTGAAGGGGCGAAAGGTCTAAAAGGTTCTCTGTGTTTTACTTTTTTGTTCAATATATCTTTCATCTTTGGGTTTTTCGGATTTGCTAATATACTCCTATTGCCTAAAGCTCTGGGGCCAAATTCTAATCTACCTTGGAACCATCCAACGATTTTATCTTCTGCGATTATGTGTGCTATTTTTTCTAACAATTTCTTTTTGTTCATCCTTTCATATTCGATACGACTATTCTCAAGAAAGTCTTTAATTTCAGCTTCCACGAAGCTCGGGCCTAAATACGCATCGGTCATAACGTACTTTCTTCTATTTTCATAAATTTTGTTATAGGCATAAAAGGCGGCTCCTAACGAACCGCCGGCGTCTGTTGCTGCAGGCTGTATGAAAACTCTTTTGAATGGACCTTCTCTAATAATTCTACCATTCGCTACGCAATTTAATGCTACCCCACCAGCCATACACAAATTTTCAGAACCCGTTAAACTGTGAGCATAGTTTGCTATTTTCAGCATTATCTCTTCTGTTAGTTTTTGTAAAGTTGAGGCGATGTCTTTATGTCTTTTTGTTATTTTACTCTCATATTCCCTTCTAGGTCCAAATTCTCTTTCAAATTCATTGCTGAACATTTTTTTATCATGTGTATACGAAAAGTATTTCATATTTAGATTAAAACTACCGTCTTCTTTGACATCTACTATGTTTTTAAATTTGTCATAGTATGCTGGTTTTCCATAAGCAGCCAATCCCATGATTTTATACTCATCATTATTGACTTTGAATCCGAGATATGAAGTTATAGTACTATAAAATAAACCAAGCGAATGGGGGAATCTTATCTCTTTTAATGTCTCTATATCATTGTCTTTTCCATAATGTATTGCTGCAGATGTCCATTCACCAATTCCGTCGATAGTTACTATTGCAGATTCTTTAAATGGGGAGACAAAAAAAGCGCTGGCAGCATGAGACTTGTGATGTTCTATGAACAATACTTCCCCTTTATACCCTATTTTATTTTTCAATAAGGATGGTACCCTGAGTTTTTCGGTCATCCATTGGGGAACCGCGTCCCAAAACATCCAAAAAGATTTAGGAAAAGTTGAGACGCAGGTATGTAGAATTCTATCAAATTTTAGCATAGGTTTGTCGTAAAACGCAACAACATCGATTTCGTCTGCTGTTATTTTACCTTCTTTGAGGCAATATTGTATCGCATTCGTAGGAAAAGTATTGTCGTGTTTTTTCCTTGTGAAACGTTCTTCTTCGGCAGCTGCTATTAAAACACCATCTTTTACTAGGCTGGCTGCTGAATCATGATAATGGCAAGATACCCCCAATATATTCATTTTAACACCTATACAATCTAAATTTAGTACTGCCGGCGATAGTCTGACGACTCTCTTTCATAATCCACCCAATAAGTTTTTATTTGAACTTTCTTTTTTCTACTTTCACTGGCTTCCAGAAGTAGAAAAGAAATGCTAACACCAACCCAATATACTAAAAATACTAGTATGAAATTAAAGCCTTTGTCCAAAATGTTTTTCAGTCTTTTTAAATGAGATGTAATACCATTTACAGAGTTCATAAGTCTGACCGGCTTTTAATAATTTATTTTAATAGATTTATATGACTGGGTATAAAAAAATAGGTAATGGTGAAATACTGACAGAGATTATAAGCAAGCCAAGCAAGAATAATATGAGCAGTAGAGGCAGTAGCCACCACTTTTTGTTTTTGAGTAAGTATGCCCAAACATCTTTTAAAAAGTAAAACCTCTCAGCCATATTATCTATATATCTATATATTATATTTATCTTTAAAATTTAATTGTTCGAATAAAATCGAAAATATGGTGAGTAGTATAGAGGAAAAAATAAAAAGACTTCTAAAATGGTCGAAGGGCGAAGCAGCGCCACCCCTTATCATAGAGTTGAGCCCAACTTTAAAGTGTAATTTGAACTGCCTCTTTTGTTGGAGATATGGTAAAAAGGATATCGATTATGGGGAAGAGGTCAGTTCTAAAAAATATAAGGAGATCATAGAGGAAGCTGCACGTTTGGGTGTAAAAGAGGTGCATATAATAGGTGGCGGTGAGCCGTTGTTGAGAAAGGATACATTCGAAATGATGAAAGCTATTAAATCAAAAGGCATGTTTGGTTACATATGCACTAATGGAACATTGTTTACAAAAGAAATGATCAAAACACTAGTAGAAATAAATTGGGATTACGTTAAAATAAGCTTACATGGTTCTTCCCCAAAAACACATGATTACTTAGTTCAAAGAGACGGCGCATTTAAAAAATGTATTGAAGTTTTAGAAGCGTTCAGAAACTCGAAAAAGTTAGATAAAAAACCTTATTTAGAAATAGGATTCGTTCTAGTAAAAGAGAACTATAAAGAAATAGTAAATATGGTTAGCTTAGGACACAAGTTGGGTGTTCAAGCACTTTTCATCGAGCCAGTAACTGTTTATACAGCGATGGGAGAAAAACTGAAACCAGACAAAGAGATATACAAAGAATTTGAAAAACTAGCAATCAAAACTAAAGGAGAAGCAAAGAAAGTTGGACTGGAAACGAATCTCTCTAGTTTCATTGGTTCAAAGTTTATAGAAAAGACCGGGGAAATGATTGATGTGATAGAAGAAGATGTAAAGTATAAAGCCGATGGCTTTTTTTCTGTTCCATGCTATGAACCATGGTATAAGATGGGAATAAGGGCAGATGGAGCTGTGTGCCCCTGTGGTTTTTTTGATCAAGAAACAACTGAGAATGTCAAACATAAAAAATTGAAGGAAATTTGGTATAGCGATTATTTTAATCAAAGAAGAAAAGAAATTATTAAAAAAAGGTTGCCGCCATACTGTGTGAAATGCTGTGTAACTTTGGTTGTAAATAACAAAATGATAAGAAATAAACTCGAAAAATTTAGACCAGCATAAATTTTATTGTAATAGTTTTCTAACCACAACAGAGATCGTTTTTTAGAATGAAATTATATAAATGCTGAGTTACCACCATATGTCCTTGTGGTGTTAGGTGTGCATCGTCTGAAAAATAATTGTAGTCAAATTCAAAATTCTCACTGATTAATTCTTTCTCTAAATCTAAGATGTACACATTTTTAGCATCTAAGCCCCTCAAAAACTCATTTAATTCAGATTTTGTTCTAATATTGAAGGAGAACAATTCACTATCTTTTGCGGCAATGAGATAATTAATTCTTTTAGTATAGTCCTTTTCGTTAATGCCCTTAAGATAAAAATTACCAGTTATTTTGCTAGTCCCCGTAGGTCTGAATTCTAAATTAGATATTTCTGCCATAAAAATAACAGGTATATCCCTTTCATTTGTAATGTTTATAATGTCATTCATATTATGTGAAAATTTACGCAAAATAATTTCATCAAATCTATCGAATTTATCTACCTTTATATTTAATAACCCAACACTTTGTAATGCTTCTATTAACTTACCATCGACATCTTCAATCTTGTGAATCTTGCGGGCGTCGTCTTTGACAGCACTTCTTAACAAACCATTCAATATAAAATTTTTTGAAATTATGTAAAAGTTTGGTTTTATAAATATTTTATATGCGAGATTATAATCGTTGTGCCCTGAATAAATAACGATCAAATCTGGCTCTTTGATGTTGATAGTAGAGTTTACCCTTAGTTTTACTGTATTGGAATCTACCCCCGACCTTCCAAAATTAAATACTCTGACTTTTTTCTGACCCAACTCATTTAATTCTTTTTCTAGATAATATGCAAAAACATTGTCCTGCGTCGGTGAAACAACAGAAGAACCACCAAACACATAAATGAGATAATCTTCTGGAGCATAATCAAATGCTATTTTTCCATTATTGATGGTCCCTCCGTAAACCTGATCATTATACTCGTAATATCTAGTACCGTTTTCAACCGTGAAATTGAGTTCTGATCCACCCTCTCCACGCAAAGAATTCTCCAATTCAGATTCGATTCTATCGTAATTCAGAGAATTGATATATATGATTTGAAATGCAAAGTTTGTGAAAATTATAATTAGTAGAATTAAAGGCAACGAAATTATCAAATCGCACACCAGAAATTTTGGGTTTCTTCTTAGGTAATCCTTCAATTTTTTAAATATCTCCATATTTCTCCACATCTTGGATATTCAACTTCAACTATTTTAAATTATTCGTATAATCTCTTTTTATGAAAGTCTGTATAATAAGCAGAGGGGACATACCCATTTTTCCGGCTACTCAGGGAGCCTCTGTAAAACTTTATTCCACAATAAAATTTTTGTCGTCGCTGGGACATGATGTCTATTTTGTTACAAGCGAGAATAACGCATACATTCATGCAAAAGAAGGTCATTTTGAGGAAAAGAGATACCCACAACGATTAATAAAGTTTTTCCCTTATGGGAAAACCCGAAGGAATTTTTTGCTAGGATTAGGTATACCGAGAGAGGATGTTGTGCTTTACAAATCTCTATTGGACGTTAACTTATGGCTTAAAACCTTGTATGTGGCGAAAAAAGAAAATGTCGATATAGTTCAGTCAGAATTCCCAGCATTTGCAATTCCAGCAGCTGTAACAAAATTAATTATGAGAATTCCTACAGTTTTGGTTGAACACAACATCGAATATTTCAGAATATCAGAAACATCTAAACTCTCGCCCCTAGGAAGATTTTTGTTGAAATTTATAGAAAAGACAGCTTGTAAATTTTCTGATGTAGTTGTGGCAATCACAGACGAGGATAAAAAAAGATTGGAGAACATGGGGGTTAAAAGTAAAAAAATCTTTGTAGTACCGCACGGCGTGGATTTGAGCGAATATAAAGATTTGGATGGTGAAAAAATAAGGAGGTTATACGGCTTAGATGGAATTATACTTATATTTCATGGCATTTTAATCTATCCACCAAACTTAGATGCAGCAAAAACCATAGCAGAAAAAATACTTCCAAAATTAAAAGAAATGGGGTTGAACGTTAAGGCTTTAGTAGTAGGCGATTGCCCCCCAGATGATGTTAAACACCCGAATCTAATTTTCACAGGTGTTGTTAAGGATTTGCCAAACTATATAGATGCTGCCGACATAGCTATAGTCCCGCTCAAAGCCGGTGGCGGGATGAGAATGAAAATTTTAGAATATTTTGCTGCAAAAAAACCAGTCATTTCAACGCCTAAAGGAGCCGAAGGAATCGAAATTAGTAATGGTAAAGAAATACTTCTATCCGATATCGAAGAGTTCCCAGAGCAGGTTTTAAAATTGGTTAAATCAAAAAAACTGAGAAAAGAATTGATTGAGAATGCGTTTTCATTTGTTCAAAAATATGACTGGAAAAGTATCTGCGAGAAATATGTAGAAATTTATAACAATCTTCTTAAGAATCGCTAAATAAAAATATTCGACAATTCATTTCCTCCCATACCTCGTGAAGAAACATTAAATAGATATAAAATTGTTGGGGCAATGTCGTAAATTGTAGCTCCATAAATAACTTTACCTTTACTAATATTTTTTCCATATATAATCAAAACCCCTTCTTTAATACGTCTTCCAGAAATAATTCTTCTATAACTGAAATCTTTAATCGGGTAAACAACATTTGTAATTACAATATTCATGTCCCCTAATTGTAAAGGAGCATTACGGCGCAGAATTATCCCTTCGTCTGTTTCAGTAACTGTAAAAATGTTTTGATTCGTGCCTTCTACATGTATATTAGAAAGCACTTCTTTCAGTTGGGTTTTAGTATTTCTATCGGCTTTTATTTTGACATACGCCACATCTTCCATTTCATCGTTAAGGGAATATGCTTTTGTATTAAAGAAGTCTATTTCACCACGATAATCAAACTTAAGGAAGCCGGCACTTTCTAGAATATTGTTCACTAAAATTTCATCTACAATTTTTGGTGGAGAACTTGAATCAAATCCATAGCCTGAAACAATAAAAATAATAGCATCTTTGTTACAGTTCACCACCCTTCCAACGAACTTATCAAACTCTTTATAGTACTCTTCGATAACATTTCCATATTTTTTTATTTTTTCTTCGTCAACATTTTGAAATTTCTCCGGCGCCGTGTACATCCACAAATATTGCTGCAATCTGTCTGGACCATAAAAAACTATGGCAGAAACATCTGGCTCGAATTTGTCCCTCAAATAGAAAAATTCTCTGGATTTGTAATCTAATAAATAAAAGTCATAAAGTATATCCTTGTCCATCCTATCAACTGGTATGAGGATTTTAATGTAGTAAGATTTTCTGAGAAATTCGATGATAGGATTTTTTAATAGTATTTTTGCCCCGAAATCGTACATATACGAAGGATAACTTCCCTTTTCCTCCTCGTAATAAGCAGGGATCATAAAACCGTTAATCTCACTAGCGTATGGCCAATCTGAGATTCCGACTATCTTGCCATGCTCTGACAGAACTCTCCATACAGTATTTTCTGATTCAAGTCCGACCCCTCCTGTTGCAATGGAAGTCCAAATTGTAGGTGCGTCCAGATGGTCACCCGAATTTAATTCACCATAAACACCTTCTTTCATAAGTTTGTTCAAGTTTGGCAATTTACCCTCTTTAATCAGAGGCGATATAATGTTCCACGATCCACCATCTAGACCGATAATTATGATTTCTTCTTTTTGTTGGCAACCAAAAGGATAGGAAGATAAATAAATCAATATAATAAGAAAACATAGAGCGATTGCAACAATAATCCGCTTTTTCATACACGTATAAGATAAGCATATAAAAATAAAAAATACGTGAAATACATGAGAGTTCTGTTCATAACACCATTTAATTTATTCCCGCCATACTGGGGCGGAGGCACCAGAACCTATAACCTCCTTAAACATCTTTCCAGAAAGCATGAAATATTCCTTGTGTACCCTTCCTTCAAACAATTCAAAAATAAAGACCCAGAAAGATATAGAAAAGAGCTTGCCGATTTAGGCATTAGATTGTTTGAAATTAGTACGCCGGTCGGCCGTATCCAATATATAAATCCACTAATTGTTTTAAAGTGTCTAAGTTTAGTACTAAAAGAAAATATCGATTTGATTATTTGCGATTATCCGTGGTCGGGGTTTTACACACTTGCTTTACATTTTTTAACAGGCAAAAGATTCATATTTATTGAACATAATGTTGAGTATCTCATAAAATGGCAAGTTGGCGCGAAATATGTAAACCTCATGAAAATATTGGAAAAGATTCTTTCAAGAAGAGCCTCAGCCATTACTACTGTGTGTGGAGAAGACAAAGAGAAATTGTCTAAATTCGATTCTGTCTATCAAAAAACCTTTGTGCTTGAGAACGGTTTCGACGAGCAAATATTTTATCCGAATGGAATTTATAACCCAGAAACAAGATCGAAGCTAAATATAGGAAACAGTCCGCTTATTCTTTTTTTCGGTAAACTAGACTATCCGCCTAATAAGGAAGCGGTATATAAAATTCGTTGGGATATTTTGCCAAAAGTGTTGGAAAAAATTCCTGATTCAAAATTTATAATTGTGGGCGGCGGGTATAAATTCAACTTAGAGCACAATTCGCTTATATTTACAGGATTAGTGGAAAATATAGAACGTTATATAAATGCTGCAGATGTTGTGATTGCGCCATTGCTCAAAGGAGGCGGAACAAAAATAAAGATATTAGAGGCAATAGCATGCGGTAAAACTGTAATAACTACGAGTAAAGGAGCGGAGGGTTTAATAAACGAACTTACAAGACCGTTCTTAAAAATTGTGGATGACTGGGAAACATTTTCTGACCACATCGTTGAATGCTTAAATGACGACGACCCGCCTCATTTGCGTAAAGAGTTCATTGAGAAATACTCTTGGAGAAGGGTCTATGAAAAAATGGACAAAATTTTAGAGAATATGACAAATATTAAAAACTGATAGTATGTTAAAAGGATTAAAATACAGAATACTCTTTTTAATTTTATTTTTAATTCTGTTATTTGCAGCTTTATCAATACTGTTCTCTTTACAAAAGACTAAGAAACCAGATTTTAGGGGGTTTGGATGGTATGGTTATTTGGCTGATGACGAAATAAATGAAGAAAGCTTGCAAAGGATTAAAGAATTGGGAGGAAATTCTGTTAATATCAACGTGTACTATGAATATGACTTAGAAAATGAAAAATTTATTTTACTGTCAAACCTTACGAAGATAGAAGAAAAAATAAATCTTGCCCACCAAAAAGGGCTAAAAGTTTTTTTATCGCCGTCTGCTAATCTAGTAGGAGGTCATTACACAGCTGCACAAATAGAAAAGCCTGAAACATTTTTAGAAGGAGCGAAGAAAATTTCCATACAACTTGCTGAACTTGCTCAAAGAAATGATGTCGAAATATACGCTGTATGGAATGAGCTAGGCTTAGCTGTGTTAAAAATACCAAACTCTACGAACATGACAAACGAATGGCTTCAGGACGCAAGAAGAGGAATAAAAAAATTCTACAAAGGTATTTTGACGACGAAAGAAGGTGTACAGCTGGGGTTATACCAAGAATACAATTTTTCTGGCTACGAATGTATAGGTGTAACTTTTTATCCTTTCACGACTTCTTTTGCTCAAGACCCTTATACAAATTTTACTTATGCTGGTGTTGAAAGTTTGGAAAAATATGAAGAAGTTGTGCAGGAAGAGTATAGAAGGTTAACCAACTTAAAGAAAAAATTCGATTCTGATTGTATAATCCTAGGTGAGATCGGAATAGACGTTGTTGGTGGAGAATTTGTTGGAACCGACAATGAAAGCCAAAAAATAAGAGTCAATGCTTATGAAATAGTTTTGAAACATGGGAAAAATATAATAGATGGATTTTATTTCGGAAAATTTGAACATGAGGCTGGAGGAAGCGAAGAATTGGCTTATATGTTCAAGAAGTATTTTTCTAGGTAAAAAATTATTTTTTACAATGTTGGTACTGATTAAGCGAAGAAAAATACAAAAAGTATTATAGAAATATAAAAGATGCCACTACCTATTGTAAGAATTATTGATCCAAATGATATATGATTTCCGACCATATACACGCCTAAGGATAGAATCAAAACACCGAATGTTATAAAAATAACCAATAAATTCTCCTGCTTATTTTTATCGCTCTTAATCTTTTCTAATATTTTTATTTTTTTGCTTACCATACTTTCACTCTAATTTTATTTGTCATTACTGATTATTTGTACATTATAAATTTTAAAGCTCAGACATCTTAAATCACAGTCTCTTACTCCAAGTTCTGTTGGGATATCGCAACCTTCTACTGAGTAAAATTTAATTACATTTAACCCTGGAGTAAGATTAAGCTGTTTTTTTATCCGAGTTTCATTTTTTATAATATCTTCAAAAACCAACTTATCATTCGAATAAATTTGGAGGGTTCTCAGCTCATAAAATGGTTCTATGTTAAAAGCGAATGTTTTTTCTATTTCCTTTTGGTACTTATTAAATATTTGAATCGTTGAATTCTGGTACGCCCATTTACCAGTATCTAATTTTCCATTGTGCCACTCTGGAGCATACCAGTTTTCACCATATAGAAAATTAGTTATTCGAATAAATAACACGATAAAAATAAAAATTGAACCAATGAGTATGAGTAATTTCTGTTTCGAACTTAAATTCAATTTTTTGAGAATCTCTTTTTTCCAGATTAAAAATATAACTAAAAATATCGGAACTAGAGAAAGAAATGGTAATTTCAGCGCAATTATTCCTATGAATGGTAGAGTGAATAGCAGCACTTCGCTTTTTTGTAAAATTGGTGGGGTTAAGCCGCAAGAGTGCGGTGTAAGTCTTATATCTATCTTCTTGTTTAAGAGTATATTTTCAAAAAGAATACTTCTTGGACCGTTTCTAAGGAAGAGTGGTAGATAGTGATTAATAAGCGGGTCTGACAGCACTTGAAAATTTTTTAGTTTTTCCTCGTATTGTGATGGATTCATCATCGATATCGTATCTTCTCCATATTGGAGTAGAAGAAAATTGACGAAAATTGAAAAACATAGTGGCAGAATTAGGATTTTTAAATCAATTTTCTTTAACGCACTTATTAATGGTATCATTAGAAAGGGGACGACTGGCAACATGTATCTTAACCCAACCCCACTAAACGCCCCCCACCATATGAGAAATTGAAATGGTATTATTACTAAAAATAAAGTGAATAAGAATACTATGAGCATCGATTCGATTTTATACTTTTTATAAGCATAAACCAACCCTATAAAAGAAAAAATCAAAATTGGATGATAGAAAAATAATCCTTTAGACGGAAAAATCAACATTTGAGAGAGAATAGGAATTAGTAGCGGAGTTAATCTTAAAAAATTGAGGAGGCCTGAAGAAACGCCACTATCTTGGCCAATGTAAAATTTTTCTAGATTGGCTGGTATGGGAATTGTATCTAAATATTTTAATCTACCGGTAAAATCAAACGGAGTTCCAAAAATTGAATAGCTATAAATAATTAGTGGTAATATAGCAAGGGCGAATCCTGTTAAAAAAATAACTATCGCCTTTTTATTTATTGAGAATAGATATAGTAGGCAAACAGCGCCAATTAACAAACTAGAATATCCAACAACTAAACCAAAGCCCAAAAATATACCAGCCAAAAATAGTGATCCTCTTCTTAATTTATTTTGTTTGAATTTTAAGAGCAAATAGAAAGATAAAAACCCAAAAAATGTCTCTGCAGAATGACTTGTGAAAACCAAGGCATGAGAAAAAGCTAAAGTTCCCAAACCATAAATTAACACGATTAACAATCTTTCTTTTTCATTATCTGTGAAATATTTTGAAACCTTATACAAAAGTAAAACAGTTAAAGCTGAAAAAAGTGAACTAGTAAAAACCGTGACTAAAAACATAGAACCGAGAAGGAAGTTGCTTGGGTTTTGATAGTATGTAAAAGCAACTTCTTTTACATAATAAGTTAGGCCGATGCCATCTAAATTTACTTGAGACGCGAGCTGAGGCAATCCGAGATGGTATACTAATTTCCAGAGCGTATAAATTGGCAAAGCTGTAAAAGACATCCCAGGCGCTTTATCAGTATAATAGTGGCCTTCGTAATAGGATCTATCGCCCGTTTGGTTATAAAAAGAATCTATATTGAGCACATTTTCCTCACTTATAGCTCTTGTTAGAGCAAATCTGCTAAATTCGTTCCAAGACACCCATTGTGTAAAGAAGGAAAAGATTAGAAAAAATGTTAAGAATATTTTTATATCTTGGGAAATATTAATCATAATACGTCAATTAATAGTTATTATGAGGAAAAATAAAAGCTTTTATGTACTATCGCCCGGCGGCTGTTCCAGAAGAGCCATAGAAACAGAAAGAATAATGAATTATCTAAAACTAAACAATTACTCGTTTGCAAAAAACATTTCTAAAGCAGGTTTGATATACATCAATACTTGCGCCTTTGATAAAGACATGGAAGATTTAGGAATAAATGTAATTGAGAAGGTGTTGGGGAAAAAGAGTAAAAACTGTAAGATTGTTGTGGGCGGGTGCTTGCCAAAAATAAATAAGGAAAGATTTTCTAAGTTAGGAAAAATTGAAACCATTTCTCCTAGATCTCTTGATAAATTAGACAATATAATAGATTCAAAGGTAAAGTTCAAGAACACGAAAGACCCCAATATCTTGAATAAACCAAGCAGACTTCACATGTTTTGTGTAGATTTGTTTAAAGTGCTTAAATATAAAATAGGGTTTCCAGCTTTTTTATGGAAGAAAATTTACTACATCCCTCCTCTTTTGCATTATAACTATAAAACATATTTTATTAAAGTTGCTGATGGTTGTTTAGGAAATTGCAGTTATTGTGCCATTAAATATTCTATGGGGAAATTAAAAAGTAAACCGACGCAGGGGATAATAAATGAATTTGAACGAGGATTGGAACAGGGGTATAAAATTTTCAAACTGACAGCCGAAGATATGGGTAGTTATGGTATGGATATTAGAACAAACATTATCGAACTTTTGAGGAGGATACTCGAACACAATGACAACTATTCGATTATAGTTCACAATTTTAATCCAAATTTCTTAGTGAAATATTACAACGAGTTATTACCAATAATTAAGGAAAATTATGAGAAAATTGAATCTGTAGATGTTCCACTCCAATCTGGCAGCGATAAAATTCTTAAATTAATGAAAAGGCCATACAAAATAAAACAGGTGGAAGAATGTTTGTTAAATTTAAAAAAGTCTGTTAAAAACATAAAACTTACAACTCAAATAATGGTTGGATTTCCTGGCGAGTCAAGGAAGGATTTTGAAAAAACTTTGGAACTAATTAAAAAAATAAAATTTGATAATATTACCATAAGCAAATACTCTGACAGGCCTAGAACAAAATCAAGTAGAATGAGAAATAAAATACCAGAGAAAATCAAAATATGGAGAGCTTTAAAATTGGGCTTATACCATAAAATCCAAACTTTAGGCACATAATTTTTTTAAATAATCGAGCGCCAATTAGATTTTTGTACAATGGCACTCTTAAATATAAGATTATTTAGATTATTATTATGGAACAATTTTTGTCTCAGCCTCTATTAATTGCAGAAAAGAACTCGTCAATATGTCCCAACTGTGGGGAGATAGTCCCTATAAAAAAGGAATTGAAGGGTAATCTTTTATACATTACAAGAAAATGTCCAAATGGATTTAACAAAAGAGAACTTGTCTGTAAGAGTGATAAAATCACTGATAATTATTTCTGGAATAGTCCAACATCGAAGCTAATAAAAGAAAAAGACTATTTAAAAAACATCAAAGTTTTTGATGTGCTCATTACAAAAAAATGCAATTCTAATTGTAAGGTATGTTTTGCAAAATGGTGTGGGGACAATTACGAGGAAATGGATGTGGGAAATCTTAAAAGCCTACTGAAAACCATTAGAGATGCGAGAATAGTTCTAAACGGAGGCGAGCCCACCGTAAGAGAGGATTTGATAAAAATAATAAAACTTATAGTAGAAAGTGGTAACAAACCAGTATTGTATACAAACGGATTGCAAATTTCGAATTACACTTATTTGAAGAAATTAAAAAGGGCGGGGCTTAAAGAAATTTCAGTGTCTTTCGATGGGTTTGACAAAAAAATTTACGAATCCGTTAGAGGCGGAAAACAACAATATCCCGCAACTCTTGAGGCAATTAAAAATCTAGAGAGAGAAAAAATGAAGGTTTCATTATATTCTACAATTATTAGAGGGATTAATGAGGATCAGGTCGAATATATTATAGATTATGCGACCTTGCATAATTTTATATGGACAATTTCCTTTAAACCGTTATACTTACCCGGGACTGACCCTTCTGCCAATTTCACTAAAAATCACGTATTATCCTACTCAGAAATATTGAATCTAATTAATGCAAAAATTGAGGAAATAGATTATCAGTATATACGTCTTACTCAGAAGGTATTCTGCTCTTTACAAGAGACATTTGCTAATAGGAATCCTCCAATATACCTCTCTTGGGTCGATTTGCCGTCTGTTTATATGGTTAGAAAGGGAGATATTAGTCAACCTCTTTTTTCTTACGAGACTTTAGAGAAAATGCAAAACATATTGGAAACCACACCAGCAAAGCACTCGATAACATTTCTATCAAAGATGCTGCCTGTCAATTTAGATATTTTAGAAACATTTATACAGAAAAGAAAAGTCTTTAGGATATTGTTGGGCGGTGTAATGCCTCAAATTTCTTCTTATACCCCGCCAATAGCAATGGTATGTCAAAAAAACAATGAATTGAAACTTTATTCATATCTCGCTTGGTAATCACATCAGTATATTATTTCGTTTTTTAAACAGAATATTTAGTATTCAAAATAGTTAAGCTGCGATATTTATTAAAATTTATTAAGAATTATTGAAAATTTTTCAGAGAAACTTTTAATAAGTGGTGAGATGGGTCTCAAGTTCTTTAAGGCCAAAGAAGAAAATTTTGGAAATAAAAGTTTAATATTATTTGCTACTAACAAACTAATGAAAGACCTTGAAGGAAAACTTAGGAAGATTTTATTAAAATAATAAAGATAACATAGATTTTTTATATTGTTACTTAAACAAAGGGGGGGGGGGACTATAAATTTCGCCC